>Ga0187823_10000307_pt1 | contig 12284 bp, 15 predicted proteins | sample NC_wetland_sal_i_12_FD_132968 | JGI IMG/M metagenome (GOLD analysis project Ga0187823, IMG submission 132968) | Wetland sediment microbial communities from Neuse River Estuary, North Carolina, USA - SourceSoil_3 | ecosystem: Environmental > Aquatic > Freshwater > Wetlands > Sediment | place...
ATCGGTGGCGTTGTTACAATATAGGGTATGGGTTTGGGGAACTTAAGAAGCAGCAGATGTGACCAGTAGCACTTAACCGCAGCGAGAGTGATTGAAGAAAGCCGCTCGAATACCTCCGAACCTTTAACTCCTCGATTCTGAGATCAGTCTTCTGGCCCGCATCAAACTCGGCCTGCCGACGTTTCTTGCTTTGCTCAGTCCATCCCTCCACGAGAGCACCACCTGTCGACCCGTACACGGTGCGGCCTGGCAGAGATAGTTCAGGTGGACTGAAATTCCACTGTTGGCGAACTCTTTGATTCTCCGCGGACACCTCCCCGGACGACGGGCTAAGCTTCAACGATATGATTGCGGACCGCGTAACGGACTAACTCCGTAACTGAATGAAAATGCAGTTTCCGCAGAATATTCGACCGGTGGGTTTCGACCGTTTTGGGGTTGATATCTAACACCGAAGCCACTTCTTTGCTGCTCTTCCCCTCCGCCAGAAGCTGCACGATTTCTCGTTCCCTGGCTGTTATTTGCAACGGCGCGTCTTCACTGGCCCTTGGCCCTTTTCCTAAATATGCGTTCAACACCATCTGGGCAACTTTGGGCGTAAAAAACGTCTTATTCGATAGTAGGGAACTTACGGCAGTTATTAAATCAAATGCTGCATCTGACTTCAAAATATAACCGCGAACTCCCACGTCCAGAGCCTTGCGGCTCAACTGGTCGGACTCATGTATCGTTAAGATAAGAACTTTGGTGCGTGGACTGAGCTCTGCTATTTGCTTTGCCGCATCGAGCCCATTCAATGAAGGCATAGTGATGTCGAGAATGGCCACATCGGGCTGGAACTCATTCGCTTTGTTAACAGCATCCCTTCCATCGTTAGCTTCAGCGGCGATCCGCCATCCAGGCTGCTCTTGAATCAACGCACGAATTCCCCGCCGAACAACTTCATGGTCGTCTGCGATCAGCAGGCTCACTGCACACATAGGCTTCCCCTCTTTCTCAAGATTGATGTGCGATAAGCAAACAACAATTCTGCATGTCGCTTGTGACTGCGAGTCAAATAGCGTTGGATGAGCCCGGCGTGCAATGGGGAAAATCGAGCTGCTGTATCTTGATTACGTACAAAGCATCTAGAGCGTCTCTTATTGCGGCGATCTCTATTTGTCGCTCTGCACTGCTCACCAAGTCTGCCAGTCGCACGAGAATCGCTCTTTCCGCGTAATCCACCCGCTCGTGTAGTGTTTCGGGAGACCCTGGTGCGAGCGCGACAAAATAAGGCAATTGCCAGTCAGGAAACATTAAATCTCGTTCCTCTTCCATAGGACCTCGCAGGCGATACCCGGTCGGTTGGCGATCCTGGTCATACGCCCATACATCACGTTAATCACACAGCTTCCGCTGCTTGCCGTGGCCAACGTCACGAGCGGAAATTGCGGCTCGGGATTGTGACGATCACGGCGGTGCCATGCCCGGGGCCAGTCTCCCACGTTTCAAATTCCAGGCGCCCGCCGAGTGCCGCGGCTCTCTCTCTCATTCCCGGGATTCCAACACCCGTCGCCTCGCCTCGCAGGAATTGCTCCAGAACACCGGCCGGTATACCACGGCCATGATCGCTCACCGTCAAGGTGAGTGCTTCTGCGTTATGATCCATTTTAATTTTTGCCCCGCGGCTTCCCGAGTGAAGATGTACGTTCGTAAGGCTGGTCTGGACGATACGGAACAAGGCAACCTCCGCATCGGCGGTCAATCGCGGCAGTTGCGGAGATATTTCCAGTTCTACTTCCAGTTCATGACGCCGATTCAACTCGTTCGCATACGCCTCGATCGCCACTCCTAGCCCACACACGTCGAGCAAGGGCGGGTGGAGAAGGCATGAAAGTGTGCGGATTTCGCCTGAGATCTTCTCCGCAAACAAGAGCGATTCAGAGAGCATTTCTGATATTTCGGGAGGAAGCTGAGAAGCGCGACGCGCGGCCCGGCCCAGCGTCATGAGCAGGCCGGCAAGGGTTTGCCCCGTACTGTCGTGCAGGTCGCGCGCAATATGCCGCCGCTCGTCGTCGTGAGATTGAAGCAGCCGCCTGGTGAGTTCGCGCATCTGCGATTCGTCTTGATGGCGCTTGATGGCAATGGCTGCCAAATGAACTGCAGTCTCCATGGGTTTAGGAATTTCGGCCACCGCCGATCGAGAATTGGGATGGAAAATGACCACCCTCCCCAGGGTCGTCCTTTTTGTCGACCAGATCGGCAGCGACCAGGCGGCCGCGAAACCACTGCTCAATGCTGTATCACCTCGATCAACAAAAAGGGGGTCTTTTCTGATGTCCCATGCCGTCACAGGCCTGCCCTGCTGGGGCGTTGTACCGCAAGTACCATCGCAGGGCGGAGCCCTCAAGCCGTCGATCGCCTTACCCAGAGCCGCGGGGACTCTGGGGCCTGCAACCAGCCGGAATTGCATTTCGCTTTCGTCCAACATGAGAACTGCGGAAACGACCCCTGGTGATTCGGCATCGATGTAGTCACACACTCCGATCAACGCTTCCCTTACTGGAACACCGTTGGCCAGGTTCTCAAGGACTCGAACGTGTGTCATCCGTACTGTGATAGATAGTCCTGCACTCATTTCGTTTACTCCTTGCTCTTGCCGGTTGGATACATGTGTCTGAATGAAACAGACTATAAACTCAGAGTGGCTCTACTATGTGTCCCATTGAGTGCACTAATGCAAAATATCCGTTTTCAGGTGGGAACTGTCCAATTCAGGACACTCTGCTTGTCTTGACGCACGTCGATCTGTGGCACGAGAACACAGTACGGGACTTCCGCGAAAAGCAGGCATTTAGCAAGTCCCTTCGCCCGGCGAATAAAGGCATTCGGCAAGCTCGTTGCATCGATTACCCGGATTGACTGGGAGCACGAAGAATGACAGAGTACCACCTACAAAACACTTTTATGACCCGGGTTTTAATTGCGGACGACAGCCACTCCTTACGATCTGCCCTGTGCAAATTGATTGGAGAACATCCGGGTTGGGTCTGTGCGGAAGCACTCAACGGTCGTGATGCAATCAACAAAATTCAACAACTCGCCCCAGACATCCTTATCCTGGGCCTCTCCATGCCTGTAATGGACGGACTCGAGGCAGCTCGCACAATCAGTAAACTAATACCTGATCTCCCCATCCTCCTCTATACAACCGACATCCCTCCTTCTCTGGTGTCTATGGCACAAGCCTGCGGAATACAAGGCACGGTTTCAAAATACGACCGCTGTCAGATTATCAATGGAATTGAGGCACTGCTGCGACACGAGAGCTTTTTCTGCCAGAATTAGGTCTCGCCCTGCCACCTAGTGCCTCATAGTGTCAGGTAGCCTCTTCGCCCCGCACGCACGTTTCAGCCCGCAAACACAATGGACAACAAACGTGTCCCTACTTGATCTTGACAGCGCCAACGCGACTAAGGCAGCGGAATACTCGCTGATAGACGACACATATGCAAAGTTGCTGGCCCACCTGTCAGAGCGGACCTTCGATTTGACCACGGCGGCACTACGCGACGACATCCTACACTTTTACGCTGATCTCTCCGTTCCGATAGAGACGAAAAAAAGCAAGATTCGTTGGCAAAAGGTACTGTCTGCACTCGATCAGTTGAAGTGTGCCACTCCTGTTCCGATCTCACGGCTGACAGCCCCGTAAATATGAGGACCATTACCGCTCGCTCAGCTGCACGGTCACTGGAAAACGTTTTAGGGAGCCTAAGCACTGTTGCAAACAAGCTCCACAGAACGCTGGCAAGAGTCATTCCACAGTGCTCCATGATTTCCCAGGCAGTAGCCTTCAACATGTTCTTGGCCTTCTTTGCAATCCTATTGATTGTCTTAGGCCTGATGAAGAATTCTCTTGAGGGGAGCGGTGGTCAAGAACTGGGGACGCGGCTCTCGGCGATCCTGCCACCCGGAAGTTGGGAGCTGGTATCCGGAACCCTCTTGCGTCCCGAGGTGAACAGCTGGTACCTGGCGCTTTTCGGCTGGGTAGGAATGCTGCTGGTAGGCTCACAGATGATAAAGCTGATTATCAAAGGTATCGAGCTAATTTATGGTGGCAGCGCTAGCCATTCCTTTCTCGGGCGTCAGGTTCGCGGTTTGCTTTTGTTCTCCGTGACGAGTGTGGTGTGGTTTGGGGCCGTCGCGGTGAGTGTTTTCGGCCGGTCATTCCGCCAATGGATGGCCCACGGGCGGGGCGAATCGCCCTTGGCTCACGGCTTCTGGACCATTTTCCTTCCGATCTTAGCGATAATCTTAGAGACTCTTGTCCTGGGGTTGGTTTATCGGTTTGCCCGATCGGAGACAACGAGTTGGAACTCAGTTTTGCCCGGAGCGGCCGCGGCAGCGATCTTGTGGTGGGGACTCAATTTCTTGTTTGGGGTTTACGTCCGAAAAACGCAGTATGGGCCTCTCTACGGTGGTCTGGCTGCGGCGATCGGCTTAATGGTATGGATGGAGTTTTCTGCAATGCTCGTTTTTCTTGGTGCGGCCTGGAACGCAGAAAGTGCTACACACGTCAGGGATGACTAATCTTGATGCCCACCGACTCCGCTGCTACAGATCGAATGGAGACGTGCAGAAAGCACTCGGAGACGAGAATGGGCGGCGGGCAACAATTCTGGAAGCAAAGGATTTCTCGCGCCCCTCGCATTATTTTCTGACCACTCCCATCTCCGGCTCTGCACAAACAGTCCACCCATTTATCTCTTACTGCTGCACTGTCGCTCGCAGAACCACTTCGTCTGAGGGCGTTTTCGTCTGCGAGTCGGTCTCGGCCGTGATAATCACGTTGAAATGATTGAGAGTAGTTGTCGACTTTAGTTCCCCCTGGAGGTCCTTTCCAACCTTCAGCTCTCCCTGACTTTGCGGCTGAGAACCTTCCTGCTGAAACCACACAAGGTAGGTGTTTGCAGGTGGAGTGAGCATACCCGGTTTCGCCAGATGAATGACGTTTACATCAACCTGGATGTTGCCATCTTTCTCCTTAGCGACGTTAACTTCGCCCGCCGCTGCCGGCACTATCTTCATCGAAGTCATATGGTAAGTTTTAGCGCACCCAACTGTGGCCACAGCTAACACGGCCCCGATCAATAAGGCGACGCGCGAAAATATTTGTCTATTCATATTTTGAAACTCCTTTTGAAAGACCGATCTGGACAAGAGCCCGCTGGGCTCAACGTGAAACCATGCTAAAGCGTGAGAAGTAGAATGTCTGTCTCCTTACGGACACAATTCAAGAGCGGTCGCACATTGCGGGGCAAATTAGGAACATCACAACACTTTCTCGCTGAGCTGGACAGAGATTGCAGTTATCAGGGGTTTGACGCGCGTGAAGCAACAACTGGAGTTGGCAAATCGAGACCCGAAAGGGTGTAAATGCCCAGAAAATGGATGGTCGCGATGGCGTCCACAGAAACGGGTAGCCACATGGCGTTCACTTCGGCGAATTGCACGGTAATGTGAAGGTCCTCGACCCAGATCGAGGGATTCTTGAGCGGGACTCCAACGATCTGGCGGATGCGGAAGGTCTTGGTATCTACCCAGATGTCACCGAGAAGCAGACCCTTTTCTTTTCGCTTAGGAGTGATGTGCAGCACGTACTCTGGAACCACACCGAAGTTTTGCTCGCGAAGGAAGGCGAAGTCATAATTGGCTCGGGTGATGTCGCCCCGGTGACCGTCCTTGGCGGAATCTATTTCCTGTTTCAAAATGGCCGTTACGATCTTTTTACCTCTCGTGCTGCCCTCTGCCTTGGTGATTAAGAATGTTTTGGTTTGAGGAGGGCTAAAACTGATTTGAGCTATTATGTCCGAGACGGGCATGGGATCATCCTCCCGGAATACCTTATATTCCCGCATCACCTCGTAGGGCCGAGAGAGGGCTGGGTTCTGCTCCGCAGCTCGTTCTAACGAATCGACAATCACATCGAGACTGGACGGATTTGCTTCGGCTTCTTGTGGGTGTAATGAATAGGGAAAAACCGCGGTCGCGGCGACCACAGAAACAAGAACAACTAGACGGAACCCCTTTGCTGCGCTCCAAGCTGACTTGTCCATGATTCCTTCAAAAGGAAAGTCGCATCGCTCGATTCTAATCTGGATGAATGAAGTGGCGCGATCGGTATTGGATCTTCGGGCTGAAATAGCTCGCACAAAACATACCAACTCAGGATCGAGATAGCTCTACCGCTTACGCTGTATCAAACTCGCGAATGTAGCGAGAAGACCCGACAGAACGCAAAGTCAAAAAGGGACGCTGTCCCATAAGAGACACAAACTGAATCGCATACGCGATATACTCCTGACATGCTCAAACCGGCGCGAAGTTTGATTTGTGACATGTGTTACAGCTGATGTTGGACTTTCCCGCATCCCCGAGGCGACGCCCGGTGGGAGCGACCAGTGAATCTCTGCCCCAATTTGAAGCATCTACCAATCTGGAAGAAGTGGGTATAGTGGCAGGAGCAACGCGCCGGTCTTACCTTTGTCGCTCCGGTTGCCTCTAACCTAGCACCGATGCCGATACGAAGCGAAACTCGACGAGTTCAGCCCGGAGCCTCCAAGGTCGGAGCGCAAAGCTCGAAAGTCGAAGCTGGAGTTGCCTCCGAGGTATTTGCCTTTCTCAATTCTGCCGGTGTATCTAAGAGAGACGTCGAATTCCGTAAGAGGCAAATACTGTTTTGCCAAGGCCAGCCAGTTGATAATATCTTTTATATAAGAACGGGTAGTATAAAGCTTTCCGCCACCTCCGCCGCAGGCAAACAGGCTGTCGTTGCCATTTTGGGGGCCGGCGATTTCCTAGGCGAAGCCTGCCTGGCCGGTCAGCCCCTATGGATCGCGACGGCGACGGCGATGACGCCGGGCAGCGCCATGGTCGTTGAAAAAACCGAAATGCTTCGCCTCCTCCACGCCGATCACGCATTCTCTGACCAATTCATCTCCTACATGGTTACCAGAAACATCCGGACCGAGGAGGATCTGATCGATCAGCTTTTCAACTCCAGCGAGAAACGGTTGGCGCGAACCCTGCTGCTACTCGCCCGCTATGGCAAACCCAACCAGGCATTGACGCTTCCCAAGGTCTCTCAGACAGTGCTCGCCGAGATGATAGGTACAACACGCACGCGGGTAAACTATTTTATGAACAAGTTCCGGAAGCTTGGGTTCATCGAATACAACGGCACGCTGAAGATCAACAACTCCCTTCTTAGCGTGGTCCTGCGCGATTGACCAAACGGACTCTACCCAACAAAAATTGGGCCTTCGGGTGCCAAACCAAAAGTTGCTACGGAATTCGCCCTGTTGGCGTATCTAAGTGCCGACCTACTGAGTGTTACTTTCCGGACAGACGTTCCACTCTCGTCACGCTAGTCTAGGGAAGGGTTTTGATACTTAAGCCCACATGACCGTCCGCCGCAAAACAGCACTGATCGTCGCCGGAATCGCGGCGATGCTCATAGTTGCGCTGGTTGGTGCCGCTCCGGCCCTTGTTAACCTGGATCGCTACCGGCCCGAGGTAATTTCCTATTTCGAGGAGAATACCGGAAAGAAGATAGAAATTGGGCGCCTGGCTCTGACCTTCTTTCCCAGCGTAACGATTCACATCGAGAACTTCGGGGTCAAAAGCCCTCCGTTATTTCCACCCAGTTACATCGTTAAAGTGGCGCGAGCGGATGCCGTACTCGACTTTTGGGCGCTGCTGCATCGACACGTGGTGATCCGATCGCTGGTGCTGGAGGGCCCGGAGATCAATCTGGTGTCGGACCCTGACGGCCCCTGGAACTTCCAGAATCCTGAAACAAGGAATTTGAAGAATACTTTTCCGCTGGGCATCATCGACAAAGTAGTGATCAATCGGGGGCATCTGATCGCGTCGAATCTGCTGGAGCCTTCAGACGCACCCGGCCCTGCGTTTTTCGAGGCCCACGACATTAGCAGTGACCTGGATATGGTGGACCTGGCTGCAATCGTCAATCCTACTTCGCCGTCGCTGAATGGCCAGGGCAACTGGAAGGCCAGCCGCTTGCGCTTCGGTGCAGTGGAGACGACAAATGTGAACTCCAAGTTCCGGCTGGAGTCGAGGGAGGCTTTTTTTACCAACATAAGAGCAGACGCCTATGGCGGGAAAACAACGGGAGATTTCTCGGTAAGCGTCGCGAAAAAGAACGCCAGCTTTAAGGCGGACGCGCAGATGAGCGGAATCAACATGGCCGATCTGATGGCGGCTTTCCATGAAACGCACGGGACAATAACGGGAAACCTGGAAGGAAACCTGAAGCTTTCGGGAGAGATCGAGCACACCCTGAGCCCGCTCGCTGGAATGCACGGGGCCGGGCACATAAAAGTGACCAACGGAAAGATACCGAGTCTGATGATCAACGCAAACTTGATGAAGTTGGCCCACTTCAACGATCTGGGTCCTGCCAAAGAGAATCCCTCCTCGTTCTCTTCGATCTCAACGGACCTGGAGCTGGGGAACCTGAGGATTACGAGCGAGAGGATTGATATTGACGGCTATGGAGTGGATGTGGATGGATCGGGGAGTGTGAGCCTGTCGGGCTCGGATGATCTAAGCTATCAGGGTGTGGCGGCAATTACCACGAAGCAGGGCTTCTTGACCAACACGTTCGCTCGCTTTGAGGGAGCCGAATTGAAGGATGGCAAGTTGTCTTTTCCCTTTCGGGTCCGTGGAACAATGGAGAGCCCGGTATTCAGCAAGGGGAAGCGTGATTAGGTCCCGCCGCGGACAATCGGCTCACGTTATACAAAACTACAGACCAAGCGTTGCTTTTTGCTCACACTTCGACCTCTTCCTCCTCTTGCCCCCCCCGCCTTGCCCTCGCCAAGGCTCGTTGCAACTCCTTTCGCTCGCGGGTTGCCAGTTTAGGAAAGAGCTTCAGCAAAGTGGTATGAAACTTCTGCAAATATCTCCGACTAAAATCCTGGCATAGCACTGCGCTCAGGTAATACCGACCGGCAGCCACCTCGCGTATGGCTTGGAAGAGTTCATCGGCACAAGACTCTTTGACGAGATAAGCGGACGCACCGCTTCCGAGTGCATCCAACAAATACGGCTCGTCTCCGTACATCGTAAGAATGACCACACGCGTATCTAATTTCAAGCGCGAAATCTTGCGTGTGGTTTCCAGACCATCCATGCCGGGCATCACCAGATCGACGATTAGCACCTCGGGTTTCAGGCGCCTGACCAGTTTGAGCGCCTCAGTCCCGTTACCTGCTTCGCCCACAACGACAAATTCTGGATCCGATTCGAGCAAGAGGCGCAGCCCCCGCCTCACGACAACTTGATCATCAGCCAGCGCTACGGTCACCATCATCTTAGAATATCATGCAGTTCTGCTAGGCAACGACGATTGTCCGGTGGAAATTGCGCCAACCACACTTCGAGCATTGGTCGAGCCCTGATCCAATTATGCTTTCCTTTTTGCCTAGGATAGGATTGCGGGAAGAGGCATGCCAGTGGCACTCCGTTGGTGCTTGCCCTGACAGTCTCATGATTAGCTTGCAATAAAGGACGGGCCGCGATGGCCTCACCAAAACGAGGGGCAAAAACGAGAGACGCAGGAAGACCGCACAAAAGTAAGAAGCTTCCGAAGGTGTCAACAGGCATTGCCGGGTTGGATCTGGTGCTAGGCGGCGGGCTACCCACCGGCCGCGTGACACTTCTCAGTGGGGGGCCAGGGAGTGGCAAGACGATAATGGGTTTGCAGTTCCTGCTACGCGGTGCCCGCGTCGACCAGGCAGGCATTTTGGTTATGTTCGAGGAACGCGGTACGGCCGTGCGTCAAAACGCTTGGAGCCGGGGATGGAACCTCGCTCGGCTAGAGGAGGAAAACAAGCTCTACCTAATGGATGCACGCCTGGATCCTCAAGCGATACTCTCTGGAGAATTCTCCATCAATGCTTTGCTGGCTATCCTTGATCAGCGGATCAAAGCCATGCGCGCCAAGCTTATTGTGATTGATGCGGTGGACACCCTCTTGAATCTGTACGACAGCCCAAAGCGGGAGCGTCTCGAATTATATGCGCTGCACGAATGGCTGCTGAACCGGAAATTGACCACGATCATGACGAACAAGATTGTCTCGCAGGAGGAGGGTCCTTCACGATATCCATTTCTGGACTTCATGGCGGATTGTGTGATTCATGTGGACCAACGAGTTACCAATCAGATTGCCACGCGCCGTTTGAGAGTGATCAAGTATCGTGGTTCGGGGTATGGCCGTAATGAGTATCCCTTTATCATCGATAAAAACGGCATCAACGTCGCTCCTATCACCAGCAACGTCTTAGAACACCGACCTCCCGGCCCCAAAATTTCTAGCGGCGACGCTAAGTTGGATGAAATACTGGCCGGAGGCTATAAGTGTGGCACGAGCATCCTGATCGCGGGGACCGCCGGCTCGGGAAAGACCACAATGGCCTGTGTCTTCACACGGGCCGCCTGCCTGCGCGGCGAGCGAGTGCTATATCTCAATTTCGAAGAATCGCCCCAGGCAATGATCAGTAACATGCTTAGCCCAGGGCTTGCTTTGCAACCATTGATCAACAAGGGGACGTTGTTGATCCGATCCTACTTGCCGGAAGCCATGGGCGTGGAGGAGCACTTATTGCATGCCCTGAAAGATTTGGATGGGTTTCGACCCCAACACATCGCCGTGGATGCGATCTCGGCGTGCAAGCGCATGGGTTCAGATCAGGCTGCCTTCGAATACCTGATGCGGCTTCTGAACGCCTGTAAAGAGCGCGGCATTACCTGTATCTTTGTCAGCCAGACTTCGGGTTTGGACATTGCTCAAGACATTAGCGGGATTGGAATTTCGTCCCTAATCGATACCGTCGTCCTTCTTCGTCGTCTTCCGATCGATGGCGTCATAGTCCGCGAGTTGATAGTCATGAAGACAAGAGGTTCGAAGCATTCTGAACAGCCCCACGAATTCCGCATCACCGACTCAGGTATTGATTTGGTGAAAACCTAGCGCACCGTGAGCATATCGGAGTGTCAGGTAGGGTACGGAAGAGATCCCGATGATGAAAGCTCGCAAGCGTGGGAAGCACAAATCCGCAAAGCCTAAAAGTGAGACCTATATCTTCCGGCTGTTCGTTGCCGGTAACGAACCAAATTCCTCGCAAGCGAGAGGCAATTTGGCTCGGCTCTGCGAGGAGCGTATCAAGGGACTTTACAAGATCGAGACCGTAGATGTACTGCAAGATCCCACTGCGGCTCACGAAAATAAAGTGCTCGTGACGCCTACGCTGATCCTGATCAAGCCTCAGCCGAAGGTCACAGTGTTGGGCAACCTTAGTGATACTAAGCAAGTCATTGCCGCACTCAGACTGACCAGTACACGATGAGTAACCAGAAACTGCCATACAGCAAACTGGAAACCAAGATCAAAGAGGCTGAAGAACTCATTCACGCTTTGCGGACCCATCAGGTCGACGCGATCGTAGGGGAGCGTCACGTTACTCTTGTTCGTTTGAAGCAAGCGGAAGAGAACCTTAGGAATTCGAGGAATCAATTGCGTGGCCTCGTAGCACACTTGCTGGCGGTGCGCGAGAAAGAAAGGGCCGTAATCGCCCGTGAGCTTCACGATGAGTTTGGCTTGGCGCTCACTAACTTGCACTTGCGATTGGCGTGGATTTCGCGCAAGTTGACTCCGGGGCAGCGGCCTTTGCAGGAGAAAATCAGATCGCTGTCAGTCACCACGACGAGACTGATCCGGTCGGTGAAAAACATCGCGAGTGAATTGCGCCCCGGCGTTTTGGATGAATTGGGCCTGGTTAAGACCTTGAAATCGGAAGCTAGGGAATTCGAGGGGCACACTGGAATACGGTGCGTGTTTAAGACGAATGCCACACAAGTCAAGTTTGACCGTTTAGCGGCGGTGTCTATTTTTAGGATTGTGCAAGCAGCTCTTGCGAATGTTGCCCGGCATGCCGAGGCTTCACGGGCCGTTATTGGTTTGATGAAGGGGAACAAAAGCCTGACTTTGACGATAATGGACAACGGCAAAGGTATCGACAGGAAGCTGATCTATGGGGGCGCTTCACTTGGCATTACTGGTATGCGCGAGCGCACCCTTGCCCTTGGGGGTACGTTTGCACTCGCAGGTTCAAGAAATAGCGGGACAACGCTGACAGTACGCATTCCGCTGTCCCGGATCATTGATGAACGTGTTGGTGTTTAAGCCCGCAGCTCGTTTTATCATCGCGCGTAAT
>Ga0187823_10000308_pt1 | contig 12257 bp, 5 predicted proteins | sample NC_wetland_sal_i_12_FD_132968 | JGI IMG/M metagenome (GOLD analysis project Ga0187823, IMG submission 132968) | Wetland sediment microbial communities from Neuse River Estuary, North Carolina, USA - SourceSoil_3 | ecosystem: Environmental > Aquatic > Freshwater > Wetlands > Sediment | place...
CCGTTCATCGGCGGGACCGCCCAGACCGCCACCGTGATCAGCGGCACTCCGCCCGCGACGAACGCCACGATCACGGGCCTCACGAACGGAACCGCCTACACGTTCACGGTCATCGCCACGAACGCCGTCGGCAACGGGCCCGCCTCCGAAGCGTCGAACTCGGTCACACCCGCTGCCGCGCCGTCGGCTCCCACCGGCGTGAGCGCCATCGCGGGCAGCAAGAGCGCGAAAGTGTCGTGGACAGCCCCCGCGAACAACGGCAGCCCGATCACCTCGTACACGATCACGCCGTTCGTCGGATCGACAGCGCAGCCGGCGACCACGATCAACGGCACGCCGCCCGCCACGAGCACCACGATCACCGGCCTCACGAACGGCACGGCGTACACGTTCAGCGTGACTGCGACGAACGGGATCGGGACCTCGCCAGCGTCCGAAAAGAGCGCGAGCATCACGCCGACCGCCTTCCAGATGGACGTCGACCTGACCGCGAACGGCCATGGGACGCTGACGACGCCGTCGTTCTCGACGGCCGAAGCGGGCGAGGAGATCCTCGCGCTCGTGTCCTCGGACGGCCCATCGGGTGGCGGCAAACAGACGGTCACCGTGTCCGGCGCGGGCCAGACGTGGACGCTCGTCAAGCGCGGCAACGGCACCTCCGGCGACGCCGAGATCTGGTCCACCAAACCGAGCAAAGCGCTCAGCAACGTGACCGTCACCTCGACGCCCTCGGCAGCCGGCTTCGACCAGTCGCTCACGATCATCGGGTTCGAGGGCTCGCGCGGACTCGGGGCCTCTACGACGGGGAGCTCGACCGGCTCCGCTCCGAGCGTCACGTTCCTGACCAAAGAAGAAGGCTCGCTCGTGCTGGGCGTGGGCACCGACTGGAAAGCCGCGACGGCGCGCACCGTGGGTGCGAACCAGATCCTGCTCGCCCAGAACCTCGACACGACCGCTAAAAAGACGTTCTGGTCGCAGATCACCTCGAAACCGATCGGGTTCGGCTTCGCCACGATCAACGACACCGCGCCGACGACCGACCCGTGGGACCTCGCGGCCGTCGAGGTGTTCAACGCGGGCAAAGGCAAATAGTCCTCGCGCCGCAAGCTCGCAGCCCGCTCGAGCGTTGATTTCCCGGTGCAGTCTTCAACTCTCCATGAGGGCACCGCGCCGCTCGGCGCGCCCGGGGTAGCCGTACACGACACGCCCGCGCTGCGAAACAGCCGCGCGGTCGACATCAGCTGCCGAGCACTGGACCTGATCGCGGCGGGTGTGCTGGTCGTCCTGCTCGCACCGCTTCTGATCGTGCTCGTGATCGCCGTCCGCCTGGACTCGCCCGGTCCGGCGATCTTCCGCCAGCGTCGCATCGGCCGCGATCGCCGCCCGTTCATGGTGCACAAGTTCCGCACCATGTACGACGGCTCGGCGCACGACGCCCACCGCGAGTTCGTCGTGGGGCTGATCAATGGAGAGCAGCCCCAGCAGGCGGCGCCCGCGGGCGATCAGAGCCCGGACGGCGACGTCCCGCTCTACTACAAGATGATCGAGGACAAGCGCGTCACCCGAGTGGGCCGCTTCCTCCGCCGCTCGAGCCTCGACGAGCTGCCGCAGCTGTGGAACGTCCTGCGAGGCGACATGTCGCTCGTGGGGCCGCGGCCTCCGATCCCCTACGAGGTCGAGCACTACCCCGCTCACTGGTTCGCGCGGTTCGCCGTCAAGCCCGGGATCACCGGCCTATGGCAGGTGAACGGGCGCTCGAAGGTGACACTCGAGCAGATGGTCCAGTTCGACATCGAGTACGCCCGCAGGCGCTCGCTGTGGCTGAACCTCACGATCCTCGTGCGCACGATCCCCGCCGTCCTCGGCGCCCGGGGCGCGTGGTGAGCGCGTCGCGCGTCCGGACGCTGCGCCGCGTGCTGGCGCCACTCCTGGCCGCCGCAGCGGTCGGCGCCTGGACAGCTCCGACGTCCGCCGCCGAAGGCGAACCCAACTGCTCGATCGCGCCCAACCCGGTCGCGTGCGAGAACGCGCTCCCGGGCGACCCGGCGGGCGACTGGCAGGTGGAAAAGATCGGCGACCCGTCGATCCAGGGCTACGCCACGCAGATGAGCGTCAACGCCGGAGAAACCGAGACGTTCAAGATCAAGACGCCGTCCACCGGCTACCACATCGACATCCTGCGCCTCGGCTACTACCACGGCGACGGCGCCCGGAAGATCGCCGCGGGGATCAAACCCACGGCCTCGCTCCCGCAGACCCAGCCCGAATGCGTGCACGAACCGTCGACGGGGCTGATCGACTGCGGCAACTGGTCCGCGTCCGCGACGTGGACGGTGCCGAGCACCGCGGTCTCCGGGGTCTACATCGCCCACCTCGTGCGCGACGACGAACCCGGCAAGAGCAGTCAGATCATCTTCGTCGTCCGCAACGACGCGAGCCACTCGAAGATCCTGCTGCAGACCTCCGACGCGACGTGGGAGGCCTACAACGCCTACGGCGGCAACAGTCTCTACACCTGCACCGTGGAATGCCCGCCCGGCAACCCGAAAGCCTACAAGGCCGCCTACTCCGTCTCCTACAACCGCCCCTTCGACGGCGCGTTGAGCACGGACAACGGCGCCTCGTATCTGTTCTACGCGGAATACCAGATGATCCGCTTCCTCGAGAAGAACGGCTACGACCTCTCGTACACGGCCTCGGGCCAGGTCGACCAGAACGGGGCCCTGCTGAAGAACCACCAGATCTTCATGTCCAGCGGCCACGACGAGTACTGGTCGGCCGCGCAGCGGGCGAATGTCGAAGCTGCGCGCGAAGCGGGAGTGAACCTCGCGTTCTTCAGCGCCAACGAGCTGTTCTGGAAGACGCGCTGGGGCAACAGCATCGACGGGTCGGGCACGCCCTACCGCACGCTGACCGCCTACAAGGAGACGCACTTCGAAGGCCCCGTCGACCCCGGCGACCCGCCCGTCTGGACCGGCGCCTGGCGCGACCCCCGCGGCGGCCCGAGCTCCGACGCCGGCAAGCCGGAGAACGCACTCTCGGGCCAGCAGTTCACGGTCAACGCGGGCAGCGGGGAAATGACGGTGCCGTCCAACTACAGCAGGCTGCGGCTGTGGCGCAACACGGCCGTTGCGGGCCTCTCGGCCGGGCAGACGCTGACGATCGGGCCGGACATCGGGACGCTCGGCTACGAGTGGGATGAAGACGTCGACAACGGCTTCCGGCCCGCGGGCGAGTTCCAGCTGTCCTCGACGACGCTGACCGGGGTCCAGGTGTTCACCGACTACGGCTCCTCCCTGAACGGCAACGGCACCGCCACCCACCACCTCACGCTCTACCGGGCTCCGTCGGGTGCGCTCGTGTTCGGCGCGGGCACCGTCCAGTGGTCGTGGGGACTCGACAACACCAACGCGTGGAACCAGGGAGCGACGGATCCCGAACACCCGCCCGTGGACCCGAACATGCAGCAGTTCACGGTCAACCTGCTCGCCGAAATGGGTGCCCAGCCTGCGACGCTCAGCTCGAACCTCGCGTCGGCGAGCCCGTCGACCGATACCACCGCGCCGACCTCGACGATCACGTCGCCCGGCGGCGGCGAAACGGTCCAGGACGGCAGCCAGGTGACGGTCTCCGGGACCGCAACCGACGCCGGCGGCGGTGTGGTGGCGGGCGTCGAAGTCTCGACCGACAACGGCACGACGTGGCACCCGGCGATGCTGTCAGGGCAGGCCGAAACCGCGGTCGGCTGGTCTTACACCTGGGCGGCGCACGGCTACCCGCAGACGACGATCAAATCGCGCGCGGTCGACGACAGCGCGAACCTGGAGACGCCCTCGGCCGGCGTCCAGGTCAAAGTCGCCTGCCCGTGCTCACTGTGGGGAAGCGCCGTCACGCCGCCGATCGTCGACTCGGGTGATGCGCACTCGGTCGAGCTGGGGATGAAGTTCACGACCGAAACGTTCGGGGTGATCACGGGCGTGCGCTTCTACAAGTCGGCCGCCAACACGGGTACGCACACCGGGAGCCTGTGGAGCTCGACGGGCCAGCGTCTGGCAACCGCGACGTTCGGCGGCGAAAGCGGCTCGGGCTGGCAGCAGGTCACGTTCTCCAACCCCGTGGACGTGTTCCCGGGACAGACGTACGTCGTCTCGTACTTCACGCCGACGGGCCACTACGCGGCGTCGCCGTACTACTTCTACACCCCGCCTGCGACCGGCGGCAACGCGCTGAACGCGACACCGCTGCACGCGCTGCCGGCCAACGGCGCACCGGTCAACGGCAGCTACGCCTCGCTCAACGGCGTCTACGCCTACGGCTCCACGAGCACGTTCCCGACGAACAGCTTCGCGGGCTCCAACTACTGGGTCGATCCGGTCTTCACCCCGGTGTCGGCGCCGGGACAGCCGGCGAGCGTGACCGCGACTGCGGGCTACGAGTCCGCGAGCGTGACCTGGACGGCGCCGGCGAGCGGCGGGCCCGTGACCACGTACACGATCACGCCCTACATCGGCTCAGAACCGCAGCCGCCGACGACGATCACCGGTACCCCTCCCGCGACCGGCGTCACGATCGGCAACCTGCTCGGAGGCGTCACGTACACGTTCAAGGTGATGGCGAGCAACCCGATCGGTGCGGGCCCGACGTCGGGCCCCTCGAACGGCGTCACGCCGACCGCGAACTCGACCCCGACGGCTCCCACGGGAGTGACGGCGACGGCAGCCACCAGCCGCGCGCTCGTCAGCTGGGTCGAACCCGCGAGCAACGGCGGCAGCCCGATCACCGGCTACACGGTCACCCCGTATCTCGGCGCCGTGGCGCAGACTCCCGTGGAAACGAACGCGACGGCGACGTCGGCCACGATCAAGAACCTCGCCAACGGCTCCGCATACACGTTCACGGTGACCGCCAACAACGCGATCGGCGCGGGTCCCGCGTCAACGCAGACCGCGGCCGTCACCCCCCAGGACACGATCTTCGACTTCTCGACGCCCGCGACGCTGGACTCCGGAGACGCGAGCTCGACGAATGTGGGCGTCAAGTTCACCTCCGAACTCGCCGGCACGGTCACCGGCATCCGCTTCTACAAGGCGGCCGCGAACACGGGCACGCACGTCGGCAGCCTCTGGAGCTCGACGGGGACGCTGCTCGCGCAGGCCACGTTCACGAGCGAAACCGCCTCGGGATGGCAGCAGGTCAACTTCGCCTCGCCCGTCACGATCGCGGCGAACACGACCTACGTCGCCTCCTACCTGGCGCCCAAAGGCCACTACTCCAACACGAGCTCCGCGTTCGCCTCGACGGGCTTCTCCAACCCGCCGCTGAGCGCGCTCGCCAACACCACCAGCGCCGACGGCGTCTACGCGTACAACAGCAAATCCACGTTCCCGACGGGCACCTTCAAATCGACGAACTACTGGGTCGACGTGGACTTCGAACCGACCCAGGCTCCGGGCCAGGTGACCAACGTCACGGGGACACCCGGCAACGGATCGGTCAGCCTCACGTGGAGCGCCCCCGTCGGCGGCGGCCCGGTGACGAGCTACACGGTCACGCCGTTCATCGCCGGCGAAGCGCAGACGCCGACGACGCTCACCGGCGGCCCGCCGCCAACGGCCACCACCATCAAAGGGCTGGTCAACGGCATCGCGTACACCTTCTCGGTGCAGGCGTCGAACGCCAACGGAAGCGGCCCGGCATCGGCCCGGTCCGCCGCGATCACGCCCGCCACGGTCCCCTCCGCGCCCGCGGGCGTCGCGGCGACGGCCGGGCAGGGCAGCGCGACGGTGAAATGGTCCACGCCCTTGAACGGCGGCAGCCCGATCACGAAATACACGGTAACTCCCTACATCGGCGCCGAAGCCCAGACCCCGACCACGATCACCGGGACACCGCCCGCCACCGAAACAACCATCACGGGCCTCACCAACGGCACCACATACACCTTCACCGTCACGGCCGCCAACTCCGCCGGCACCGGCGCCGCCTCGGAAGCCTCGAACTCGGTCACCCCGAGCGCACCGAAAGCACCGAGCGCGCCCACATCCGTGAGCGCGACCGCGGGCAACGCGACCGCCACCGTAAAATGGGCCGCTCCGTCAAGCAACGGCGGCAGCCCGATCACGAAATACACGGTGACCCCCTACATCGGAACCGAAGCGCAGACCCCGACCACGATCACCGGCACTCCGCCCGCCACCGAAACAACCATCACGGGCCTCACCAACGGCACCACATACACCTTCACCGTCACGGCCGCCAACTCCGTGGGCACGGGCCCCGAATCGGAAGCCTCGAACTCCGTCACTCCGACCGCGCCGAAAACCCCGAGCGCGCCCACCGGCGTCAGCGCGACCGCGGGCAACGCGAACGCGACCGTGAAATGGACCGCGCCGTCCGGCGACGGCGGGAGCCCGATCACCGGCTACACGATCACCCCCTACGTCGGGACCGAAGCCCAGACCCCGACCACGATCACCGGCACCCCACCCGCCACCGAAATAACCGTCACGGGCCTCACCAACGGCACCACGTACACGTTCAAGGTTGCGGCCGCCAACGGAATCGGCACGGGCCCCGCCTCCGAAGCGTCGAACTCGGTGATGCCCACCGGGGCGCCGTCCGCGCCCACCTCGGTGAGCGCGACCGCGGGCAACGCGAGCGCGACCGTCAAATGGAGCGCTCCGTCGACCAACGGCGGCAGCGCGATCACGAGCTACACCGTCACGCCGTTCATCGGCTCCAGCGCGCAGGCCAGCACGACGGTCAACGGCACGCCGCCTGCGACGAGCGCGACGATCACAGGGCTGACGAACGGCACGGCATACACGTTCAAGGTGACCGCTACCAACGGCGTGGGCACGAGCCCGAGCTCTGAAGCCTCTGGCGCCGTCACCCCGACCGCGGTGAACCCGCCGTCCGCACCGACCGGAGTGATCGCCAGCGCAGCCACCTCGCAGGCGCTCGTCAGCTGGACGGCGCCGTCGAGCAACGGCGGCAGCGCGATCACCGGCTACCGGATCACGCCGTTCATCGGCAGCAGCGCACAGGGCACCGTCGAAACGGGCGCCGCAACGACCTCCGCGATCGTCACCGGCCTGACGAACGGCACCCCGTACACGTTCGCGGTCGCGGCCGTCAACGCGGTGGGAACGGGGCCGGCGTCGGGCGCCTCCGCGGCGATCACCCCGCAGGACACGATCTTCGACTTCGCCACTCCCGCGACGATCGACTCGGCCGACTCGCACTCGGCCGAGCTCGGGATGAAGTTCTCCTCCGAAGTGGGTGGCAGCGTCACGGGCGTGCGCTTCTACAAGGCGACCACCAACACCGGCGCGCACGTGGCGAGCCTGTGGACGTCCGCAGGGACGCTGCTCGCGAGCGCGACGTTCAGCGGCGAGACGGCTTCTGGTTGGCAGCAGGTGTACTTCTCGACGCCCGTCGCGATCTCCGCCAACACGACCTACGTGGTGGGGTATCTGGCGCCCAAAGGCCACTATTCGGACACCTCGTCGGGATTCGCATCCAGCGGCTTCACCAACGCCCCGCTCGCCGCCCTGGCGAACTCGGTGAGCGCCAACGGCGTGTACGTCTACAGCGCCACGCCGGCGTTCCCGACCAACACGTTCAAAGCGACGAACTACTGGGTCGACGTCGACTTCGCTCCGGGGCCCTGAGCTACCCTGGATCGCGATGTCGAGCGTCGAGCCAGATGATCTCGGCGGCCGCTGGCGACGGCCGTTGCTCGCCGCGGCACTCGCATCCGTGACGCTCGCGCTGGGCGCCTGCGGCGGCTCCTCGAACGACGCCACGGGCACCGCGTCCGCCAAGCTCGGCCACGACACCGTGACGAACGGCGTGGTGACGCACAAGCCGCTGCACGGGACGGGGGGTTCGGAAGCCAACGACGACAACCCCGGAAGCGCCGACACCGGCGACGGAGCGAAGTCGACGGTCCGCGGCCCCTGCGCGCTCGTCAGCGCCGCCGCCGCCGAAGCGATCGTCGGCCAGCCGCTCAAGCCGCCCGAGGAAGCGCCCCAGGGGCCGACGTGCATCTACGCCGCCTCCCACGGCGGCGGCCTCGTCACGCTCGCGGTCGAGCCGCTCGAACTGGGTCAGATCCTGCCGCACACCAAGAAGCTCGTTCGCGGCAACGTCGGCGCGCACGCGTCCTATTGCGGCGTCTACGGGCAGCCGAACACATACGTGAAGCTCAGCCACGGGCTCGTGCTGAGCGTGAGCGCATCGTGCAGCGTCGGCGAGCGCTTCGCGCTCGAGGCCGTCAAGCATCTGCGTCCCGACGGAACGATCGTTCCGAGCAGCACCGGGTAGGAACGCCACCGCCTCGCCGGCACGGAGCCGGAGAGGGCCGAGAACGTGGGCATTCCCGCCCACCGTGCCGCCGAGCTGGTGCCGTGTGTCAGGGACCGGCGTCGGGGCTGCGTCCCGCCGGGAACGGCACCGCGCGTGCCGCGTAGAAGCCCCGCGGCATCGAGCCCCGCCGGCTCCACGAGGTCCGCCGCCAGCGTGGGCGCCAGTGCGTGACGGCGTGCCGCGCCCCTGCCTGGCGAGCGGTTCCGTCCTCCGAGACGTTGAAGTCGAACGTGCAGGAGCCGGTGCAGTCGCCGAACATGAAGTCGGCGCTGCGGCTCAGGTTTTCGACATCGACGTTGTGGGTCATCGTGTAGCCGCTGCCGGGTCCGCAGTGTTCGGTGAGGAGCGCGCTGCCGTATTCGGAGCCGACCACGGTGTTGTTGCGGATCGTCGCGCCAGACGTCGTGTACACCTGGATCTCGTAACTGGTGGCGGCGTTGAGGAACAGGTTGCCTTCGATGACCGTGTTCGACATCGTGGTCGAGCAGTCGAGCGACCCCGGGCCGTTCTCGAACAGGACACCGTCGGTGGCCGCCTCTTCGGAGAGACCGGGCCTCCATTCACCGCGTCCGGCGCCGATCGCGACGTTGTCGCGGAACGTGTCGTTCTGGCCGCCGTCCCACACCTGCCAGAGGTTGAGGTGCGAGCACGCGAGGAGCACGCGCCCCTCGAAGAGGTTGTGTTCGACGACGGCGCCTTCGGGACCGGCCGAGCCTCCCTGGATGTAGTGCCACTCCGCTTCGTTGAAGGTGTTGTAGGCGATCCGCACGCCTTCGGCGTAGTAGAGCGTGACGTCCTGGCCGTCGGCGTAGCCCGGTCTGCACACGCCCCCCGATTCCGGGCGCTCGAGGCGGACGTGGCGCATGTAGTTGTGTTCGATCGCGACGCGTTTGACCGGCCCGGAGCCGCCGTAGAGGACGACACCGTAGAGGGCGTTGGCGAAGCGGTTGCCGATGATCTGGTAGTCGTGGCTGCCCGGGTAGCCCGCCTGGTCTCGCAGGTTGATGCCTTCGCTCATGTCGAGCCCCTGGAAGCGCAGGAACGAGCTGTCCTGCACTTCGATACCGGCGACGACCACGTGCGCCTTCGCCGCGGGACGCAGCGTCACGTAGGAGGAGTGGTTGGCCCCGCTGACGTGGATGAACGGGTAGGTGCCGCTGCGCAGGCAGATCACGCTGCCGTCGGGTGCGTGCGTGAGCGCCGCCTCGATCGCGCCGACGCTGGAGCCGTCGCCGAACGTCTTCGTGCAGCGGTGTGCGGCGCTCGACCCGTAGCCCCCGACCCCCGCAGCGAGAGCCGCGCCGGCCGCCGTGACCGCCGCTGCGGCCAGGATGGCGATTTTCGACTGCACTCTTGAGCCGCCGCCTCGCTCAGCGCGACTCCGCCGGCGTCAGGCGGTGCCTGAACACGCTGAGCGACTTGCCGGGCAGGAGGCGGGCAGCGAAGTTACGGAGGGTGCGCAGTGACGCGGGGAAGGCGAAGCGCAGCGCCACGAGGTACGCCGCGCCGCCGGCGAGCGTGACCAACGCCAGATACGGCACGGCGGGCGTCGAGGCGTCGCGAAGCGCGGCGCTGAGCGGGATCGCGACGAGCGCGAGCGCCGCCGACGAGACGAGCGCCGGCCGCAGGTCACCCCACAGCGCAGCGAGCGGGCGCTCCGCCCGCCCGCGCAGCAGCAGCCCATAGGCGACCACGAGGAAGGCCGAGTGCACGACCGCCGCGGCGATCGCCACTGCGACGATGCCGTGCGGCGCCACCACCAGCACGGCCCCGGCGTAGCAGGCGAAGTGGCTCCAGCCGAAGCCGAGCAGCGCCCGGGGCCGGCCCGCCGCCATCAGCGCGGACCCGACCGCGTCGGTTGCGAGCGTGGCGGCCCCGCCGATCGCGAGGATCTGGGTGGGCTCCACCGCGGGCGCCCAGCGGTGACCGAACAGCCACGGCACGAACACGGGCGCCTCGACGGCGAGCAGCACCAGCAGGGGGAAGATCAGGACCGTCAGCAGCTGCACCATACGCGTACGGAGCGCCGAGAGCTCCTGGTCGCCACGCGTCCGAGCAAGCATGGGAAAGCCGACGGTGGTCATCACCTTGCTCAGCTTCTTCTGGTATTCGACGCCGATCGTGTAGGCGCGGAAGTAGAGCCCCGCCTCCAGCGCCCCGAGCCGCGCGGCGACGATCGCGTAGTCGCAGTTGCGGAAGCCGACCCAGCTGGCGGCCGCGAACGACGCGGGGCCACCGTAGGTCCAGAGCTCGCGCGCCTGAGCCCGCCGCAGCCGCGGCATCGGCGGGCGCGCCCACACCCACGCCATCGCGGTCGACGTGGCTTCGCCGGCGATCGCCCCGAGCACCAGTGCGAACGCGCCGAGACCCACGATCGCCAGTCCGACGGACGCACCGACGCGCACCAGCGTGCTGACGAAGTCGATGATGCTGAGACGCCGCAGGTCGAGCGCGCGTTGCAGCAGAGCGGCCGAGACCGTTCCGGCGGCGACGATCAGGCACAGCGGGCTCGACAGGCGCACGAGGTCGGCCGTCCGCTCTCCGAGCAGCGGAACGACCACCACGCCGGCCACGAGCAGGACCAGGCCGACCAGGGCGACCGCCGTGGCGAGCGCCAGCGAGAAGCCCGCCTGAAGATGCTCGCGGGTGATCGCCTTGTGCTGCACGAGCGCCGCGCCCACCCCCGCCAGGGGAATCGACGCGATGTCTCCGACGATCGCCGCCACCGCGTAGCGCCCGAACTCCGCCGGCGCGATGAGGCGGGCGAGCACGACCATCGATGCGAGCAGCAGCCCCTCCGTTGCGGGGCGGCCGATGACCGTCCACCGCAGGCCACGTACGGCCTTGGTGACCAGCTCGTCGGGTGCGAGCGCGTCGTCGCCGCTCACGCCGGCACCGCCGCGGGCGCGGCGGAGCGCGAGCGGACGAGCGAGCGCAGCGGCTGCACGTTCCCCTCCGGCCCCGCCGCAGCGATCGTGGTCAGGGCGGCCACGACGAAGAACATGTAGGGGGCCTGAGGGAAGGACAGCGCGTCAAACAGGGCGCAGGCAACCAGGAACGCGACGCATCCACCCGAGGTCGCGAGGGCGAGCCCCGAGATCGTGGGTCCTCGCGTCCGGATCGCGCGTCGCGCGACGACGACCGGCGAGAGGATCAGCCACAGGAACGCTACGAGTCCGACGAAGCCGACCTGCCACACCTCATCCAGGTACTCGTCGTCGTTGATGCGGAATTCGCCCGCCCGTTCGGAGTCGAGCGTGCCGTACCCGCGCCCGAGCACGGGGTGCGCGAACACGTCGGGGCGCACGTTTTCGAAGTCGCCCACGCGGTGTTCGGTCGAGTTGCTGCTGACGGCGCGGTTGAAGTTGAACACTGTCCCGAGCGCGCCCGGCGCGGCCACGTGCACGACCGCGGCGAGCACCACGAGCCCCACCGGCAGCAGACGCAGCACCTCGCGCGGCCGGTAGAAGCCGATGTAGATCACGAGGGCGATCGGCACGAGCAGCGCGGTCTTGCGATCGGTCGCGAGCGCCCCGCCGACCAGCAGCGCGACGGCGGAGGCGTTCAGCCACCACGACCTCCGCGAGGTCGCCTGGAAGACCCGCACCAGCGCGAACGGCATCACGATGACGAGCATCGTGGCCGCCGCAAGACCGTGCTCGGTCGGTCCGACGACCACGACTCGCCCTTCGGTCCCGAACGCCGGATGGATGTCGGTCGGCGACGGCGCCACGTTGGCGATCGGGCCGAGCAGCGCGCCGCTCCAGTTGTAGAAGATGTTGTACCCCGTGTGGCGCTCGATGATCATGCCTGCCGCCATCACGCAGCCGAGCCCGATCAGGAACGAGGCGAACCCCCGGACGTCCTCATAGCGCAGCGCCGTCATC
>Ga0187823_10000309_pt1 | contig 12248 bp, 10 predicted proteins | sample NC_wetland_sal_i_12_FD_132968 | JGI IMG/M metagenome (GOLD analysis project Ga0187823, IMG submission 132968) | Wetland sediment microbial communities from Neuse River Estuary, North Carolina, USA - SourceSoil_3 | ecosystem: Environmental > Aquatic > Freshwater > Wetlands > Sediment | place...
CGCGGTCGCGGTCGAGCTCGGCGACGAGCAGGGCGCGCTGTCGGAGCTGCAGGGGGCGGTCGTCGGCGAGCTGGCGAGGAGCATCGACTGGCAGCCGGAACGGCGGCGCTTCAGGCCGCATGTGACGGTCGCGCGCGTGCGCGGCGGCGCGGTCGTCGATTCCCGTGCGACGCTGCCGGCCACGCCCGCGTTGCATGCACCCATCAACGCGGTATCGCTGTTCCGCTCGTGGCTGTCGCCCGCGGGGGCGCGCTACGAGGCGCTCGCGACGCGCGAGCTGGGACCGTGAGCGGCTAGGCGCCTTCTTCGCTTGCTTCGCAGACGAGCGTGGAGCCGTTTTCGGAGAGCGTGAGGAAGGTCGGTTCGGGGCACTGCGGTTCGCTCCCGTTCGCGCACGCGAACGCGCCTTCGCCGCCCATGGTCGCGCTGCTTCCGTCGCTGCACGGCGAGCTGGTTTCGCCGTTGCCGGAGGCGGGTTCCACGGGCGTGGCCGACAGCGGGCCTTCGGGCGTGCAATAGGCGATCGAGCCGTCCGGCGCGAAGGTGGCCGCGGTGCCGGTGGGGCACTGGGCTTCGGTGCCGTCCGCGCAGGTCGATTCTTCGCCCACCGTGGTGGGCGTGCTGCCGTCTTCGCATGTGGGGGCGATGTGGACGCGCCTCTTGGACTTCGACCCCTTCGACTTGCCGTGGTGGCGTGCGTGCTTGGCCGGCTTGTGGTGGCGCCGCGACTGGCTGCACGCGCGTGCGAAGCGCCTGGCGCGTGAGGTGCACGCGCTGCTGTGCGCGGCGGCGACGCCCGCGAACACGAGCACCAGCGCTCCGAGAACCGTGGCGAGTGCGGCGAGACGGGCGAGCTTGCGGGGAAGGGGAGAGTGCATGGGCCTCGGGGAGTGGGCGGTTCGGCGGCGGCTGCGTAACTGATCGGCGCGTGTCTCCCCGCTCGGAAGCGGGGGCCGCGCGGACTGGACGAAACCGCAGTGCGAAGCGGGTTGGTGGCGATCGGCACGCGGCCGCTGCCGTGTGGCGGTGGTGGGGCGGCGCGGAGGTGGACGCGCCCTGGCAGCGCGAGCGCGCACCCCGGCGGGCAGACGGCCGGCAGACGGCCGCGCTCCGACCTCGCGCCGGCCGGGCACGCGAACAGATGTTCCGTCCGATGTGCGGGCTAATTTGCTCTCCCAAGCCCCACAACCGGAGGAGTCAGACCATGTCCGTGACCGACGAGGAGAAGGCCGCGAAGGCTCGCGACGCCGCGCTGCAGGGCGCGCTGACGCAGATCGAGCGCGAGTTCGGCAAGGGCTCGGTCATGCGCATGGGCGACGAGGGCGCGCAGGTGCGCTGCAAGGCGATCCCCACGGGGGCGCTGTCGCTCGACCTGGCGCTCGGCATCGGCGGGCTGCCGCGGGGGCGGATCGTGGAGCTGTACGGCCCGGAGTCCTCGGGCAAGACGACGCTGATCTACCACATCCTCGCGGAGGCCCAGCGGCTCGGCGGCGTGTGCGCGTTCATCGACGCCGAGCACGCCATGGACCCGCTCTACGCGAAGGAGATCGGCGTCGACATCGACGAGCTGCTCGTCTCCCAGCCCGACTACGGCGAGCAGGCGCTGGAGATCGCCGACATGCTCGTCCGCTCGGGGGCCGTGGACGTGGTGGCGATCGACTCGGTGGCGGCGCTGACGCCGAGGGTCGAGCTGGAGGGCCAGATGGGCGACCAGACGGTGGGCGCGCAGGCGCGGATGATGTCCCAGGCGATGCGAAAGCTCGCGGGAAACCTGAACCGCACCGAGACGCTGTGCGTGCTGACGAACCAGATCCGCGAAAAGGTGGGCGTGATGTTCGGCTCGCCGGAGACGCAGCCGGGCGGACGTGCGTTGAAGTTCTACGCGTCCCAGCGCCTGGACATCCGCCGTATCGAGACGCTCAAGGATGGGACCGAGGCGGTCGGAAACCGCGTGCGCGTGAAGGTCGTCAAGAACAAGGTGGCGGCGCCGTTCCGCCAGGCGGAGTTCGACATCGAGTTCGGCAAGGGCATCTCGACGTCGGGGTGCCTGCTCGACCTCGGTCTGGAGCACAACATCGTGGCCAAGTCGGGCTCGTTCTTCTCCTACGGCAAGGACCGGCTCGGCCAGGGTCGCGGCAACGCGAAGGCCTATCTCGACGAGAACCCCGCCACGGCGAAGGAGATCGAAGTCAAGATCTACGAGGCGCTCGGCATCGGCCAGGACCTCGTCACGCCGATCAAGGCGACGACCTCGGCGGGCGAGGGCGAGGCGACCGAGGAGCCGGCGCCTATCGCCAGCGAACCGGCGGTCGCCGCCTAGGCTGTACGCGATCTCTCGCGACTCGGCCGAGGCCGACAAGTACGGCGTGTCCTGCTGGGACGCGGCGATCCTCAAGGCGGCGCGGGAGCTCGGATGCGAGGTGGTCCTGTCGGAGGACCTGAGCGATGGCCGAGACTACGGCGGCGTGCTCGTCACCAACCCGCTGAGGTGAAGGTGCGCGGAGCAAAAGTGCGGCTCGTGGATGCGGGGCCAACGGGGTTGGCGTCGCGGGATGATGCTGCGTCCATGCACCGCTTGAATCCACGAGCCGCTGGAAGCAGTCTAAGAGATTTCTCATAATCGTGCGGAGGTCGGCGGTGGCGGGGCGGCTGGCGCGACGGCGGTGGCAGGCGGGACAGCCAGCGGAGGTGCCGCGAATCCCGCGATCGTCCTGAGCGAGAGCCTTGCGCCCGCGCGACGCTCCGGCGTTCCACCGGCGATCGCACGGAACAGGTGACGCAGGGCAAGAGCGGCTACATAGAGCGTCCGGCGCACGCGCCCGAAATGCTTGCGCGCATACTGCATGCGCGCGTAGGCGTCCTGAGCGACCATCACCGGACGGATGCCCGCCTTCTCGGCGTGATGCAGGATCGTCATGTGAGGGAGGTGTCGCACCTGCCATCCGGCCTGCTTGATGCGCAGGCAGATGTCGGGCTCCTCGCAATAGAGGAAGAAGCGCTCGTCCAGGACTCCTGCGCTCATCAGCGCCTCGCGGCGGAGCAGCAGAAACGCGCCGAGTACCCAATCACATTCGATCTCCCGCTCGTACGCCTCTGGGTCGAGAACCCGTTCACCGAGCGAGGAAGGGTGAACCGGCCAGCGCTCGGAGCTGAACGCGTCGCCCAGAGCCCGCATCGGGCTCGGAAATCTGTGGATGGTGGGTGCGAGCTCGCCTGCCGCATCAACCTGCCGTACACCCACGGCGCCGACGTCGGGCCGTTCGTCGAGGAGTCGCACGATCTCATCGAACGTCCCCTCCAATATCTCTGTGTCGGGGTTCAGGAGCAGCACGTAGCGCGCGTCGACCTGCTCGATCCCCCGGTTGTTCGCGTATGCGAAGCCGCGATTCGGGCTCGTAAAACCCCGAGACCACGGGAACGAGGCCGTCACGCCGTGCGAGGAGTCCTCGCCGTTGGCGATGACAACGACGTCGAGCCGCGCTGAACCGGCGTGCCGCGGCAGTGTTGGGAGGCAGCGCGCCAACCACTCGTCATCCGCAGTGTTGACGATCACGACTGCAAGATCTGCAGTGTCTCGGCCCTGCTCTGTCACCTGCCGTCCCCTCGTGTGCGCGCCCATATGACAACAACGAACGCGGCACGGGAGTGCTCACGGCTGGACGCAAGTCGGTGTGGTCCGCACGCGTTACGTCGCCGGTGGGCGGTTCAGAAGGGGAGGCCGGCCGGATCGGCGGCGGCGTGGGTGCGACCGCGACGATCATCCGTCCCTCGCCGTGCAGCGCCGCAAGGGCTCCGGTCGACGTCCTACTGGTCACCCAGCCCGGAGGACATCTGCTCGAGATGATCGGTCTCGATGGTGCATGGAGTCGCTTCTCCAGGGCGTGGGTGACGCTCGACTCGGTCGACGCTCGCTCGCTGTTGGCGTCGGAGACCGAGTCGACGATCGTGTTCGCGCGCGGGCCGACGGTCAGGAACCCATGGAACTTGGCCCGCAACACGCGCCTCGCCTGGCGCACTCTGCGTGCGACCCGGCCCGCCGCGATCGTGACGACCGGGACCGCACTGGCGGTGCCGTTCGCGTGGCTGGGCCGCCTGACGGGGGCACGCGTCGTGTACGTCGAGTGTGGTGGCCGGGCTGACCGCCCATCACTCGCGTGTAGGCTCGTGGCGCCGATCGCATCGCGTATCTACGTGCAATGGCCCGCGCTTCTGCGGAAGCTCCCGCGGGCGCGGTATGCCGGGCGTGTCCAGCTACGAGACAAGCATCTACGGGGCCTCGACACGAGCGACCCGGGCGCCGCAGCGACGGTGTTCGCGACCGTCGGGACGTGTCCCTTCCAGTTCGATCGCCTCGTTGCCGCCGTTGACGGACTTTCCGGTGTACCGGTCGTAGTGCAGGTGGGATACTCCTCGGCGAGTACGCAGCACGCGCGCAGAGTCACGTTCGTGCCGTTCGACCAGTTGGTCGCGCACATGCGCAGCGCGCGGGTCGTCGTGACGCATGCGGGGATCGGATCGGTGCTCCTGGCGCGCGCCTGCGGGAAACGACCGATCGTGCTGGCCAGGCGCCCGGAGCTCGGGGAGAACGTAGACGACCATCAACTCGGGTTCGCGGCTGCCATGGCGTCAGAGGGCATGATCACCCTTGTAGGGGACGCCAGGCAACTCGCCCGCGCTGTGGCCCGTGGCGTCGAGAACCCCGCGTTGGTGACGCCGCAACCGCAACACGACCGCCTCTCGGCAGAGCTGCAGGCTTACCTGGAGACGGCGGTGCTCGGCCGCCGCGCTGGTCGGACACGCCCCCTGGGGAACGCCTAGTGGAGCCCACGCCCACGCTCGCGCTCGCGGTGGTCGTCCCGGTCCTCAACGAGGAGGAGCATCTCCCGAAGTTGCTTGAGTCGATAGCCGGACAGACCCACCCGCCCGAGCAGCTCGTCCTCGTCGACGATGGGTCCTCGGACCGTTCGCGGGAGATCGCCGACACCTTCGTCTCGGCACACAGTTGGGCATCGGCGCTCGCGCTGCCCGCCCGGCCCCGTGAGCACGATCGTCTGGCCGCCGCGGCGGAGCTGCGGGCGTTTCTGAAGGGTGTCGAGCATCTGCGCGAGCCTTGGGACGTGGTGGTCAAGCTCGACGCGGACCTGATTCTGGCGCGCGAGCTGTTCCAGGCGATGCGCACTCGCTTCATGGCCGACCCGTGCCTCGGAATCGCCGGCTCGCATCTGAGCGTGCGCTCGCGTGGCGGACGGCTGGTACCGGAACACAGGCCCGCGGGCCATGTCCTCGGGCCTAACAAGTTCTACCGGCGAGCGTGCTTTGAGCAGATCGCTCCGATCCCGCCGATCTTGGGATGGGACACGATCGACGATCTGCGGGCCCGACTCGGGGGCTGGCGGACGGAAAACGTGCGCCTCGCCTCCGAAGAGAGCGTCCATCTCCGCGCGATGGGAAGCCACGACGGGGCCGTGCGAGCGTTCCGTCGCTGGGGTCGCTGCGCGTGGGGGTACGGGGCGCATCCGCTGTGGGTGGGCCTCGGCGCGATCTACAGGATGGCTCGACGGCCTTACGTAGTCGGCGGCCTGAACTATGCCATCGGGTGGGTGGATTCCGCGCTTCACCGCCGACCCCGGGCCGAGGCAGCCGTGCGTGCCCGAGCAAAGCGGGAGGAGATGCGTGATCTTCGCGCGCGGTCGGCACGTCTGTTGCGGCCGCCGTGGGCTCTGTCGCGCGAAGTACGCTCTAAGGCGTGAGCGCAATCACCGCAAGGGGTTCCGCTCGGATCGAAGGTGCGACCGCGCGAGAGTGCCGAATACCCGAACTGACGAGGTGATGCATGTACAGCCCTGAAACTGCTCTGCCGACGACGGTCACCCGCGATCGGTCGCGCGAGGTGTTCGGCCAGACGATGGGCCTGGTGGCGCTGACGGTCGCGTGCTCGGCGCTCGGCGCCTACCTCACGAGGCACTGGACGGGCTCGGGCTGGATCGTGATGTTCATCCTCGCCTTCGGCTGCATCTTCGGATTGAACATCGCGAACTCGCGCGGCCGCGAGCAGCTGGCGATGGGGTTCCTGTTCGGGCTGGGGCTGCTGCTGGGCGCGGCTGTGGGCCCGGTGCTGAACGTGTACGCGGAAAGCGAGCCGGCGGTCCTGTGGCAGGCGGCGGGGGCGACGGCGGCGTTCGTGGGCATCCTGGGCGCGGTCGGCTACGCGACGCGCCGCGACCTCTCGACGTGGGCACGCACCCTGTTCTGGGCGCTGGTGGCGCTGATCCTGTTCGGGCTGGTGGCGATCTTCGTGTCGATCCCGGGCGCGAACGTGATCTACGCGGTGCTCGGGCTGGTGATCTTCGGCGGCTTCACGCTGGTGGACTTCAACAGGCTGCGGCGCGCCACCCCCGACAGCGCGATCCCGATCGCGGCGGGGATCTTCCTGGACATCTTCAACGTGTTCCTGTTCATGCTGCAGCTGTTCGGGGGCGGCGGCCGACGCTGAGCTGCGGCCGCGGCACGCATCGACGCGAGCAAGGCCGCGGGACGGCCTGAGTGATGACGAAGGGCGGGGAGCGCGTGCGCGCGGCGGCGCGGATGCTCTTGGCGGCAGGGGTCGCCGTCGCGGCCCTGGCGGCGGCGGGTTGCGGGTCTTCGGGCGCCACGGAGGCTGAGTGCAACGAATCGGCGGCGCTCTGCTCCCGGCACCTGGATGAAGCCGTGTTCCCGGGCACGCACAACTCGTTCGCGGCCTCGAACGAGCCCGGCTGGCACTTCGCAAGCCAGCGTTACGGGATGCAGCGCCAGCTCCGGGACGGCGTCCGGGCGATGCTGCTCGATGTCCACTTCGGCATCAGGGACGGCTCGCGCCCGCTGGTGCTGACGGACTTCGCGGCGCAGGGTTCCGAGCGCAACAAGGTCGCCACGCAGGTGCCGCCCGCGGCGCTGCGCGCCGCGACGAGGCTGGTGGGATCGGCGGGGCTTGGCTCGAACGGGGGCACGCCCCGCCTCTACCTGTGCCACACCCTGTGTGAGCTGGGGGCCGAGCCGCTGGACAGGGAACTCGAGGGCGTACGGCGGTTCCTGCAGGACCGACCGCGACAGGTGTTGATCCTGATCGTCGAGGACTACGTGCCGCCAGCCGCGATAGAGAGCGCGTTCGATCAGGCGGGACTGAAGCCGTACCTCGCGACGCTGTCGGCGCACCGGCCGCTCCCGACCGTGGGCGGGTTGATCGCGAGCGGGCACCGGCTGCTCGTGTTCGCGGAGGAGAAGGGCGGGTCGCCGAGCTGGTACATGCCCGCTTTCGAGTTCATCCAGGACACGCCGCTCGGCGCGATCCATCCGGGGCAGCTGAGCTGCAAGCTCTACCGCGGCTCCGAGCGCAGCCCGCTCCTGCTGATCAACCACTGGATCCCCCCGTTTCCTCCGAGCCCTCGACTGAACGCGGAGATCGGCAGGGCTCCGTTCCTGCGCGGCCGCGTGGAGCGCTGTCTGAAGGACCGCGGGCGGCGCGGCGCTATCGTCGCCGTTGACTTCTATGACCGCACGTCGGTCGTGGCGGTCGCACGGAAGCTGAACGGGTAGGGACAGTCGGCCGGTCGCCTCGGCGCAGGCGCCCGCGAGGCACACGGGGGTTGCGATGTCAGCCGCAAAGCAGGCGAACCTGGTGCCGGGCGAGTCACGGGAGCACGGGCGCGCCGCTCGCGCGAGCGTCCCGCGTTCCGCCCACGGCGACTGGCAGCCGTCCTCCGATCGCCCGGACCCCGTCGAGGTGCTCGCCGCGCAGGCGGCGACCCGCGTCCAGGAGCTTGTTCCGATCCGCTACGGGCGCATGCTGGTCTCGCCGTTCACCTTCTACCGGGGGGCGGCCGCGGTGATGGCGGCGGACCTCGCCGCCACACCCGACTCGGGCATCGTCGTCCAGGCGTGCGGTGACGCCCATATCTCGAACTTCGGTGGGTTCGCGGCACCAGACCGCCGTTTGATATTCAGCCCGAACGACTTCGACGAGACGCTCCCCGGCCCGTGGGAGTGGGATGTCAAGCGGATGGCGGCGAGCGTCGAGATCGCCGGCCGCGATGTCGGGCTGGGGGCAAAGCGGCGGCGCGGGCTCGTCCTGGCGTGCGTCCGGGAGTATCGCGAGGCGATGCGGCGCTTCGCACGGATGAGCCACCTGGACGTCTGGTACGAGCGCCTGAACGCGAGCGAACTCGTGGACCGGTTCGGCGGGCGGCTCGGGAGCAAGGGCCAGATCTCGTTCGCCGAGCCGTTCGCGAGGGCGCGCCGCAAGACGAGCCTCAGGGCTGTCAGGAAGCTCACCGAGCGCGTCGACGGCGAGTTTCGCTTCCGCAGCGTGCCACCGCTGCTGGTCCCTCTTCGCGAGCTCTACTCGGAGGCCGAGCTCGGTGACGAGAGGGCATACATCTACGGCCTGCTCGACGCGTACGCGGCGAACCTCGCGCAGGATCGCCGGCACCTGTTCGCCACCCACCGCTTCGTGGACATGGCGCGGAAGGTCGTGGGCGTCGGGAGCGTCGGCACGCGCGCGTGGGTGTTCCTCCTGGTGGGTCGCGGCGGCAAGGACCCCCTGGTGCTCCAGGCCAAGCAGGCGCAGGCATCCGTGCTCGAGCCGTATCTGGGAGCGAGCGAGTTCGAGAACCACGGCGAGCGGGTCGTCCGCGGCCAGCGCATCTCGATGGTCGCCGGCGACGTCTTCCTGAGCTGGCAGCGAAGCCGCGGCCTGGACGGCGAGCTGCACGACTTCTACGTTCGCCAGCTCTGGGACTGGAAGGCCTCGGCGGACCTCGCGACGCTTTCGGAGGCGGGGCTCCACGCCTACACGCGCGCCTGTGGCTGGTCGCTCGCGCGGATGCACGCGCGCTCGGGCGATCGACTCGCGATCGCCGCCTACCTCGGCTCCGGCGATGGCTTCGATTGCGCGATCGCCCGCTTCTCCGCCGCCTACGCCGATCAGAACGAGCTCGACTACGAGCGCCTGGCCGCGGCGGCCGCCGACGGGCGGGTTCCGGTCGCCGCCGGCGTGTAGCTCCACCGGGCTACGATCTCGGGCATGCCTCCCGGCTCTCGCGATCGGCCGCGCTATCACCTGACGACCTTCGGGTGCCAGATGAACGAGCACGACTCCGAGCGGATGAAGGGGATGCTGCACGCGCTGGGCTACGAGGAGGCGCAGGCGCGCGCGGACGCGGACCTGATCCTCTTCAACACGTGCTCGATCCGCGAGAGCGCCGACAGGCGTTTCGTGGCGCATCTGGGCGAGGCCAAGCGGCTCAAGCGCGAACGCCCGGGGCGCGTGGTGGGCGTGGGCGGGTGCTGGGCGCAGTCGGTCAAGGATGAGGTGTTCGAGCGCTTCCCGTTCGTGGACGTGGCGTTCGGCCCGGGCCAGGTGCACCGCCTGGCGGAGTTCCTGACGAGCGACTCGCTGAGCGCGCAGGGCTACTTCGAGTTCGAGGGCTTCACGGGGCACCTGCCGGCCCGGCGCGAGCGCCCGTTCCAGGGGTGGCTGCAGATCAGCGTGGGCTGCAACTGCGCGTGCTCCTACTGCATCGTCCCCTCGACGCGCGGCCGCGAGGTGAGCCGCCCCCCGGGCGAGCTGCTCGAGGAGGTCAGGGCGATGGCGGCGGACGGCGTGCGCGAGGTGACGCTGCTCGGCCAGAACGTGAACTCCTACGGCCGCGATCTTCCGGCGGCGCCGCCAGCGCCCGGCGCGCCCGCGGGCTCGCGCCGCGAGAAGGCGACGTTCGCGGGTCTGCTGGGGCTGCTGGACGGCGTGGAGGGGATCGAGCGGATCCGCTACACGAGCCCGCACCCGAAGGACATGCGCGAGGACGTGATCCGCGCCCACGCGGAGCTGGCGAGCGTGTGCGAGCACATCCACCTGCCGCTCCAGTCCGGCTCGAGCAGGATCCTGAAGGCGATGCGGCGCACGTACGACCGTGAGCGCTACCTGGATCGCGTCGCGCTGATCCGCGAGCACGTGCCCGACGCTTCGCTGAGCACGGACATCATCGTGGGGTTCCCGGGGGAGAGTGAGGAGGACTTCGAGCAGACGCTCGCGGTGGTGGACGCCGTCCGCTACGACAGCGCGTTCACGTTCATCTTCTCGCCGCGGCGGGGGACGGAGGCGGCCGCGATCGCCGACGGCGTGGTGGCGCATCCGGTGAAGGTGCAGCGCATGGAGCGGCTCGTGGAGCGCGTGCAGGAGCACGCGCGCGAGCGCGCGCAGCGGTTCGTGGGACGCACGGTGGAGGTGCTCGTGGAAGGGGCCTCGCGCACCGACGCGGATCGGCTGCGGGGGCGCACGCGCCACAACAAGGTCATCAACTTCGACGGCCTCGCCGGGGCGGGCGAGCTGACGCACGTGCGCGTGACGGGTGCGACGAGCCAGACGCTGATCGGCGAAGAGCTGCTGCCGGACCGGGCGACGCTCACCGGGCGAGCGTCCCCGAACCTGCAGGCGAGGGGCGCGGCGTGAACATCCGCGCGGCGGTCCTGCAGGAGTTCGGCAAGCCGCTGGTGGTGCAGGAGATCCAGCTCGCCGACCCGGGGCCGGGTGAGGTGCTGGTGCGCCTGCACGCCTGCGGGATCTGCCACACGGACATGTACACCGCCTCGGGCGTCGATCCCTCGGGCTACGCGCCGACGGTCCTCGGCCACGAGGGCGCCGGCGTGGTCGAGCGCTGCGGCGAGGGCGTCTCGCTGGTGTCCGAGGGAGACCACGTGGTGACGCTGTTCTCGCCGCAGTGCGGCGAGTGCGTGCACTGCCGCAGCCCGCTGACGAACCTGTGCCTCGCGATCCGCGAGGAGCAGAACCTCGGCTACCTGCCCGACGGCACCACCCGCCTCTCACGCGAGGGCGAGCCGCTGCGCCACTTCATGGGCACCTCGACGTTCGCGCAGTACACCGTGATGCCGGAGATCGCGCTCGCCCGCATCAACCCCGAGGCGCCCCTTGACCGCGCATGCCTGTTCGCGTGCGGGCTCTCCACGGGGCTCGGCGCTGCGATGAGGACCGCGGACGTGCGCGAGGGCTCCACCTGCGTGGTGTTCGGCGCGGGGATGGTGGGGCTGGGCGCCGTGGCGGGCTGCCGCCTTCAGGGCGCAGAGCGGATCGTGTGCGTCGACCTCTCGCCCGAGCGCCTGGAGCTCGCGCGCGGCCAGGGCGCCACGGACCTGCTCGCGGGCGGGCCGGACTCGGTCTCGGCGATCCTCGAGATGACGGACGGGTTCGGCGCCGACTACACCTTCGAGGCCACCGGGCTGGTGGCGGTGATGCGCCAGGCGGTGGAAGCGGCGCGCATGGGGTGGGGGCTGTGCACGGTGTGCGGCGTCGCGGGCCGCGGCGAGACCCTCGACGTGATCCCGCGCCTGCTGATCACCGGCCGCCGCATCTGCGGTTCCTCGTTCGGCGGCCTGAAGGGCCGCGAAGACGTGCCGATGCTGATCGAGCGCTACCTCGCGGGCGACATCGACGTGGACCCCTTCATCTCCCACCGGATGCCGCTCGATGACGTCAACCGCGGCTTCGAGCTGATGGAGGCCCAGGACGGCATCCGAAGCGTGATCGAGTTCGGCTGAGCCATACGCGCCGTCCTTGTCGTATGCGAACATACGTTCGTGCGCTGGGACAACCTCACCATCGAGGCCGAGGAGCAGGCTCAACTTCCGGGTCATCGCGACCCCGCGACCGTGCGCCGATTCGACGCGCCGGAGGCGCTCGAAACCCGCTTCTACGAGGTTCACGCCAAGTCCGTGCTCAACAGGGTGCCCGAGGCGTCGCGGATGCCGTTCAGGTGGTCTGTCAATCCGTACAGGGGATGTTCCCATGCGTGCCGCTTCTGCTTCGCTCGCCCGACGCACACCTATCTCGGCTTCAACCCCGGCCGTGACTTCGAGCGCGAGATCGTCGTCAAGGTCAACGCCCCCGAGGTCCTGCGCGCCGAGCTGGCGCGGCGGTCCTGGAAGGGCGAACACGTGGCGTTCGGGACGAACACCGACCCCTATCAGTGGGTCGAGGGCCGCTACCGCCTGATGGAGGGCATCTGGGAGGCGATGCGCGACGCAGCGAATCCGTGCTCGATCCTGACCAAGTCGCCGCTGCTCCTGCGCGACATGGACCTGATGCTCGAGATCGCGCAGCGGACCACGATCACCGCGTGCCTCTCGATCCCGACCCTGGACGAGAAGCCGTGGCGCGAAACCGAGCCGCACACGCCGAGCCCGCGCGCCCGGCTGGA
>Ga0187823_10000310_pt1 | contig 12203 bp, 5 predicted proteins | sample NC_wetland_sal_i_12_FD_132968 | JGI IMG/M metagenome (GOLD analysis project Ga0187823, IMG submission 132968) | Wetland sediment microbial communities from Neuse River Estuary, North Carolina, USA - SourceSoil_3 | ecosystem: Environmental > Aquatic > Freshwater > Wetlands > Sediment | place...
CGCGGGTGCGGCCGCCGCGAACGCCTCCTCGGCGCCGGGTTCGGCGGTGTCGATGACAGAGCCGTCCGGCAGCACGAACGTGAGCGAGCGCAGCGTTCGATACGTGTCGGCGTGGACGCCGCACCGCATCCCGCCGGAGTTGTTGGCGATCACGCCGCCCATGCACGCGATGTCGGTGCTGGCGGGATCGGGTCCCATCCGGCGCCCGTGGCGCGCGAGCGCGCGATTGACGTGGCCGAGCACCGCGCCGGGCTGGACCCGCACGCGCGCGCCGTCGGCCTCCACGCGCACACGCTGGAAGTGCCGGCGGCAGTCCACGAGGATGCCGTCCGTCTGCGCCTGGCCGGAGAGGCTCGTCCCGCCCGCGCGCCAGACCACCGGCGTTCCGGTCGAGCGGGCCACCTCGAGGATCGCGATCACGTCGCCCACGTCGCGCGGCTGCGCGACGGCCTGCGGGATCAGGCGATAGGGGCTCGCGTCGGACGCGTAGCGGATCAGGTCGCTCGCACGCGCGGCCACCTGCGCGGCCCCGATCGCACGCTCGAGCTCCGCCCTCAGCGCTGCGGGCGTGCCGGCTGCGACCCAGTCGGGGGCGCGGTCGGGTGCGGGGCCGTGCGCCGTGTCGGTGTCGGGCGCGAGCGCGCTCGCCCGCCTGCTTGTCCCTGCTCGACGAGGGACATTGCTCGACGAGGGTCGTTGCTTGACGGGGGCGGCGGCCACGTCAGTCGAGCCACATGCCGGTCGCCACCGGCACCTGCACGAGCCGTGGCCCGTCCTGCACCGCGATCGCCTCGCGCAGCGCCGAGACGAGCTCCTCGCCGCCTTCCTCGACCTCCACGGAGGGGACGCCGTAGGCCTCCGCCACGGACGCCACGTCGAGCCCCGGGAGGTCCAGACCGGGCGCGCCGCCCGCCTGCTCGAGCTCGGAGAACCACTTCAGGATCATGTACTCCTCGTTCCGGAGCACCACGAACGTGACCGGCACGCGGTAGGCGGCGGCGGTCCACAGGGCGGTGATCCCGTACTGCGCGGAGCCCTCTCCGAGAACGCACACGACAGGACGGTCGGGCTGGGCGAGCTGCACCCCCACGGCCGCGGAGATGCCGAAGCCGAGGCCTCCGCTGGCGCTGAAGTAGTAGCTCCCGGGGCGTGACAGGCGCAGCCGGTTGCGGAGCGCCACCGTGCTGGACGGCGTCTCCACGACGGCGATCCCGTCCTGCGGCCACACCTCCGCGAGCGCCGCCATCGCCTCCGAGCCGCTGATGGGGTCCGACTCCGGCAGCGGTCCGGGCGCCGGGCGCTCCGAGGGGGCGGGACGCTGCGAGCGGCCGACGAGCTCCAGCAGGCGCGCGAGCGCGAGGCCGACGTCCCCCACGATCGCGCGGCCCATCGGCGCGCGTGCGGCCTCCGCGGGGTCGCAGGTGATCTGCACGAGCGAGGTGCCGTCGGGCAGAAGCTCGCCCGGGATGTAGGGGTAGTAGGGGAACACCGAGGTGCCCACCACGAGCACGAGGTCGTGGCCCTTGAGCGTCTCCGACGCCGGGCCGATCGCGGGCGGCAGGATGCCCTGGAACTGCGCGTGGTCCTCCGGGAAGCCCAGCCTGCCGCCCCCCGGAGCCGGCGTGGCCCACACGGCCAGGCGCTGCTTCTCCGCGAGCGCCACCGCCGCGTCCCAGCCGCCGCTCGCGTCGATGTCGGGTCCGGCGACCAGCAGCGGGCTCGAGGCCCCTTCGAGCGCGCGCGCGAGCTCCTCGAGTGCCTCGGGGTTCGGCATCGCGCGGCCCGACACCGTGCGCGCGAGAGCGTTCTTGTCGATGTCGGCGCTCGCGTCGACGTCCCAGTCGTCCATCGGGATCGACACGAACGCGGGGCCGCGCGGCGGCAGCGAGGCATGGTGGATCGCGCGCCCGAGCGCGAGCGGCACGTCCACCGCCCGGAGCGGCTCGTGCGCCCACTTCACGTAGGGCTGGGGGCCGATCACCGCGTCGCGGTTGGTGAGGTTCGCCTCCATCGTCACCTGTGCGCGGACCTGCTGGCCCGCCGTCACGAGCAGCGGGGACTTGTTCGCGAGCGCATTGGAGATGCCGCCCACCGCGTTGCCCACGCCGGGCGCCGTGTGAAGGTTGACGTGCGTGGTCAGGCCGCTCGCCTGGGCGTAGCCGTCGGCCATGCCCACCACGACCAGCTCCTGGAGCCCGAGGATGTAGCGGAAGTCGTCGGGGAACTGCTTGAGCATCGGCAGCTCCGTCGACCCCGGGTTGCCGAAGATCGTCGTCATCCCGTGTGCCCGGAACAGGTCGAACGTGGTCTCGCGCACGCTTGGCATCAGCGGCACGCTAACGAAGTCGGCCCGGAGGCGACACGCAGCTCAGGCGGGCAGCGACAGGTGCGCGAAGAAGAAGAACCAGACGAGGAACGTGATCACGGCGAGATACACGCTCATCACAACGATCCGCTCGAGCAGGGTGACGCGCATCCCGATGATCTCCTCCTCGTCGTGCTGGGTGTTCATGCTGCGCATCCAGCCGAGGCGTCCTTCCCCGCGCGGGGTGCCCGTGATGTCGGCGTACGTGTTGTTCAGCCACACGAGCGCGAACGCCATCACGACGACCAGCACGGCGAGCACCACCACAACGACGCCGACCGCGCCCATGCTGAGCGTCGTGCTCCCGACGACCTGGGAGCCGATCCACAGCGCCAGCAGCGGCGCGCCCGTCCAGATGTTGACCGCGATGAACGCCGTCGCGCCGGCCATCGCGGTGCGCTTGAGGGCGAGGTGCCGGACGGGTGCGCCCAGCCGCGGCGAGCCGCCTTCCGGCGGCCGCGAGAGCTCGTCCGTCCACACCCCTCCGTTGCTCATCGTCCTCTGGGTCCATGGTACGCGGTGCGGTGCGCGCTGCTGCTGTGGTCCGGGTGAGTTGCAGGGCGACGCTCTAGAGCGGCACTCTGCAGCGGGCGCGCGCCGTCCCTCCCCGCTCTGCCCCCGCTGCCTATTCGTATGTGAACTGCGTGGTGGGCGTTTCGTGCGTGGTGCCTTCCGCGGTGGTCACCGTCACGGGGACCGTGCCCGACCCGGCGGGCGCTTCGGCGACCACTTCGTTGGCGCCCTTCACTTCGGGGAACACTTCCGTTTCGCCGAAGTTGACCATCGTGGCCATGTTCACGCCGGTGCCTTTGACCGCCACGGCGGTGCCCGCCGCGCCTTTCGAGGGCAGCAGTTTCAGGCCCTGGATCAGGCCTGTAACCGCCGAGTAGGCGGTCGCGGAAGCACCCCGTTCGTTGTGCCCGGTGACGCCGACGCGCAGCGTGAGCCCCACGTCGAGCAGTTCGAGCAGGATGTTTTCTTTGGTCGCGCCGGCGATGTCTTTGCATTCGCCGCCGAGGCCGAGCACCCCGCACAGCTGCCACTGGTAGGTGTAGGTCAGCCCGCTCTGCGTCCCACCCCATTTTTCGTGGTGTGCGAGCAGTTCTTTGCCGATCTGCAGGATGCCCGCGATCGTCGGGGCGACTTCGTTGACGGGCAGCGCCGCGAGCACCGACGAGCTGGCCGGCGAGAACGCTTCGGTGGAGCCGCCCGAGTTGGTGGCCTTCACGGCGAGTCGCACGGTGCTCCCGACGAGGCTTTCGGCGACCGCCATCGTTTCTTCGGTCTTCCCCGACAGGTTGGCGCATTCTTCGCCTTTGGCGTTGCATTTCTGCCAGTGGTAGCTGTAGGAGATCGGCGTGGTGCCGCTCCAGCTGCCGGTGGCGCCTTTTAGCGTCTGTTTGTCTTCGGCGAGGCCCGCGATGCTCGGCAGGGACACGTTCCCCGGGAGCAGCGCTTTGATGACGCTGGTCGGTGCCGAGGCGGCCTGCGTGGAGCCGCCGGAGTTGGTGGCGGTCACGACCACCCTGACGGTGTCACCCACGAGGCTCGAGATCAGGCCGAGCGTCGCGCCGGTCGCGCCCGACAGCGGTTCGCACGCTTCGCCTTTGGCGTTGCATGTCTGCCACTGGTAGCCGTAGCTGATCGGGGCGGTCCCGCTCCACGACCCGTTGGACGCGGTGAGGGTCTGTCCGTCGATCAGCGACCCCACGATCGAGGGCAGGCCGCTGTTGCTGGGCAGCAGGGCCGCAACCACGCTCGTGGGGGCGGAGGCCGCCTGCGTGGAGCCGCCCGAGTTGGTGGCGGTGACCACCACCCGGACCGTGTCGCCGACGAGGCCCGAGATCAGCCCGAGGGCCGTGCCTGTGGCACCGGAGATGTCTTCGCACGCTTCACCTTTGGCGTTGCACTGCTGCCACTGGTAGCCGTAGCTGATCGGCCCGGTGCCCGTCCAGCTCCCGACGGCCGCGGCGAGGCTCTGCCCGTCCTGCAGCAGGCCGCTGATGCTCGGCAGCGAGGTGTTGCCGGGGAGCAGCGCTTTGATGATGTTCGTCGGTTCGGAGATCGCCTGCGTGGAGCCGCCGGAGTTGGTGGCGGTGACGGCGAGCCGCACCGTCGAACCGACGAGGCTCGAGATCAGCCCGAGCGTCGTGCCGGTCGCGCCGGAGATTTCTTTGCAGGATTCCCCTGCGCCGTTGCACTGCAGCCACTGGTAGGCGTAGCTGAGTGGCCCGGTGCCGGTCCAGCTGCCGACCGCGGCGGCGAGGCTCTGCCCGTCCTGCAGCAGGCCGCTGATGCTCGGGAGCGAGGTGTTGCCGGGCAGCAGCGCTTTGATCAGGCTGGTGGGTTCGGAGGCGGCAGAGGTGGAGCCCGCGCCGTTGGTGGCGGTGACGACCACGCGCAGCGTGTCGCCGACGTCACCGGAGACGAGCGCGAGCGCCGCTTCGGCTGCGCCGCTGATGTCTTTGCAGGATTCGCCCGCGCCGTTGCACAGCTGCCACTGGTAGCCGTAGCTGATCGGCCCGGTGCCCGTCCAGCTCCCCACCGCGGCGAGCAGGTTCTGGCCGTCCTGGAGCAGCCCGCTGATGCTCGGCAACGCGGTGTTGCTCGGGAGCAGTGCACCGATCACGCTCGTGGGTGCTGATGCGGCCGACGCCGAGCCGGCGGAGTTCGTGGCCGTGACCACTACGCGGACGGTGTCGCCGACCTCGCCCTCGACGATCGAGAGGGCGGCTTCGGCTGCGCCTTCGATGTCTTTGCATGCTTCGCCCGCGCTGTTGCACAGCTGCCACTGGTAGGCGAACGACAGCGGTCCGCTTCCGGTCCACCCGCCGGTCAGGGCCGACAGCAGCCCGCCTTCCTTGAGCAGCCCGGTGATGCTCGGCAGCGAGGTGTTGCCGGGGAGCAGCGCCTGGATGGTCGAGGTGGGTTCGGAGGCGGCGGACACGGACCCCGCGGAGTTGGTGGCCGTTTCGACCACGCGGACGGTGTCGCCGATGTAGGGGGAGATCAGCGAGAGCGCGCTCCCGACGGCACCGTTGATGTCGCTGCAGGCCGAGCCGGTGGCGTCGCAGAGCTGCCACTGCAGGCTCGTGGCGATCGGTTCGGTCCCTTTCCACACACCCGCGACCGCGGACAGCAGCCCGCCGTCCTGGAACAGGCCGCCGATCTTAGGCAGTTTGACGCTGCTCGGGAGCAGCGCGGTGACGATGCTCGTGGGGGCCGAGGTCACGGTTTCGACGCCGTAGCCGCTGCGCGCGGTCACCTGCACCTCGAACGCGTTGCCGACGTCGAGCGGGCCGGCGGTGTACGAGGTGCCGGTGGCGCCGGCGACGGGCGTGCACGTTTCGGTCAGCAGCGAGCAGCTGAGCCACTGGTAGGAGAGTTCGATCGAGGGCGTGCCGACCCATGTGCCGGGGTGCAGCGTGAGGGTCTGGCCGTCGATCGTGAAGCCCGTCACGGTGGGGGCTTCGACGTTGACCGGTGGTCCGCCGACGATCTTTTTGGAGAAGGGGGAGGTGTTGACGGCCGTGCCGAGCGAGTTCTGCGTGGTCACGACCACGCGCAGCTGCTTGCCGATCTGCGCGGTCGTCGGGCGGTACGTCGGGGCGGTCGCGCCGGGAATGTCGCTGCACACGCGGGACGCGCACACCCGCCACTGGTAGGCGAAGGAGAGCGGTGGCGTGCCCTTCCAGGTGCCGGACGATGCGCTCAGGAGTTTGCCGTCGGCGATCGTGCCGGAGATCGTGGGCGCGCGCAGTTTGGCGACTTTCGACGGCGCGATCACGGCGGTGGCGGGCGTGGTGCGTTCGGCGGAGCCTTCGCCGTTGGTGGCTGTCACGGTCACACGCAGGGTGTGGCCGACGTCCGCGTGCGTGTTCTTGCGCTTCTGCGTGGTCGCGCCGGCGATCTCGGCGCATTCCGCGCCCGCGGAGTTGCAGCGTTCCCACTGGTACGAGTATGCGGGGGAGCCGCTCCATGTCCCGGCCGAGGCCACGAGCAGCGCTTCATCGATCGCTTTGCCGGAGATGTGGGGCGCCTTCAGGTTCGCCGGTGCGGCGGCGAGCGCAGTCCCGGCGGAGCCGAGTACCGCGATCGCGATCGCGACCGGCATGACCGCGCGGACCAGCAGGCGTCGTGCGCCCACGGCAGTCGTCGTCCCTAACAGAGCGTGCACCCCATCACCCCTCTCACCGCCCGCGGGCGGCCTCCATGGTTCGTTTTCCCTCACGTCCACGGGTAGCGGTCCTCCCCCGGACCGACAGCCGTAGAGGAGGGCCTATACCCCGAAATCGGGGGGCTCAAACATCTGCAGGAGATCTCGCACGCCGATCGGGGCAGTCGCACACCCGTCCACGGCCGGGCGGCAACCGGCGGGGGGGCGCATGTCCATCGGCTAACGTCGCTCGTATCGTGCCAGTTGCCCCGACGGGCGCGGAGAGGAGTGTGGTGGCCGGACGGCCGAAGTGTGCTGCAGCACTCGGCCCGCGTCAGCGACGGGCCCGCCGCGCGCCTGCCCGCCGATGCCCGCCCCTCGCAGTCCGCTGCACGCTCGCGCTGCTGGCGGCACTCGCCGTGTGCGCGGCCGGCGCGCAGGCGAGCGTCGCGTCGACGATCGCGGTCAACACCACGGCCGACAATCTCCCCTCCGGGTCCGAGTGCGCGGGCGCGCCGGAAGACTGCTCTCTGCGCCAGGCGCTCGACGTGGCGCACGCGGGAGACACGGTCCAGGTGCCGGCCTCGCAATACCTCATCCAGCACGCCCGGATCGCCGTCCGCGGCGGCGTGACGGTCGCGGGCGAAGGGGACGCGTCGACGACGATCAACGGCGGAGGCACGGAGCAGGCCTTCGAACTGACGGGCGGCGAACCGGTGACGATCTCGGGCCTGACGATCACGGAAACGTTCAACGGGTCGGGCGAAGACCAGGGCGGCGCGATCAACGTGCCCGGGAGCGAAGCACCGCTGATCCTCGAAGACGTCACCATCAGCGACAGCCAGAGCGGAGTGCCGGCGGGGTTCGGCGGCGCGATCGAGACGGGCAGCAACCTCACGGTCAAGCGCAGCCGCTTCGTGAACAACAGCGCGGTCGAAGGCGGAGGCGAAGCCGGCCCGTCGGGCGGCGGAGGGGCGATCGACCTGCGGGTACCGCCCCCGAAAGCGCCCGCGCGCTCGCTCGTCATCGAAGACAGCGTGTTCGTGGGCAACTCGACCGAAGCGGCTCCGGGCGGCGCGATCCTCGTGGAACGCGGCGACAGCCTCACGGTCAGGTCCAGCACGTTCATCGACAACGCGGCCGGGACGGGGTTCCAGGGCGGCGCGATCGAGCTCTATCCGCTGACCACGGCGTCGATCTCCAACAGCACGTTCACCGCCAACGCGGCGGGTACGGGCGGCGCGATCAACATGGAAGGCAAGCCGCTCGCGCTCAACGGCGACACGCTCGCGGGCAACGCCGCGGAAGTCGGCGCCAACCTCGCGGTGAACGCAGGCGAACCGGCGCACGAAGCGACGCTTGTGAACACGATCCTCGCCACGCCGACCGGCGGGGGCGCGAACTGCTCGCACAAACTGACCACGCTCGGGCACAACCTCGAGGACGCCTCGCCGAGCAGCTGCGGCTTCAGCGCCACCGCGCAGGACATCCTCGGCGTCAGCGCGGACCTGCTGCCGCTCGCCGTCAACGCGAGCATCGTGCCGACGGCGGGCGGAGCCCCGCCCACGCTCGCGCTGGCCGCGGGCAGCCCCGCCCTCGGGGCAGGGGACCCGGTCGCGTGCGAAGCGCTCGGATCAGTCGACGAGCGCGGGTTCCCGCGGCCGGGTGTGCCGGGCGGGACGTGCGACGTCGGTGCATATGAGCGGCTGCCGCCGGTGGGCTCCGCCACGACGATCGCGGCAGCCGGCTCCTCCGCGTCGGCGGGAACCCAGGTGGTGCTCACCGCGGCCGTCGCCGGCGAACGAGTGCTTCCGCCGTCGATCCCGGGTCCGGGCGGGACGGTCGAATTCCGCGACGGCGCGAACCGGCTCGCGACCGTGCCCGTGGGCGCGGGCGGGCAGGCAACGCTCACGGCGCGCGGCCTCACGGTCGGAGAACACTCGTTCACGGCCGTGTACTCGGGCGACTTCGTGTACGCGCCGTCCACCTCCGCACCGGCCACGCTCAACGTCGTGGCGGGTCCCTCGGAATCGGGAGCCGGTACGGTCCCCGCACTCTCGAAGGTGCGCCAGTCGCACACGACATGGCGCGTCGGCCGGCACCTGGCGAGCATCGCGCGCCGCCACAACGCCGCGCCCCCGGTGGGCACGCAGTTCCGCTTCACGCTCAACACTGCGGCGACGGTGACGCTGTCGTTCGCGCGCGTGCGCACGGGGAAGATGGTGGGTCATCGCTGTGTGGTGCCGGCACGCCGCGCGCGTCACGCCCGCGCGTGTCATCGCTCCCGCTCCGCCGGCAGGCTCACGTTCGCGGGCCACGCGGGCGCGGATGTGGTGTCCTTCGACGGCTGGCTCTCGAGCCACAAGCGGCTGGCGAGCGGGCGCTACGCGGTGACGCTGCGCGCCGCCAACGCCGCCGGCCGGTCCTCTGTGTCCCGGCTCGCGTTCACGGTCACCGCCGGCTGATGGCAGACTGCTCGTCGAGCGTATGACGAGTACCTACGAGAAGGGCCTGCACGCGGTCGGCGACGGGCTCTACGCGTACCTGCAGCCCGACGGCGGCTGGGGGTGGAGCAACGCCGGCCTGGTCGTCGACGGCGACGCCACGTTGCTGATCGACACGCTGTTCGATCTGCGCCTCACCGAGGAGATGCTCGCGGCGATGCGCGGCGCGGTGCCCGCCGCGGCGCAGATCGACACGCTGCTGAACACCCACGCCAACGGCGACCACTGCTACGGGAACCAGCTCGTGCGGGGCGCGCGGATCGTCGCCTCCGAGCGGACGGCCGCCGAGATGACGGAGCTCCCCGCCGCGGCGATGGCGGCGCTCGTGGCGCAGGCGCCCAACATGGGCGAGACGGGAGCGTTCTTCCAGCGCTGCTTCGGCGCCTTCGAGTTCGAGGGCATCGAGGCGGTGCTCCCGGAGGAGACCTTCTCGGGAGAGCTCACGCTCCGCGTGGGCTCGCGCGAGGTCCGGCTTATCGAGGTGGGGCCGGCCCACACGCGCGGCGACACGCTCGCCCATCTGCCGAGCGAGCGTGTGCTCTACAGCGGCGACATCCTCTTCAACGAAGCGCATCCGATCGCTTGGGCGGGGCCCGTGTCGAACTGGATCGCCGCCTGCGAGCGGATCCTCGCGCTCGATGTCGAGGTGATCGTTCCGGGCCACGGTCCGCTGGCCGAGCCGGCGGCGGTGGCCGAGCTGAAGGCCTACTTCGAGTACCTCTACGAGCGGGCGCGGACGGCGCACGAGCAGGAGATGACACCCCTGCAGGCTGCACGGGCGCTCGAGCTGGACAGATGGGCGCGGTGGGGCGAGCGCGAGCGGCTCGTCGTGAACATCGCGACGATCTTCGCCGAGCTGGACGGCGCGGAGGAGCCCGTGAACCCGTTGCAGGCGTTTGCGGACATGGCGGCGTTCTCATCCGAGATGCAGCCTTAGGGTTGAACCGCCGGCGCGAGGGACCGTGAGAGCCGGGCGCGGCGTCCGGCAACGCTCGCGACGTAGTGCGGGCGTCTGGTTGCCCGAAAAGGACGACACGTGTGTAGTCCTTTCGGACGACAGCCGTGTCGGCCCTTTCGTCCATACCCGGCCGCCGTGCCTCATCGGGGGGCGTCCTCGCGACGACTCCACCACACACCCACGAATACAGGCCAGTTCGCCGTTCGCGGAGCGCCGGAGACTTCTCTCCGCGCGTCTCGTCTGACGGAACTCAAGTAGCGAGTTTCTGCCAGCGATACGGAGAGGGAGGTCATCGATGTTGCGTCCACTACTTCCGCGTCGTGAGGGCCGCCCGGCACGCCCGCGCCGCTACTCGGCGCCCTAGGCACGGCGGTGTAGCTGTGGCCGACATCTCGCTCGACGATGCGCGTTCCACCGACCCGGTGGAGCGCCTGCTCGAGGACTCCTGGCGGGAGCGTGCTCGCGGCGGCCACGCCAGAGAGCTGCTGGTAGAGGCGCTGGCAGGTCTCCTGCTGCTCGCCATCGCGGTGCCGCTGGCGCTGTCGGCGATGGCGACCCACGACGTCGACTGGTGGCGGGCGACACTGCTCGTGGCGCTGTACGCGCTCACGTCGAGGATGGTCAAGTTCCCCATCGGAGCGGGCTACGTGGTCCCGTCCTACCTCGTGCTCGTCCCGATGCTGCTGCTGCTCCCCCCGGGCCTGGTGCTGCTGCTGGCCGCGGCCGGGCTCGTGCTCGGCACCGCCGGCCTCGCGCTCGCGCGCCGCGCTCCGGCGGACCGCGTCCTTCTGGCGATCCCGGACGCATGGCACGTGCTCGGGCCCGTTGCGGCGCTCCTGATCCTCGGCCGCGGCGGGTCCGCGGGCGAGCTCGCCGTGATCTACATCGTCGCCTTCGTGGCGGGCTGTGCGTTCGACCTCGCCTCCGGTGCGGTTCGCGAGCTCGCGATCAGCGGCGTCGCCTCGCACGTCCAGCTACGGGTCCAGGTGAAGGTCTGGATGATCGACGCGTGCATCGCGCCGCTCGGCCTGCTCGTGGCCCATGCGATGCGCCAGCAGCCGCTCGAGGGCCTGCTGATCCTGCCGTTCTGCTTCGTGCTGCTGATGGTCTCGCGGGACCGGAGCGCGCGGATCGAGCAGGCGCAGCAGCGCCTTGAGCTCGTCGCCCACGAGCGCACCCGACTGCAGACGGCGGTCGGCCGTCTCGGGGAGGCGCTCGCGGCGAAGCTGGACCTCCACGCGCTGGCGGACATCGTGTTGCGGGGCTCGGTGGAGGCCCTGGACGCGTCCTGCGGAAGGATCGCGCTGAGCGGCATGGAGGACGCTCCGGCGGTCGAGATCGGCGACCTCGAGGGTGCCGAGGAGGCGCTCGCGGCCGCGGCGGGCGAGGCGCAGGCGCTCGCCAAGGACCGCCAACTCGAGCGCGCAGGCGTGTGGGCGCTCGCGCTCCCGTTCGGGTTCGCCACGGACTCCGGCGAGACGCTCGGTGCGGTGACCGTCGCGCGCGAGGGTCGCCCTTTCCGCGAGGACGAGCGCATGGTGATGCAGGGGCTCGTGGACCGCGCACGCGCGGCCGCGGCGGACATCGTGACCCACCAGCAGCTCCGCGAGCAGGCCTTCACCGACGCGCTCACGAAACTCGGCAACCGGCGCAAGCTGATGGCCGACACGGACGAGCTGATCGCGCACGCCACGGTTGCCGGTCCGCTCGTCCTGATGCTGTTCGACCTCAACGGCTTCAAGGCCTACAACGACACCTTCGGCCACCAGGCCGGCGACGCGGTGCTCGCGCGCGTGGGCTCCCAGCTGGCGATGGCGGTCGGCCGCTACGGCGGATCCGCGTACCGTCTCGGCGGAGACGAGTTCTGCGCGGTGCTCGCGATCGAGGAGGACGAGATCGACCAGGCGCTCGCGGCGGCCTCCGCGGCGCTGGAGGAGCACGGGGAGAACTTCTCTGTCACGCCCTCGATCGGCGCCGTGATGATCCCTCACGAGGCCACCACGCTCGAGCAGGCCCTGCAGGTCGCCGACGAGCGCATGTACTCGCACAAGCGCCAGCGCACCTCGCTCGCCGGCGAGCAGGCACGCGAGGTGCTGCGCAACCGCAAGTCCGAGGAAGAGTACGAAAACTTCCTGCGTCAGATGCGTTCCGAGGCCTACGTGTGCGCCGTATCGACAGGCGACGCGAGTCCGGAACTGCCACTTTGCGCCGACGCAAACG
>Ga0187823_10000311_pt1 | contig 12167 bp, 10 predicted proteins | sample NC_wetland_sal_i_12_FD_132968 | JGI IMG/M metagenome (GOLD analysis project Ga0187823, IMG submission 132968) | Wetland sediment microbial communities from Neuse River Estuary, North Carolina, USA - SourceSoil_3 | ecosystem: Environmental > Aquatic > Freshwater > Wetlands > Sediment | place...
CCGTCGAGCCCGCCACCGTGATGGGCGCCTCCAAGGCGCTCGCCGAGTTCGCGCTCGAGGCGGCCACCGCACGGCACCCCCGCACGTGCTATGCGGCGGTGCGATTCGGCAACGTGCTCGGCAGCTCCGGCAGCGTGGTCCCCATCTTCCGGAGGCAGATCGAGCGCGGCGGCCCCGTCACCGTCACCGACGAGCGCATGACGCGCTACTTCATGACGATCCCCGAGGCCGTGCAGCTGATCATCCGCTCGGGCTCGCTCGTCACCGAGCTCCTGGCCTCCCAGGAGCGCCGCGCGGCCAGCGTGTTCGTGCTCGAGATGGGCGAACCGGTGAAGATCGTCGAGCTCGCCCGGGCGATGATCGAGCTGTCGGGCCTGGACCCGGAGCGCGACATCGACATCGAGATCGTGGGCGCCCGCCGAGGCGAGAAGATCCACGAGGCCCTGTTCAACAGCTACGAGCGTCCATGTCCCACGACCGCCGAGAAGATCCTGCTCGCGGATCGCGAGCCGCTGGCGGTCGCCGAGGTCGAGTCGATGTTCGACGAGATCGTGCTGCTGGTGCTCGAGGGCGACGCGGCGGGACTGGCCGCCAAGGTCGCCGAGCTGTCCGCCCGGCACCGGGAGCCGCTCGTGGGGGCCGAGACGGACGCTGCGCCCGCGCTCGCGCTGGCCGCCGACACGGGGCGCATCGAACGCAGCGCAGGCGGCCTCCCCGCGCCGGGGGCAGCGGTGGCATCGGGGGGCCGTGACGATCAGCGCGACGCGCCTGCGCCGCTCGTACACTCCCCCAACTCATGATTGCGTCGCCGCTCGCCCTCTCGAGCACGCTGACCCAGGCCGGATCGCTGGCCGCGCTCGTCGGGCTCGTGGGGATCGCCGTGCTCGCGCTGCTGGTGTTCTCGCAGGCGCGCGAGATCAAGCGGTTGCGCGAGTGGGCGGGCCGAGCCCCCGAGCGCGCCGCGGAAATGGAGCAGCGGGTGACCGAATCCGCGGCCGCACGCGCGAGGGCGCCGCAGGCCGCACCCGTGACCCAGGTCGGCCAGACGGTGCGGCCGGTCGCGCGCGCCACGCCGGTGGTGGCGCGCGAGGCAGGAGCGGTGGCTGTGACGGCCGCCGGACAGCCCGCCGCCGCGCCCGCAGCAACGGCACCGGCGCCGGGATCGCTGCCGCCCGCGCCGGGGCCCACGCCCACGCCGCAAGGCACGCCCACGCCGCAAGGAGCACCGACGCCCGGCAGCACGCCCACGCCGCAGGCCGCCCCCGCGGCGGCGCAGCCCGCGCCCCCGCCGCAGGCGACTCCGGGCGGACAGCCGCAGGCGCCGGGGGCGCAGCCGGGCCCGACCGCTCCGGCGACGCCGCTCCCGCCGCCCGCGGGTCAGCCCGCCCCGGTCCCCGCAGCCACCCCCGCCGCCGCGGCGGTGCCCCGCCCGGCGAGCGCAGCAGCCGCCTCCGCTGCGGTCGCGAGCGCGGCTGTCGCGGACCGGCCGGCTCCGGAGGAGCCCGCTCCGCCCGCGCCGGCAACCGCTGCCGCTGCAGCAGCAGCCGCACCGCGTTCGCCCGTGCCTCCGCGCCCGAACCTGCCGCCCGCGCCCGAGACGCTGGCGCGCGCCGCGCCGATCGAGATCCGCTCCGACGCGCCCAACACCGCGCGGGCTGCCGAAGAACGCGCGCAACGGCAACGCGGGGGTGCCGCCCCCGCCCCTCCCGCCGGCCGCTCGCGCCGCGGCCTGTTCCTCGTCCTCGCCGCGGCGGTCGCGATCGCGGCGGCGGTGGTGCTCGTCACGTCGCTGGGCGGCTCCTCGCACTCGGCGAAAGGCTCTTCGTCCGCGACGATCGGCGGCGGCGCGCCGCCCGCGGCGGCCAAACACGCCAAGACGCATCACGCGTCCACGACGTCCACGCAGAAGACGACCGTGACCGTGAACCCGTCCGAAACGTCGGTCGCCGTGCTGAACGGGACCGAAACCACGGGCCTGGCGCACCGTGTCTCGGGCGAACTGCAGGCGAGCGGGTACACGCAGGCGGTTCCCCTGAGTGGACACCCCGGAAGCGGCGGCCAGCAGACCACGGTCCAGTACAGCAGCGGCCACCGGGGTGAAGCCGAAGCGGTGGCGCACTCGCTCGGCGTCGGGCAGGTGCAGCCGCTCGAATCGACGGTCGCCCAGCTCGCCGGTTCCTCCAACGTGGTGGTGATCGTCGGCGCCGACAAGGCCGCGCAATAACCGACTTCCTGGATATCCCCGCGCGGTCGAGCAAGCCGCGCGAGACGGGCATCACGCACGTCATCGACCGCGGCATGTCGCTCGCCGAGGTCGACGGGCTGCTGGAGGTGGCCGGGGACAGCGTCGACATCGTCAAGCTCGGCTGGGGGACCGCGGTCGTGACCGGCAACCTGGGTCCGAAGCTCGAGCGCTACGCCTCCCGCGGCATCCCGGTCGTGCTCGGCGGCACGCTCACCGAGGTCGCGATCCGTCAGGGCAGGGTGGACGGCCTGATCGCCTGGCTGCGAGAGCTGGGGTTGCGGCACGTCGAGATCTCCGACGGGACGATCGAGATCGAGCCGGCCGTGAAGCGTGAGCTCATCGAGCGTCTCTCGGGCGAGTTCACGGTGTTCGCCGAGGTGGGGAGCAAGGACGTCGACTTCATCATGCCCCCCTACATCTGGGTCGAACAGATCGAACGCGATCTCGACGCCGGGGCGTGGAAGGTGATCGCCGAGGCACGCGAGTCGGGCACCGCGGGGATCTACCGCGCCGACGGCGAGCCACGCACGGGACTGATCGAGGAGATCGCCCACTCGGTGGACCCGGCGCGGCTGATCTTCGACGCGCCGCAGCACCGTCAGCAGGTGTGGCTGCTGAAGCACTTCGGGACCGAGTGCAACCTCGGCAACATCGCGCCCGCCGACGTGCTCTCGCTCGAGACGCTGCGCCTGGGGCTGCGCTCCGACACCGTCGAGCGCTTCGCCACTGGTGGCGGCGATTGAGCGAATCCTCCGCCGCTGAGCCGCTGCCGTCGCCCCCGGCGCCGGCGATGGATCCGCTGATCCCGGTCGTGTTCGCGCTGCTGGTGGCGGCGTGCTTCGCCGCCTTCTTCCTGACCCAGCGTCTCAAGCACACCCCCACCGTGGTGCAGACGTTCCAGCGCTCGCCCACGTTCTCGCCGCGCTCGGGGCACCCGGCCGACCGCCGGGAGCGCATCTCGTTCAAGCTCGCGCGCGCCGACGAGGTGACCGTCCAGATCGTCGACTCGAACCTGAACGTCGTCGCGACGCTGCTGAACGACTACCCCGTGCGCCGCTACAAACAGCTGTCGCTGCGCTGGAACGGCAGGCGCGGAGACGCCCGCTCCTACCGCGTGCTGGTGAGCTCCAGCGGCCATCGCTTCCTGCTGCCCACGACCGCCGGCAAGCTCGCGGCGCCCGGCGAATACCGCGTCCGCGTGACGCTGCGACACGACGGCCGCCAGGTGCTCTCGCCGTGGAGCTTCACGCTCGAGGCGCCCAAACCGTGACCGCCGCGGCCGCGCTCCCGACGGCGACGTCGCTCCCGGGCGCGCCGGTGCTCGCCGCGGCCATGCTCGGCGCGCTCCTCGCCGCGGCGCTGGTGCTCGCGCTGCTGCGCCGCCACCCCGAGCTGTTCGCACCGCTGGTCGTGCTCGTGCTCCCCTTCCGCCTGCCGATCTCCAGCGGCGGGCGCACCGTGAACCTGCTGATCCCGTTGTACGTCGTCGTCGCGGCGGGCACCGCCGCGCTCCTGCTCGACACGCTGCGCTCGCGCCGCGGGGCGCCGGCTCATCCCGAGGGCGCGCCCCGCGAACCGCGCCCCTCCCTGCGCGAGCCCGCCTCGTTCCTCACCCCCGACGGCGTCCAGTGGCTGCTGTTCGCCGCCGTGGCGCTGTACGCGGTGCAGACGATCTACACGCCCGCCCACACCAGGGCGGCCGAGAACATCGTGTTCTTCTATATCCCGTTCGCGCTGCTGTTCGTGCTGCTGCGGCGGGTGCGCTGGACACCCGAGGTGCTGATGCGGTGCCTGGCCGTCGCTGTCGGCCTCGCCGTCGCGTTCGCGGGGATCGGGTTCATCGAGTACGCGCGCAAGTCGCTGTTCCTGAACCCCAAGGTCGTCGCGGCGAACCAGTACGACAACTACTTCCGGGTCAACTCGCTGTTCTTCGACCCCAATATCTACGGGCGCTTCCTGGCGCTCGTGATGATCGCGGTGAGCGCGGCGCTGCTGTGGAGCACGCGCCGTCGCGACGTGCTGCTCGCCACCGGTGTGCTCGCGTGGCTGCTCGCGGGGCTCGTGACGAGCTTCTCGCAGTCGAGCATCGCCGCGCTGCTGCTCGGGCTCGCGATCCTCGCCGCCTGGCGCTGGAACACGCGCCTCGTCGCGTACGTGGCGATCGGCGTGCTCGCGCTCGGCCTGGCGTTGATCCTGCTCGCGCCCGCGAGCCTGCACTTCGGCCTGAAGGGCTCGGGCGGGTCGACCAGCAACGCCACCAGCGGACGCACGAAGCTGATCAGCGGCGGCCTCGAACTGTTCGCCGAGCGGCCGCTGCAGGGATACGGCAGCGGCTCGTTCGAAACCGAGTACAAGCGCCACGGTCACGGCGACGCCGAGAACGCCACATCGGCGTCGCACACGATTCCGATCACGGTCGCCTCCGAGCAGGGCATCCTCGGGCTCGCGCTGTACGTCGCGCTGCTCGTGGCCGCGTTCGCGGTCCTGTTCCGCGGCGCGGGGCGCTCGCCGCCGCGGATGGCGCTCGCGGCGTGCTTCGCCGCGCTCGTCCTGCACACGTGGACATACGCGGACTTCCTCGAGGACCCGTTCACCTGGGCGCTGCTCGCGATCGGCGTCTCGCTCGCCGCGGGCGGGCGCGGCTCCGGCGAGGCGGGCGCCGACGCGCGTGGAGGCGGCGAGCCGGGCAGCGAGCCCGCACCCGCCGCACCCGCGCTCGCGCAGTAGCTTCACGCCGTGCTCGCGTACCTCAAGCGGCTGGTCACCACCGGCGCCGCCTACCAGTTCGGCGACATCGTCGCCAAGGGGCTCGCGCTGCTCACGCTGCCGCTGTACACGCACCACGTGGGCCCGGCGGCATACGGCGCCGCCGAAACGCTGCTCACGGCGGTGATCCTGTCGAGCATCCTGCTGCGTGCGGGTGTGGGCGAGGCGTTCATCCGCTTCTACTTCGACGACGTCGACATCGAGCGGCGGCGGCGGATCGCGCGCTCGGCGAGCGCGTTCGTGATGCTGACCACCACCCCCGCCGCCCTGCTCGCGGTGGCCTTCGCGGGGCCCATCTCCGAAGCGGTGCTCAACTTCCACGACCCCGTCCTCATCGAGTGCGCCGCGCTCGGCCTGTGGGCGTTCACGAACCTCGAGATGGCCTACGCGCAGCTGCGCGTGGACGAGCGCGCGCGCACCTACATGATCGCCTCGGGCGCGAACGTCGGGCTCACGGTGATCTTCACGATCGCCCTCGTGGTGGTCGCCGGACAGGGCGCCCGCGGCCTCCTGCTCGGCAACTTCGGCGCCTCCGCGCTCGTCGTGCTCGGGCTGTGGTGGGTGCTGCGCGCCCGCGTCTCGCTGCACCCCCGCGTCGCTGACCTGCGCGCGATGCTCCGCTTCGGGCTCCCCACCGTCCCCGCGGACGCGAGCGTGTACGCGCTCCAGGTGGTCGACCGGTTCTACCTGTTCCGCTCCTACTCGCCCGCCGCCGCCGGCCTGTACGCAGTGGCGATCAAGCTCGCCACGGTCGTGTTCGTGGCGGTCCGCGGCTTCCAGTACGCGTGGCCCCCGCTCGCGTACTCGATCGAGAGCGACGAGGAGGCGGGGCGCCTGTACTCGCTCGTCACCACCTACTACGCGCTCGCCACCGGCGTGGTGGTCTGCGGCGTCGCGCTGCTCGGGCGCTGGATGGTGCGCCTGCTGGCAGCGCCCCGCTACTTCCACGCCTATGAGGCGCTGCCGTGGCTCGCGCTCGGATGGGCGCTGTACGGGCTGTACCTGGTGTTCATCGCGATCACCGGCCGCGCGCGGGTGACCTCGCGCAACCTGCCGGCGGCGGCGCTCGGCCTCGGCGTCAACATCGTGCTCCTGCTCGTGCTCGTGCCCGGCAGCGGCCTGGGGCTCGGGATCTCGGGCGCGGGGATCGCGCTGTGCGGCGCGTACACGGCGATGCTCGTCGCGATCTACATGCTCACGCGGGGCCTGTTCCGCGTCGGCTTCGAGTGGGTGCGGCTCGCGCAGCTGACGGCGATCCTGGTCGTGGTGGCGGTCTCCGGGCAGGTGCTCCCCGACCACGGGTTCGTGGGCCTGATCACGCGCGGCGCGTGGCTCGGGCTCGTACCCGTGCTGCTCGTGGCGACCGGCTTCGTGAGCGCGCGCGAGCGCGAGCAGCTCGGCAGGCTGTGGCGCGAGAGCCGCAGCCGCGTGGGCGCGTTCCGTGCTCGCGGCGGCGAGATCGAGGCCTACGCGGACGACCCGCTGCGGGACATCTAGGCCCCGCGGTTGTACTCCGCCGCGGTCTCGCGGAGGCCGCTCCCGCGCTCGGGGTGCAGGGTCGCCCGCACGTGCGCGGCGAACCGCCGCGGGTCGCGCCCCGGGAGCACGAACGCGATCAGCGCCCGCACCCCGTAGCTGAATGCGGTCAGCCAGCGCACCGCGCGCGCCTGTGCGGGCGAATGGTGCTTGCGCACGTACAGGTCGCGGTTGCGCGCGAACTCCACGATCCGCGCCTCGGGCACCGAGCCGGTCGCGAGCTGCTCGTGGTGGATCGCCTGTGCACCCGGGACGTACAGGCTGTGCCAGCCGGCGTTGCGCAGCCGGCGCGCGAAGTCGACCTCGTCGGAGTAAACGAAGAAGTCCTCGTCGAGATAGTCGACCTCGGCGGCGGCGGCCGTGCGCACCAAGAGCGCCGAGGACTGGTTCCAGTCGACGCGGCGAGCGTGACGGCCGCGGCTCTGCACGGTGTAGACGCGGTGAAGGAACAGCGCCCCCGCGGCGGCCGTCGCCGCGCTGGGGAAGCGCCAGGCCGAGGGCTGGCGCACGCCGTCCGGTCGCAGCAGCGCCGCCCCGGCCAGCGCCGCACGCGGGTCCGCCTGCAGTGCCTTCCACAGGGCGAGCGTCGCACCGGGCAGCAGCTCGCTGTCCTCGTTCAGCAGCAGCGCGAACGGCCCCCGCGCGCGCCGCAGCAGCGCGCTGTCGTTGAGCGCCTTGCCGCGGCGCTCGCCGACCGCGATCACCTCGTCCACGGCGGGGTGCTCTGCGGCCGCCTGCGCAGAGCCGTCGCGCGAGCCGTTGTCGAGCACGAGCACCTCGGTCGCGAACGGGACCCGCGAGCGCTCGCGCCCGATCGCGTCGAGGCCCCTCAGCAGCAGCTCGCGCTGCGAGGTATTGACCACGCAGTAGCTGACCTGCACCTCTTCGCCGTCCACCATGCGCGCATTCTCGCCCGGCGCGGCCATATTGTCGTGCCGATGCTCGTCCACGTAGTCGACCCGTCGGCGTACACGCCGCCCTACGACCATGCCCTGAGCGCGGCGCTGGGGCGTGCGGGTGCGCGCGTGCGGCTCTACACGAGCCGCTTCGACCACGGCCTGCCGGCGCCGCCGGCGGGCTACGAGCGGATTGAGAGCTTCTACCGGCACGCCCCCGCGAGCGGGCCGCTGCGCCGCGCTGCGAAGCTCGCCGAGCACGTGCCCGACATGGTGGGCTACCGCCGAACCGCGCGCGAGGCCGACGTGGTGCACATCCAGTGGCTGCCGGTGCAGCCGGTCGACGCGCTCCTGCTTCCGGCTCGCACGCGCCGCGGCCGCCCGCGGCCGCTCCTGCTGACCGCCCATGACGTGCTTCCGCGCGAGCCCCGGCCCGGGCAGCTCGCGGGCCAGCGCCGCCTCTACGAACGGGTGGACGCGGTGGTCGTGCACTCCGAGCACGGTCGCGAGCGGCTGGAGCGGGAGCTCGGGCTCGACCGCTCGCGGGTGCACGTGATCCGGCACGGGGCGCTCACCCCCTGGCAGGGGCTGCCGGTCGCGCCGCTCCCGCCCGAGCTCGCCGGTCACGAGGGGCCGGTGGTCCTGTTCTTCGGCCTCCTGCGTCCGTACAAGGGCCTGGACCTGCTGCTGCGCGCCTGGAGGGAGGTCGAGGGCGCGGAGCTGTGGATCGTCGGGATGCCGCGCATGGACGTGGCCGCGTTGCGCGCCTCCTCGCCGGTGGGCGTGCGCTGGCTCACTCGCTTCGTCAGCGACGGCGAGCTCCGCGCGCTGATGGAGCGTGCCTCGCTGGCGGTCCTTCCCTACCGCGAGATCGACCAGTCGGGCGTCGCGTTCACCGCGCTCGGGGCGGGGCTGCCGGCGCTGCTGAGCGACGTGGGCGGCTTCCCCGAGCTGGCCGCCACGGGCGCTGCGGCGACCTTCCCCGCCTGGGACGCGGGCGCGCTCGCGTCCGAGCTGCGCCGGCTCCTGGGCGCGCCCGAGACGCTGCGCGAGATGGCGGCTGCCGCGGCGGCTGCAGCCGCGGGCGAGTACTCCTGGGACCGTATCGCGGCCCGCATGATCGATCTGTACAGGGCACTGGGCGCCGCCTGAGCCAGAATCAAGCTCGCCCATGCTCGCGCTCGAGATCGCCTTCTGGACCTGCGCCGCGCTGATCGTGTGGACCCAGGTCGGGTACGCGCTCGCGCTCGCGCTCGCCGCGCGGTTGCTCGGCGGGCGCCCGCCGGGCCGGCCCGAGACCCCGCGGGACCTCCCGCCGCTGTCGCTGATCATCGCGGCGCACGACGAGCAGCAGGTGATCTCGACGAAGGTGGCCAACGCGCTCGCGCTCGACTATCCGCGCGAGCTGCTCGAGGTGATCGTCGCGTGCGACGGGTGCACCGACGGTACCGCCGTCCGCGCGCGCCAGGCGGGTGCAGATCTGGTTCTCGAGCTGCCGCGCGGAGGCAAGATCCGTGCGCAGGACGCCGCCGTGGAGCGCGCCCGCGGCGAGCTCGTCGCGTTCTCGGATGCGAACGCGCTGTGGGAGGCCGGCGCCGCACGCGAGCTAGTCGCGGCGTTCGCGGAGCCGAGCGTGGGTTACGCCTGCGGCCAGGTGCGCTTCGTGCAGGCGGCCAGCGGCGCGGAGGCGAGCAATCAGGAGGGGGTGTACTGGCGCTACGAGCTGGCCGTGCGCGGGCTCGAGTCGCGGCTGTCGTCGATCACCGCCGGCAACGGCGCCATCTATGCGACGCGGCGTGACTCCTACGTCGTGGTCGACCCGATCATGGGCCACGATCTCTCGCTCCCGTTCAACATGGTCAAGCGGGGCCTGCGCGCGGTGTACGTGCCGGAGGCCCGCGCCAGCGAGCGGATGGTGCCGTCGCTGACGGGCGAGTTCGCGCGCAAGCGCCGCATGATGAGCCACACCTGGCCGATCCTGCTGCGCGGCGGGATGCTCTCGCCGCGTGGATACACCCCCGGATACGCGCTGATGATCTTCTCCCACCGCGTGCTTCGCTACTGCTCGCCGGGGCTCCACGTGATCGCGCTCGCCGCGAACATCGCCCTGGTGGCGCTGGGCGCGGGAGCGCTCTACACGGTCACGCTCGTGCTGCAGCTCGCGCTGCTGCTCGCGGCGATGGCCGCCGGCGTGGTGCGTGTGCGCGTCCTGCAGCTGGCGCGCTACTACGTGCTCACGACCGCCTCCCCCGCGGCGGGGCTGTGGGACTGGCTCCGCCACGGCACGAGCGCCGCGTGGGAGGCAGCCGAGGGCACGCGCTGAGCGCGCCGGCGCCTATTGTCCGCCCCATGATCAGGCGTGCGATCGACATCGCGGTCTCCCTGGGCGTGCTCGTGCTCGCGTCGCCCGTGCTGCTCGCCGCGATCGTCGCGATCCGGCTCGAGAGCCCCGGCGGCGCGATCTACCGTCAGCGCCGCGTCGGGCTGCGCGGCCACCAGTTCGACGTCCTGAAACTGCGCACGATGGTCGACGGGGCCGAGACGATCGGGGCGGGGCTGAAGATCGACGCCGAGGATCCCCGCATCACCCGGGTGGGCGCGCTCCTGCGCCGCACCTCGATCGACGAGCTGCCCAACCTCGTCAACGTGCTGCGCGGGGAGATGTCGCTGATCGGCCCGCGGCCCACGCTGCCCGTGCAGGTCGAGCAGTACAGCGAGCGCCAGCGCGGCAGGCTCGCGATCAAGCCGGGGATCACCGGATGGGCGCAGGTCAACGGACGCGCATCGCTGCCGTGGCCGGAGCGGATCGAGCTCGACCTGTACTACATCGAACACCGCTCGCTGGCGCTCGACCTCGAGATCCTGCGCCGCACCGCGGCCTCGGTGCTGGGCGGTTCGGACGTCTACAAGGGCGCCCACGGCGGCTGGCAGGGCGAGCTTTGATCCCGCCGGCGATCCTGCTCACCGGCGCGGGCAAGCGCTTCGACATCGTCTCCTGCTTCGCGCAGCTCACACGCACGATCGTGGCCGACCCCGCCCCGCTCGCGCCGGCGCAGTACGCCGCGCACGTGCGGGTGGCCGTGCCGCTGATCGCCGACCCGGGATACGTGCCGGCGCTCGCGCAGCTGTGCGAGGAGCACGGGGTCGGCGCGGTGCTGCCGCTGACCGACCTCGACATCGAGGTGCTCGCACGCGCCCGCGAGCGCGGCGAGCTGCCCGCGCTCGTGCCCTCCGCGGAGGTGGCGCGCGCCACCTACGACAAGTACGAGGCGCACCTGCTGCTCGAGCGCCACGGCCTGCCCTCGCAGCCCACGGTGCTGCCGGAGGCCGACCTGGCCGCCCTCCACTACCCCGTGATGGTCAAGCCGAGGCAGGGCTCGGGCGCACGCTCGATCCACCTCGCGCGCGACGCCGACGAGGCACGCTTCTTCGTCGACTACGTCGAGGAGCCCACGATGGTGCAGCGCGCGATGGGCGGGCCGGAGATGTCGATCGACTGCCTCGGGGATCTCGGCGGCCGCTGCCTGAACGCGATTCCCCGCACGATGCTGGAGTCGCGCGGCGGCGAGTCGATCAAGGGACAGGTCGTTCACGACCGCGAGCTGACGGCGCTCGGGCGGGAGGTGATGGAGGCGTTGGCGGTCCGCGGGCCGGCGACGATCCAGGTGTTCCGCGACCCCGACATCGGCATCGGGATCACCGACGTGAACACCCGCTTCGGGGGCGCCTTCCCCGCCCCGGCGTACGCGGCCCTGCCGGGCCGCACCTACCCCGAGCTGATCGTGCGCATGGCCGCGGGCGAGCACGTGGAGCCGCACGTCGGCGAGTTCCGCTCGGGCATGTCCTTCACCCGCTACTACTGGCAGATCGAGCTCGACGAGCAGCTGCGCCCCACGGGCCGCGAGCTCGTGCCGGGCGGACCGCCCACGCCCGCGTAACTGCGGTTGCCCGGCCGCGCCGCGGTTAGAATCGCATGGAGTGGAGGCCTCCACCGTCGACCCGCCGCGGCTCGTTCCGAGCGAGCCCGACCCGCAGCCGAGCGACCCGGCGCCCGCGGCGCCTGCGCCGGCCGCGCGCACGTGCGAGAAGTGCGGGGCGGGGCTGGCAGACGACCAGGACTGGTGCCTGCAGTGCGGCGCCGGCGCTCCCGGCAGCCTCGAGGACGGGGGCTGGCGGCCCGCCGCGGTGATCCTCGCGATCACGGCCGCGCTCGTGCTCGGCGCCGCCGCCGCCGGCTACGCGGCGCTCGGCAGCAAGCCGCCGAAAGCGCACGTCCTCGTGGCCACCGTTCCTGCCGCTGCGCCGGTCACGCCGGCCACTCCCACGACGACGGCACCCGGGACGACGGGCTCGTCCACCACCACGATCCCGCCGATCACCGCCAAACCGCCGAAGATTCCGCTCACGGCGGCTACGCCGAAACTGGGCCTCGGCTCGGTGAAAGCGTCGCCGATCAAAATCCCGAAAATCAAACTTCCCACCACGTCCACCCCGACCACCAGCACGCCCACCACCACGCCCTCCGCGGGCGAAGCTCCCTCGAGCTCGGCGCTCGTGCTCGACACGGACGCGGCGAGCACGTACAACCCGTACGCGTTCCCCGCCGCCGGCTTCGGCGACCCGAGCCTCGCGATCGATGGCGACTCCTCGACGGCGTGGACCGCGCAGGTGCAGCCGTCCACGGCTCCGAAGATGGCCGAGGGCCTGTTGATCGACCTGAAGAC
>Ga0187823_10000312_pt1 | contig 12137 bp, 12 predicted proteins | sample NC_wetland_sal_i_12_FD_132968 | JGI IMG/M metagenome (GOLD analysis project Ga0187823, IMG submission 132968) | Wetland sediment microbial communities from Neuse River Estuary, North Carolina, USA - SourceSoil_3 | ecosystem: Environmental > Aquatic > Freshwater > Wetlands > Sediment | place...
GTACGTGCGCGCCACCGGGAGCACCACCTCGTCGACGAGCGCCAGCCACAGCGGCTCTTCGGAGCCCGGCGGCACGGGCAGGTTGAGCGTGTAGCCCTCGCCCGCGCCGGAGCCCGAGTCGTGCAGCGGGCCGGTGCCCGGGTAGAGGCCGTGCTCGTGCAGGCAGGCGAACAGCACGTCGGATCGCTCGCGGAAGATCTCCGCGGTGCCGTTGCCCGCGTGCACGTCCCAGTCGAGGACCATCACGCGGTCCACGCCCGGGTCCTGGAGCGCGATCGCCGCCGCCACGGCCACGTTGTTGAACAGGCAGAAGCCCATCGCACGATCCGCTTCCGCGTGGTGCCCGGCCGGCCGGATCGCGCAGAACGCCGTGCGCCGCTCGCCCGCGAGGAGTGTGCGCGTCATCTCCGCCGCCGCCCCCGCGGCGTGCAGCGCCGCGGGCCACGAGGCCGCCACCACCGACGTGTCGGGGTCGAGCGCGCCGCCGCCGCGCTCGCACAGGTCGCGCACCCTGTCCACGTGGACCGGGCCGTGCACGAGCTCGAGAAGCGCGGGGTCCAGCGCGGGTGCGTCGGCACGGTCCCAGCCGAGCCAATCGTGGTCCGCGAGCACCTCGCCCAGCCGGATCAGCCGTTCCGGCGTGTCGGGATGCCCCGGCGAGTGCACGCGCGGGTCGTGCTCCAGGCACGCGGGGTGGGACAGGAGCAGCCCCGGGGCGTCGTCATCGTGGTTCACTGGCGAGACTATGGCGCAAGCGCAGCCGCCGCTCCAGATGCGCGCGATCGTCTTCGAGGCGGTGGGGCGCCCGGTGCGCGAGGCGCAGCTCCCCGTGCCGCAGGCGGGTCCCGGCCAGGTGCTCGTGCGCGTCGAGGCGTGCGGCGTCTGCCGCACCGACCTGCACCTGCTCGACGGCGAGGTCGAGATCGCCTCTCCCCCGCGCGTCCTCGGCCACCAGGTCATCGGCGTCGCGCAGAGCGGGGCGCTCGAGGGCAGGCGCGTCGGCATCCCGTGGCTCGGATGGACGTGCGGCGAGTGCGAGTACTGCCGCTCGGGCCGCGAGAACCTGTGCCCGCGCGCACGCTTCACCGGACGGGACATCGACGGCGGGATGGCCGAGTACACGGTCGCCGACGAGCGCTTCTGTTTCGAGATACCCGGCGACTACCCGAGCGCGCAGGCCGCGCCGCTGATGTGCGCGGGCGTGATCGGCCACCGGGCGCTGCGGATGTGCGGAGATGCGCGGCGGCTCGGGCTCTACGGCTTCGGCGCCGCCGCGCACATACTCGTCCAGGTGGCGCGCTGGCAGGGCCGCGAGGTGTTCGCGTTCACGCGCCCGGGCGACACCTCGGCGCAGGCGTTCGCGCTGGAGCTCGGCGCCGCGTGGGCGGGCGCCTCCACCGAGTCGCCTCCCGAGCCGCTGGACGCGGCGATCCTGCTCGCCCCCGACGGCGGCACCGTCCCCGCAGCGCTGTCCGCGCTCGTTCCGGGCGGGGTGGCGGTGTGCGGGGGCATCCACATGAGCGACATCCCCTCGTTTCCATACGAGATCCTCTGGCAGGAGCGCACGCTGCGCTCCGTCGCCAACCTGACCCGCGAGGACGCGCGCGAGCACCTCGAGATCGCGCCGCGCGTCCCCGTGCACACGCACGTCACCACGTATCCGCTCGAGCGCGCCGGCGAGGCGCTCGAGGATCTGCGCGCCGGGAGGTTCACGGGCGCCGCGGTGGTGGTGATCTAGGCCGTCGGCACCCCCTCGCGGGGCGGCGGAGGCGACGGCGGCGCTGACGTGGAGGTCGGCGAGGACTCGGCGGCGACCACCTGCGGCTGCCCCGGGTCGCGGCCCCTGAAGCCCGGGAGCGTCAGCTCGAAGCTCGCGCCTCCGTCGGGCGAATCCCCCGCCGACACCGTGCCGCCGTGGGCGTCGGCGATCGCCCGCACGATCGCGAGGCCGAGCCCCGTGCCGCCCGAGCTGCGGCTGCGGGCCGAGTCGGTCCGATGGAAGCGGCGGAACACCGCCTCGCGCTGGTCGGGCGGCACGCCCGGCCCGTCGTCCTCCACGACGAACGTCACCGCGGCGCCGCTCGCGATGACGCGCATCCGCACGAGCCCGGTCTCGGGAGACGTCTGCTCGATCGCGTTGCCGATCAGGTTGCGCAGCGCCTGCGCGAGGCGGTCGGGGTCGGCGCTGAGCGTGCCGTCGGGAACGGGGGCGAGCTCGAAGCGCCGCGGCGCGACGAGCGTCATCCCATCCCACAGGTCTGCCACGAACGCGGCGAGGTCGATCGACCCCATGTGCAGGAACTCGGTCTCCTCGCTGCGCGCCAGCAGCAGCAGGTCGTCCACGAGCCGGCTCACGCGCGCGATCTCCGAGTTGACGAGCCGCTCGACGCGCCGGACCTCCTCCACGGACGGTTCCGGCTGCGCGGCGAGCACCTCCAGCTGCCCCCGCACGACCGTCAGCGGCGTGCGCAGCTCATGGGAGGCATCGGCCACGAACGCGCGCTGGCCGGCAAACGCTTCGGTGAGGCGGTCGAGCATGTGGTTGAACGCGTCGGCGAGCACCTTCACCTCATCCCCCAGCCCCCCCGGGTCGTGGATCCGCGGGTGCAGGTCGCCCGCGTCCACGCGAGCAGCGACGGCGGCCATCCGCCGCAGCGGCCGCGAGACGCGCGTCCCGATCAGGTAGGAGGCGAGGAGCGCGCCGACGAGCGCGATCAGGCCGGCCACGATGAACGCCCTCGCGACGCTCGCCTGAGCCTGTGCGACGGTCGTGAGCGGCTCCCCCGCCCCGATCGTGATCGGGCGCACGACACCGTTGACCCGCAAGGACCTGCGCAGCAGCCGCAGCTGCCCCACGTCGGTGGCACTCAACGTGGAGTAACCCCTGGGGGCCGACAGCAGATGGGCGGTGAGCGTGTCCTCGCGTGCCTGCTCGGCTGACGTCTCGCCGTTGTCGGGCACTTCGCGATGGAACAGCTCGGGCCGGTTGGTGATCGTCTGCGCGCCAGGGATGATCACGAACAGCAGCGTCGAGCTCAGGCGGAACGGCTGCCCGTGAACGTACACTTCGGCGGCCCGCGCGACCCCGGCCGGGGTGCGCGCGTGCGCGCTGCGAAGCGCGCCCGCCAACTCGTTCACGTCGCCCCGCAGCTCGGAGTCGATCTGGCGGCGGAGCTCGGTGGCGGTGCCGCGGTAGACCGCCGCGAACGCGATCGCGGTGCATACGAGCGTGACCGCCGCGACCGCGGCGGCGAGCCGCCAGCGCAGGCCGGCGGGGACGACGCGGCGGCGCGCCCGCGCCATCGTCAGCCCGCGGGACCGAAGCGGTAGCCGACCGCGCGCACGGTGTGGATCGGGGCGGGATCCTCGGGCGTGCCGAGCTTGCGGCGCAGATAGCCCACGTACACGTCGACCACGTTCGTGGCGGGGTCGTGGTCGTACCCCCACACCGAGCTCAGGATCGCCTCGCGTGAGACGACCTCGCCATGACGGCGCATGAGGAATGTGAGCAGCTCGAACTCCGTCGTGGACAGCAGCACGTCGCGGTCGCCGCGGCGCACGCGGCGCGTGAGCAGGTTCACCTCGATGCCCTCCGCGGACAGCGTGTTGTCGGACACCTCGGCGACCACGCGCAGGTGCGCGCGCACGCGCGCGACCAGCTCGGCCATCGAGAACGGCTTCACCACGTAGTCCACGGCGCCGCTGTCGAGTCCGGCCACGCGGTCCTCCACCTCGCCGCGCGCGGTCAGCACGATCACGGGCAGGCTGGGCAGCAGCTTGTGCACCGACGCGAGCACGTCCATGCCGTCCCGTCCGGGAAGCATCAGGTCCAGCACCACCGCGTCGAACGCTCCGCGAGAAGCGAGCCGCTCGCCCTCGATGCCGTCCAGGGCGACCTCGACGGCGAAGCCCTCCGCCTCGAGGCCCCTGCGCACGAAATCGACGATCCCGGGCTCGTCCTCGATCACGAGCACGCGGGCACCCGTCATGGGCTCCGGGGCGCCGCCCTCCGCGGTGGCCGTCGCCGATACGGGCCGTTCATCGCCTCCGGGCGGGTCGAGCGTTCGAGCCATCGATCAAGCATAGGCGTCCGCGTTTTGCAGGGATCTCCTGCGCAGGACTCCATGAGCTTTCTCATGCGCCGGTTACCGGATTCTTAATGCGACGCAGCACACTGATTGACGTGCATACCTTGCAGCGGGTGGACCCGCACGCCCATGCGGGCGAACTTCGCGAGCCCGCCGCTGCGCGCGGCGTGCTGGGCAACGAGCGTCTGACCGCCCTCGCGGGGGCGGCGCTCCTCATACCCCTTGCGGTCATCGGAGTGACGATCCTGCGTATCCACGGTCTGCTGTGGGTGCACCTGTTCGTGGGCACGCTGCTCGTCCCGCCGGTGCTGCTGAAGCTCGCCACGACGCTCTACAGGTTCGCGCGTTACTACACACACAACGCGGCATACCGTCTGCGCGGAGCGCCGCCGCTGGCGCTGCGCGCGCTGGGCCCGGCCGTCGCGCTCACTACGCTGATCGTGTTCGCGAGCGGAATCGTGCTCATGTACACGGGTCCTTCGGAGCGGAGCACGCTGCTGCCGATCCACAAGGTCAGCTTCATCGCGTGGATCGCGTTCACCGCGGTGCACGTGCTCGCGCATCTGTTCGAGGTGCGTGACAACGTCGCGGCGGACGTGCTCGGCGAAAGGATCGGAGCCAGGCGCCTGCCCGGCCGGGAGCTTCGAGCGCTCGCGGTGGGCGGCGCGCTCGTACTCGGCGTGGGTCTCGCCGTGATCGTGATCCCCGAGTTCTCGTCGTGGACGGGATGGAGCGCCAACTTCCACGGAGACCACTGATGAGACTGCGCCACACGACACACGCACGCGATGCGGCTCTCGGCCAGCTCGAGCGCGCGAACCGCTGGCTGGTGGTCGGGAGCGTTGCCCTGACAGGCGTGTTCGCCGAGCTGGCGGCGCATGCGTTCTCGGGTCACAAGAGCGCGAGCGCCAAGGCGAGCGCACACGGAAACGCCGCGCGCCACCACACGAGCACCGCGCCGCTGAAAGCTCCGGCAGACCCGCCCGCGCGGGCGCCCGAACCCCAGGTCAGCGAAGCCGAACGGGAACAGCGCCGACAGGCCGAAGTCGAAGAGCCCGCGTCGCCGGAAACGGAAGCGTCGCAGTCGCCCAGCGAAGCGGCGCCTCCCAGGAGCGAACCGGAAACACACACCGAAGCCCCCGTGGAAACCCAGGAAGTCCCGGCGCAGGAAGCGCCTCCCGTCGAAACCGCGCCGCCGGTCGTATCGGGGGGATCGTGAGCGCCTCGCAGACCGGTGTCCGGGACGCGGCGACGCAGGCCGACCCGCTCAGCTGGCGCGCGCTCGGCACGAACGTGGTGCTCCGGCTCGCGGATCCCGAGCGGGCGCAGCCGGCCCGTACGGCCGCCGCGCGCGAGCTGGAGGCGATCGACCTCGCGTGCAGCCGCTTCCGCCCCGACTCCGGGCTGGTCGCGCTCAACGAGCACGCGGGCCGCTGGACCCGGGTGGGACCGCTGCTGCTCGAGGCCGTCGAGCTCGCGCTGCGCGCGGCGTCGCTGACGGGCGGCGTGGTCACCCCCACGGTCGGGAGCGCGCTCGAGCTGATCGGCTATGACCGCGACTTCGAGCGGCTCGAACCCGCGCGCGAGACCGATCCGACGGCGGCGGCCGCGGTGCCCGCGTTGACCGCGCGCATGGTCCCCGCGTGGCAGGCGGTGCGCGTGCGTCGCGTCGCACGCACCATCCGGATTCCGGCCGGCGCGGCACTCGACCTGGGCGCGACCGCCAAAGCGTGGGCGGCCGATCGCGCGGCCCTCGCGGCATCGGCGGCCGCCGGCTGCGGCGCGCTCGTCGCCGTGGGCGGCGACGTGGCGTGCGCCGGCGAGGGCCCCAACGACGGTTGGCCGGTGCGCGTCGCCGACGACCATCGCGACCGCGCGGGCGGCGAGCTGATCACGATCCGGTCGGGCGGCGTGGCGACGTCGAGCGTGGTCGCGCGCCGGTGGCGCAGCGACCGCATGACGATGCACCACATCGTCGATCCGCGCACGAGCGCGCCGACGGCAGGGCCGTGGCGCACCGTGAGCGTCGCCGCGGCTGACTGCGCCGACGCGAACATCGCGAGCACCGCGGCGATCGTGCTCGGCGACGAGGCGCCGGGCTGGCTCAAGGCGAGCGGCCTGCCCGCCCGCCTGGTCGGCCACGACGGGAGCATCACGCGAGTCTCAGGATGGCCCGACGATGACTGAGGCCGTGATCGCAGCCAGCGGGACGAGCGCGTACTGGTATCTCACGCGCGCCACCGGCACGGTGGCGCTGCTGCTGCTCACCGCGTCGATCGTGCTCGGCGTGGTGGACGTGCGCCGCTGGAGCAGCCGCCGCTGGCCGCGGTTCGTCATCGACACGCTGCACCGCAACGCGGCGCTGCTGGCGATGGTGTTCATCTCCCTGCACATCCTCACCTCGGTGCTCGACAGCTTCGCGCCGATCTCGCTCGCTGACGCGATCGTGCCCTTCGGCGGCTCCTACCGCCCGTTCTGGCTCGGTCTCGGCGCGCTCTCGTTCGACCTGCTGATCGCGATCGTGGTGACCAGCCTGCTGCGCGCCCGCATCGGTGTGGGCACGTGGCGGGCCGTGCACTGGCTCGTGTACGCGTCGTGGCCGATCGCGCTCCTGCACAGCCTGGGCACCGGAAGCGACGTGAGCCACACGTGGCAGCTCGCGATCAGCGTGGCGTGCATCGCCGCGGTGCTGATCGCCGTGCTCGCACGCGTGCTCGATCACGCCGCCGCCACCCCGGCCGCCCGCAACGCCGCGCTCGGCGGGGCGGGCGCGTTCTCGCTGTTCCTGGCGCTGTGGCTGCCCAGCGGGCCGCTCGGCAGCGACTGGGCGCGCCGCTCGGGCACCCCCACCTCGCTCCTGCCCCACGCACACTCCCCGCACGCGGGTGCGAAGCGGTGAACCCGGCCGACGCCTCCATGCTGGCACCGCCGGCTGCCGACCACGCGCCGAACGCGGGCTCGCTCCCGCGCCTGCTCGCAGGCGTCTCCGACGACGGCGGACGCGTGCACGTCGAGCGTCATCTGTCGGTGCACGGCGGGCTGCCGCTCGTCGGCGGCCGCCGCTCGTGGCGGCGCCGCGAGGAGTCGCCGCTGGTCGAGGAGGTGCACCGGGCGGGCCTGCTCGGTCGCGGCGGCGCGGCGTTCCCGATGGCGCGCAAGCTGCAGGCCGTCGCCGCCGTCCGCGGGACCGCGATCGTGGTGGCCAACGGCACAGAGGGCGAGCCGGCGAGCGAGAAGGACGCGACGCTGATGGAGCTGGCACCCCACCTCGTGCTCGACGGCGCCGTCGCCGCGGCCGAAGCGATCGGTGCGACCGAGGCGCTGATCGCCACGTGCGAGATCGATGTGGGCGCCTTCGAATCGGTGTCGCTGGCGATCGAGGAACGCAGCGCGGCGGGAATCGGCGGCTCGGATGAGCCCTCGCTGCGCGTGGTGTCCGCTCCCAGCCACTACGTCGCGGGCCAGGAGACCGCGCTGGTGAACTACCTCGACGGCGGCCCGGCGCTCCCCACCTTCACCCCGCCGCTCCCGTTCGAACGCGGCGTCGGCCGCCGCCCCACCCTGGTGAGCAACGTCGAGACGCTCGCGCACCTGGCGCTGATCGCACGGCACGGCGCGCGCTGGTTCCGGGCTCTGGGCACCCCCGCCGGCTCCGGATCGACGCTCGTGACGCTCGCCGGCCCGGTGGCGCGGCCCGGCGTCTACGAGATCGCGCTGGGCTCCTCGCTCGCGTCGCTGGCGCGCGCCGCGGGCGGTACCACCCACGAGGTCAGGGGAGCGTTGATCGGCGGCTACGCCGGCGCGTTCATGCCCGCCTCTCGGCTTCGCGATGTGGCCCTCTCCGAAGAACATCTCGCCCCGCACGGTGCGCGCATGGGCGCAGGCGTGGTCTCGCTCCTGTCAACGGATGCGTGCCCCGTGGCCGAAACCGTGCGTGTGGCGCGCTGGATGGCCGGCCAGAGCTCCGGCCAGTGCGGTCCGTGCGTGCACGGGCTCGACGCGCTCGCGGGCGAGCTCGAACGACTCGCCCAGGGCGCGGGGAGCGGCGAGGGGCGTCTGGACTACCTCGCCACGGTGATCGCACGACGCGGCGCGTGCGGGCACCCCGACGGGATGGTCAAGCTGCTGGAGAGCGCGCTGCGCGCGTTCCCGGAAGAGTTCGCCGACCACGCGCGGCACGGCCCTTGCGAGCGCTGTGCCTCGCCACCCGAGCTCCCGCTTCCCGCACGTCCCGTGAGCGGAGAGCGACGCAGGTCACGGAGGGCGACGGCATGAGCCGCCGTGTCCGCGTCAACCCGATCGCGTGCGAGGCCCACGGAATGTGCGCGGAGCTGCTTCCCGAGCGGATCACACTCGACGAGTGGGGCTACCCGATCGTTGACGGGGAGCCGGTGAGCGGCGAGGAGCTCGCGCACGCCAAGCGCGCGGCGCAGGCTTGCCCCACGTTCGCGCTGCTGCTCGAACGCCAGGGCTAGAGCCGCGACATGTGCGCTGCGGCGAGCCCCGCCCAGGCGCCGTAGGGCGCGAAGAACTCGCGCACCTGGTGTTCGTCGGCGCGCGCGTAGGGATCGCCGCCGCTCAGCCGTCTCCCCACGAGCTTCAGCAGATGCAGGTCGCCGGCTGGCACCTGGTCGTGGCGGCCCTGCCCTTTCAGCGCGAGCATCTCGACCGTCCACGCGCCGATCCCCGGGATCGCGCGCAGCCGCCGCCAACCGGACTCGTGATCGGAGTGGTGCAGGTCGAGCCGGCCCCGGGCGACCTCGCGCGCCGCCCGCGTCAGCGAGATCGCGCGGCCGCCGGCAAGGTCGAACGACTGCAGCAGCGCCGGCGGCGTGCCCGCGATCGCGTCCGCGGTAGGCATGTCGCGGAGTCCCGCCGCCCGCTCGCCCTCGCCGCCGCTCCAACGCCGGCCGAGCACCGCGACGATCCGCCGCTCGATCGCCGCCGCTCGGGGGTAGTCGATCAGCTGCTCGCAGATCGCGCACGCGAGCGCCTCGAACGGATCGGGCCGGCGCCCGACGCGCAGCCACGGCTGCCGCCGCAGCGAGCGGCCGATCAGCGGATCGCCGTCGAACTCGCGCAGGAACGGCCGCAGGTCGTCGTCGAGCCCGAGCATGAAGCGCATCCGCTCGATCCCGTAGGCGGCGGCGGAGCGTGACGGCGAGCGCGCACCGATGAGCACGTTCCCGCACCCGAGCTGGGCCGCCCGCACGAGCACGGGCGCCTCGCGTTGGTGCAGCAGGCGTTCGAGCACGCCGCCGCGGCGGCGCAGCATCCTGTCGCCGCCCGTGTGGCGGGGCAGGCGAAACGCGCTCGCCGGGCGCACCTCGACGCGGACTTCGAGCGTGGCGGGCGCGGGTCGGCCCTACCGGTCGGTGCCGGGCGTGCCCAGCACGTGCACGTCCACGAGCATCGTGCGGCGACCGACCACCTCGAGCGCCGGCGGGCTCGAGGACTTGCGTGTGGTGCGCTGCAGCGCGCGCCCCGAGCGCGAGCCCTGCGCCAGCGCCGCGCGGCCGCGCGTGCGGCGATGGACGAGGCCGGCCACCGCGGCTCCCGCAACGAAGCTGCCCGCGGCGACAGCGGCGGCCTGCACCGCGGGGATCGCCGCGCCCTCGAGGTCGCGTGCGAGCGCGCGGCGGGCGCGCTGGATCGCCGGCGCCCGCTCGGAGCTGAGCACCGGCACGACCTTGACCTCCTCCACCACCTCCGCGTCCGCGATCTCCTCGGCCGGGGTCTGATGGGGAGTGGGCGGCGTCACGCTGCGAAGTCTAGACCCAGGACCAGACCGCGTCGCGGTCCTAGAGCATCCGCTCCCAAACGCGGTAGCGCTTGACCACGCGCCCGCCCATCGCTTCCATCCCGCGGTTCATGGCGGTGTTGGTCTCGAGGATCCATCCCATCTCGCCGCCGTCCTGGGGCGTGCGTTCGGCGGCGTTGAAGTGCTCCTCGTACAGCGCCGCCGCGACCCCCGTGTGCTGGTGCTCGGGCTTGACGCCGAGGAAGCCCACGCGCACACGGTCGATGCGTTTGGACTTCGTCAGGAACCGCCACCAGCCGAGCGGCAGCAGCCGTCCTTTCATCTGTTCGAGCACCTGGTTCAGGTCGGGCACCGTGATCGCCATGCCCACCACCTCGCCCGTGTCCTCTTTCTCGGCGATCATGAACCAGTTCTTGTCGTACGCGAGTTGCAGGTCCAGGTGGTAGGCGTCGAGGTCCGCCTTCGAGTAGGGCACGAAGTCCCAGTTCTCGGACCACGCCGTGTTGTAGACCTCGGCGAAGAAGTCGAGGTCTTTGCGCAGCTGGCGCCGGCGCATCGGCCGAATGCGGATGCGGTGCTCGGCGCGCGATTTCTCGGCGAGCTCCCAGATCACCGGCAGCACCTTGTCGCGGCCGGTCACCTCCAGGTTCCACATCTGCACGTCCATCGCCTTGGTCATCCCGGCCTGCTGCATCATCTCCGGGTACCACGGCGGGTTCCACGTCTGCAGGATCATCGGCCGCAGGTCGAACCCGTCGACGAGCATGCCGCCGTCGTCGTTGAGCGCGAAGCTCGCCGGTCCGAGCATGCGTTCGCAGCCGTGCTCACGGAGCCACGCCGCCGCCGTGTCGAGCAGGGCGTCGAGCACCTCGGCGTCCTGCTCGAACTCGATGAAGCCGAACCAGCCCCAGCGCGACTGGTGATGGTCGTTGAAGGCGTGGTTGACGTGGGCGGTGATGCGACCGACGACGCGCCCGTCGCGGCGGGCGAGGAAGTATTCGCCTTCGCCGTGTGTGAAGAAGGCGTTCATCCGCTTGCTCAGGAACAGCCTCCGCTCGAGCTTGAGCGGAGGCACCCACAGCGGGTGGTTAGCATGCAGGCGGAACGGCAGGTCGATGAACTGTCCCAGTTCTCTGCTGCCGGCGACAGGTCTCACCTCGACACTCACCGGCGCGCACCCTACATGCCCACCTCCACCGACGTGTTCGCCAAGGTCCGCGGCCACGAGCGCGAGGAGGTTCTGCGGGCGGCCAACGAAGCGGATGTGCTCCCCTACTTCCGCCTGCTCACCTCGCCGGCGATGCCCGTGGTGGAGATGGAAGGCGCCCAGCGGATCATGCTGGGCTCGAACAACTACCTCGGCCTGACCGCCGACGAGCGCGTCATGAAGGGCGCGGAGGACGCGCTGCACCGCTACGGCACCGGCCTCACGGGCTCGCGGCTGCTGAACGGCACGATCCCGCTGCACCTCGAGCTGGAGCGCGAGATCGCCGACTGGATGGGCACGGAGGACGCGATCGTGTTCAGCACGGGTCACCAGGCCAACCTGGGCACGCTCGGCACGCTGCTCGACCAGCGCGACACCGTGATCGTGGACTCCGGCGACCACGCCTCCATCCTCGACGGCTGCCTGCTCTCGCGCGCGAAGCTGCGCCCGTTCCGCCACAACCGGCTGGACAAGCTCGAGCGAGCGCTGGAGCGCGCGCAGGGCGACGGCGGTGGCGTGCTCGTGGTCGTGGACGGGGTGTTCTCGATGGAGGGCGACATCGCCCCGCTGCCCGAGATCTGCGCGCTGTGCGAGACCTACGGGGCGCGCCTGATGGTCGACGAGGCCCACGGCGCGGGAGTCCTGGGAGTTCGCGGCGCCGGTACGCACGAGCTGCTCGGCGTCAGCGACCGGGTGGACCTGCTGCTGGGGACCTTCTCCAAGTCGCTCGCCGCGTGCGGCGGCTTCGTCGCGGGCTCGGCGGACGTGATCGAGTACCTGCGCATCGCCTCGCGCGCGTTCCTGTTCACGGCCTCGGCGGTGCCCGCGGCGGTGGGCGCTGCGCTCGCGGCGCTGCGGGTGCTGCGCTCCGAGGACGGCCCGCCGCTGCTCGCCCGGGTGCTCGACAACGCCTGGCGCCTGCGCGACGGCCTGCGCGACCTCGGCTTCGCGGTGGTGGAGCCGCAGCGGCTGCGCGGCGACTGGAGCGTGCAGGCGGGCGCGCCCGGGCTGCACGGGGAGCCGGGCGGGCCGTACAGCATCGTCACGCCGATCGTCCCTGTGCTGGTGGGCGACGACTGGA
>Ga0187823_10000313_pt1 | contig 12118 bp, 11 predicted proteins | sample NC_wetland_sal_i_12_FD_132968 | JGI IMG/M metagenome (GOLD analysis project Ga0187823, IMG submission 132968) | Wetland sediment microbial communities from Neuse River Estuary, North Carolina, USA - SourceSoil_3 | ecosystem: Environmental > Aquatic > Freshwater > Wetlands > Sediment | place...
CGGCCCACCATCTCGAGAGTGGTACGCCGGTCCTCGTGCGTGGCCGAGATGTCGAGGAACACCAGCTCGTCGGCGCCCTCGGCGTCGTACCGCGCCGCCTGGGCGACGGGATCGCCGGCATCACGGAGCGCCTCGAAGTGCACGCCCTTGACGACGCGGCCGCCGGCCACGTCCAGGCAGGGGATGATGCGGCGGGCTAGCACACGCGGAGGACGTCGTCCAGCGCGCCGGCGTCGCCCGGGCCGAAGAGGGCGAGGATGTCGTCGAGCGCACGCCGCTCGCGCGGCCATGCGAAGCGCGCCCGCGCGGCCTCGGGACTCAGCCACTCCAGCCGGTCGTGCTCGGGTCCAAGCCGTGCTTCCGCCCCGGCCCCGACGAACGCCGCGAAGACCGGCACCAGCGCCACCTCATCCAGGCCGTGCTGATAGAAGGTCTCGACCCGGCTCAGGTTGTACAGGCGCTCGGCCACGAGGCCGGTCTCCTCCGCCAACTCCCGCCGGGCGGCATCCGCCGGCTGCTCCCCCGCCTCGATGTGGCCATGGACCGTCTCCCAGGAGCCGGGGCATCGGCCCCCCGGGCCGCGGCGCAGCGCCAGGGCCTCAACCGCGGCCCTTGCCCCCCGGAGCACGTAGACGTCCACGAGGCTGGTCCGGACCGTCGTCACGGGTGCCACTCGGCGAAGGCCGACAAGAGCGCGATGCCGGCGCGCTGCGATTTCTCGGGGTGGAACTGGGCGCCGATCACGGTGTCCTGCCCGACCAGCGTCGGAAAGACATACCCGTACTCCCCGGTGGCCAGAACCGCGCCGGGAGCCAGGCCGGCCGGATGATAGCTGTGCACGTGGTAGTAGAACTCGGCCTCGGGGAGAACCCGGCGCACCACGGGATGGCGGTGGCCCGCCTCGGTGGGCTCGACCCGTGCCCAGCCGACGTGGGGGACCGGGAGATCGACCGTGAACCGGCGAACGTGCCCCGGAAGCAGGCCCAGGCCCCGAAGGCCCGGCGCCTCCTCGCTTCGCTCGAAGAAGAGCTGGAGACCAAGGCAGATCCCCATCACCGGCCGGCCGGCCCGCGCGGCGTCGCGCACCGCGTCTCCCAGGCCGGTGCGCGTGAGGTTCGCCACGGCCTGGCCGAAGTGGCCAACGCCGGGCATCACGATCCGCTCGGCCCCGCGCACGGCCTCCGGATCCGCCGTCAGCGTGGCCGCGTGCCCGCCGGCGGCCAGCGCCCTTACCACGCTCCGCAGGTTGTTCACTCCGTAGTCCACCACCGCGATCACAGCACGCCTTTGGTCGAGGGGACTCCGGACACCCGTGGGTCGAGGGTCGTGGCGTCGTCGAGCGCGCGCGCGAAGGCCTTGAACGCGGCCTCGACGATGTGGTGGGGGTTGTCCCCACGGACCAGGTCGAGATGGACGGTGAGCCCGGCGTTCTGCACCAGCGCGCGGAAGAACTCCGGCGTCAGGAACACGTCATAATCGCCCAGCATCTGCCACTTGGGAATGTCCACGTGGTAGGCGAGGTACGGTCGGCCCGATACGTCGACCACCGCGCGCACGAGCGCCTCGTCCAGGGGCACCATCGCGTCGGCGTAGCGCCGGATGCCGGACCGGTCGCCCAGCGCGCGGGCGATGGCCTGGCCCAACGCGATCCCGGTGTCCTCGACCGTGTGATGGCCGTCCACGTGGAGATCGCCGCTGGCCTCGACCGTGAGATCGATGAGCGCGTGCCGCGCGAGGGCCTCGAGCATATGGTCGAAGAAGCCGATCCCCGTGCGCACGCGGGCCTCGCCCCGCCCATCCAGGACGAGGTGGACGCGGAGATCCGTCTCCTTGGTCTTGCGGTGCACTTCGGCGGCGCGAGTCATGGCGGATTACCTCTCACTTCGCATGCAGGATCGTCTCCAGCGCCGTCACCACCGCATCCATGTCCTCCGGCGTGCCCACCGAGATCCGAAGACACTCGGCCAGCTCCGGCGCCGCGGAGACGTCCCGCACCAGGATGCCGTAGTCCTCGAGCAGCCGCCGGAACACCTCGCGCGCCGGCACGGTGAGGCAGCGGACCAGGATGAAGTTGGCCGCCGAGGGATATACCGCGAGCGCGGGAATGCCGCTGAGGCGCGCGAAGGTCCGGTCCCGCGTCGCGACGATCTCGGCCACCCGTCCTTCCGTCTCGGGATGCGCCAGCAGCATCGTAGCCGCGGTGAGCGACAAGCTATTCACGTTGTAGGGGAGCTTGGCCTTCGCGATCTCCCGCGCCACGGCCGGATGCGCCAGCGCGAAGCCAAGGCGAAGCCCGGCGAGCCCAAACGCTTTGGAGAAGGTCCGGAGAACGACGACCCGCGGCGTGCTGGCCAGCAGGGGCACGGCGGTCGGCCCGCCGAAATCCTGGTACGCCTCGTCACAGATCACGAGCGCGTCCGTCGCCGCCAGCACCCGCTCGACCGCGTCCGGCGGGAGCGCGGAGCCGGTGGGGTTATTGGGCGAGTTGAGCACCACGACGCGGGCCCGCTCGCGGGCCGCGACCTCGATCAGCGGCTCGATGTGGTACCGGAAGTCGGGCCCAAGCGCCACCGGAACGTACCGGCCGCCGAAGACGCTCGTGAGCAGCCGGTACAGCGAAAAGGTGGGCGCGGGGGCGACGACCCGGTCCCCGCTCTCCAGGGTCACCGCCAGCGATGCCTGGATCAACTCGTTGGAGCCGTTGCCGACGAGAATGCCGTCGGCCGGCCAGTCGAACCGGGCGGCCAGCTCGTCCAGCAGCTGGGTCGGCGTGAACTCGGGATAGCGATGCCACGGGACCCAGGCCATCCGCTCGGCGATCTCCCGCTTGAGCGCCGGCGGCACGTCGTACGGACTTTCGTTCTGGTTCAGCTTGCGGCGCGCCGCATGGGCCTTGAGCGCGTAGGCCGGCTGGTTCCGGACCGCCGGCTTGATGAGGTCGAGCCCCGCCGCGGGCTCGGGGGGCGGCTTCATCGGCTGCGGCGGCCGAGGACGGCTTCGAGCCGCGCGGCGAGCGCGCGGGCGCGGAACGGCTTGCTCAGAAAGTCGTCCGCGCCCATCTCGAAGACCTTCACCTCGTTCTCCTCGTCTCCCTTGGCCGTGAGCACGATCACGGGGATGTCGCGGGTCGCCGGGCGCGAGCGCAGGTGGGAAAGGACGCCGTAGCCGTCCAGCCCCGGAAGGCTCAGATCAAGCACGATGATGTCGGGCGCATGCCGGTCCACTTCGTCCAGAGCCTGCACCCCGTCCCGGGCCTCCTGCACGGTGAAGCCCTCGCGCTCGAGCAGGTCGCGCATCACCCGCCGGAGATCGTCCTCGTCATCCACCAGCAGCACGCAGATCCCGCGGTCGGCAGCGGCGCCCGCTCCGCCTTCCGTCGGCACCTCGTCCAGCAGCTCCATGTCGATCGTGAGGTCGAACGCGGGCGCGGCCGGCGGGGGCGGCGCCGCCGCGGCGGGGGGCGGCGGGGCGGCCCGGGCCCCGCTTGCCCTCGACCCCCGGCTGGGCCGGGGCGCCGGTGCCGCCGTCTCCGGCGAGAGCGGGACGTCGGTGACGCGGAGCAGCTCGTCGACGGTCGTTTCGCCCTCGCGCACGTGCCGGAGGCCGCTGTCCCAGAGCGACCGCATTCCGTTCTTCCGGCCGAGCTCCGCGACCCGGTCGGCGGTGGCGCCCGCGCCGACCAGCCGTTCCAGCTCGGGCGTCATCACCAGGACCTCGACGATGCTGAAGCGCCCCCGATATCCGGTCATGGCGCATTCCGGGCAGCCCACGGCGCGGTAGACGGTCGTGCCGGCGGGGATAAAGCGCGTCATCCGCTCCGGAACGGGCTCGGTGCTGACCTCCTTGCACGCCGAGCACAGACGCCGCATGAGCCGCTGAGCCACGATGCCCCGGAGCGCCGACCCGATCTTGTACGCCTCGATCCCCATGTCCAGGAGGCGGGTGACGGCGTTGGCCGCATCGTTGGTGTGCAGAGTCGACAAGACGAGGTGCCCGGTGAGCGATGCCTGCACCGCGATCTGGGCGGTCTCCTGGTCCCGGACCTCGCCGATCAGCACGACGTCCGGATCCTGCCGGAGGATGGACCGAAGCGCGGAGGCGAATGTCAGCCCCGCCTTCTCGTGAACCTGCACCTGCACGATGTTCGAGCCCAGACGGTACTCGACAGGGTCCTCGACCGTGACGATGTTCACGCCCTCGCCCTGGATCACCCGGATCGCGGAGTAGAGCGTCGTCGTCTTGCCCGACCCCGTCGGGCCGGTGACGAGGAGAATCCCCTCCTTGTAGCCGAGCAGCGAGCGGATCAGCTGAACCTCGTCCGGGAACATCCCGAGGCCGTCGAGGGTGAGAATCGCACCCTTGGTGCTGAGAATCCGGATGACGACCTTCTCGCCCAGTGAGGCGGGAAGGGTGGAGACGCGCAGGTCGATGGGCTCGCCGTTCACCGTGATCCGCGCCCGCCCGTCTTGGGGCCGCAGCCGGTCCGCGATATCGAGCCCCGACATGATCTTGACCCGGGAGATCAGGGGAATGCCCGCCGAGCGCGGGATCTTCATCACCTGGCGCAGCACACCGTCGATCCGGTAGCGGATGATGATCCCGCCTTCGGCCGGCTCCACGTGGATGTCGCTCGCTCGGCTGGTCACCGCGTCGGCGAGCATCATGTCCACGAGCCGGATGATCGGCCGCCGGCTCGCTTCCTCCGCGCTGACGGCCGCCTCTTCCTCGTCGGTGACTTCCTTGACGTCGAAGTCGCCGCCGATACCCTCGAGCAGCCGCGACACGACATCGTCCCCCCGGTACAGCTCGTCGAGCTTGTCCCGGATGCGGGCGGGCGAGCCCAGGAGCAGGCGGACCTCCCGGCCGGTGGCGAACGCGAGCGTCTTCTCCGCATCGAGATCGAACGGGTTGGCCGTTGCGACCTCGAGATAGGCGTCCGTGACCTTGAGAGGGAGCACGTTGAACTTGCGCACCAGCTGCTCCGGGATCACCGCCTTGACCTCGGGATCGAGCGCGGCCAGGTCGGCGACGGGGAAGCGGAACCGCCCGGCGATGGCCGCAAGGATCTGGGCGTCGGTGACGAGTCTGCGGTGGACCGCCGTCTCCCACAGCGACGCGGGGCCGCCCTCGGCCGCGCGGAGGGCCTTGAAGGCCTCCTCCGGTAGCAGGGGCTCGAGCGTAGGGACCAGCCATTCATCGACGAACTGCATTCGGCGGCTCGGAAGCGGTTGATCTGTCAGGAGGCGGTTGCGGAGCGGCTCCGAAGGCAAGATAAGACCGCACCGCGCCACGCTGGTAGAGCGGCTCTACAGGACCCCCCACCAGTCGGGATGGACATCCAGGGTGAGGCCCACATCGCCGTCACGCAGGCCGACGCCGGCTTCCACCCGGATCAGACGCATGAAGAGCTCCACCGCCATCCCCGCCACCGGCCGCACTCCGCCGGTCGCCTGCCAGGGCAGCCCCGGGTATGCGCGGTCGGACCAGCCGGCGGCCATGAACGGTGCCAGGACCATGGTATGGCCGGTGGACGCGAACGAGCCCAGCGGAATCGCCGGACCCGGCACATTCAGCCGCCATTCGAGCTCGGCCAGCGCATAGGAGCGGCCGCCGAAGACGCGGAACGGCTCGCCCACCAACGTGCCTCGCCCGCCGAGCACGAAGCTCCGGTAGGCGGGAAGCCCGTCGCTGCCCCACCCCGCGTGCAGCCGGCCCGCGAGGGCGCTGCCGCCGGCGGGCACGAGCCATGTCCCGTCCACGGACCCGCGCACGAAGGTGGTGGGCCCGTCGCCCGCCTCGAGCGCCACCGCGCCCCCGATGCCCGGACTCGGGGCGCCGCCGCCGGCGAGCTCCAGCCGGAGCCGGGCAACCCGGTACGTGCCGGCCCCGAGCGCGGGATTCGGGCGATAGGCGCCGCGGGCCGGCGTGGCGGCAACGTCCACGGAGCGGCTGCGCTCCACGTCCAGGTCGAGGCCGAGCGTGGTTCCGGCGCCCAAGGGATAGCGCACGCTCGCGCCGGCCATGTCCAGGAGGACGTAGTCCCCGTAGTCGTCTCCGTTCTCCTGCGAGAGGAACGAGTTGAGCAGCGGCGAGATGACGGGCACGTCGCTCAGGTCGCGCACCCGGCGCCGGCCGAACGCCTCCACCTCGGCGGGGCCGAATCCGACCCGGACGGCGAGCCCTCCGGTGAACCGGTGATCCGACGTTCCGAACGCGGCGGCCGGCTCCAGCCGCACCCGGCCCGACCCGATGCGCACCGTGCCGCCCAGACCGAGCGCGAGGCCCTGGACCCGGTTCACGTGGGCGAGGTCGCTCAGCGCACCGACGCTCAGGCGGGCTCGCGGGAGACCGCTCAGCACCCTCTCGCCGGCGAGGCGCTCGACCTCGCTGCGGACGGCCTCCATGTCCTGCCGTCCGGCCGGCGCCGCCTCGCCGGCGATCGCGTCGCGGAGCGGCCGCTGCCAGGTGCTGTCGTCCGGCAGGGCCTGCACGAGCCCGCCGATCGCCGGTCCGGCGAGCAGGGTGCGTGGCAACACGGCGCCGAGGTCATACTCGCCGATCTCCCAGCGCCCGCGGATGATCCCGCGAGCGGGGAAGTCAAGCCAGGTCGTCCTCCGGCGGATCTCGATCTCCTGCCGGTAGGGCAGCCAGTAGCGGCCCTCCCGGAGCGAGTTCTCCAGCACGACGCTGATGTCCTCGAGATTGCTCTCGAGGTAGGCGGCGGGGGTGAAGCTGAAGCGGAACCGCACGAGGTCGGCCGACTCCACGTCCAGATAGAGCGTCCCGATCACGAGCGGCTGGCCGTAGTCGCGGGGCCGTACCAGTACCTCCTGGACCCGCACCAGACCCTGGGGCCCCTGGATCGCAAGCGAGTCCCCGAGCGCGAAGTCGTAGTCGGCGAGGCCGGCGGGCGAGAGCGGATGGACCGCGTCCCGGACCTCGTCGCCCTCGCCGATCCGGATCAGATCGCCGAAGTTGTTGGTGACGATGCCGAGGTGGTCGCGGTGGTACTTGATGTCGGTGGGGAGAAACGTGGTGTCACGCCAGCCGAGAATGACCTGCTTGCTCCGATTCGGGGCCTGCCAGTACACTTCCACGTTCAATTCGTCGGCCTTGACCAGGCGCGGCGGCCCGCCGAGTCCCTTCCCGACCTGGGCCAGGAAGAACACCAACCCGTGAGCGCGGGCGCGATAGCTCCGGAGTCCCGGATCGGCCTGCGCCGCGCTCCGCCGCTCCACACCCCGCCGGACCAGGTCCACGGCTGCCGGGGAGTTCCAGGCCTGGGCGGCCAGAGGTGAGAGGTGAGAGGTGAGAAGTAAGAGGGACAGTGCAGCCGGGCGCGTAACCAGGTTTGGCACGGAGCTTGGCATGGAATCCGCTTCCCCCCCTCTCACCTCTCACCTCTCACCTCTTACCCCTCGAATATCCCGGATGCTCGCCGCGGCGACAACCGCCGGCTTGGTCGCCTGCGCCGCGGCGACCCGCACGGGCGGCAAGGCGCCGCCGCCCTCCACGGGAGACCCGGGCCGGACTTATGCCCTGTCGCAGGTCTATCTGCTCCACGCGGCCGGAACGCCGGTCGCCGACACGACGGTGCGAGTGCGCCCCGGGGTGAAGCGCGTCATCGTGCTCCGGCACGCTGCCCCGGACGACCTCACGTTCGCCGAGCTCACGATCCCCGCCGCCGGGTTCGACACCACCGGAACCGACTCGGTGGACGTCGGGATCCACGTCCGGCCGGGGCTGTATGCCCTCGATCTGACGACCTCGGCCCCGCTCCGGTCCGCCACGCTCACCTTCAAGTACCCGGTGAACTTCCAGGCGCCGGGCGACGCGCGCGTCGCGTTCGGCTCCGACGTGGGGTTCGAGCGCGTCCTGGCGATCGGCAAGCTGGGCCCGGGCGAGACCATCGTCTTCCAGCGGTCGTTACGGCCCGCCGCGGACAACCTCTCCACCACCCTGACCGCAGCCGGCAGCTACGTCATCGGAGCCCCAAAATGACCGACCGCTTCGCGGAGTTCCGGGCGCGGGCCCTCGGCAGCGGCGGCATGGTCCCGGTGACCCGGGAGGTCGTACTCGACGGCGACACGGCGGTCACCGCCTTCGCCAAGCTGCATCGCGGGCCGTACGGTTTTCTGCTGGAATCGCTCGAGGGCGGGGAGCGCTGGGCGCGCTACACGTTTCTCGCCACCGACCCGCGCGAGGTCTTCCGCTACCGCGGCCGGACCTGCGAGCGATGGACGGCGGCCGAGGGCTGGCGGACGGTCGAGACCGACGTCGCGCCCCTCGATCATCTCGGCCGGACGATGCGCCGCTACCCGCCGGTGGACGTACCCGGGCTGCCGCGCTTCACCGGCGGCGCGGTCGGCTATCTGGGGTACGATATCGTGCGCACGATCGAGTCGCTGCCGTCGCCGCCGCCGGACGACCGCGGACTGCCGGACGCCGTGCTTATGGTGGCCGACACGCTCCTCGTGCTGGACAACGTGTACAACCGGGCGACCGTCATCGCGAATGTCGAGACGCCCGCCGGCGCGTCCGAGGCGGAGCTCGTGCGCCTCTTCGCCGCGGGCGAGGCGCGGATCCAGGAGTGGCTCCAGCGACTCGCGGCGCCGGTCACCGCGGGCCCGCTCCCGATCGAGCCGCCCGCGGCGCTGCCGCCGGCGACCTCCCCGTACGCCGATCAGCGGTTCCAGGACGACGTGCGCCGGATCAAGGAGTACATCGCCGCCGGCGACGTCTTCCAGACCGTGCTGTCCCGGCGGCTCGACCTCCCCGCGCCGGAGCCGTTCCTGACATACCGCTACTTGCGGGCGCTCAACCCCGCGCCGTACCTCTACTACCTCCATTGCGACGATCTGTTCGTCGTCGGCAGCTCGCCCGAGATCCTGGTGCGGGTGGAGGACGGCGAAGTCACCTTGCGCCCGATCGCGGGGACCCGCCCCCGGGGCGAGACCCCGGAGCGCGACACGATCCTCGCGGCCGAGCTGGAGGCCGACCCGAAGGAGCGGGCCGAGCATCTGATGCTCGTGGACCTCGGCCGGAACGATGTCGGGCGCGTGGCCGAGTTCGGGACCGTCCGCCTCACGGCGTTCATGACGATCGAGCGCTACTCGCACGTGATGCACCTGGTGAGCGAGGTGCGGGGCCGGCTCAAGCCGGAGCTCGACGCGGTGGCCGCGCTCGCGGCGTGCTTTCCCGCCGGCACGGTGTCCGGCGCGCCCAAGGTGCGGGCGATGGAGATCATCGACGAGCTCGAGCCGGTGCGCCGCGGACCGTACGCTGGGGCGGTGGGCTACGTGGGATGGGGCGGGCAGGTGCTCGACACCGCGATCGCGCTCCGTACCTGCGTCATCCGAGGTGGCCAGGCCTGGGTGCAGGCCGGCGCCGGGATCGTAGCGGATTCCGACCCCGCGGCGGAATGGCGCGAGACGGAGGCGAAGGCCCGGGCCGTCCTCCTCGCGCTCGCGCTGGCCGCGGGGCTGGAACGCCCCGGGGCGCGGGCGCCCGGCTAGGTCCGCGCCCACCTGCCCAACTGCGGGAGCGCCGCTCATCTTTCCCTCATGCTCGCGTACCGCCTCGTCTCCTCCACCGACGGCCAGCGCTTCGACCTGCCCCAGGGCCGCACGGTCGTCGTGGGGCGCGGCGTGGACAGCGATCTCACGATCTACGACCCCACGATCTCCCGCCGCCACGCCGAGCTGACCGCCGGGGCCGACGGGGTCAGGGTCAAGGACCTCGACTCGTCGAACGGCACCCACGTGAACGGGCGGCGGCTCGCCGAAGCGCTGCTCGCGCCCGGGGACACGATCACCTTCGGGAAGGTGTCGTTCCAGCTCGAGATCGCCCCGGTGACACCGGTCTCCCCTCCCGTGGCTCCGGCGGTCCCCGCGGGCGAGATCATCGTGCGCCAGCTCGCGGCCCGCGGCCCCTCCGCCGGCGACGGCGCGGCACGCAAGCTGTCGCTCCTCCTCTCCGTGGCGCAGAAGCTGTCGGGCGAATTTGACCTGGACCGGCTGCTGGACACGATCGCCGACGTCTCGTTCGAGGTGATGCGGGTGGACCGGGTCTCGATCCTCCTCCGCCGGGACGGCGGCGACGATCTGGTCCCGCGCCTCTCCCGGACCCGCCTGGCCGAGGTCGAGCTGCCCGAGCACGTGCCTCGCTCCATCGCCCGCAAGGCCCTCGAGGAGCAGGTGGCGGTGCTCACCCAGAACGCTGCGACCGACCCCCGCTTCAAGGGCCAGTCGATCCGCATGCAGAACGTGCGGAGCGCGATGTGCTCTCCGCTCATGGCCTCGGCCGACGAGGCCCTCGGCGTGCTCTACGTGGACAGCCTCACGGAGGAGAACGCCTTCACCGACGAAGACCTCCAGTTTCTCGTGGCCTTCAGCGGGCTCGCCGCCGTGGCGATCCGGAACTCGCGCTACGCCGAGCAGGCGCGGCGCGAGTCGCTCGTGCGCTCCAACTTCGAGCGCTATTTCGCTCCGAGCGTCGCGGCGGACATCGCGCGGCAGAACACTCCCATCCGGCCCGGCGGCGAGCGGCGGGCGATCACCGTGCTCTTCGCGGACATCCGCGGCTTCAGCACGATCGCCGAGCGGATGTCGCCCGACGCCATCGCGCACCTGCTCACCGAGTACTTCAGCGAGATGGTGGACGTGATCTTCGAGCACGGCGGCGCGCTGGACAAGTTCATCGGCGACGCCGTCATGGCCCTGTGGGGCACGCCCTTCGCCCGGGAGAGCGACCCGCGCCGCGCGCTCGACGCCGCGCTGGCCATGCAACGGGCCGTCGAGGCCTTGAACGCCCGCTGGGCCGCCGCCGGGCGGCCGGCGATCGGGATCGGCATCGGGATCAACCGGGGCGAGGTCTTCGTCGGGAACATCGGCAGCCTGCGCCGGCTCGAGTACACCGTGATCGGCGACGCGGTCAACGTGGCGCAACGCCTGTCCGGGGCGGCCGCGGCGGGGGACATCCTGATGAGCGAGGCGTTCCTGGACGCCGTCGGCCGCAAACAGCCGGTGGACCACCTCGGGGGGTCGGAACTCCGGGGGAAGAGCCGGGCGGTGGAGGTGTACCGGGTGAAGCGCTAGCCGCGACCGAACCGGTAGGGGTAGCCCGCCCGGGCCAGCAGGTCGAGCACCAGCCGCACCGGAAGCCCCATGACGCCGAAGAAGTCACCCTCGATCCGCTCGACCAGCGCCGCCCCATAGCCCTGGATTCCGTACGCGCCCGCCTTGTCCATCGGCTCGCCGGTCGCGACGTACGCCCGGAGGAAGTCGTCGTCCGCGGGCCGGAAGGTCACGGCCGTGACGTCCGTCGCGACCAGAGTACCGGCGGCGGTCTTCAGCGCCACCGCGGTGATCACCTGGTGCGTCCGCCCCTGGAGGCGGCGTAGCATGCGGAGCGCGTCGGCCGCATCAGCCGGCTTCTCCAGCATCTCCCCCTCGACCACGACGGTCGTGTCCGCGCCGAGCACCACCGGGCCCGAGACGGCGGCGGCCTTCTCCCGTGCCAGGCGCTCGGCATACGCCCGAGGGGACTCGCCCCGGGCAGGGACCTCGGGCACGTGCGAGGGCCGGACCTCGACCGGGATGCCGAGCATCTCGAGCAGCTGACGCCGGCGGGGCGAGCCCGAGGCGAGCACCAGCAACGGCTGGCTCACGCCGTGCGCTCGAGGATGAGCGTCACCGGGCCTTCGTTCACCAGCTCGACCTGCATCATCGCACCGAACTCCCCGGTCGCGACATCGAAACCGCGGGAGCGGAGCGCAGCCACGAACGCCTCGTAGAGCGGGATCGCTGTCTCCGGGCGGGCCGCGTCGATGAAGGACGGACGCCGACCCTTCACGGCGTCGCCGTAGAGCGTGAATTGGGAGACGATCAACACTTCCCCTTGGACATCGAGAAGCGAGAGGTTCATTTTGTCTTGCGCATCGGCAAAGATGCGCAAATTGACGAGTTTGCTCGCAAGCCAAAGCGTTTGAGAAGGGACGTCTTCTTGGTGCACGCCGAAGAGGACGAGCATCCCCTTGCCAATTGAACCGACGGTCTTGCCGTCGACGTCTACGCTTGCATTTTCAACTCTTTGAATGACAAGGCGCATTTAGAGTAGC
>Ga0187823_10000315_pt1 | contig 12080 bp, 8 predicted proteins | sample NC_wetland_sal_i_12_FD_132968 | JGI IMG/M metagenome (GOLD analysis project Ga0187823, IMG submission 132968) | Wetland sediment microbial communities from Neuse River Estuary, North Carolina, USA - SourceSoil_3 | ecosystem: Environmental > Aquatic > Freshwater > Wetlands > Sediment | place...
GGAACAGGCTCGCCACGGCGATCACCAGGAACACCGCTGCAGCCGTGACGAACAGCTTCGAACGCGGCGTGCGCAGGAACGCGCGCTGGTCGCCCCCGAACCAGAACCACGCTGCAACCAGGACGATGATCCCGAAGCGGTCGACACGCGAGTCCACCGGCAGGTGGATCTTCAGTTCGCTCGACGCGACCGGGACCATGAACAGCATCGCGAGGAAACCCGCGAGGAACCACGGCAGGGGGCGCTTGGTGTGGGGGAAGGCGTCGCGACTCGGATCGAACCAGCCGGTGCGCCTGCGCGGAGCCGGCTCACCTGTTGCGATCGCCCCGTCGACCATTGCCGGCGACTCGGCTGCAACGGTGGCGCTCACGCCCTACCTCGACGGCTGTGAGCTGGGACTCCCGACCCTGCGCTCGCGCGCGAACACGGCGACGAGGTTGTCCTGCTCCTCCTCATCGTGCTCTTCAAGCTCAGCCAGGTCGTCGTCGGAGAGTCCACCGGAGCCGCCGCGCGGGTCCTCGTCGGCGTCCTCGGGGTGGCCGGAGCCGTCCACCGCCGCGCTCATCCGCCAGTTCTCGCGGAAGCGGATGACGACGAGGAGCATGACGCACCACAGGGCGAACACGGCGAGGAACACGAGCGCGAACAGCGCCTTGCTCACGCCGCCGTTTACCACGCCGCCGACCGCGGGGCCGAGCTGGCGGATCTCCACGCGGGCGTTGTTCGGCGTCTTGCTGGCGCGCTGGCCTTCCTCCACGTACCGCTGGAGACCGACCACGGCCGCGTTGGCGAGTGCGACGGCCTGTGCCGTGGTGGGGGCCTGCGAGTAGATGTTGATCGTCGGCTGGAGGCTGTTGTTGATGAAGTTCAGCCGGTAAGGGTTGGTTTCGCCGGTGATCTCGACGTTGCGCTTGAGGTTGGTCGGCTCCTGGACCACGCGCGGGGCCTGCGGATTGACCGGACCGGCCGCGTACAGCTGCCCGCCTTCGAGACCGACCTGCCGGCCGATCACTTCGAGCACCGCGGGGCTGGCCATGAAGTTGGCGTACACCGCGGCGCGGGCGCTGAGCGGTTCGAAGGACTGGGAGAGGTTGCCGAGCACCGACTTGGGGGAGTCGACCAGCACCTGGGTGCTCGCGCTGGAGTACTGGAGCGCGCGAGGCTTGAGGCCGGCCCCGTCGATGCGGTAGACGGAGAGGGTCGCGGCGATGGCGGCGACCACCACGCCGATGCCCAGCAGCAGGCGGCGCCGGGACAGCTCACGAAGTACCAGTGCGAACTCCATCGACCAACCAACGTTGCGTCCCGCGCGTTTTTTTCGGGGCTTTCGCAGATTCCTCTTAGAGTCTTGAGCCGGGCGCAGGGAGGGGCCGGGAAGGGCCTGGCAGCCTGTACACGCGCCCGCGAGCGTTAGCCCCGGTCAGCGCGAGAATCCGCCCCCGCGCGCGTTGGTTGGGGTGATGCACGCGGCCACGACCGAGACGGCGAGGCTATCGGCGTCGGCGCCCGCCGACGAGCCTCTCCGCGCGCTCCCCGGCAGTCCGCGTGTGCTGATCCTCGTCGAGAACAACTCGGTGCCGTCCGACAGGCGCGTGTGGAGCATCGCGCGTTCGCTCGTCCGCGTCGGCGCCCAGGTGGTGGTGGTGTGCCCCCAGGGCAGCCGCCTCGGCGAGGACGCGCTCGCCGAGTACCGCGACGGGATCGAGATCCACCGCTACCCGCTGCGCGCCGCAGACGGCGGCGTGCTCGGTTTCGCGCGCGAGTACGCCCAGGCGCTGCTGCGCAGCCGCAGCCTGGCGCAGCGGCTCACCCGCGAGCGCCCGTTTGACGTCGTGCACACGTGCAACCCGCCCGACTTCCTGCTGCTGGCGGCGGGCCCGGCTCGCCGGGCGGGCGCACGCCTGGTGTTCGACCACCACGACCTCACGCCAGAGCTGTTCCAGGTGCGATTCGGCGACGGGCACTCATGGCTGCGGCGCCTGACGCTGCTCGTCGAGCGGCTGTGCATGCGCTCCGCCGACGCGGTGATCGCGACCAACGAGTCCTACGCGGAGCTCGTGCGCACACGCGACGGTCGCCGTGCCGAGGACGTGTTCGTTGTGCGCAACGGGCCTGAGCTCCGGTCGCTGCGCGCCGCCGCACCGAACCGCGCGCTGGCACGCGGACGCGAGCACCTGATCGCCTACGTCGGGATGATGGCGCCGCAAGATGGCGTGGAGGAGGCGCTGCAGGCCCTAGCGCAGCTGGCGCATCGCCGCACCGACTGGCACGCCGTGTTCGCTGGCGACGGGCCCTCGCGGGAGGATCTGATCGCGCTGCGCGACCGGCTCGGCCTCTCCGGGCAGGTCGAGTTCGCCGGGTGGCTCGGGCAGCGCGAGGTGGCGTCGCTGCTCGCGAGCAGCGACGTTGGGCTCGCGCCCGAGCCCTCCTCACCGCTCAACGACGTCTCCACGATGATCAAGGTCGCCGAGTACATGGCCCACGGCGTCCCCGTCGTGGCCTACGACCTGCGGGAGACGCGGCGCACCGCAGCCGATGGGGCGCTCTACGGCGCCAGCGGGGACGTGGCGTCGTTCGCAGCCTGCATCGAGCGGCTGCTGGAGAGTCCCGAGCTACGGGAGCGGACCGGCCACGAGGGCCGCGAGCGCGTGGAGAGCGAGCTCTCATGGGAGCACTCGGAACGGTCGCTGCGCGAGGCATACGCACACGTGCTCGGCTCGGGCCCCGCGGCGCAGGGCAGGCGAAGGTGAGCGCGGCGCTGAGCATCGCGCGCGAGCGCCCGCTGGTGCGCGTCGTGATCCCCTGCTTCAACTACGGCCACCACCTGGGGAGCTGCCTGGACAGCGTGGTCTCGCAGGAGGGCGTCGACGTCGAGGTGCTCATCATCGACGACTGCTCGACCGACGACAGCGCCTCGGTTGCACGCGCCCTGGCCGCGGAACACGAGTGCGTGCAGGTCCGTGAGCACCTGCGCAACGCGGGGCTGATCGCCACCGCGAACGAGGGGCTCGAGTGGGCGCAGCGCGCAGACTGCCTGCTGCTGCTCTCCGCCGATGACGAGCTGCTGCCCGGGGCGCTGTTGCGAGCGGCCGCGGTGCTCGCCGAGCATCGCGGCGTGGGGATGGTCTACGGGCGTGTGCTCCGCACGCGCACCATGCAGGCGCCGCGGCGCTCTCGCCGTGTGCACCGCTGGCGCTCCACGAAGGTTTGGAGGGGTCCGGCGTGGATCGGGCTGCGCTGCCGCTCGGGCCACAACTGCATTTCCTCGCCGGAGGCCGTGGTGCGGGGCTCGGTACAGCGAGCGGTCGGTGGCTATGACCCCGCCTGCACCCACACGAGCGACCTCAACATGTGGCTGCGGATCGCCGCCGTGTCGGACATCGCACACATCCGCGGAGTGCCGCAGGCGATGTACCGCGTGCACGATGCGAGCATGTGGCGCAGCCACGACGGCCCGCTGGTGGAGCTCCAAGAGCGCCGTGCAGCGTTCGACCGCTTCTTCGAGGTCGCCGAGCCGTCCCTCGCCGACGTGACGGGGCTCCGCACGACGGTCTCCCGCGCGCTCGCGCGCCAGGCGTTGTGGAAGGCCAGCCGCGCGGTCGATCGCGCAGCCGACCCTGCGCTCGTGGACGCATACGTGGAGTTCGCGCTGGACGTCTACCCGGGCGCGCGACGCCTGCGCGAGTGGCACGGGCTGAGCCTGCGCCGGCGCATCGGCGCGGGGCGTTCGCTCGTGTTCCCTCCGTTCCTGGTATCGGGCGTCGTCCACCGCGCCCGCAGCCAGGCCGGCTGGATGCGTCTCAGGTTCCGGGGGTTGTGATGCCTGGAGACACCTCCTACGTGCTGCTGGCGCCGACGCCGTGGGACACCCCCTGGCAGCCCGCACAGAACCTCGCGGACGCGCTCGCGTCCGAGCATCGCGTCCTGTACGTGGACCCGCCGATGAGCCCGCTGACCCCGGTTCGCTACGGGCTGCGGCCGACGACCTGGCCCGCCGCACGCTCCGTCCTCAGTCGCAGGCTGCGGCGCCGCGGCAACGTGCTCGTGGCCGCTCCGCTGGCGCTCCCTCCCGTTCAGCACCCCGTCGCGCGGCGTCGTTCGCTGCCGCTCATACGAGCCCAGCTCGCGTCCGCGGTGCGCGCCGCGGGGATCTCACGCCCGATCCTGCTCGCCTGGCGCGGGCTGCCGGAGCTCGCCGGCGTGGCGGGCGAGTCGCGCCGCCTGGCGTTCGTGATGGACCACCCTGCCGCCGGCGCCCCGCTGCTCGGCCGCGACCCCGAGGAGCTCGAGCGGGAGGCCGCCGCGCTATGCGACAACGCCGACGTGGTCGTGACCACCTCACGACCGATGCACGTACTGCTCGGTGAGCGGGGATACGCGAGCGAGCTCGTGCCGTTCGGTTTCCCCTCGGATCTGCGCGCGGCGTTCGACAGCGCGGTCGAGCCGCGCGAGTACTCCGAGCTGCCGCGACCGCTTCTGGGCTATACCGGCGGGATCGACGATCGCCTCGACTTCGAGCTGATCGTCGCGCTCGCTGACCGCTACGCGAACGGCTCGCTCGTGTTCGTCGGCGCGGTCAGCCCACGGCTGTCCTCCGCCGCACGCGCGGCGCTGGCCTCGCGCCCCAACATCCATCTGCTCGGATCGCGCCCGCGCGCGGACCTGCCGGCCTACGTGGCAGGCCTCGACGTCGCTCTGCTCCCCTACCGCGACAGCACCTGGACGCGCCATCAGTCGCCGATGAAGGTGTGGGAGTACTTCTACGCGGGACCACCGATCGTGGGCGTGGGCTCCGCCGAGCTGGCGATCTACGAGCAGCCGCTGCTGGCGTATGCCCGGCACCCGCGCGAGGTGGGCGAGTTGGTCGATGCTGCGCTCGCCGAGCCCGATCGTGGACGCGAGCAGCGACGCCGGTTCGCCCTGGAGAACACGTGGGAGCACCGCGCACGCCAGCTCGACTCGATCGCCACGGCGCCTTCGGAACCGCGAGAGCCCGACCGTGAGAGCGTGGGAGCGGCCGCCAGATGACCCAGCGCCTGCTTCTGATCACTCCCGTGCACAACGAGGAGGCTCACATCGAGATGGTCGCCGAGGCCGTCGCCGCGCAGACGCGCCGCCCCGACTTGTGGATCATCGTCGACGACGAGTCCGACGACCGGACCCCCGACCTGCTCGCTTCGCTCGCCGCCCGGTTCGACTTCATCGAGCCGCGCAACACGCGCGAGCTGCCACAGATCGGACCGGTGGACGACCGGCTCGCGACGGCGGCGGAGGCGCGCGCGTTCAACCTGGGGCTCGCGAGCGTCGATCGGCGCGCGTTCACCCACATCGCCAAGCTCGACGGGGACACGGAGCTGCCCCCGGACTACTTCGAGCGGCTGCTGGGCGAGTTCGCCCGTGACCCCGCTCTCGGGCTCGCCGGCGGCGTGTACGCCGACCCTGACCCGTCGGGCGAGGGGTGGCGACCGATGCCGATCCCGGTCGACTACCACGTGCCCGGCACGCTCAAGTGCTACACGCTCGAGTGCTTCGAGGCGATCGGCGGCATGCAGGAGCGGCTCGGGTGGGACACGATCGACGAGACGTACGCGCGGATGCGCGGCTACCGCACCCGCGCCTTCCCGGAGCTGGTCGCGCATCACCACAGACCGTGGGGAAGCGCCGATGGGACGCTGCGCGGGCGTGCGCGCCTCGGCGAGTGCGCGTGGGTGACGCAGTATCCACTCTCCTGGGTGGTGCTGCGCGCCCTCAAGATCGCGCGTCTGCGACCGCGCGGGCTCTCCGGGCTGGCGTTCGTATACGGCTATCTCCGGTCGGGGTGGCGGCGCGTGCCGCGCGTCGCCGACCGCGACTACCGGCGGTTCGTTCATCGCGAGCTGAGGGCCCGTGCAGCGGGCGCGCTGCGAGGCCGGGTACGCAATCGCAGCCGAATGGCACGCCTCGCCCCCGCCGACTCCGCCGGCGACGCCTAAAAGAACCTGCCCCGGACGCGCGTTACATCAATCGGACGCACGTCAAGGAGGACCGACGAATCGTGAGGAGCGCATGAAGACACTGGTTACAGGCGGAGCCGGGTTCATCGGCTCGCATCTCGTGCGCGAGCTGGTGGCCCGGGGCGATCAGGTGGTCGTCCTGGACTCGCTGGAGGAGCAGGTGCACGGCGGCGTCGCGCCCGATCTCCCCGACGCGGTGGAGCTGATCGTCGGCGACGTCGGCGACGTCGCCGCGGCCGACCGCGCGCTCGCGGGCGTCGATCGCGTCGTCCATCTCGCCGCCGCCGTCGGCGTCGGGCAGTCGATGTACGAGATCGCGCGTTACACGGAGCGCAACACGATGCAGACGGCGATCTTCCTCGAGCGCGTCATCGCCCAGCGCCCGCTGCCGACCAGCATGGTCGTCGCCTCCTCGATGTCGATCTACGGCGAGGGCGAGTACCGCTGCCCCGAGCATGGGCTCGTCGCGCCTTCTCCGCGTCCTGAGGAGCAGCTGCTGGCTCGCCGCTGGGAGCTCTTCTGCCCGCACTGCGACGCCGAGCTGACGCCGGTGGGAACGCGCGAGGAGAAGGCCCTGATCCCGACCTCGATCTACGCCGTCACCAAGCGCGACCACGAGGAGCTGTGTCTCGTCGCCGGCGCGGCCTACGGCATTCCGACGGTCGCGCTGAGGTTCTTCAACGTGTACGGACCGGGGCAGGCGCTCTCGAACCCCTACACGGGCGTGGCGGCGATCTTCGCCTCGCGCCTGCTGTACGGCCGCGCGCCGGTGATCTTCGAGGACGGCCGGCAGTCTCGCGACTTCATCCACGTCAGCGACATCGTTCGCGCGATCACGCTCGCACTCGAGTCCGAGGCCGCGGCGGGTCACGCGATCAACCTCGGCACGGGGCGGCCCAGCAGCGTGCTCGGAATCGCGAACGCGCTGTCGAGCGGCCTCGACGTCGACATCGAGCCGATCCTGAACGGTCAGTACCGCGCGGGCGACATCCGCCACTGTGTGGCGAGTCCCGAGCGTGCGCGCACGCTGCTCGGCTTCGAGGCGGCCACCACCCTCGAGGAGGGTATCCGCGAGTTGCTGGCATGGCTCGTCGACCAGGAGGCCGTCGACCGCGTCGACAACGCCACGAGCGAGCTCGCGGCCCGCGGGCTCGCCCGCTGAGTCGCCGCGGGCCGGCGGATGAGGCGGCGTTCGTGAGCGCACCGGCAGACCTCGCGGTGATCGTCGTCTCGACCAACGAGGCGCACTGGCTGGACCGCTGCCTCTCGACGGTGTACGAGCACGAGGGAGACGCGACCCTGCAGGTGATCGTCGTGGAGAACGAATGCAGCGATGAGACGCGGGCGCTCGTGCGGTCGAGGTTCCCCCGCGCTGAGGTGGTCGCCTCGCGCAACCACGGCTTCGGCTATGCGAACAACCGCGGAATCGAACACGCCGATGCACGGTACGTGCTGCTCCTGAACCCAGACACCGAAGTCCTCGAGGGAACCTTCGGTGAGCTGGTCGCGATGCTGGACGCGCGCCCCGAGGTGGGGCTCGTGGGCGTGCGCCAGCTCGCCGGCGATGGCACGCTGTGGCCGACGATCAGGCGCTTTCCGGGTGTGGCGCGCGCGCTCGGCGAGGCGCTCGCCTCCGAGCGCTGGCCCGTGCACCCATCCTGGTCGGGTGAACGGGTCCTCGACATGGGCTCATACGAGCGCGAGCAGCATTGCGACTGGACCTCCGGGTCGTTCATGCTCGCCCGGCGTGAGGCGCTCCTGAGCGCCGGCCTGCTCGACGAGCGGTTCTTCATCTACGCGGAGGAGCCCGACCTGTGCCTCCGGATCAAGCGGGCCGGCTGGGACGTGCGCCACCTGCCGCAGATGACGATCGTCCACCACGCCGGCAAGGCGGGCGTGCGCCCCAAGATGGTCGCGCAGGACGCGTATGCACGCCTCCAGTTCGCGCAAAAGCACTTCGGACCGCTGCACAGCTCCCTCTACCTCTCAGCCGTCGCGATGCGGCATATCGTGAGGGCCGTCGTCGGGCGCGGCGCGCAGCGGGAGGGAGCGCGCCTGGCGCTGCGCACGCTGCTCGCGCGTGCCGATCCTCCGTTCGGACCCCCGCCTGCGACGGCGCTCGAGCCACGGCCGGCCGCGGCCGCGGACGGCGACGAGGACCGCGCGCAGAGGCCGCCGCAGCTCGTCGCCTGACCCGGCGCGAGCGCTCAACGGCCGCGGGCCGCCCCAGAGCGCTCAACGGCCGCGGGCCGCCGCTACGGGCCGACGTTTCCTTCGTAGCCGGCCGCGAACGGCAGCCCGCTGGCGACGTAGTAGCCGCTGGGGGGCTTCGGTTCGGTGCCGCGGTTCCACGTCGTGGTGACCCATTTGGGTGTCCAGTTCGTCACGTGGTGGGTCGACCCCGCCTGAGCGGCCGTTTCGTCGGCCGACACGTTGAAGTCGAACAGCGATGCTCCGGTGAAGCTGCCGAGCACGTAGTCGGGGTCTTCGACCGTCGGCTCACCGTTGGGGTGCTGTTGGCTTTCGACGTCGATGTTGTGGCTGACGTTGTAGTTGGTGCCCGCGCCGCAGTGTTCGGTCAGGACCCAGAAGCCGTAGCCCGAGCGCACGGACGTGTTGTTCTTCACGGTCAGGCCTTCGGTCGTGAACAGCTCGTAGGGCTGGGCAGACGCTCCGTTGATGAACAGGTTGTCTTCGATCACGCTGTTCTTCATCTTCACCGAGCATTCGGTGGAGCCCGCGCCGTTCTCGAAGATGATCCCGTCGGTCGAGGCCTGCTGGCCCGGTTCGCCGATCGCGAGGTTGTAGCGGAACGTGTCGTTTTCGCCGCCCGTCCAGATCTGCCACAGGTTCAGGTGCGAGCAGGGCATCATCACGCGCCCTTCGAACAGGTTGTGTTCGACGGTCATGCCTTCGGGCCCCTGGCTTCCGCCCTGGATGTAGTGCCACGCCGCGAGCTTGAACGTGTTGTGCGCGATCGTCACACCTTCCCCATAGTCGATCGTCACGTCCTGGCCCTGCGCATACCCCGCCGAGCATTTGCCTTCGACTTCCGGTTTTTCGAGATGCACGTCATACATGTAGTTGCCTTCGATCAGGACTTTTTTGATCGGTTTGGCGTTCCCGTAGATCACGATCCCGTACAACGGTTCTTCGAAGCGGTTTTCGATGAACTGGTAGTCATGGCTCGCCCCAGTGGTATCGCGCATGTTGAAGCCTTCGCTCATGTGCAGACCCGTGAACCGCAGGAACGAGCTGTTCGCCACTTCCATCCCCGCAACCGTCGCAGTCGCCCCCGGCGCCGGACGAACCGTCACATACGAGGTGTGCGACGCACCGTTGATGTGGATCGACGGATAGCTCCCCGACGCCAAACACACCGTCGACCCATTCGCCGCCCCCACAATGTCCGACGCAATCGTGCTCGCAGACGTACCCGCCGCAACCGTCGTCGTGCATGAAGCTTCTTTTTCTTCTTCTTTGACCGGCGCCGTCACGACCGCGGTGGCGAGCGAGCTGGCCGTGGTCGATCCACCTGCGTTCGTGGCGGTGACGGCGACCCGCACGGCGTGGCCGACATCGGCGGCCGCGAGCTTGCGCGAGGCGGCTGTCGCTCCGCTGATGCTCGTGCACGCTTCGCCGTTGGCGTTGCAGTCCTCCCACTGGTACCTGTAGCCGGTCGGGCTTCCCGTCCACGTGCCGTTGCCGGCTTTCAGCGTCTGGCCTTCGACCGGCGATCCGCTGATCGTGGGGAGGGAGCTGTTGACCGGTGCCGCGGGAACTTCTTCTTTTTCTTCTTCTTTGACCGGCGCCGTCACGACTTCGGTTGCAGGCGACGTCGCCGCGGCCGAGCCGGCGGCGTTGGTCGCCGTGACCGACACCCGAAGCGTCTCCCCGACGTCCGACGCCGCGAGCTTGTGCGACGCGGTGGTCGCGCCCGCGATGCTCACGCAGCCTTCGCCCGCCGTGTCGCAGTCCTCCCACTGGTACTTGTAGCCCGTCGGGCCGCCCGTCCAGGTACCCGTTCCGGCTTTCAGCGTCTGGCCTTCGACCGCCGTCCCGGTGATCGTGGGCGGGCTCGTGTTCACCGGGACCGCCGGGACTTCTTCTTCTTCTTCGACGATCGGCGCTGCCACCACCGCCGACGCAGAGGAGACGGCGACGGCCGACCCGCCGGCGTTCGTCGCGGTGACCGCCGCTCGGATCGTGTGCCCCACGTCCGCAGCAACGAGCGCGTAGCTCGCGTTCGTGGCGCCCGCGATGTTCGTGCAGGCGCCACCCGTGGCGTTGCAGTCCTGCCACTGGTAGGCGTACGACGTCGGCGATCCCGTCCACGTTCCGGTGCTCACCGTCAGCGTTTCGCCTTCCGTCGCGGAACCTTTGAGCGCCGGAAGCGTCGTGTTGGCGGGCTTGGCGGGCGGTTCTTCTCCACCCGTTTCGGAGCTCGTTCCGGCTGCATAGAACGACGCCGGCGAGTTGGCCCACGCGGCGCCGCTCGTCCACGATGCAGGAAGTTCGCTCAGGGACGTGGAGGCGCTGTTGCGGGCCGGAGCGCCGCCGCTGGCGACGTCGCGCAGAGCGAGGCGGCCGCCCGGCGCGAGCGCCGCGAGCCAGTAGGTGCCGCCGGCGGTCACGGTGACGGGCGAGATCGAGACCGTGTTCCACGCTTCGCTGCGCGGGGCGACGATGGCACCTCCACTCAGGAGTTTGGTGGGACGTCCTCCCACGTTGCCGTACAGGCCGACGGCGATCAGCGGTGCGGTCGTGCCCGATCCGACGAACAGGGTGAGGCTGTGCACGGTGCCGCCGGCCGCGGCTTCGTACTGGAAGGCCTCGGCGCTACCGGCGCGGTCGCTGTCGGTGGCCGGCTGGATCGTCGCGCTCCCCACGAGCAGCGCGGGTGATTCCGGCGCTATGACCAGCGCGGTGGGAGGCGTGCGGGCGCCGGCCGTGCCGTAGGCGTTGCTGGCGAACACCGCGACTCGCAGCGTCCTGCCGGCGTCACTCGTTCTGACGGTGTACGTCTGCGCGTTGGTGCCCGGGATGTTTTCGCAGCTCGTGCCGGCGGGATTGCAGTCCTGCCATTTGTATGCGAACGACGTGGGAGAGTTGGACCACGTGCCGTGGGTGACACGCAGGAGCTGCCCGGGGACCGGTGCGCCTCCCAGGACCTTCGGGAGGGTCATCACCTCGGGGAACTGCGCCCGCGACACCACGAACGCTTCGGCGGGGGGCGCCGCCCCGAGCAGCACCGAGGTCGCGCGGGGTGCCGGCGCGAACGTCGCCTTCCCCGCGGCGCGGCGCGGGTGCACGCGCGGCTTGGTCCGCCTGCAGTCCTGTGTCGCCTGGCCGAGCCGTTGGTGACGCTGGCCCTTGGGCACCTTGACGGTGCGGGCGGCGTGGCGCGCACGATGCGACCTGATGGCGGATGCACAACGCCCCGAGCGTGTCGGCGTGGCGTGCTGCCGGTGGTGCGCGCGATGCCTCTTGCCCGCGCCTGAGGCGGCGAAGGCGCTCCCCGCAGCGAGCGCCCCGACGACGATCGTCGCGGCGGCTACGAGGAGTGTGCGTGTCCAGGCTCGCGCGGCTGATTTGGGGTCAGCTGTGGACAACGTTGCGGAATGATAGTGAGGGATGACCATGTTTTCGGCGGGCACTACCCCACGATTGAGCGCCGCAATCATCCGACCACGCCCGCCGGACGCGATCCTGTACACGTCCTTTACAGCGGCCGGGTTATGTTTCCCGCGATTTGCGGGCTTTCTCGCCCCTGAGGACGTCGGGGGCGGATTATGTTGCGGTCCTGTGACCGCCCGTTGTTTCGGTCACCGGCGAGGGCGCCCCGCAGCGAGATCACGCGGCCGAGGCGCGAGGGGCACGCCGGACCGCGTCCCGACTATGGCCCGGGCGTGCCTTCGTACCCCGCGCTGAACGGCAGTCCGGTGGGCTGGTAGTAGCCGCTCGGCGGAGCCGCTTCGGTCGTCCGGCTCCAGCTTGTGGTCGACCATTTGGGTGTCCAGTTCGTCACGTGGTGGGTCGACCCCGCCTGAGCGGCCGTTTCGTCGGCCGACACGTTGAAGTCGAACA
>Ga0187823_10000316_pt1 | contig 12056 bp, 10 predicted proteins | sample NC_wetland_sal_i_12_FD_132968 | JGI IMG/M metagenome (GOLD analysis project Ga0187823, IMG submission 132968) | Wetland sediment microbial communities from Neuse River Estuary, North Carolina, USA - SourceSoil_3 | ecosystem: Environmental > Aquatic > Freshwater > Wetlands > Sediment | place...
CCGGCGCGGTCACCGCCGTCTGAAGCGACTGGGCGAACTGCCCGGCCGTGGCGAAGCGGTCCGCCGGCGCCCGGGCCAGCGCCCGGGCCACGGCCTGCTCCACGGCGGGTGGAACCGTTTCCCGCACCGCCTGGAGCGGGCGCGGGGTTTCGGTGAAGCGGCGGGTGAGGATGGCCTGCGGGCTCGGGCCGGTGGAGGGCGGCTCGGCCGCGAGCATTTCATAGAGCACGCAGCCCAGGCTGTAGACGTCGGAGCGGGCATCCACCTGCCGGTCGCCCGCCGCCTGCTCGGGGCTCATGTACGCCGGCGTTCCCACCGCCATGCCGGTTTCGGTGAGCTGTGCGCCGTCGCCCGGGCCGAGCGCGCGGGCGATGCCGAAGTCCGCCACCAGCGTGCTGCCGTCGGCGGTGAGCAGGATGTTCTCGGGCTTGATGTCCCGGTGGACCACCCCGTGCGTGTGGGCGTAGTCCAGCGCCCGCGCGGCCTCGATCGTGATCCGGAGCGCGTCCTCGAGCGGGAGCTGCCGCTCCCGGCGCAGGCGGTCGCGCAGCGACTCGCCCTCGACGTACGGCATCGTGAACCAGAGCTGGCCGGCGGCCTCGCCCGAGTCGAGGACGGTGAGGATGTGGGGGTGCTGGAGCCGGGCGGCGAGCCGGATCTCCCGCTGGAAGCGCTCCGGGCCGAGCGTGGTTGCCAGCTCGGGGTGGAGCAGCTTGAGCGCCACCGGGCGGTCGTGCTTCAGGTCCTGCGCCAGGAACACGGTGGCCATCCCGCCCCGGCCCAGTTCGCGCTCGAGCACGTAGCGGCCCGCCAGCCCGTCCTGCAGGCGTGCGCGGAGGTCGGTCACGGGGTTTCGTCGGCTGGGGGGTGGCGGCGCATGTCCGGCCCGTAGGATAGCTCCAACGCACCGGGGCAGGTAGGTGGGGCCGGGCACTTGCCCGCCCGGGCCCGGCTGGCTATCTTGTCGGCCGTGCTTCGGGGCGCTCTGCATGGCTCCGACATCCGACGTTAAGACAAGGGACTGGCGTTGGCGCCGGTCCCTTTTGGCTTTTCTGGCTGCCGTTTCTCTGTGGCGCGCCTTCGCGCCCCGGCACCAGGCCCTGCGTGAGGGCTCCATTCACGCGCAGCGTAGTCGGGCGGTACGGCGCTTGTCCGGACTCCGATTACCAACACTCGTAAGGAGCAGGACAATGCGTACTACCGGTACGGTCAAGTGGTTCAACGACGCCAAGGGTTTCGGCTTCATCACGCCCGAGGACGGTCAGAAGGACTGCTTCGTCCACCATTCCGCGATTCAGGCGCAGGGCTTCAAGAGCCTCGCCGAGGGCGAGCGCGTGGAGTTCGACGTCGTGCAGGGCCAGAAGGGCCCGGCGGCGCAGAACGTCGTGAAGCTCGGCCGGTAATCCGGAACCCCGGTACCTGGTTTGCCAGGCATCCGGCGGCCGGCTCGCTCACCAGCGGGCCGGCCGTTGGTTTTTGGGCCCGGCGTGATATCCTTCGTGCCATGACCGGCCTCTGGTCCCGCCGGGCTTCGGCCCTGCTGCTGGCCCTGATCTTCGTCAGCGGCAGCCTCGGGTTCTCGACCGCGGACGCCCTCGCGTACCACCGGGCGGGCGCGAATCGAGGGCTGTGGCAGCCGCACTACGAGCCGGCGGGCAGCACCTGTGGCCACGCCGACCGCTGCGTGCTCGGGGCCACCATTCCCGGCCCTCGGGTCATGACGCCGCTCAGCCGGCTCGACCGGCCGGCACCGGTTCTGGCAGGCGACGCCTTTCTCCCGCCGGTCCCCAGCCTTCCCAGCGCTCTCCGCCACTCCCTCCCCCAACCCCGCGCGCCTCCCCTTTCCGCCGTCTGAGCTTCGGCTCCGGCCGGTAGGAAAATGATGTCCGCTCCCATCGCCCCGCGACCCGCGGGACGGGGGAGATGCCGATCATCCGGGAGGTCGCTTTGAGAATCTCATGGCGGGTGCTCTTCGTGAGCCTCGCCGGGGCGCCGGCGGTGCTCGCCGCGGCGCCGCCGGCCGCGCTCGCGCAGGGCGGGGCCGATACGCTGACGCTGACGCGACGGGCGGCGGTGGATACCGCGCTGGCCCGGAACCCGGCCCTGGCCGTGGCCCGGGAGCAGATCGAGCAGGCCCGGGCCCGTGTGGTCCAGGCGAAGGCGTTTCCCGACCCCTCGGTCTCGGCCGCCACGACGCTGAGCGGCCCGGCCTCCAGCGTCGGCACGACGCTGGGACTCGGCCTCACCCTGCCGTTCCCTCAGAAGTTCCACCTCCAGGGGGCCGTGAGCGGGGCTGACTTCAAGGCCGCCCAGTTCTCCTACCAGCAGCTCCGGCAGCAGACGGCCGCCCAGACGGTGCAGGCATACGACGCCCTGCTCGTGGCGCTCCGGCACCTGGCGGACCTCACCGAGAGCCGGACGCTGGCCGCCGACTTCCTCCAGAAGACCGAGGCCCGGTTCGAGGCGGGAACCGTGGCAAAGCTCGACGTGCTCAAGGCGAAGGTGGACCTCGCCGCGGCGGAGAACGCGCTGATCGCCAACCAGCGCGACGTCATGAACGCGCGGGCGAACCTGAATCGCCTGCTGGGCCGCCCGCTCGGGTCGGGGGTGGCCGCTTCGGACTCGCTGGATGTCCCGCCCGACCTGCCTGGGCTGGACCTTCTGACCGCCAGGGCGCAGGAAGCCCGGCCCGAGCTGCACGGGCTTCGGAGCGAGCAGGCCGGCGCCCGCGCGGCCACGACCCTCGCCTCGCAGTACTGGATGCCCGACCTCTCGCTCGGCCTCGCGAAGAACATCTTCCCCGATACCCCCAATTCCTACAGCGGCAGCATCGGGTTCACCGTGCCGCTCTTCTTTTGGAATCACCAGCACGGCGAGGTGGCCGAGTCCCGCCACCGCGAGCGCGAGCTGGATGCAGCCTACCGCGACCTGTCGGCGCAGGTGGACCAGGATGTCCGCGTCACCTACGCGACCGCGGCGACCGCGTTCCGCCAGGCGCGCTACCTCCGGGACGAGCTCCTGCCCGAGGCCCGCCGCGCCTACGATGTCGCCCGGGTGAGCTACGGCCTCGGCGGCTCCTCGGCGCTCGAGGTCCTGGACGCCCGCCGCACGCTGCTCGACGCCGAAAGCCAGTATGCCGACGCGCTCGGCGCCGCCAACGACGCGCGGGCCGATCTGGAGCGCGCCGTCGGCGCGCCGCTCGAGACCGCTTCCTCCGGAGATACGCATGATCGCTAGCACCCGGACGCGCGCCGCGCTCCTTGCGGGCGTCGTCACCGTCACGATCACCGCCTGCGGGGGCAGGGACGGGGGGCATCCCCCCAGGGAGCAGGCGCCACCGGGCACCGTCACCGCGGCGCAGCGCGCCCGGCTCGAGCTCGCGCCGGTGACGGCGCGCGCGTTCCGGCCCGCCACCGAGGTCAGTGGGACCGTCGCGTTCAACGGCGACCTCAGCACCCAGGTCCTCGCGCCGATCTCCGGTCCCGTGGCGCGCATTCTGGTGCAGCCGGGCGCCCGGGTGAGCCGGGGCCAGGCGCTGGCCCTGGTCGCGTCTCCGGACTACGCCGCGGCCGTCGCGACCTATCGGAAGGCCGAGGCGACCGCCGCGAACCTCCAGCGGATCGCCGAGCTGGACGCCCAGCTCTTCAAGAACGACGCGCTGGCGCGCCGGGACCTGGAACAGGCCCAGACCGACGCCGCCACCGCCGGCGCCGATCGCGAGGCCGCGCTGGAGCAGCTCCGCGCGCTCGGGGTGGACTCGGCCGGGATCGAGGCCATCAAGGCGCACCGGGCGGCCGCCGGCCCGCAGGGGGTCGTGCGGGCGCCGATCGCGGGCCGGGTGGTGGAGCGGCTGATCACGCCCGGCCAGCTCCTCCAGGCGGGCGCGACGCCCTGCTTCACCATCGCCGACCTGTCCAGCGTGTGGGTGATGGCGCACGTCTTCGAGGCCCAGCTGCCCGACGTCGCCGAGGGCGACTCGGCCGCGGTCACTCTCACTGACGACACCAGCCGGGTGTACCGGGGGCGCGTGACCTATGTCGGGGCCCTGGTGAATCCGGAGACGCGCGCGACCGACGTCCGCGTGCTTACCGCGAATCCGGGCGAGGGGCTCAAGCGCGACATGTTCGTGCGCGTGACCATCCGTTCCCGCCGCGCCCGGTCCGGCCTGCTGGTGCCGGCGTCGGCGGTGCTCCGCGACGCGCAGAACCTGCCGTTCGTCTTCGTGGCGTCGGCGGGAGGCACGTTCGTCCGGCGGCCGGTCCAGCTGGGAGGGCACGTCGGGCCTGACGTCGAAGTGGCCGGCGGGCTGGCGCAAGGCGACAGCGTGATCACGCAGGGCGGTCTCTTCCTCCAGTTCGCGGAGAGCCAGTGAGCGAGCCCGCGGCTGTCCCGCCCCCGGCGGCCCCCGAGTCGCTGATCCACCGGCTGGTCGCGGCCTCGCTGCGCCAGCGCTTTCTGGTCGGGCTCCTGGCCGTCCTGATCGGCGGCATTGGTGTCTGGTCCTTCTCCCGCCTGCCGGTGGACGCGTACCCGGACCTCTCGCCCCCAATGGTCGAGATCGTCACCCAGTGGCCCGGGCACGCGGCGGAGGAAGTGGAGCGGCTGATCACCGTGCCGCTCGAGGTGGAGATGAACGGCCTCCCGCGGATGCGGGTCATCCGGTCCATCTCGCTCTACGGTCTGTCGGACGTGCGGATGACGTTCGAGGACGGGACCGACAACTACTTCGCGCGCCAGCAGGCCTTCGAGCGCCTGCCGGACGCCGAGCTGCCCGACGGCGTGACGCCGTCGGTCTCGCCGCTCTTCTCGCCGTCCGGCCTGGTCTATCGGTACGTGGTCGAGAGCCCGGAGCGGAGCGCGATGGACCTGAAGATCATCAATGACTGGGTGATCGCGCGGCAGTATCGCTCGGTGCCCGGCGTGGCCGACGTGGCGCGCCTGGGCGGCGAGACCATGCAGTACCAGGTGCTGCTCGATCCGACCCGGCTCGCGGGCGCCGGGCTCGGGGTGGCGGACGTCGCCACGGCGCTCTCCGCCAACAACGGCAACGCGGGCGGCGGGTTCTACTCCGAGGGCGGCCAGTTCTACTACGTGCGCGGGCTCGGCCGGATCGCGACCACCGATGACATCGGGAACACCGTGCTCGCGAACCGCAACGGGACGCCGGTGCTGGTGAAGGACGTGGGCCGGGTAGTGATCGGCCACGCGCCCCGGCTCGGGCAGTTCGGCTTCAACGACCGCGACGACGCGGTCGAGGGCGTCATCCTGCTTCGGAAGGGCGAACAGGCGCAAACCGTGCTCAAGGGGGTGCAAGCGAAGACCAGGGAGCTCAACGACAGCGTGCTCCCGAAGGATGTGAAGATCCGGCCCTTCTACGACCGGAGCGATCTGGTCCAGCTCACGACCCGCACGGTGGAAGACAACCTGCTGCGCGGCATCGTGCTCGTGGTGGTGGTGCTGATCTTCTTCCTCTACGACGTGCGCTCCGGTCTCATCGTCGCCGCCACCATCCCGCTGTCGCTCCTCTTCGCGTTCATCTGCCTCGACCTCAAGGGCATCCCGGCCAATCTCCTGTCCATCGGCGCCATCGACTTCGGCATCCTGGTGGACGGCGCCGTCGTGATGGTGGAGAACATCCACCGGCAGCTCGCCCTGCGGAACGGAACGTCGTACCGGGTCGCGGACGTGATCGCCGCGGCGGCCGCCGAGGTGGACCGGCCGATCTTCTACGCGGTGGCGGTGATCGCGGCGGGGTTCCTGCCGATCTACGTCCTCTCCGGCCCCTCGGGCAAGCTGTTCTCGCCCATGGCCGATACGATGATCTTCGCGCTGGCGGGGTCGCTGCTGCTCACGCTGGCGCTGGTCCCCGTGCTCTGCGCCTGGGTGCTGCGCCGCGGGGTCCGGGAGCGCCGCAACCCCCTCTACGAGGCGGCGCGCGCCGCCTACGAGAAGGGCCTCGACTGGTGCCTGGCGCACCCCCGGGCCACGGTGGGTGCGTCGGTTGCCGCGTTCGCGCTCTCGCTGCTCCTCTCGTTCCGGGTCGGCGCGGAGTTCATGCCGCACCTGGACGAGGGCGCCATCTGGGTCCGCGCGACGATGCCGTACACGATCTCGTTCGACGAATCGGCCAAGATCGTTCCCCAGATCCGCGCCCTGCTCCGCTCGTTCCCGGAGGTCACGGTCGTGGCCGACGAGCACGGCCGGGACGACGACGGGACCGACCCCACCGGCTTCTTCAACGCGGAGTTCTACGTCGGCCTCAAGCCCTACAACGAATGGCGCGGCCCCTACCATCGCAAGCAGGAGCTGATCGACGCTATCGACGCCAAGCTCGGGGCCTTCCCGGGCATCATCTTCAACTTCACCCAGCCCGCCGAGGACGCGGTGGACGAAGCGGAGACCGGCCTCAAGAGCGCGCTCGACGTGAAGGTGTTCGGGCCCGATCTCGCGACGCTGGAGGAGCGGGGGAAGCAGATCAAGCGCGTGCTGGAAGGGGTCCGCGGCATCAGCCACGTGACCCTGGTCCAGGAGCTGGGGCAGCCGAGCCTGACGGTCGCGATCGACCGGGCCAAGATCGCGCGCTATGGGATCAACGTGGACGACGTCAACCACCTGCTGGATGCGGCCGTGGGCGGGGCCGCCGCCACCCGGGTAGTGCAGGGGGAGCGGCTGTTCGATCTGGTGGTGCGGCTGGAGCCCCGGTTCCGCGAGTCCCCCGAGGCGATCCGCTCCATTCTGGTCCCCACGCCGGGGGGACAGCAGGTGCCGCTGGGCGAGCTGGCGGACATCCAGGTGGCCAGCGGGGCCTCGTTCATCTACCGGGAGAACAGCTCCCGGTTCATCGGCATCCAGTATTCCGTGGAGGGGCGGGACCTCGCGGGCGCGGTGAACGACGCGCGGCGCCAGGTGGCGGCCAAGGTCCCGCTGCCGTCGGGCTACCGGATGACCTGGGGCGGCGAGTACCGCGAGTACACCGCGTCGCGGAGCCAGCTCCAGGTGGTGCTGCCGCTCACGCTCGTGCTGATCTTCCTGATCTTGTTCGCGCTCTACAGCAATTTCAAGTTCCCCGTCATCACCGTCGCCGGCGTGCTGCTCTCCGCGCCGGTCGGCGGGATCCTCGCACTCGCGCTCACCGGAACGCCGTTCTCGGTGTCGTCCGGTATCGGCTTCCTGGCGCTCTTCGGCGTGTCGGTGCAGACGGCCGTGGTCTACATCTCCTACGTGAACGAGCTGCGCCGGGATGGAGCGGACATGACCCGGGCTACGCGGGAGGCGGCGCTCCTCCGCCTCCGGCCCATCATGATGACCGCGCTGGTCGCGGCCCTCGGCCTGCTCCCGGCCGCGCTCTCCACCGGCGTCGGCTCCGACTCGCAGCGACCGTTCGCCATGGTGATCGTGGGCGGAATGTTCTCCCGCCTGCTCATCAGCGTGTTCCTGATGCCCGTGCTGTACGCTCTCGTGGCGCGCCCGGGCGACCGGCTGGAGGTCTGAGCCGGCTCAGCCGTCCCGCAGCACGTCGGCCAGGGTGGGGAGGGCGATGTGCGACCCGCTCAGCACCAGGGCGATCCGGGCGCCGCGCCAGCGGTCCCGCGCCGCGATCAGCGCGGCCACGGGGAGCGCAGCGGCGCCCTCGATCAGGACCGACTGGCGCTCGAGCACGAGGCGGAGCGCCGCACGGATCGCAGGCTCGTCCACGACGAGCCAGTCGTCCACGCAGGCCCGGCACAGCGGGAAGGTGATGGCGCGCGCCTCGATCAGCCCCACGGTCGCGTCCGACAGGGACGGCGCGCTCGGCAGCTCGAGCAGCCGGCCCGCCTTCATGCTTTCCACCAGGATCGGGCACGCCGCCGGCTGGCAGCCGACGATACGCACGCTCGGCGCCCGCTCTTTCAGCCAGGCGCCGATCCCCCCGACGAGCCCCCCGCCGCCCACCGGTACCAGCACGGCGTCCAGCTCCTCGAGTTGGCGGAGCAGCTCCACGCCGACCGTGCCCTGCCCGCCGATGACCTGCGGGTCGTTGTAGGGAGAGACGTAGATCCGCCCCGTCCGGTCGGCGTCCTGCCGCGCCACGGTCTCGACGACCCCGGGATCTTCGTCCACCAGCCGCACCCGCGCACCGCGCGCGCGGAGCCCTTCCAGCTTGGCCGGCGACACGCTGGCGGGCAGGAAGATCTCCCCCGCGATGCCGAGCAGGGCCAGCGCATGGGCGACGGCGAGCCCGTGGTTGCCGGTGGAGGCGGCGACCACGCCGCGCGCCCGCTCGGCCGCGTCGAGCGAGAGGAGCTTGTTGAGCGCGCCCCGGGCCTTGAAGGAGCCCGTGACCTGGACGCACTCGAGCTTGAGGTGGACGTCGGCACCGGTCTCCCGGCTCAGGAACGGCGAGGGCTCGAGCGGCGTCTCCCGGATGTAGGGGCCGATCCGGTGGGCGGCGAGCCCCACCTCGCGCGCCGCGTCGGCGCCGGTCATCCCCGCCACGCCCCGATCAGCCGGCGCAGCAGCACCAGCTGTCCCAGATGGTAGGCCGTGTGGTCGGCCACCAGCATCGCCTCGCGCAACAGCGTCTGCCCGTCGCCCCAGGGGAACGGAGCGAAGAGATCCTGCGCCGGGTCGGCCACGAGCCCCTCCATCGCCTTGCGGTCGGCCCGGAACGCGGCGAGGGACGCCTCCCACTCGGCATCGTCCCTCGGGGCCTTGGCCTTCGGCCAGTAGTCGTCCGGCCACTCGAGTTCCTCGTAGGAGCCGTCGGTGTTGCGGCTGAAGCGCAGGATGTCGTCCTGGGCCAGCCGCAGGTGCTCCACCAGCTGCCACGCGGTATAGGGCGACCCCCGCGGCGCCTTGCCGCGGAGATCCGCGGGCAGGTCGCGGACCGCGTCGTCGAAAGAGAGGTGCGCGTGGCCGCCGTGCAGCAGCTCGAGCAGGTGCGCGCGGAGCGGGTCGGGGGCGCGTGTCATGGGGTCCTCCTGTGATCCGGATCGGTCATCGGGACAGACAATAGTGCGCCGGGCCCGGGAACTTTACCCCGCTCCCGGGCGGCGCGCTTCGGCTCGACTGAAGGGACCTTGGTTTGGGAAAATCTCGATCGATGTGGAACGGGTGCGGAGCGCCTGAGGCGCGGGGCTCAGGCGCCGGCGGCGAGGGGAAGCCAGGCCGGTGGATCGGGCCAGGCATCCCCCGCGGTCGGGGCGGTGCGCTGCACCAGCACGCGGCGCCCGCCCGGCTCGGCCCGGACCCGCAGACGGACCTGTCCCGTCATCGGCTCGAATACCTCGAGGATCGCGCCGGTGGCCCGGAGCGCTTCCTGAGCGGCGCGCTCGGTTGCGAGCGCCAGGTCGGCTTCCCGCGCGAGCGGGGCGGTGGGGTCGTCGGCGCGGCGAACCACGAGGTGGTCTGGCATGGGCCGTTTCCCGGGCGAGGTTCCGGCGATCGGGAGGCAACCGCCATGCCGCCGGTCGCTCGCCCGGGGGCCAATCCATATCTTGAGACTGTGACGCGACATGCATCGGCGGGACAAGTTGGCCGCCCCCCGGCCCGGGGACCGCGCCGTGCGAAAGGCCAGACCGCCCCCTTCGGGCTGCTCTCCCCGACGGCCCGCGCCCGGCTCCGGTCCAGTCCTCTGCCGGCGTGGATGGCGCCCATGCTTGCCACCCTCACCGACGAACGATTCGCCGATCCCGGCTGGATCTTCGAGCGCAAGCTCGATGGCGAGCGCTGCCTGGCGTTCGGGGACGAAGAGGTCCGGCTCCTCTCCCGCAACCGCCGGCTCCTGAACGGCGCCTATCCCGAGATAGTCGAAGCGCTCGAGCGGCAGCGCGCGCGGTTCGTGCTGGACGGCGAAATCGTGGCGTTCGCCGGGCGCGCGACCAGCTTTGCGCGGCTGCAGGGCCGCATGGGGCTGGACGATCCCGCTCGCGCGCGGGCGACAGGCATCCCCGTCTTCTACTATGTCTTCGACATCCTCTGGCTCGACGGGCAGGACACGACCCGGCTCGAGCTGGTCGACCGGAAGCGCCTCCTCGAGGCCGCGATCACGTTCGCAGCGCCGCTGCGCTACACCGCGCATCGGGTGGGTGACGGCGAGAGGTTCTACCGCCAGGCGTGCCGGAGCGGATGGGAGGGGCTGATCGCCAAGCGCGCGGCGAGCCCGTACGTTCACCGCCGGTCGCCCGACTGGCTCAAGTTCAAGTGCGTCGCCGAGCAGGAGCTGGTGGTCGGCGGCTGGACCGACCCCGAGGGCGGGCGCACCGACTTCGGGGCGCTACTCGTCGGCTACTACGACGGAGCCGCGCTCGTCTACGCCGGCAAGGTCGGCACCGGCTACGACGAGGCGACGCTGCGCGCCCTGGGCGCCCGTCTCCGCCGGCTTGCGCGGCCGACGTCCCCGTTCGCGCGGGGCAATCCCCCGGCCGCTGGTGCGCACTGGGTCGAGCCGGTTCTGGTGGCGGAGGTCGGGTTCAGCGAGTGGACCAGCGCGGGCAAGCTGCGGCATCCCCGTTACCTCGGCCTGCGTCCGGACAAGCCCGCTCGGGAGGTCGTGCGGGAGACCCCTGGCCCGGCCCGGCGGCGCCGGCCATGAGCGACATGGGCGGGGCGGAGACGATTCGCGTTGGCCGCCGCGCGATCGAAGTCACCCACCCAGGCAGGATCTACTTTCCCGGGCGACCTCCCGTCACCAAGCGGGCGCTGGTGGCGTACTACGTGGCCGCGGCGCCGGTCATGCTCCCCTACACCCGGGGCCGGCCGGTCACGCTCCAGCGCTTTCCCGACGGCATCGAGGGCGAGGGGTTCTTTCAGAAGGAGACCGCCGACTGGTTCCCCGGCTGGATCCCCCGCGCCACCGTGCCCAAGGAGGGCGGCAGCACGACCTACGTTCTCTGCAACGACGCGCCCACGCTCGCCTACCTGGCGAGCCAGGGGTGCATCACGCCTCACGTCTGGCTGAGCCGGATCGACCGGCCCCGCCACCCCGACCGCCTGATCTTCGACCTCGATCCGCCCCGGGGCTTCGAGCAGGCCCGGGCGGCCGCGCGCCTCCTGCACGACCTCCTGTCTCGGCTCGGGCTTGCGAGCTTCGTCATGACGACGGGCTCGCGCGGTCTGCACGTGGTCGCGCCGCTCGACCGGTCGGCCGATTTCGATGCGGTGCGCGGCTTCGCCCGCGATGCGGCGGCGTTCCTGGTCGCGCGGCACCCGGATGAACTCACGATCGAGGCCCGCATCGCGAACCGGGGCGACCGCCTGTTCCTCGACACCACCCGCAACGCGTACGCCCAGACCGGCGTGGCCCCGTACGCGGTGCGGGCGAAGCCCGGGGCGCCGGTCGCGACGCCCCTCCGCTGGGAGGAGCTGGACGACCCCGCGCTCGGCTCGCAGACCTGGTCCCTCCACACCGTGCTGGCGCGGATCGAGCGCGAGGGCGATCCGTGGCGGGCCATCGCCCGGCGGCGCCAGGGGGTCGGCGCGGCCGCTGCGCGCCTGGCGCGCCTAGCCGCCGGCCTCTCCTAGCCGCCGCCACACCAGCTCCGCCGCCGCCACGTCCTCCACGGCGACGCCGAGCGACTTGAACACGGTGACTTCGTCCGGGCTCCGGCGGCCTCCGAGCCCGCCGTTCGCGACGGCGCCGATCTCGCCCGCGAGCCGTCCCGCGCCGGCGATGACGTCGCCCGACTCGGCCAGCGCGGCATCCTTCGAGTCCACCCAGATCCGGGCCCGCCCGAGCAGGGCGTCGTCCAGCTCGCGCCACTCCGGCCGGCAGGCGCCGATCGCGTTGATGTGCGCCCCGGGCGCCACCCAGTCGCCCACGAGCACCGGGGTCATGGAGCTGGTCGCGGTGACGATCACGTCCGCGCCGCGCACCGCGGCTTCCGCCGACGGGGCCGGCGTGACGCCGTGAGCTGCCGCGAATGTGCCGGCGCTTCGCGGGCTCCAGACCCGCACTTCCCGGAACCGGCGGACGAGCCGCAGCGCGTCCAGGTGGCTGCCCGCCTGCACTCCGGCCCCGAGGATCCCGAGCACGGATGCGTCGGGCCGCGCCAGCAGCTCGGTGGCGACCGCTGAGG
>Ga0187823_10000317_pt1 | contig 12017 bp, 7 predicted proteins | sample NC_wetland_sal_i_12_FD_132968 | JGI IMG/M metagenome (GOLD analysis project Ga0187823, IMG submission 132968) | Wetland sediment microbial communities from Neuse River Estuary, North Carolina, USA - SourceSoil_3 | ecosystem: Environmental > Aquatic > Freshwater > Wetlands > Sediment | place...
GCGGCGTGTTCTGATTCGGTGCGGAGGCTGCCGAGCTGCTCGCGCTCCTGTGCGAGCTCCTGCTCGAGTCGTGTGGCTGTGGCGATCGCCTCGTCGCGCTCTTGGAGGGCTGCTGCGACGGCTCCGTCGAGCTCGTCGGTTCGTTGGGCGGCGTGTTCTGATTCGGTGCGGAGGCTGCCGAGCTGCTCGCGCTCCTGTGCGAGCTCCTGCTCGAGTCGTGTGGCTGTGGCGATCGCCTCGTCGCGCTCTTCGAGGGCCGCCGCCACCCGCTCGTCACGGTCGAGCGGTGGGCCCGCACGTTCGTAGTCTGTCAGCGCGAGGTCCCACTCCTCGAGCAGCTCCTGCCGGATCGCGAACGCATCCAGCCGTCGCCAGCGATCGAGCCGCATCAGGCGATCGCACTCGGAGCGGGCGAGCGCGGCGTCGGCGAGCGGGGCCGCGACGCTGCACGTGGCGGTCGGCTGCCCGTTCGCGTCACGCAGTGCGAACCGCAGCGCGGCGAACGCCGGACGGTCCTCGAAGGCACCGATCAGGTACTCGAGCTCGAGCGGTTCCGATGCGGCGAGATCCTCGTCCTTGAGCCTCAGGCCTTCGATCGATCCCTCCGTGGTGAGCTCGGCGTCGGTACGGCCGCAGACGCTGTCGGCGTCGGTCCCGATCTGCTCGAGGTAGTGACGATTGACGCGCAGGTAGCGGCCGTCCAGGTCCTTCAGCCACAGGATCGCGGGGCTCTCGTCGAGCGGCTCGTCGAACACCGGGCTGGCGGAGTCGTGGGACACCTCATCGGCGCCGGTGGGAATCATGACCGCGGCCATGCGGCGACCCTGCCGGTCGGTCACCGCGGCGAGGTTGGCCTCGAGTCCGTCGAGCTCCGCCGTCGTGTGATCGGCCTCGCCCGACGTGATCAGCTCGACCTCGTCGAGCGCCGACGTCAGGGAGCCTTCGCCCGCGTCAAAGCGGTCGAGGAACCCGCTGGTCGCGTATCGGATCGACCCGGCAGCGTCGGTCACCGCGACCAGCGCCGAGACCCCCTGACAAACGTTGATCAGGGGCTTTGCCGGCGTCCTCCCCAACAACCCCATGTCGCTCAGACTAGGCGTGGAGGATGGGTCCGCCGGCTCCCCGGACCCGGAAACGGACGAATGGACGGCGCCGCGCTTCGTGGCCGTCGGATTGGACGCCACACGCTCAGTCGCGGTCGCCCGATAGAGCCGACGTCACACGACGCCCGAGCTCGTGGAGCTGTTCGTCCGAGAGGTGGTCGACGCCTATCCCGGCGTCCTGGAGCTCGCGGCGGATGGTCACCGAAGCTCGAACGGTGTCGACCGTTCGCCCGAGCCTGGCGAGCACGCGGCTCACCATCGGGTTGTCGAGCGACGTGCTTCCGTCGGCGGCCGGCTTCAGCAGCCATCCATGCAGGGCTTCCGCCTCGCTCAGGGTCAGATCGAGCGAGATCGTGCTCTCGGGCTCGAGCGGGTCGACGACCTGGGGGGTCGGCTCGACTATCTGATCGGTGGTCTGATCGGTGGCGCTCATCTCAAGCAGTCCTCCCGCCTGGTGTCGGCGAGCGGGGGTGGTGTGACTTGCTCGATCTGAATATCGGCGCCCGGTCGCAGCACCTTGAGATCTGGTGGCCAATCCGTTGATCGCCTCCGGCATGTGTCGATTTCCACGCCGTCCATTCGTCTTCAGAACGAGGGGCGGAGACGATCGCACCGTCTGCCGCCGCCGAACAGACAACAAGGAGGGTGACGCGGTGAAGACGATGACCTGTAGAGAGCTCGGCGGCCCCTGTGACGTCGCCCACAGCGGAGCCAGCGCAAACGACGTGATCAAGGCGCAGGACCGACACCTCGAGGAGGCCGTGGCGGCCGGCGACGAGACGCATCACGCCGCGCTCGAGGAGATGAAGGGCCGCTGGAAGCACCCCGTTGCCGGGATGGGTTGGTACCGGCAGGCCAAGCGCGACTTCGCGGCGCTTCCGGAGGGCTGATCAGCCGATCGCGCTCGTCAGGTCAGCCGTCGGGCCACTCGTCCAGGCCGAGCGACTTGAGCGCTTCCGCGGGGCTGCCGTGAACGGTCATCTGGCGCGCCTGATCGCCGTCGAATCGCCAGACGTGCGCCTGCTGTCTGGTGATCGCGATCCCGCTCGCCCTGCCGCGACCGCTGACGCATACGAACGCGACGATCTCGCCCGTCGGCAGGTCGATCAGGCGTTCCGCTTCCACGGTCGGTTCGGACACGGCCCCCCCGACCAGCGCCAGCAGCTCGGCGGGAGCGCCGGTGCCGCGGAACACCCTCGCGTCGTCCAGGATCGGGTCCTGGTGCAGCTCGAAGTCCTCTGCGAGCAGTTTCTGCCCCTCCGGCCAGTTTCCGCTCGCGGCAAACGCCTCGTAGCCGGCGCGCAGGCGCTCGGCGTTCTGGCTCCCCATGGCCTGCACTATGGCACGACTGCGGCGGCCGGTAGGTCTCCGTGATGTGCACCGATACGCGGTCGCACGGCCGCCCGGCCGTCACTCTCGACTCCCGGTGCGGAGTCGCCCCGGCCGCGACCGCCGTGCGTCCCGATCATGCGGTGGGTAGTGGGTTGGCATCGCGGTACGTCCGTGTACCATCTCGACCGATCTGGGCAGAGCGGTCCGGCCCGACGTCGCTGTGCAGAGCCGAAGTCGCCGTGGCGTAGAGGCGTGGTCCGGCCGCGTGCCGGGCTTGCACGCTCGATCCTCTCGCCCTGATCGCCGTCGTAGCCGGTCGAGAAGAGGGGAAGATGTCAAGCGGGCAGGAGACGGAGACAGATGAGCTCTCGGCTGAGAGCGTCCGCGTGCCTGCCGCGTCGCCGCGCAGCCGGCGGGTCTCCTCGCCGCGCGCGGTGCTCGCGGTTGCGGTCCTCGGCACGTTCATGGCGTTCGTCGACGCGACGATCGTCAACATCGCCATCCCGGACATCGCGAGCGACCTCTCGGTCAAGAGCCTGTCGAGCGTCTCGTGGGTACTCAACGCCTACAACATCGTGTTCGCGGCGTTCCTCGTCGCAGGGGGTCAGCTCGCCGACCTGCTCGGGCGCCGCCGTCTGTTCGTACTCGCACTGCTGACCTTCACGGTCGCCTCGGCGCTGTGCGCGGCGGCTCCGTCGCTCGGGCTGCTTGTCGCGGCTCGGATCGTCCAGGCAGCGGGTGCCGCGCTCCTCGTGCCGAGCTCCCTGGCGATCGTGCTGGCGGCGCACGACTCGGGGGAGCGGATGCACGCGGTCTCGCTGTGGGCGGCCGTTGCGGCGCTCGCCGCCGGCGTCGGGCCTCCCCTCGGCGGCCTTCTGATCACGGCGTCCAACTGGCGGCTGGTGTTCCTCGTCAACATTCCGGTCGGCATCGCCGCGTTGGTGCTCGCGAAACGCGTCCTGGTCGAGAGCCGCGCGCCGGGCCGCCGGCGGATGCCCGACCTGCTGGGCGGCGCTGTGCTCGCGCTGGCGATCGCGTCGCTCGTGCTGGGGATCGTGAAGGGCGAAGAATGGGGCTGGACGAGCGCCGAAGTGCTGGCCTGCTTCGCCGCCGCGCTCGTGCTCGGCGCCTACTTCGTGTACCGAGCCGGTCGCCACCGGGCTCCCGCGATCGACCTCACGCTGCTCCGGATCCGCGCCTTTGCCCTGTCCAACGGCGTGACGGTCGTGATGGCGGGCGGCTTCTACGGCTACACCCTGTGCAACGTCCTCTTCCTGACGGGCGTGTGGCGCTACTCGATCCTCCAGGCCGGGCTCGCGATGGTCCCCGGGCCCGTGACCGCGATGGCGATCGCGCCGTCGGCGAGCCGGTTCGTCGCGCGCACCAGCCACCGCGCGGTTGTCGTTCCGGGCGCGCTGGTGTGGGCGGCGGGAATGGTCTTCCTCGCGACCCGGGCGGGCACGCGACCCGATTTCCTCGGCGTGTGGCTGCCCGGCCTGGTGATCCTCGGCCTCGGCGCCGGGCTGAGCTTTCCGACACTGAGCGGCGCGGCCGTCGGCTCGGTCCCCGGGAGCCGTTTCGCGCTGGCAACCGCGTTGAACTCGGTCGCGCGCCAGGTGGGAGCCGCGCTGGGCGTCGCGATCGTGATCGCCGTGCTCGGCACGCCGAGCGCACTGGACCCGCTGCCGCCGTTCCACCACGCCTGGCTGTTCGCGGGATGCTGCTTCGCGTTCGGAGGGCTCGTGTGCCTCGGGCTCGTCGTCCACAGGCCCCGCGAGGAGGACGCGGGCGGCGGGCCGGGCGGCCTGGCCGCGGCGGGGCGCGTCGCCGGCGAGGACCAGAGCAGGCTCGCGCAGCTTCCGAGCCTCGCCGAGTCCGACGGCGGGCTCGCCGCGGTGCACGCCCAGACGGCCGCAGAGTTCCTGCTCAACGTCCCGATCTTCGCCGGCCTGTCCTCCGGGATGCGCGAGCGGGTTGCGACGCTTGCGGGCACGGTCGCGCTGGCGCCGGGAGAGTGGCTGTTCCACCAGGGCGAGCCGGCCGACGCCGTGTATGTGGTGCGCGTCGGCCACCTCGAGGTCCTCCAGACCGACGAGGACGGGGCGGCCGCGATCAACACGCTGACGCGGGGCGCGGTGCTCGGCGAGCTCGCGCTCCTCAGCGACTCGACCCGCAGCGCCTCGGTGCGTGCCCTGCGCGACTCGGTGCTCCTGCGTATAGAGAAGCCCGCGTTCGAGCAGCTCCTGCGCGCGGAGCCCGAGCTCCCGCTCAGCCTCACCCGCGTGCTCAGCTCGCAGCTGCGGGAGAGCCGCTCGCGGCCGGTGGCGAAGCGGCCGCTGCCCGTGACCACTGCGGTGAGCGCGCCGTCAGGAGGCGTCCCGCTGCTCGATCTGGTCGACGAGCTGAGCTGGGCGATGTGCACTTGGGGCCGGGTGGCGGTCATCTATCCCGAGCCGGAGAGCGCGAGCTCCAACGGCACGCCGGTCGAGAGCCTGGCCGAAGCCGACGCGGTGGCCCGTTTCGCCCCGCTCGTGGAGCGCTGCGAGCAGGACCACGACCAGGTGCTCCTCGTCTGCGGCGACCGCGAGGAGACCAGCGCGTGGGACGCATTCGCGCTCGCGCGCGCCGACCGGGTGCTGGCCGTGGTGGACGTCACCGGCGAGTCGCCCCCGCCTGCGGACGAGATGCCGGAGGCGCCCGCCGGACTCCGCGGAGCCGACCTGCTCGCGTACGGCGCACGGGTCGGGACGGGCACGCTGACCGGCTGGGTGGAGCTGCTCGACCCCGCGGCGGTCCACGCCGTCGCCGTCGACGCGCGCCACGCCGACCTCGCCCGCACCGCGCGCCGGCTCACCGGCCGGTCCGTGGGCGTCGTGCTCGCGGGCGGCGGCGCGCGCGCGTTCGCGCATCTCGGCGCGCTCGAGACGCTGCTCGACGCGGGCCTCGTCGCCGACCGCTACGCGGGGGTCAGCATGGGCGCCTTCATCGCCGCGCTTCACGCGTACGGCTATGACCGCCAAGCGGCCGATGCCTGCTGTTACGAGGAGTGGGTCCGGCGCAACCCGATCAACGACTACACGATCCCGCGCGCCGCGCTGATCCGCGGCCACAAGGCGCAAGCGATGCTCGATCGGACCTTCGGGGAGGCACGGATCGAGGAGCTCGCTCGCCCGTATTACGCCGCCAGCGCGGACCTGCGCGGAGGGACGCTCGTGATCGACCGCAGTGGCCCGCTCGCGCTCGCCGTCGGGACGAGCCTTTCGCTGCCGCTGATCGCGCCGCCCGTCCGGCGCGACGACGAGCTGCTGATCGACGGCTCGCTGCTCGACAACCTCCCGCTCGAGCCGATGAGCAGCGCCGGCGAGGGACCCGTGCTCGCGATCGACATCAAGGGCGAAGGACAGGCGCGCCGCCGTCCCGCCGCCCACGGCCCCGAGTCCCGGTCGGCGCACCACACGGCGCGGCGCCTCCCCTCGCTGCCCGAGACGATCTCGCGCATCGCGCTCCTGAGCAGCGCCAACACCGACGACTCTGCGCGCCGCCACGCAGACATGACGCTCACCGTACGCGTCGGCGGCGTGGGACTCCTCGAGTTCCACCAGATCGACGCCGCGCGCGAGGCCGGGCGCGAGGCGGCACGCGCGGCGCTCGCCGCGGGCGTGCCGGGCTGGGTGACCTCGGGCGCGCCGCCCACGGGGGACATCGCCGCGCGCCGAACGGTGCTGCGGGTCGAGGCGGCGCGCACCGTCGAGGTCTGACGGGCACGGGCGTTCACGCGATCGCCGCGGCGGGCCGAGCACCGGCGGCCGCACCCACCCCGGGCGTTCACGCGATCGCGCCGGGCCGAGCATCGGCGGTCGCACCCGCCGATGGGGACGCTCAACATATTTGCGTTCACGCACGAACGTTTCTGTGGTAGCCTCAGCCGGCCCAAGAGGAGAGGAGTCGCTCGATGTACGGTTTCACGCTCAGCGACGAGCGCCAGGCGTTCGTCGAGGCGGTCCGCGATTTCGCCCGCCGCGAGTGCGGCACGCGCGAGCAGCGAGACGCGCTGACGCACAACAACACGGAGCCGCACAACCCGGAGCTCTACAAGAAGGTCGCGGACCTCGGTTGGCTCGGCGTGGCCATCCCCGAGGAGTTCGGGGGCTCCGGTGGCGGCATGGTCGACCTGTGCCTGTTCCTCGAGGAGATCTCCTATGGGCAGCTGCCGATCGGTGGCTTCCCGGTGAGTGCCATCTCGGCCGGCCCATACGAGCGCTTCGGCACCGACGAGCAGAAGGCCGAGATGCTGGCGGGGATCGTCGGGGGCTCGGTGGAGGCGATCGCGATGTCAGAGCCGGAGGCGGGGTCGGACGTGGGCAACTTGCGCTGCAGGGCCGAGCGGCGCAACGGCGGCTATGTCATCAACGGGCAGAAGACCTGGATCTCGGAGGCGCAGCACGCCTCGCACATCCTCCTCGTGTGCCGCACCGAGAAGGGCGCCGACAAGCACAAGGGGCTGACGATGCTGTGCGTGCCATCCGACGCGGAGGGGATCGAGATCCGCGGCATCGAGACGATGGGGGGCCGCGTCGTCAACGACGTGTTCTTCAACGACTGCCGGGTGGACGCCGACCGGCTCGTCGGGCTCGAAGGACAGGCGTGGATGCAGCTGATGACGGGGCTGAACACCGAGCGCCTGATCATCGCCGCGCAGTCGGTGGGCCTCGCGCGGAGGGCGCTGGACGACGCGCTCGGCTACGTCAAGGAGCGTGAACAGTTCGGGCGCCCGATCGGCTCATTCCAGACGATCAGCCACCGGATCGCCGACCTCGACACCGAGGTGGCCTGCGCGCGCCTGCTCACGTATGCGGTGGCGCGCCAGTGCGACGAGAACCCCGGCGTGCTGTTCCCGCGCGAGGCGTCGATGGCCAAGCTCAAGGCAACGGAGACGGGCAAGCGCGTCGCGCTCGACGGCATGCAGATGATGGGCGGATACGGCTACGCGACCGAGTACGACATGCAGAACCACGTGCGGATGAACCTGGTGTCGACGATCTACGGCGGCACCTCGGAGATCCAGCGGGACATCATCGCCAAGACGCACGGCTTATAGGCCCGCGGGCCCAGGGGCCTGGCTACGTGCGAGGCCGGTCGCGATCGCGCGAGGGCTGCACGCGCTTGGGCTCGCCGGGCATCTTCGGGTAGTCGGGTGGGTAGGGCATGTCGCCACTCCCCTCGGCGGCGTCGCGCTCGTACATCTCGAGCAGCGGCTCGAGCGAGAAGGCGGCATCGTCGATAGCGGCGTGGAGGTCGCCGACCTCGGCGAAGCGCGCAGGCATCGTCGCCACGGTGAAGTCCTCCGGTGCGACCCGCGGCAGCTCGTCCCAGTCGAGCGGAGCGGATACCGGCGCCCCCGGCTTGGGGCGCACGCTGTACGCGGAGGCGATCGTGCGATCGCGCGCGTTCTGGTTGTAGTCGACGAATATCCGCTCCCCCCGCTCCTCCTTCCACCACTTCGTGGTGACCTCGCCCGGGAGGCGCCGCTCCAGCTCGCGCCCGAAGGCGATCGCGGCGTGGCGGACGTCGGTGAACGTCCAGCGGGGTTCGATGCGCACATATATGTGGATGCCGCGCCCGCCGGAGGTCTTGGGGAAGCCGGTGAACCCGAGGTCGCGCAGGAGCGCGTGCGCCTCGCCGGCGACGCGCACCGCGTCGGCGAAGTCCGTGCCGGGCTGCGGGTCGAGGTCGATGCGCAGCTCGTCCGGATCGTCGAGATCCTCACGGCGGACGGGCCAGGGGTGGAACGTGATCGTGCCCATCTGTGCGGCCCAGCCCACCACCGCGATCTCCGTCGGGCAGATCTCGTCCGCGGTCCGGCCCGAGGGGAACTTGATCGTCGCGGTCTGGACGTAGTCGGGGGCTCCGCGCGGTACCCGCTTCTGGAAGAACGCGTCGCCGCCGCCTTTGTCCCGGGTCGACAGGACTATGCCCGGGTGCACCCCCTTGGGCCAGCGCTCCAACGTCGTCGGCCGGCGTGAGAGCGCTCGCATGATGCCGTCTTCGACGGCGATGTAGTAGTTGACGATGTCGAGCTTGGTGACCGGGTCCGAGCCGTTGTGCGCGGGAAAGATCACGCGATCGGGGTTCGACACGCGCAGCTCGCGCCCGCCGGCGTCCACGGTGACGTACTGGGTCGCCATCGTGGTGGATCGTAGGTGACGCGGGTCGCGCGCTGCCGCCGCGACATCCCTCTCGAATCGGAACCGAGGCCGGCTCCGGACACGCCCCGCTCAGTAGTAGTCCTGCACGCTCATTTCCCATGCGGCCGAATCACGGCCGCCGGAGACCTTGATCCGGTAGAGCCCGGGCCCGCTGTTGAACGTGTGTGTGTTGTCTTCGCCTTCCGAGAGCGAGAAGTCGCCGAACGTCCCGCCTTCGCCGAGGTTCTCGACCTTGGCGCTCGGACCTCCGCAGACCACGATGAAGACGCACGTTTCCCGGTACGACATTTCATAGGTGACCCGCCACTGCTTCCCGAGGATCCGGAACGCGACCGACTGGCCGTCGTCGACGCCCGAGAACGTCGTGAGGGTCCGCCAGTGGGGCGTCTCCGCGACGGACAGCGCGACGGTGGAACCGCGGGGGGCGCTCGTCGCCGGCGCGGGCAGCTGGCGGGTCACGATCCCCGGCGGCGATGCGGGTGCCGCGACGTGGCTGATGCTCCAGCGAAGTCCGGCGTCGGCGAGCGCGTGCTCGGCGGCGCTCGCCTGCTGGCCCACCACGCCGGGAACCTGGACCGGCGGCGGCCCCGAACTGAGCACGACGTGGACGTCGGAGCCCTGGTCCACGCGGGCGCCCGCAGGGGGCGACTGCGCGATCGCGGTGTCCGCGGCGGACGACGAGTGGCGTGAGGAGAACACCGGATGGACCTTCAGGCGCCGGGCGCGCGCCTCGACCCCTCCGCGCGGAAGGCCGCGCAGCTCGGGCACGGTCGTGCGCGCCGCCGAGCCCCGCAGCAGCAGGCCGGCGATCCCTGCGGCGGCGAGGAGCAGCGCGGCAGCAACGATCCCGATGCGCCGGCGCCGCTCGTGTGGCGGAGCGCCGCCGGGCGCACCGGCGGGCCGGCGCCCGCCGCTAGAGGGGGCCACGCGCGGACGGACCACGGTGGGAGACTCGCCTTCGCGCCGCGCGACTGTCGGTGCCTGCGAGGCGTCGGGCTTCACCACCGTGGCGTCGTGCGACGCATCTGGCTTCACGACGGTGGCCGCCGCATCGGCGCCGGCCGTCGCGGTCGCGAGCAGGGCTGCGGCAGCGGGCGCCGGCCCCGCCTCCCCGTTTCGCTCCTTCTCCGGGCCGGCGTCGTGGAGTGCGCGCGCCATTGCATCCGCGTTCGCGAACCTGTCGCCGGGGTCCTTCGCGAGCGCCCGCATCACGATCTCGCGCAGCGCGCTCGGAACGCTCGCCGGCAGCTCCGGCGGCTCGTCCTGCAGATGGCGCAGGCCGAGCTCCACCGGCGTGCCGTCGGGGAACGGGGCCCGTCCGGCGAGCATCTCGTACAGCACGACGCCGGCGCTGTAGACATCGGTGGCCTCGGAGGTGGGCAGGCCGCGTGCCTGCTCGGGCGACATGTACCGGGGCGTGCCCGCCACCGTCATGCTCGGCAGCTGCGAGGTCGCCTCGGCGAGGCGCGCCACTCCGAAGTCGCCGACCTTCACCTCGCCGCGCTCGCTCAGCAGCACGTTCGCGGGCTTGACGTCGCAGTGGAGCACACCCTCGCGGTGCGCGCTCGCGAGGGCGCGGCAGAGCTGCTCGGCCACCGCGCGCGCTTGCTCGGGCTCCAGCGGCCCGGCGCGAAGGCGTTCGGCGAGGCTCTCGCCCTCGACCAGCTCGGCTACGTAGTAGGGCCCCTCCTCGGCGTGGCCGATGTCGAAGATCTGCACCACGCCGGGGTCGTGAACGCGAGCGAGGAGCCGCGCCTCGCGTTCGAAGCGCTCGACCCATGCGCTGTCCTCCGCCCACCAGGGCTTGATCACCTTGACGGCGACGGCGCGGCCGAGCCGGCGGTCGAGGCCGCGATAGACGCGGCCGAATGACCCCTCTCCCAGCATCTCTTGAAGCTCGTAGCGGCCGTCGAGCGCCCGCCCGGCGAGTTCGGGTGCGGTTGGCACGCCACCGAGTATCCCGTGCCCGGGCTTCGTCTGGGTCGGCAGCGGCGACACCGCATGCTCGGAGCCCGTGTTGTTGCACGCAGCGCTTCGCCGTTAGCGTACGGGCGTGCCCGACTACGAGCAGACGCGTGCGCGTCACGGGCAGCACCTGCTCGAGCTGCTGCCCGAGCACCTCGAGCGTCTGCGCTGGTCGGCCGAGCGCCTCACCGAAGAGCGCACCCAGAGGCTCCGCGAGCTGGTGGCGACAGCGAAGGCGCGCTCCTCATGGCACCGTGAGCGGCTCGCGGACGTCGACGAGCAGGCCCTCGACGAGGCGACGCTCGCCGAGCTCCCGGTGATGGACAAGACGCAGCTGATGGAGAACTTCGACAGCATCGTCACCGATCCGCGCGTGACGCTCGCGGGGGCGAACGAGCACATCGCGAGCCTGCACGACGATGCGTATTTCCTGGGCGACCTGCATGCGGTCGCATCTGGAGGCTCGAGTGGCCTGCGGGGCGTGTTCGTGTGGGACTGGGAGGGCTGGGCGGCGGTACGCCTCGTCGCCTTCAGACAGCAGCTGGCCGACCGGCTGGCGGACCCCGAGCTCGCGGCGAAGCCCCCGGTGATCATGGTCGTGGCCGCGAACCACGCGGCCCATTTCACGACCGCGAACGCGGAAACGTTCGCCAGCGACGCCGTGCCGGTCCACCGGATCCCGATCGGGCAGCCGCTGCCCGCGATCGTGGACGCGCTCAACGAGGCCGACGGCGACTCCCTGGCCACCTATCCGTCGATGCTGTCGGCGCTCGCGAGCGAGGCGCGCGCCGGGCGTCTGGAGATCCGGCCGAGCCGGATCATGACGATGGCCGAGCCGCTGTTCGAGGACATCCGTCAGACAGCCGAAAGGACCTGGGAGGCTCCCGTCGCGAACATGTGGGGCACGTCGGAGGCCGGGATCGTCGGCATCGGGTGCTTCGCAGAGCCCGGGATGCATCTGGCGGACGACCAGGTGATCGTCGAGCCCGTCGACGAGCACGGGCGCCCGGTGCCACCCGGCGTGCCGTCGCACAAGGTGCTCGTGACGTGCCTGGCGAACCTGCTCCAGCCGCTGATCCGCTACGAGATCACCGACCAGGTCGTCACGCTCGACGAGCCGTGCAGCTGCGGGTCGGCCTACCGGCGCGTCGCCGACATCCAGGGTCGCCTCGACGACGAGTTCGTGTACGCCGGCGGCGTGCGGATCCACCCCCACGTGTTCCGCTCGGTGTTCGTGCGCGAGCCCGCGCTCCTCGAGTACCAGGTCAACCAGACCGCCGAGGGCGCGGAGCTCCTGCTCTGTCACCGGGAGCCGCTGGACGGTGAGGGCCTCGCGTCGGGCGTCGTCGCCGCGCTGGCCGCAGCGGGTCTCGCGGACGCACGCGTCGAGGTGCGCAGCGTCGGCTCGATA
>Ga0187823_10000318_pt1 | contig 12017 bp, 15 predicted proteins | sample NC_wetland_sal_i_12_FD_132968 | JGI IMG/M metagenome (GOLD analysis project Ga0187823, IMG submission 132968) | Wetland sediment microbial communities from Neuse River Estuary, North Carolina, USA - SourceSoil_3 | ecosystem: Environmental > Aquatic > Freshwater > Wetlands > Sediment | place...
CGGCGGCGGCGGGAGACATCGGTAAGAAGTGAGAAGTGAGAGGTAAGAGGGGGGCTCCGGCCATTGAACGGAGCCCCCCTCTTACCTCTGACCTCTCACCTCTGACCTCTCACCTCTGACCTCTCACCTCTTACCTATTACCTATTACCTACCACACTTCCGCCCTCACGCTATCCGGCCGCACCATTGGATCGCCCGCCTTGCAGCCGAACGCCTTCCGGAACTCGGGCATGTTCGCCAGCGGACCGTTCACCCTGAGCTTGTCCGGCGAGTGCACGTCCGCCGTCGCGAGCAGGCGGGTGTATTCCGGACGCTGCTTGCTGCGCCAGACCTGCGCCCAGCCGAGGAAGAACCGCTGGGGGCCGGTGAGGCCGTCGATCGGTGGCGGTTCCTTGCCCTTGAGCGAGCGCATATAGGCCCCGTAGGCGATGGTGAGCCCGCCGAGGTCGGCGATGTTCTCGCCCAGCGTGGCCTGCCCGTTCACGTGGATCGTATCAATCGCCACGTAGCCGTCGAACTGGCGCCGGACCACCTGGGCCCGCTCGGTAAACGCCTCCTCGTCCGCCTTGGACCACCAGCCGCTCAGGTTGCCTCGGGCGTCGTACTGCCGCCCCTCGTCGTCGAACCCGTGGGTGGTCTCGTGGCCGATCACGGCGCCCATGCCGCCGTAGTTGACTGCATCGTCCGCCCGGGGATCGAAGAACGGCGGCTGGAGGATGCCGGCGGGGAAGACGATCTCGTTGAGCTTCGGCTGGTAGTACGCGTTCACCGTGGGCGGGGACATGAGCCACTCGGCCCGGTCCACCGGCTTGCCGATCTTGGCGAGCTGCCGATGCTCTTCGAACCCCTGGGCCCGGTCGAGGTTGAGCGCGAAGGATCCCGGCTCGATCCGGAGCGCCGTGTAGTCGCGCCACGTGTCCGGATATCCGATCTTCTTCGCGATCGCATCGAGCTTGGCGTAGGCTTTCGCCTTGGTGGCGTCCGTCATCCACGTGAGCCGCTTCATCCGGCTCCGGAACTCCGTTTGAATGTTGTTCACCATCTCGAGTGCGTGCGCCTTGGCCTCCGGCGTGAAGTACTTCCTCACGTACGCCTGGCCGAGAATCTCGCCCATGCTCCCGTCGGTCGCGAGGAGGCACCGCTTCCAGCGCGGCCGGATTTCGTGGACGCCCCGGAGCACGGTAAAGCGGAAACGGAAGTTCTCCGTCACGAACGGCGAGCTCAGCGCGAACGCCCGCGCCGTGAGCAGCTGCCAGCGGAGGTAGCTCTTCCAGTCCGCCAGAGGCGCGTGGGCCATCAGGGAATCGAAGGCCGCGACGAACTTCGGCTGGGCCACGTTGATCTCGGCCGGTGTCCCGAGGCCGGTCCGGCGGAAGAAGCCGTCCCAGTCGAACGCCGGCGTCATGGCGTGGAGATCGGCGGCACGGGTCAGGTGATACACCGCGTTCGGGTCGCGCTGCTCGGCCAGCGTCATGGAGGCGCGGGCCAGCGCGCTCTCGAGCGAGAGTACGGCCGCGGCGCCGCGCGCGGCGGCGGCCGAGTCGTCGCCCAGGAGGCGGAACATGCGGGTGATGTGGTCCTGATACGCGGCCAGGAGCGCGAGGGAGGCCGAGTCGGTCTTGGTGTAGTAGTCCCGGTCGGGGAGGCCGAGGCCGCCCTGGTAGGCCTCGGCGATGACGCGTGCGCTGTTCCTTGCGTCCTGGGTGGAGCGGAAGTTGAACCCGGCCTTCACGCCGATGTTGTCCAGGTCCGCGATCGCGGCCTGGAGCGAGCGGCGGTCGCGTGCCGCGGCGATCATCCGGAAGTTCCCCGCCAGCGGCTCGGCGCCTTCCCGCTCCGCCAGGGTCGAGTCCATGCAGCTCGCGTAGAACGTGCCCAGCTTCCTCAGGTTTGGGTCGCTCGTCGTCTTGGCTTCGGCCGCCGCCTCGGTGAGCACGCCCCGGAGCGCGTCGAAATTGCTCTCCTGCAGCTCGTAGAACGCGCCCCACGCGGGGAGATCGCTGGGGATCTTCGCGCGCTCGCTCCATCCGCCGTTGGCGAAGGTGTTGAAGTCGGTGCAGGCGGCGCAGGTGGTATCGAGGTTGGCGGGATCGAGCGGCTTGGACTGTTGGGATTCGAGAGCGGCCGGGACGAGCCCCAGCATCGGGATGAGACCCAGGATCAGGAGACGGACTCGGCGGATCATGCGAACTCCGTTGCGAGTGGCGGCCGGGCTTACGCGTTTCGTTGGCGCCGGGCGTAGTCCAGACCCCACGCCAGGAGCTCGGGGCTCGTCAGCCCCACGCGGATCGCCTGCCGGACCGCGTCCTCCTCTTCCATCGCCTGGTCGAGCACGAGGTAGGGAATGAGCGCGGCGCCGACCCGGTTGCCGCTGGCACAGTGGAAGAGGGTCGCCCGTCCCTGGGCCATACGGAGAGCGTCGAGAATCCGTTCCAGAGTCGCGTCGCTCAGACTGGCGGCGCCGACCGGAATGACCAGGTACTCGAGTCCAAGCCGTTGGTTGACAGCCACTTCGTCCAGCGGCCTGGGCTCCCGGGGCGCCCGGATATCGAGCACGATCTCCCCGCCTGCGGCCCGGAAGGCCTCGAGCTGGGCCTCGGTCGGCTGGCCCCCGGTCACCAGGCTCGGGAGGGGCTCGCAGGCGTTGGGGATGCCGGAGAGGGCGTCGAAAGGAGTGGAAGGCATGGTCTGGCTGGGGGGAACGGAATAAGGCGCCGCTTACCGGTCGTCGCCGTTGTGGGGCCGGTAGACGATGACCTTCGCTCGCTCGAGGGTTATCAGTCCCCCTCCGATCATGTCGTCCAGCTCCGGCAGGATCGACTCGATCTTCTCCTCGGTGTCCACGCACTCTACGATGATCGGCAGGTCGAGCGAGAGACGCAGCACCTTCTCGGTGTGAAGCCGGGCGGTGGCCCCGAAGCCCGAGATCCCCCGGAGCACGGTGGCCCCGGCAAAGTGCCGCTCGCGGAGCAGCTGCACGATCGCCTCGTAGAGCGGGCGGCCGTGGTACTTGTCCCGCTCGCCGATGTGGATGCGCATCAGGGTGCGCTCGCCGGTCAGTCCGTGCATGCGGGCTCTCCTAGAGCCGGGTCCTGAGCGCGATCAGCTCGCGGGCGGCCATGAAGCCCAGGAACGCGGCGAGCACCGACCCGACCAGGCTCACGCCCACGTAGAGCCCGGCCCGGCGCCAATCCCCGTCCTCGAGCAGGGTGAGTGTCTCGTAACTGAAGGTCGAGAACGTGGTGTATCCCCCGCAGAACCCGACCCCGAGGAGGGCGCGGATCTCCGGCGTCACGGCCGGCGTCTCGAGCGCGTAACGGAAGATGAACCCGAGGAGCGCCGACCCGGTCACGTTGATGACCAGCGTGCCCACGGGAAACGATGCGGCGAGAGCCCGCTGGATCGCTCCCCCCAGGAGGTAGCGGATCACCCCGCCCACCGCGCTGCCGATGGCGACGTACCAGAGCATGCCCAAAGAAAACCGCACTAGATTTGTTACACCATGCTTCAGCTGGCGGTGGCTCAGCTCCGGCCCCGGAAAGGGGCGTACCAGGAGAACGTCTGCCGGCTCGGCCGGATGTTCCGGGAGGCGGCGGGCTGGCCCGTGCCTCCCGGCCTCATCGTGGCCCCGGAGAGCGCGCTCACCGGCTACTTCCTCGAGGGCGGCGTCCGGGAGCTGGCGCTGCCGGCGGAGCGGCTGTTCGAGGACCTCGCGGGCCAGCACGCCGAGTCGGGCGCGCCGCCGCTCGATGTGGCGATCGGCTTCTACGAGGTCTACCAGAACCGGCTCTACAACTCCGCGCTCTACGCCTCGCTCGGCGGCCCGGACGCGGGCATCCGCCACGTGCACCGGAAGGTCTTCCTCCCGACCTACGGCGTGTTCGATGAAGAGCGCTTCGTCGAGGCCGGCCGGACGGTCGAGGCGTTCGACACCGCTTTCGGCCGAGCCGCTATCCTCATCTGCGAGGACGCCTGGCACTCCATTACGCCCATGCTCGCGGCGCTCGACGGCGCGCAGCTCGTGATCATCCCGAGCGCGAGCCCCGCGCGGGGCATCCACCCGGGCGAAGGGCCGAGCCGGCCGGCGACGGTGCGCCGGTGGGAGCACATCGTCCAGGACATCGCGGGCGAGCACGGGGTCTACGTCGCGCTGGCCCAGCTGGTGGGGTTCGAGGGCGGCAAGGCCTTCGCGGGCGGCTCGCTGGTGGCCGGGCCGCGGGGCAACCTGATCGCCGAGGGGCCGCTGTTCGAGGAGGCGCTGATCCCGGTGGGGATCGACTTCGAGGAGATCACCCGGGCGCGCGCGGACCTGCCGCTCTTGTCGGACCTGGAGATGCGGCTGCCGCACCTGCTCGCGTCCTTGGGCGTGGATGGAATGGCGCAGCCCGGCGTCGGCGCCGCGTCGGCCGCGGAGGTGCCGGCTCCGGACAAGCCGACAGTCCTCCGCCGGCACCCCCGCGGCCCGAGCACGCCGCCGCAGGCACGCCCCGCGGCGGGTTCGCCGGCGCCCCCCGGCGGGATCGAGGCTCCGCTCGAGATCGACGCCCCGCTCGTCCGCCGCTGGCTGGTGGACTTCATCCGCGACGAGATCGTCCGCCGGCGCGGATTCAAGAAGGTGGTGATCGGGCTCTCCGGCGGCGTGGACAGCTCGCTCGTGGCCTACCTCGCGGTGGAGGCGCTCGGCCGGGAGAACGTGCTGGGTGTCCGGATGCCGTACCGGACCTCGAGCCCGGAGAGCCTGGAGCACGCGCAGCTCGTGATCGACACGCTGGGCATCCCCAGCGTCACGGTGGACATCAGCGCCGCGGTGGACGGGCTCGTGGCCGCGATCGGCGGAGAGACCGACCCGGCCCGCAAGGGGAACATCATGGCGCGGGCGCGGATGATCACGCTGTTCGATCTCTCCGCGGTCCACCAGGCGCTTCCGCTCGGCACCGGCAACAAGACGGAGCGCCTGTTCGGCTACTTCACCTGGCACGCGGACGACTCGCCGCCGGTGAATCCGATCGGTGACCTGTTCAAGACCCAGGTCTGGGCGCTGGCGCGGCACATGGGCGTGCCGGACGTGATCGTCGCGAAGCCGGCGAGCGCGGACCTCATCCGCGGCCAGACCGACGAGGGCGACTTCGGCATCTCCTATCCCAAGGCCGACGGAATCCTGCACTGGCTGCTGCTGGGCTACCGTCCGGCCGAAGTGGCTGGCTTCGGTTACACGGCCGCCGAGGTGGAGCTGGTCCGCAAGCGGCTCGAGTCCACCCACTGGAAGCGCCGGCTCCCCACCGTGGCCATGCTGAGCCAGACGGCGATCGGGGAGTTCTACCTGCGGCCGGTGGATTACTGACGGCGTGAGAGGTGAGAGGTAAGAGGTAAGAGGGGGCATCGGGAGCCGGCCCTCCGCCCCTCTTACCTCTCACCTCTTACCTCTCACCTCTCACCTCTTACCTCTCACCTTCCCCGGAGTCCCGCATGTCCCCGGAATCCCGTCCCATGTCCTACTCCCGCGGCGAGATCTCCACGTTCGTCATGCCCCACATGCAGAACGTGCTCGGCGATCTGTTCGGCGGCCAGCTGATGTCGCTGGTGGACCAGGCGGCGGCCGTGGCGGCGATCCGGCACGCGGGCGGACCGGCCGTCACGGCGAGCATCGACCGGGTGGACTTCCGCGAGCGGATCCCCGTGGGCGCGCTGGTCACCTGCCTGGGGATGGTGGACTACGTGGGCAACTCCTCGATGGACATCACGGTCGAGGTGTACGCCGAGAACCCGAGCAGCGGGGAGAAGCGGCACACTCACACCGCGCACGTGGTATTCGTCGCGATCGACGACACCGGGAAGCCCAAGCGGGTGCCCCGGCTGGTGCCGGAGACGCCGGAGGAACGGGCCCGCTTCGAGCGGGCGCGGGAGCACCGGGAAGAGGTGCGGCGGAACCAGGCGCGCCACCCGTGAGCCGGCGGGTCGTCGTCCTGCTGAGCGGCGGCGGCGCGAAGGCGGCGGCGCACGCGGGTGCGCTCCGGGCTCTGGCCGAGGCCGGGCTCGAGCCCGCTCACATCGTGGCCACCTCGATGGGCGCGGTCCTGGGCGCGGCCTTCGCCGCAGGGCTCGGGCCCGACGATCTGCTGCGCCGGATCGGAGAGGTCGGCGCCAGGGGAATCGTGCGCGCGCCCTGGGCGCCGGTCGGCGGCTTGTGGCTCCGCTCTTTGCTCCGGGGCGGCGCCCTGCGCGATGCGATCGCGGCGCTCGTGCCCGCGCGCTCGTTCGCCGAGCTCAAGGTGCCGCTCCTCGTGACCGCCGCCGACCTCGACAGCGGCGCGCTGGTGCGCTTCGGCGCGGGCGGCGAGGACGCGCCGCTCCTGGACGCGCTCTGGGCCTCGTGCGCGCTGCCCGTCTTCTACCCGCCCGTGAGCCTGGGCGGGCGGCGGCTGGTGGACGGCGGGTTCCGCGGCGTCGTGCCCTTCGCCGCGGCGAGGGATGTTCCGGCGGACCTGGTCGTGGCGGTGGACGTAGGGCCCGGATTCGACGAGCCGGCCGCGTCCGCCACGACCTATCCTCCGCTCGTCGCCGCGCACGACGCCTCGACCGGCGTGCTCATGGCGGCGCTCACCGCCGCCGAGCTGGCGCGCTGGCGGGCGGAGCCGGAACGGCCGGAGCTGGTGTACGTGCGGCCCCGGGTGGATCGAGGCGCCACCTTCCGGGTGGAGCGGGCCGCGGAGTACGCGGCCGAGGGTCACCGCGCCACGGCGGCCGCGCTCGCGGCCCGGGAGACGCGGGCGCGGTCTTGACCCCGCCCCCGACTGCCCCAAATTGCGAATCCCCACCCCCGACCTCGGAGCTCCTTTGCGCGCGAGAGAAGTCATGGTGTCCGATCCGCACGTCGCCGTCGCCGGCGCCATGGCCAGCGAGGTGGCGATCATGTTCAAGACCCGGAACATCTCCGTCGTGCCGGTGGTGGACGACCACCGCACCCGGAAGTTCCTCGGGACGCTGAGCGATCGCGACCTCGTCACGCGCTGTCTCGCCGAGGGCAAACACCCGTGGCACACGCGGGCGGACTCGCTCATGCGAGCCAACTCGAGCGTGGTCGGGCCCGACCAGGAGCTGGACGGCTTCGAGCTCAGGATGGACCATGACCCGGGCGAGCTGCACCTCAGGCCCACGATCACGGTGCTGGACGAGCACGGCCGCGTAGTTGGATTCATCAGCCATCCCGAGGACGTCCCCGGGCTGAAGATCATCCGGAAGTGATGCCCGGGTTCAAGCTCTTCACCGTGGACGAGGCGAACCGCACCCTGCCGCTGGTGCGCCGCATCGTGCAGGACCTGCTCGAGGAGTACCCGAAGTGGCGCCAGGCGGTCGGGCGCTTCGAACTGCTCACCGGCGGCGCCCGGGCCGACTGGGGCGAGACCGGGGATCTCCTGTCCGCGCGGGACGAGGTGACCCTTCACGCCGACCGGATCAACCGCTACCTCCTGGAGCTGGAAGCGGTGGGCTGCGTCTTCAAGGGCTTCGACGCCGGCCTGGTGGACTTCCACTCGCTGCGCGAGGACCGCGTGGTGTTCCTCTGCTGGCGGCTGGGAGAAGAGCGGGTCACCCACTGGCACGAGCTGGACGCGGGCTTCGGCGGCCGGCAACCGATCGACTCCACCTTCTCGGGAGCGCACCCGTGAACCATTTCTGGTTGTTCGTCCACCTGCTCGGCTTCACCATGTGGCTCGGCGCCGGGGTGGGCGCGATGTTCGTCGCCATCGCCGCCCGCTCGGAGGACCGCGCCGCGCTCGCCGTGGTGGCGCGCTCGCTGGCGACGATGCACCGCAAGGTCATCGCCCCGGGGGCGGTGCTCGCCGTGGTCTCGGGGCTGGTGCTCACCTTCCAGATGAGCAACATGGCGGCGCCGAGCGCCTGGCTCATGGCCATGCAGGGCGCGGGGCTGGTCGGCGCGCTCCTCAACCTGGCCGTGATGCTGCCCACGGCGAGCCGCGCGGCGCGGATCGACCCGACCGGCCCCGACGGGGCCTTCTTCGACGAGCTGCGGAACCGGATGCGGGTAGTGGGAATGATCGCGGGGACGCTGGGGCTCATCGCCCTGATCGCGGGGGCGATGGTACGATAGGGAACGGGCTTACCTCTTACGCTTGCCCGTGCGGCACTCCCCCCGCACGGGGCACTCTCCGCATTTCGCCACCCTCGCGGTACAGATCACGGCCCCCAGCTCCATCACCGCCTGGTTGAAGGTCCACGCCGCCGCGCCCCGGCGGGGGACCAGGCGGGCCGCGGTCTCCCAGATGCGCTGGTCCCCGGCCGCCGCCCGGCTTCCGCCGGCGCCCGGCCGTCCGCTCCGGGGGTGGAACGCGCGCCGGATGACCCGCGCGACGTTGGTGTCCACCGCCGGCGCCGACCGCTCGTACGCGAAGCTGGCGACCGCGCCCGCCGTGTAGCGCCCCACGCCCGGCAGACGAACCAGCTCCTCCGGTTCCGCCGGGATCACCCCGTCCCGCTCCCTTACCACCTCGCGCGCGAGCCGGTGCAGGTTGGCGGCGCGCCGGTAGTAGCCCAGCCCCTCCCAGCTCTCCCGCACGGCCCGGGGCGGCGCCGCGGCGAGGTCGTGCACCGACGGGAAGCGCTCGAGGAAACGGTGGTAGTACGTCTCCACCCGGGAGACCTGGGTCTGCTGGAGCATGATCTCGGAGACCAGGACCCGGTACGGATCCCGGGTGCGGCGCCAGGGCAGGTCGCGCCCGTGCCGGCGATACCAGCGCGCGAGCAGCCGGCGGAAGCGCAGGTATCGGCCGGGGGTGGACTTGGGAGCCATGGTGGGTGAAGATAAGGCCATGGCCAGCCGCACTCTCGACATCCCCACCGTCATCGGCAACCGAGTTCTGGACGGCGCGTCGCACGTCGGGCGGCTCGCCTACTTCACGCTCGACATGATCCGCGGGCTCGCCGAGGTGAAGATCTGGTGGCCGCGCGCGCTGACGGAGGCGTGGAACATCGGGGTCGGGAGCCTGTTCATCGTGCTGCTCATCTCCTCCTTTGCGGGGGCCGTGACCGCGTTCCAGACCGGCTACCAGTTCACCGGCAACATCCCCTACTACGTCGTGGGCACGCTGGTCGTGTCGTCCATCGTGCTCGAGCTGGGGCCGGTGCTGACCGCCCTGATTCTCGCCGGCCGGATCGGCGCCCGCTATGCCGCCGAGCTCGGCACCATGCGCGTCACCGAGCAGATCGACGCGCTCGAGAGCCTCGGCCGCTCGCCGGCGTCGCACCTGGTGGTGCCGCGGGTGGTGGCCGGGCTCATCATGATCCCGGCGCTCACCATCCTGGCCAACCTGGCCGGCATCCTGGCCGGATGGTGGTCGGTCAAGCTGGTGCTGCCGGTGACCAACGCTGACTTCACCTACGGGGCGCAGTCCTACTGGCGGCCGTGGGACGCCTGGTACTCGCTCATCAAGTCGTTCTTCTTCGCCGGCTCGATCACGGTCATCGCCTGCTACATGGGCTTCAGCACCCAGCAGGGCGCCGAGGGCGTGGGCAAGTCCACCACCGGCGCCGTGGTCACCAGCTCGGTTCTCATTCTCCTGCTCGACACGATCCTGACCCGCATCCTGCTCAATCAATGATCGAGCTGCGCGGGGTGAAGAAGCGGTTCGGGTCCCAGGTGGTGCTCGACGGCGTGGACTTCGACGTGAAGGAGGGGGAGACCGTCGCGCTGATGGGCCCCTCCGGGACCGGCAAGAGCGTGCTGCTCAAGACGATCATCGGGCTGATCAAGCCGGACGCGGGCACGGTGGTGGTGGACGAGAAGGACGTGTTCCGGCTCAAGCGGAAGGAGCTGGCCGATCTCAGATCGCACATCGGCTACGTGTTCCAGAACGGCGCGCTGTTCGACTCCATGGACGTCTCGGAGAACATCCGGCTGGGCATCACCAACGGGGAGAAGTACAACGATCTCGACTACGTCCACGAGCGGGTGCGGCAGTGCCTCGGGCTGGTGAACCTGCAGCCAGAGGTGGCGCTCAAGTACCCGGCGGAGCTGTCGGGCGGGATGCGGAAGCGGGTGGGCATCGCGCGGGCGATCGCGGGCGAGCCCAAGTACCTGCTCTACGACGAGCCGACCTCCGGGCTGGACCCGGTGAACGCCGACATCATCGACGAGCTGGTGCAGCGGCTGGCGCGCGAGCTCAAGGTCACCGGCGTGATGGTCACTCACGACGTGCGGGGCGCGTTCCGCGTGGCCAACCGGCTGGCGCTGCTCACCGGCGGGAAGATCGTGATGCAGGGGACGCCGCAGGAGTTCCACGCGTCCCAGCACCCGAAGGTCAAGGAGTTTCTGGAGCGCGACTTCGACAATCCCTCATTCGCGGCCTGAGCCCACCATGGAACTGCGCTACGGACGGGAAGCGGTCGTCGGGACCCTCGTGATCATCGCGGTCGCGATCTTCGTCGGCGGCACCATGTGGCTCAGCGGAAAGAGCCTCGGCCGCCGCCACGTGGTGAAGGTGGAGTTCAGGAACGCCGCGGGATTGAAACGGGCGTCCCCGGTCACCGTCTCCGGGGTCCAGGTGGGGCGGGTGGAAGCCATCGACCTGAAGAGCCCGGACACGGTGATCGTATCGCTCAGCCTCCGCCCGGACATCCAGCCCAGGATGGACGCGTCCGCCCAGATCGCCTCGGTGACGTTCGTGGGCGACTACGTGGTCGAGTTCGATCCCGGGACGGATTCGGTGCCGCTTCCGCCGGACCGGGTAGTGCTCGGCGGGATGAAGAGCGGATTGGGCGACCGCGCCACCCAGCTCGGCAACCGCGCCGACAGTCTGATGATCGGCCTCCAGCAGTTCGCCAACAAGGAGACAGCCGAGGACCTGCGCGCGTCGCTCAAGGCGTTCCAGGGGACGATGACGGAGTTTCAGAAGACGCTCCGGGGCTTCAGCGATCCCAAGACGGGGGCCGGGCCTGAGATCACCCGCACGATGCAGTCGCTCCAGCAGCTCGCCGGCCGGCTCGACACCACGCTGGCCAATCCCGCCGTCGCCGGCATCCTCCGCAACACCGATACGCTCACCCGCGACCTCGCCGGCATGACCCGCCAGTTCACCAGCATGAGCGCGCGGCTCGACACGCTCCTGAGCGGGGTGAACCAGGGCCGGGGCACGATCGGCAAGTTCGCGACCGACAGCACGCTGTACTACGAGCTGCGGGACCTGTCCGCCCGGATGAAGGGGCTGGTGGCCGAGCTGGAGAAGAATCCCGGGAAGCTGGGGATCACGGTGAAGGTGTTCTAGGTTCCCGGCTCGCCGCCGCCATGCCGACCTTCGATCCCCGCCGCCGCCTCTCCGCCCGTTTCGACCAGGCGTTCGCCTACGCCAGCCTGCTCCACGCCTCGCAGACCCGGAAGGGCAGCCGCACGCCGTACATCGCCCACCTGATGGGCGTCGCGGCGCTGGTGCTGGAGGACGGCGGCAGCGAGGACGAGGCGATCGCGGGCCTGCTGCACGACTCGGTGGAGGACCATCCCCGCGAGGGGCACACCGAGGAAGAGATCCGGCTCCTTTTCGGCGAGCGGGTGCTCCGGATCGTGCTCGGATGCACCGACGCGTTCGAGCACCCCAAGCCGCCCTGGAAGAAGCGGAAGCTCGACTATCTGAAGCACCTCTCCGCCGCCCCGGCCGACGTGCGCCGGGTGTCCGCCGCCGACAAGCTGCACAACGCCCGCGCGGTGCTGCACGACTACCGGCACCAGGGCGAGCGCCTCTGGCGCCGGTTCAACGCGGGGAAGAAGGACCAGCTCTGGTACTACCGGAGCCTGGTGGAGGTGCTGAAGAAGAACCGCCGGCGCCCGGGGCCGCTGGTCCGGGAGCTGGAGCGGGTGGTGTTCGAGCTGGAGCAGGCGGTGGAGGGGCGGTGAGAGGTGAGAGGTAAGCGGTGAGAGGTGAGAGGTAAGAGGTAAGAGGGGCCCTCCCCCTCTCACCTCTTACCTCTCACCTCTCACCTCTTACCTTCCTGCATGCTTTCGATCACCCTCC
>Ga0187823_10000319_pt1 | contig 12013 bp, 12 predicted proteins | sample NC_wetland_sal_i_12_FD_132968 | JGI IMG/M metagenome (GOLD analysis project Ga0187823, IMG submission 132968) | Wetland sediment microbial communities from Neuse River Estuary, North Carolina, USA - SourceSoil_3 | ecosystem: Environmental > Aquatic > Freshwater > Wetlands > Sediment | place...
CGCGACGCGCTGGAGCTGTCCGACGAGGATCTCGCCACGAGCTGGCAGTCGCTCTCCGACCACGGCAACGTGGGCACGCCCTCGGTCTTCTACGTGCTCGACGCCACCTGCCGCGAGCGCGCGCCGGCGCGCGGCGAGCACGGCCTGGCCGTGACGATCGGCCCCGGGGTGACCGTCGGCCTGATGCTGCTGCGCTGGTAGCCCGCTCCGGAAGCTGCGAACGCGCGAGCTAGGCTCTGCGCCAGCGTGCTGCGCACCGCCGCGATCCTCCCCGTCAAGAGCTTTGCGCGCGCGAAGCAGCGCCTCGGCGCGAGCATCGCCGACCAGCTCCGGCTGGCGCTCGCCGCGGCGATGGTCGCGGACGTGCTCGATGCGCTGGCGCGGACCGACGGCCTCGAGCTCACGATCGTCGTCACGGCGGAGCCGGGCGTGGCGTCCGCGGCGCTTGAGCGCGGCGCGCTCGTCGTCCACGACGGGGCTGAGGGCGGGCAGTCCGCCGCCGCCCAGCTCGGCATCGAGCGCGCGATCGCCGAAGGCGCCGAGCGCGTGCTGTGCGTGCCCGGCGACTGCCCCGCGCTCGACCCGTCCGAGCTCGCCGCGCTCCTCAGCGGCGACGACGCCCGCGCGTCCGAGTCCGCGCGCGTCGCGATCGTCCCCGACCGGCACGGCACCGGCACCAACGGCCTGCTGCTGGTGCCGCCGCGCGCGGTCGCGCCGAGCTTCGGCCCCGACAGCTGCGACCGCCACCGCCAGCTCGCGCGGGAGGCGGGCGCTGACTGCCGCGTGGTGGAGGTCCCCACGCTGCTGCTCGACATCGATACGGGCGCCGACCTCGCCGAGCTGCGGGCGCGACTGGACGACCACCCTGAGAGCGCCCAGCGCACCCGCGCCGTGCTCGGGCACACGAGCCTCCCCAGCGGCGCGCCGCGCTGATGGCGATCAGCCTCGCGGCGCTGCCCTCGATCCCCGACGTCGAGCCCGGCGCGGACCTCGCGCCGCTGATCGCCGGGGCGGCCGAGGGACGTGTCCTGGACGGCTCGGTCGTGGTGGCGGTGGCGCACACGATCGTCTCGAAGGCCGAGGGGGCGCTGGTCGCGCTGTCGGACGTGGAGCCGGGCGAGCAGGCCCGACAGATCGCCGCCGAGCACGGCAAGGACCCCCGGGTCGTCCAAGTGGTGCTCGACGAGTCCAGCGAGATCCTGCGCAGCGAGCGCGGCGTGATCGTGAGCCGCACGCGCCACGGGCTCGTGTGCGCGAACGCGGGCGTCGACACGTCGAACTCCACGGACGCCGGCACGGTCGTCCTGCTCCCGCGCGACCCCGACCGGTCCGCGCGGGAACTGAGGTCGAAGCTCGGAGCGCTCTCGGGGGCCGGCAGCGCCCCCGCGGTGCTGATCACCGACACGTTCGGGCGCACGTGGCGGCACGGCCAGACCGACGTCGCGATCGGACTCGCGGGGCTCGCACCGCTCGAAGACTGGCGCGGGCGCACCGACGCGACCGGGCTCGAGCTGCACGCCACGTGGCTGGCCGTCGCCGACGCCGCCGCCGCCGCCGCGGACCTCGCCCGGCGCAAGGACTCGCGCGAGCCCGTCGTGCTGATCGAGGGGCTCGGCCGCCTGATCAGCGCAGAGGACGGCCCCGGCGCGGCAGCCCTGATCCGGCCGCCGGCTGAGGACCTGTTCCTCTAGTCGGCAACGGGCGGCACTGCCCGCGCCGCGAGTTCCTCGTCGACCTCGCCGTCGGCCAGCGCCTGCCAGACCGCGACGAACTGCCGCTCGTGGGCGATCCCGAGCGTCAGCGCGCGGCGCCAGCCGATCGGCGACTCCTGGCCGAGCTCGGCCAGGATCGACTCGTACTCGGCCAGCAGCTCGCGGTGCATCTTCAGCTGCTCGCCCGCGAGCGCGCGGGGGTCGGCGCCGAAGAACAGCTTCAACGTGGCGCCGTCGCGCAGCTCGGCGAGCTTCGAGGTCGGGTCCGCGCGCCAGCGTGCCATCGCGTCGCGACCGCGGTCGGTGAGCTGGTAGACGCGCCGGCGGCGCCCCTCGTGCTCGCGCGTCTCGCTCAGCAGGCCCGCCTCTGCCAGCCGCGCGCACTCCGTGTAGATCTGGGTGTGGGGGACGTGCCAGAAGTGCATCGTGCTCTGCCTCGCCATCTGCTTGAGGTCGTATGGAGTCGCCGGTTCGCGGGCTTCCAGCAGCCCCAGCACGATGTAGGAGGTCTCGGTCAGACGGACGGTTGACACGCGTCGGAAGCATACATATAGTTCGCCTCGTATCGTTCGATCCGTAATATCAGGAGGTAGAGCCGTGTCCGCCCCGCCCGCCGTCGCCACATCGCCGAAGCTGGGCTTCACAACGCAGGAACGAGAGGTCGAGCTCGACGAGCTGGAGCTCACGGGCGAGATACCGAGCTGGCTGACGGGGTCACTGCTGCGAACGGGCCCGTCGCGCTTCGAGGTGGGCGAACGGAGCATGCGTCACTGGTTCGACGGTCTCGCGATGCTCCACCGCTTCACCGTGCAGGGCGGCCACGTGTCCTACGGGAGCCGGTTTCTGGAAGGCAGGACGTCGTCGGCTGCGCGCGAGGGACGAATCGCCTACCGCGAGTTCGCGACGGACCCCTGCCGCTCGCTGTTCAAGCGCGTGCAGACGCTGTTCGCGCCCGGTTTCTCGGACAACGCGAACGTCAACGTGATGCGCCTCGGCGAGCGCTTCGTGGCGATGACCGAGACGCCGATCCCCGTGCAGTTCGACCGCCGCACGCTGCGCTCCGCGGGCGTCGCATACGAGCCGCCGGGCGAGCTGACCACCGCGCACCCCCATCTCGATCGCACGACGGGCGGGATGATCAACTACGCGGCGAAGCTCGGCCCCCGCAACAGCTACCGCTTCTTCCAGCTGGGCCCCGACGCCGTCGAGCCGCGCCTCATCTCGACGATGCCGGTTCGCGAACCGGCCTACATGCACTCGTTCGGCCAGACCGAGCGGTGGCTCGTGCTGGCGGAGTTCCCGTTCGTCGTGAACCCGCTGTCGCTCGCCCTGTCGGGCCGCCCCTACATCGAGAACTACCGGTGGAAGCCCGAGCGCGGCACGGTCGTGACGCTCGTCGACCGCAACACCGGCGCGCCCGCTCACCGCTTTCAGACGGAAGCGTGCTTCTCGTTCCACCACGTGAACGCGTTCGAACGCGGTGGCGAGGTGATCGTCGACATGTGCGCCTACCCGGACGCGTCCGTGATCTCCGATCTGTACCTCGACCGACTGCGCGCCGGCGGCTCGATCTCCCCGGCGCAGCTCACCCGTTATCGCCTACGGCCGGCGGACGGCACGCTGAGGACGCAGGCGCTGGCCGACACCGACGTCGAGCTGCCGCGGATCAACTACCGCCGCTGCCACGAGCGACCGTACCGCTACGTGTGGGGCAACGGGCAGGGCGCGAGCGGCTGGCTCGAGCGGATCGTGAAGATCGACACCGACGACGGGACGAGCCTCTCGTGGTCGCGGGAGGGGTGCTACCCGGGCGAGCCCGTGTTCGTCGCCGCCCCCGATGCGCGCGAGGAGGACGACGGCGTGCTGCTGTCGGTCGTTCTCGACGCCGCCGCCGCGCACTCGTTCCTCCTGGTGCTCGACGCGGCCGATCTCACCGAGCTGGCGCGCGCCCAGGTGCCGCACCACATCCCCTTCTCCTTCCACGGGCAGTTCGCCGGCCACCCCGCCGAGGCTTGACCCGCCCGGGGAGGGTGCGGCCGGGCTGGCTCCCGCGCGTTCGGCCGCGCTCTCCTAGAGGCCCGAGCCGCCGAGGCTTTCGCCGACCTGCCCGGTCACGTCATAGACTTCCGAGCTCGCCGGCGCCGACACCGTGGGGGTCGTCCCGAAGTCGAAGTATTCGGCGGAGACGGCGGCCGCGATCGACTGGCCGGAGACGTTCTCGTCGAGCTTCACGCTCACCTTGCGCAGCCGTCCCTTTTCGTCGATCCACGCTTCCACCGGCAGCGAGCCGCCCACGGCCGCGCTGATCTTCTTGAGTGCTTCTCTCGCCTCAGCCGAAGAGCTGCCCTGGGCTTCGAGCGCCTTCTGCAGGTCGACCGTGGCGGCGTAGCGGGTCGTCTGCACGCCGCGGATCGTCTCGTGCCCGACCACCTTCGGGTCTGCGCCCGCGCTGCGCAACTCGCTGAGGTACTGCGTGGGGTCCGCCCCGCCGCCCGTCAGCGACGACGGGTTCAGCCCGAGCGTCTTGCTGAACTGCGCCAGGTCGATCTTCACGTACTTGGCGTTGTTGGGGAGCTTGCCCGCGAACAGCGGCGAGCTCACGTACGCGGAGCCGTCCTTGAACACCTCGTTCATGTCCAGCGAGCTCGCGTGCAGCGCTTCGGCGGCGGCCGTCGGCAGCCCGCCGATGCTCAGCGCGAAGGTGCCTTCGTGTCCTTTGAAGTTGAAGCTCCCGTTTCCGGCGATCGTCATCGACAGGCCCGCCGTGGGGCTGTTGACGGTGCCGTTCAGCGCCACCTTGGCGCCGCCTTCGCGCGCCGTCACGTCGGCCGCCTCCGCCACGGGGCCGATCCCGCCCGCGGACGTCGAGGTCCCGCTGCCGCTCGATCCGCAGCCGCTCGCCAGCGCACCCGCCGCGAGCAGCGAGGCGATCAGCCCTCCGGCGACGGTCGATCTCCGGGACATGCGCACAGCAGCGAGGCTAGCGGGTGGGCCGTACGGCACGAGCCAGTCTGGACGGCCGGTGGACGAGCGCGCGAGGCGGGCCGGTCAGGCCGCCACCGGCAGCTCGTAGCTGCGGCGGATCTCGTACAGCGTCGTGCGCTCCGCCGCGGGGCGGCCCGCGCGGTGCGCCGCCGCGACGAGCTCGTCCGGCTCCAGGCGCGTCCCGTGGTAGCTGCCGGCGAGACGGCTGATCGACTCCTCCATCAGCGTGCCGCCCAGGTCGTTGACGCCCCAGCGGAGCGACTCCGTGGCAGCGTCGAGCCCCATCTTCACCCAGCTCGCCTGCACGTTCTTGATCGAGCGGCCCAGCGCCAGGCGGAACGCGGCCGTGTGCTTGAGGTTCTCCTCGCTCGAGATCTCCTCCACGCCGTGTGTGCGCCCGAGCAGCGTCTGGAAGGGGATGAAGGAGAGCGGCACGAACTCGGTGATCCCGCCCGTCTCCTCCTGCAGCATGCGCACCACGCGCATGTGCTCGGCAAGCTCCCACGGCTCCTCGATGTGGCCGAACATCACGGTCGCGGTCGAGCGGAGCCCCGCCGCGTGGCTCGCGCGGATGATCTCCACCCAGCGCGCCACCGGCAGCTTGTTCGGCGAGATCCGTTCGCGCACACCGTCGTGCAGGACCTCCGCGGCCGTCCCGGGCGTGGAGCCGAGGCCGGCGTCGCGCAGCCGCGCGAACACCTCCGCAGGGGGCAGCGCCGAGATGTCGCACATGTGCGAGATCTCCATCGGGCTGTACGCGTGCAGGTGCAGGTCCGCTCCCGCGGCGCGCGCGGTGCGCTTGGCCAGGCGCAGCCAGCCGAGGTAGTCCTCGAGCGACCAGTCAGGATGGATGCCCGACTGGATGCACAGCTCGGTGGCGCCGAACTCGAGCGCCTCGTGGATGCGGCGCACGAAGTCCTGCTCGTCGTGCTCGTAGGCGTCCGGCGACCGCTTGCCCTGTCCGAAGCCGCAGAACGCGCAGCCCACCGTGCAGACGTTCGAGATGTTGATGTTGCGGTTCACCACGAACGTCACGAGATCGCCCGCCAGCTCCGTGCGCAGCCCGTCCGCCGCCTGGCGCATGCCCTCGATCGCCTCCGGCCGCGTCTCCGCGAACAGCGCCGTGAGCTCGTCGGGCGTGAGCGCGGCACCCGCCTCGGCGCGCGCGACCGCGCCCGCCACGAGATCGCGGCGGATCGGCGCCGGCGGCTCCGTGCGGCCCGAACCGCGGCGCGGGATGAAGCTCCAGTAGCGCGCCTTGATCGTGTCCAGCACGCCCTGCGCCACCCACTCCTGGTCGATGTATTCCGCGTACACGCAAAGTCGCTCCGTAAGCGCGACGCCGTCGCGCTGCAGGCGCTTGCGCACCTGGTGGGGCGAGGGAAACGGGTGCTCCGGCGAGATGTGGTCGCCGTTCGCCGACAGGCCGCCCAGGTCGGTGGCGCCCGCCGCCACCAGCTCCGGCCACCAGTCCGCGAGGTTCGGCGGAACCTGGATGCCCACGCCGGGCAGCAGCCGCGCCGCCTCCGCGATCAGGCGCTTCATGTCCGAGATCGTCACCGGCCCCGCGCCCTCCAGGGCCCACTCCGGCAGCGGCAGGCTCGGCCGCTCAGCGGCCGACCCCACATCGACGCCCGTGCGCCAGTAGGCGCGCGCGGCCGCGTCGGCGATCTCGGCGGGCTCGCGCCCGTAGTAGCGGTCGTGCGGGACGAAGTTCTGGAGGATCACCTCCTGCAGGTGGCCGTGCTGGGCGTGGAGCTGTGCGAGCGCCTCCAGCGACGCCATCCGCTCCTCCTCGGTCTCGCCGATGCCCACCAGGATCCCGCTCGTGAACGGGATCTTCAGCTCTCCGGCGGTGCGGATCGTGCGCAGCCGCTCCCGCGGGTGCTTGGTGGGCGAGCCCGCGTGCACCGTCTCCATCAGCCGCTCGGACACCGACTCCAGCATCAGGCCCTGCGACGCCGTGACCTCGCGCAGCCGCTGCAGGTCAGCGCGCTCCAGCACCCCGAGGTTCGTGTGCGGCAGCAGCCCCCGCTCGAGCGCGCGCTCGCACGTCCACACGACGTAGCCGGTGAAGTCCTCGTGGCCGTAGTCGGCCAGCCTGCGCGCCACCTCCGGATTGACCTCGGGACGCTCGCCCGTCAGGACCAGCAGCTCCTTCACGTTGCGCCGGGCCGCGCCGTCGAGGATCTCGAGCACCTCGCCGGGCGCGTACAGGTGTGCCTTGTGCGTCGCGAACGCGCAGTACTTGCAATAGCAGCGGCACGTGCGCGACAGCGACAGCGTCAGGTTGCGCGAAAACGTGACCCGGCGGCGCATGGGGCCGATTCTATGACGAGGGCGCCGTCGGCCCTCCTCGATCGTGTATACCGGCCGCATGGCCGAAAAGCGCGGCGCGATCGATCACGTGACCGTCGGCGTGAGCGACCTGCAGGCCAGCCGCGCCTTCTACGAAGCCGCGCTCGCCCCGCTCGGGCTCGCCGAGACGAACACCGCCGACGTGCTGCCCGGCGAGGTCGAGTTCGGCGACGGCCGCGGACATCCGTTCGCGATCTCCACCGCCTACGCGGTCGGCGCGCCCGTGCACGTCGCCTTCGGCGCCGAGAGCATCGAGCAGGTGCACGCCTTCTACGACGCCGCGATCGCCGCCGGCGGTGTCGGCAATGGCGCGCCCGGCCGACGACCGCAGTACTCCGACCGCTACTACGGCGCGTTCGTGCTCGACCCCGACGGTCACAACATCGAGGCGGTCACCCGGATCTGAGGGCGCCCAGGGCGGCGATCCGTCCGACGCGCTGCCTAGCTTTCGCGCCGTGCCAGAGGAAGCGCTTCGCCGCGGCGTCGCCGAGTTCGTCGGAACGTTCACCCTGATCTTCATCGGGTGCGGCTCGATCATCGCCGCCCACCAGATCCATGACCCCACGCTGATCGGGATCGCGATCGCGCACGGCCTCGCGATCGGGGTGATGGTGTCCTCTCTCGGACACATCTCCGGCGGGCATTTCAACCCCGCCGTCACTTTCGGCTTCCTCGTCACGCGCCGCCTGAAGGCCGCCGAGGGACTGCTCTACTGGGTCTGCCAGTTCGCCGGCGCGCTCGTGGCGGCGTGGCTGCTCAACGAACTGCTTCCCTCCGCGGTCACGAGCCCCGTGGAACTCGGCGTCCCCGCGATCGGCAACGGGGTCGACGCCGGCGCCGCGTTCGGAATCGAGGCCGTGCTCACGTTCTTCCTCGCCTGGGTCGTGTTCGCCACCGCCGTCGACAAGCGCGGGGCGTTCAAATACGTCGCGGGGCTCGCGATCGGGCTCACGATCACGATCGACATCCTGTTCGGCGGCCCGTTCACGGGCGCGGCGATGAACCCCGCGCGTGCCTTCGGCCCGCAGGTCGTGGGCGACCACTGGGCCAACGGCTGGGTCTGGTACGCCGGCCCCGCGCTCGGCGCGGCGGTGGCGACGCTGGTCTACCACCTGCTGTACCTGAACCCGGAGCCGCTGCCGCTGCCCGAGTTCGAGCCCGCCGTCGAGTAGGCGCGATCCGCATAAGCTGCGGCGGATGAGCAGCGCGGAATCGCAGGTCTACCTCGCCCGGCACGGGGAGACCGCCTACAACCACGAGGGCCGCTTCCAGGGCCAGCAGGCGATCCCGCTCAACGACACGGGCCGCGAGCAGGCCGCCGGGCTCGCCGAGCGGGCACGCGCGTACGGCTTCCGGGCGCTGTGGTGCAGCCCGCTGCTGCGCGCGCGCGAAACGGCCGACATCGTGGCCGCGGCGATCGGTCTGGAGCCGCGCGAGGACGCGCGGCTGATGGAGACCGACGCCGGCGACTGGACCGACCGCAGCTTCGGCGAGGTGATCGCCGAAGCACCCGAGCAGTTCGCAGCGTTCGCATCCGCCGACCCCGGCTTCGGCTTCCCCGGCGGCGAGTCGTTCGCCGAGCAGGAGGTGCGCGTGGACGCCGCGCTGCGCGATGTGGAAGCGGGAGAGCTGCCCGCCCTCGTGGTCTGCCACGGCATGACCATCCGCGCGGCGCTCGCCGGCCGCGCGCCCAGCGGCGCCGAGTTCGAGCGTGTCGCCAACGCCGCGATCGTCCCGCTCTCAGCCGACGCCGTGCGCGACCCGGCAATCGGCGACGAGAGCGCGCCGCTGTCGAGCTAGGCGCCCAGGAAGCGCGCCAGGGTACGCCGGGCCGCGGGCAGTCTGCGGCCTGCATCGAGCTCGCGTACAGCGATCTCGTTGGTCATCGCGGACAACAGCTGCGCCGCGGCGCGCGCATCCGGCCAGCCCATCGCCTTGAACGACGGCACCGCCAGCGCGGTGGAGCGCTCGTGCCGCTGCTCCATCGCCTCAGTCAGCCCACCGCCGGCGCGCGCCTCCAGCGCCAGCGCCTTGATCGCCGAGTCCGCCAGGCAGGCATCCAGGTACGCCTCCGTCGCGACCTGCAGCCTCCGCGCCCCCTCAGGGATGCCCTCCGTCGCCTCGGTCATCGCCGCGGTGGCGCGTTCGTAGAAGCCTTCGTGGAGGGCGTCGATGAACTCCTCGCGGTCTCGGAAGTGGACATAGAAGGTGCCCTTCGCCACCCCCGCCTCCGCGACCACGCGGTTCACGCTCATCCCGGCGAGGCCGTCACGCGCGGCCACGGCCGCGCCCGCCGCGAGCAGCGCGGCGCGTGTGTCCTCGGCCTGGGGCCGTGTCGCAGAGCGCGCGCCCCGGTTCCGGGCGGGTGTCCTCACCGATGCCACCAGGCCAGGATATCCGGCACCGGTGACCGTCCGGTCGGTGACCATGACCGACCGGTCAGTCGGTGTGCTAGGGTCCGGCGATGACCACCTTGCTCGACACACCCCAAGCCACAGTCGCCTACGACGAGATCGGCGCAGGCCCGCCGATCGTGATGCTCGCGAGCGGCGCGCACGACCGCCACGACTTCGACGAGGTCCGCGCCGTCCTCGGCGAGCGCTTCCGAACTGTCGCGCTCGACTGGCCCGCCCACGGCGAGTCCCCCGCGCCCCGCGCGCCGATGAGCGCGATGGCGTTCGCGGACATCGCCGAGGCGCTGGTCGAGCGCGTCGCCCCCGACGGCGCGATCGTCGTCGGCAACTCCGTCGGCGGCTTCTCCGCCGCCCGCCTGGCGATTCGGCGCCCGGAGCTCGTGCGCGGGCTGGTGCTCGTCGACAGCGGCGGCTTCGTGGGCCGCCCTCCGCACATCCGGGCGTTCTGCTCGCTCATGGCGAAACCCGGCTTCCTGCGCACCATCTACCCGCTGTTCTCCAGGTCGTACATGCGCTCGCGCACCGACGCGGATCGCCGAGCGCAGCGCACCGGTGTCGCCATCACGCGCGAGGACCCCGGCCTGGCGACCGTCGCTGCGCTGTGGCGCAGCTTCGCCTCGCCCGAGCACGACCTGCGCGCAGACGCTGCGTCGATCGCGGTGCCCACGCTGCTGATCTGGGGCCGGCGCGATCCCGTTATCTCGCTGCGGGTCGGGCGCCGCGTCGCCGCCTCCATCCCGGGCTCGCGCCTCGTGGTCCTCGACAGCGGACACGTGCCCCAAACCACCCACCCCGAGCAGTTCGCGCAGGAGCTCGAGGCCTTCGCGCGCGAGGCCCTCGCCACGGACCGCGTGAGGGAGGCGGCGTGAGCGTCGACGTCGGGTGGCGCTCGCCGCAGCTCGGCAGACGCGCACGCTCGCGCTCCCACAGGCTCGGATAGCGCCGGCTCACCCGAGCACGACGCAGCCGGTGGTGCCGTGCGCCAGCAGCTGCTCGGTGTCCTTGACGAACAGCCTGCCCTCGGCGGTGGCCGTGCGCCGACCCGCGTGCACCACGACCCCCTCTGCGATCACGGGCCCCGTTTCGGCGGTCATGCCACGGATGTAGCGCACCTGCAGGTCGCCGGTCGTGTAGCCCACGCCCGCGGGGAGCGTGGTGTGGACCGCGCAGCCCATGCACGAGTCGAGCAGGGTGGCTGCGATGCCTCCGTGCACGGAGCCGATCGGGTTGTACATCCACTCCTGCGGGTCCGCTTCGAAGACCGCCCGGCCGGGCTCGGCCTCGACCACGCGGAACCCCAGCAGGCGCGCGATCGGCGGAGCGGGCACGGTGCCCGCGGCGACCGCGCGCATGTAGTCGAGGCCCGCCATCGCCATGCCCTCCGCGGCGCTCGCCACAGGGTCCTCCCACGTGATCGTGCGCGTGCGCGTGCCGGGCTCGGTGGCGCTCATGCCGCCTCCGCGCTCTCCAGCGCCCCCGCCGCGACCTCGCGACCGCCGTCGAGCCCTGCGATGTCCGTCTCGGCCTCGGCCGCGACTGCGTGCACCGTGCGCGGGGGGCCGAGCGCGCTGAGCGTGACGCAGGTGAGGCCCGCGCCGATCAGGGCGATCAGCCACGCCGAGTGAAAGGCCGCGGCGGTGTCGGCGCTCGTCCCGAGCACCGCCACGAGGATCGCGATCCCGAGCGCGGAGCCGATCTGGCGACCCATCGTGAGCACGGCGGCGCCGGTCGCAAAGCGCTCCGGGGCGAGCGAGGACGCGCCCGCGCCCGTCAGCGTGGGGATCACGAGGCCGACCCCGGCCCCGCTGATCGCCATCCCCGGGAGGAAGTCGGATGCGTAGGCGAGGTGGTCGCCGGTGCGCGCGATGTACCAGACCTGACCGGCGCCGAACAGGATCGATCCGATCACGCCCGGGATCCGAAACCCCACGCGGGCTCCCAGGCGCGCGGAGGGGATGCTGAACACCGTCGCCATCGCGGGCCCCGGGAACAGCATCAGCCCGGCGGTGAGCGCGTCTCGGTGCCACACCGTGGTCAGGAACAGCACCCCGGTGAGCAGCATCGCGCCGAAGCCGGCGAAGAACACCACCGATCCGAGCACCGCGAGGCGGAACGTCCGCACGCGCAGCATCTCGGGGTCCAGCACCGGGGAGGCGTGGTGCTTGCACCGCCACCAGATCGCCGGCATCAACCCGAGCGAGACCGCCAGCAGACCGACCACCGCCGCCGAGCCCCAGCCCCATTCCTGGCCCTTCACGATCGCGACCACGAGCGTGCCCACCGACACGATCACGCCGAGAGCGCCCACGAGGTCCGGGCGCTGTGCGTCCTGCTCGCGGCGCTCGGTCAGCACGCGCGCGCCCGCGACCAGGCCGACCAGGCCGACGGGCACGTTGACGAGGAACACCAGACGCCAGTCCGCCTGCACGAGCAGGCCGCCGAGCGGGGGTCCCGCTGCGGCGGCGATCCCGGCGGTTGCCGCCCACATCCCGATCGCCGTGTGGCGCTGCTCGGGCGCGAACTCGGGGAGGATCAGCCCCAGCG
>Ga0187823_10000320_pt1 | contig 12004 bp, 7 predicted proteins | sample NC_wetland_sal_i_12_FD_132968 | JGI IMG/M metagenome (GOLD analysis project Ga0187823, IMG submission 132968) | Wetland sediment microbial communities from Neuse River Estuary, North Carolina, USA - SourceSoil_3 | ecosystem: Environmental > Aquatic > Freshwater > Wetlands > Sediment | place...
CGATTCCCCGTGTGGGTGGCCAGCCTCGTCCTGGGCACGAGCACCGTCGGCTACCTCCTCGGGGCGCTCCAGATCCGACGCATGGCGGCCCTCCCGCTCGCGGAGGCCGCCAAGATCGTGATCCAGGGGCCGGTGCTTGGCGCGCTGTTCGGTGTCGCGGCCTATTTCCTCGCCGAGCGCGCCATCCGGACGCTGGAGCTGCCCCGGAGCCTCGCCGCAGGCGCCGCGCGCGAGCCCGGCGTCCTGCACTCGCTCTATGGAAAAGTCTTCTCCATTACCCTCGCCCTCACGCTCGGCACCGCCGCGCCGCTCCTTCTCTATGGCCTGACCCAGCGGCAGCTCGACACGGAGGAGCAGGTCGGTCGGCGGCTCGACCAGGTCATCGCGCCGGTTCGCACCCTGCGCGAGCTCGAGGGCGCCATGCGCGCCTTCGGCCCGGACGCGTACGGTCTTGTCTTCCGCCGCTCCAACAATTTCATCGTCGGCGGCGCGGGGACGGGGCGGGTGCTCCCCGGGGACGGTCAGGCGGACTTCGCCCGTTATCTCACTGCGGGCGGGCAGGGACACTTCGCCGGCCGGGACGGCACGCACAAGGTCGTGGGATTCAACACGGTGCCCGGGCTGCTTCCGGACGGCGACGACGCGGTCTTCGTAGGGGTCGTCCCGATGACCGACTACGGGAGCGCGCTGGCCGCCTCCGGCGGCGCCGTGCTCCTGATCGGCGCCGTGTCGCTGTTGCTCGGCCTAGGCCTCGCGGCGATGCTCGCCCACAGCATCGTGGACCCGATCCGGAAGCTCCAGTCCGCCACGGCGCGGATGGCGGCGGGGGACCTCGCCATCGACCCGGTCGGCGTCGCCGGCGGGGACGAGGTGGCGCTGCTCGCCCGCCAGTTCGACGGCATGGCCCAGCGGGTCCACGCCGACGAGCGGAGCCTCCGCGCCGCCTACGACGCGCTGCAGGCGGCGCAGGACCGGCTGGTACAGGCGGAGAAGCTGGCCGCCGCCGGGCGCGTCGTCTCCGGCGTGGCGCACGAGCTCAACAACCCCTTGTCGGCCATCCTCCACTTCGTGGAAGACCTGCTCGCGGACGACACGCTCTCGCCCACGGACCGGGAGGCGCTGACAGCAGTCTCGCTGCAGGCGCGGCGGGCGCGGAAGATCGTGCGCGATCTCCTGGCGTTCGTCCGCCGGCGGGAGTACCGGGGCGCGCCCGCCGGCCTGGAGCAGGTGCTCCGGCACACGGTCGCGGGGCTCCGTCCCGAGCTCGATCGCCTCGGCACCCGGCTCGAGGTGACGGTCGAGCCGGGCCTGCCGCCCGTTCTGATCGACCCGGCGGCGCTGGAGCAGGTGATCACCAATCTGGTGATCAACGGCGCCCAGGCCGCCGGCCCGACCGGGATCGTGTGGGTCCGGGCCCGCATGGACCGGGGCTGCGCAAGCGTCCAAGTCGAGGACGACGGGCCCGGCATCGCGCCCGAGGCGCTGCCGCACGTCTTCGAACCCTTCTACACGACCAAGGCACCGGGCCAGGGGACCGGGCTCGGCCTGTCCGTCTCATTGGGTATCGCCACGCAGTATGGAGGGAGTCTGGAAGCGGAGAACCGCGCCGGCGGCCGTGGCGCGCGCTTCTCCCTATGGCTCCCGCCGGCCCCGGACGGGTCGGTGCCGGCCGACGGGGATGCCGCGCTGCGGGACGCGGCCAGGCACGCGCGCGTTTCCCCGCCCCCGGAGGCGCCCGAGGGCCGGCGGGAGCCGCGAGTGCTGGTCGTAGACGACGAGGAGCCGATCCGGACCGCCCTCCAGCGCTACTTCCAGCGGCATGGCTGGGTCGTAGACGAGGCGGAGGACGGCGCCGCTGGCCTGGACAAGCTTCTCGGCGACGGCGACGCCTACGACCTGATACTCACCGATCTCAAGATGCCCCGGCTGTCCGGCATCGAGCTGCACGACCGGCTGGCCCGCGAGCGTCCCAAGCTGTTCCGGCGACTGATCGTGATGACCGGCGACGTCGCGTCACCGGAGGCGGCGGTGCTGCTCGCGCGCACCGACCGCCCCGTCATCGAAAAGCCCTTCGAGCTGGCCGAGCTCGCCCGGGTGATCGGGCGGGTCACCGGCTGAGGAGCGGCGCGTCACCGCGCCGGCGCCGCCTCCGGCGGCGCCACGTCCGCCAGGTTGAGCTCGCGTGCCGTGCGATTGAGCGCCGCGAGGTCGTTGGCGATGAGCCCGTGGAACTCGCGCTCGAGCGTGTCCAGCTCCTGCTTCTGCCCCTGGAACACGTCCCGCATGCCCTGCGTCGGTGGACCGTCGGCCTCGACCACCCAGGTGAAGAGCGGGATCAGCCGGGAGTAGAGCTGGGCACCGCCCCGCTGGGCCAGGATGTCGTACGTCACCTCCGCCCGCGGGTTCTGCAGCCGCGCCTCCAGCGTGTCCAGCTTCACCGTCAGCGCCTGCGCCCCCGTGACGAGCCCGCCTGCCTTCGCCACGGTCTTCCAGACCTCGCTCCGTACGCCGAGCTGCCGCCGCACGGACCGGAGGTCCTCGACGATGCCGGTGAGCCGGCTGATCTGGTCCCGCACGTCCAGCGCGAAGCGCACCTGTTCCGCAAGATCCTGCTGCGGCACGGTCACGCGGGGATCCGGCCGCACGACGATCGGCGCCGTGTACGTCTTCCCGTCCACCACGAGCCGCGCCGTGTAGGTGCCGGGCACGGCGAGCGGCCCCTTGTCGGCGCTGCCCTCGTCGATCTTGGCGCCCTTGATCTTCCGGGCGCCCTCGTACGCGAGGTCCCACACCGCCCGCTGCACTCCCGGATCGGTCCCCAGCGCCGGCTTGGGCGGCTTCTTGGGCTCGTCCGCGTCGTCCGGCGGATACTCGGCCGCCTCGGCAGTGCTCCGGAGGGTCCGGATCACGCCCCCCTGCGAGTCCAGGATCTCCAGCCGGATCTCGCCCTTGGGCTTCTGCTTCAGGTAGTAGTACACCAGCGCGCCGAGCGGCGGATTCTGGGCGGCGCCGGGCTCGGCGCCGCCCTCGCCGTGCCACTCGTTCACTACCCGCCACCGGACCGCGGGCTCGGGCGTGAACAGGTGCGCGTCTTCGTCGCGCACCCGGGCCGACATCTCCCGGATCGGCGTGAGGTCGTCGAAGATCCAGAGCGACCGCCCCATCGTGGCCAGCACCAGATCGTTGTCCTTCACCACGAGGTCGTGCACCGCGACGGTCGGGAGCCCGAGGCGGAGCGGTTGCCAGGTGGCGCCGTCGTCGGGCGACAGCATCATGCCCCGCTCGGTGCCGAGGTAGAGCAGGCCCCGGCGCTTCGGGTCCTCCCGGACCGCGTGCAGATAGACGTCCTGCGGCAGGCCGGCGGTGAGCCGCTTCCAGCTCCGGCCGTAGTCGCTCGTCTTCCAGAGGTACGGGCGGTCGTCGTCCAGCCGGTGTGCGTCCACCACCAGATAGGCGGCTGCCGCGTCAAAGGGCGAGGACTCGATCAGGCTCACGGTGCCCCACTCGGGGAAACCGGGGACATTCTTCGTGACGTCGGTCCAGCTCTTCCCGCCGTCGCGGGTCACGTGCACCAGGCCATCATCGCTTCCCGCCCAGATGAGCCCGGACTCCCGGGGAGATTCGGCCACGGCAAAGATCGTCCCGTAGAACTCGACTCCGGTGTTGTCGCCGGTGATCGGGCCGCCCGCCCACCGCTGCTTGCTCTTGTCGTTGCGGGTGAGGTCCGGGCTGATCGCGGTCCAGGTCTGTCCGCCGTCCGCGGAGCGGAAGAGCACGTTGCCGCCGTGGTAGACCACCTTCGGGTCGTGCGGCGACGTCGCGATCGGCGCGGTCCACTGGAACCGGTACTTGAGGTCCTCCGCCCCATGGCCCGATCCGTTCTCGGGATACACCGCCACGTTGCGGGCCTGGCGGGTGTGCTGATCGTAGCGGGTCATGATGCCGAGATACTCGCCGGCGTAGATCACGTCGGGATCGTCCGGCTCGGGCACCGCGAATCCCGCCTCGCCGCCGCCCACATCCCGCCAGTGGGCCAGCCGGATCCCTTCGCGCACGAGGCTGTTGCTCGGCCCCCACGCCGTGCCCAGGTCCTGCATGGCGCCCATGACGTGATACGGGGTCGCGTTGTCCACCGCCACGTGGTAGAACTGCGCGATGGGAAGTGGCGGCGTGTGCCAGTGCTCCCCGCCGTCGGGCGAGAGGTCCACCCCGCCGTCGTTGCCGTCGATCATGCGGCGCGGGTCCTTCGGGTCGATCCAGACGTCGTGGTGGTCGCCGTGATGCGGTCCCTTGACCGAAACGATCGTGCGCCCGCCGTCGATGGTCTTGAGCAGCCGGACCTGCGGGAACCACACGACCTCGCGGTTGGAGGGATCCACTGTGAACGTCGTGTAGTACCACGCGCGCTGGCGCAGGGCGTGGTGCCCGCTCGCCAGGGTCCACGTTTCGCCGCCGTCGTCCGAGCGGAAGAGGCCGCCCTGCTCCGCCTCGATCAGCGCGTAGACCCGGCGTCCGTCCGACGGCGCCACGGCGACCCCTACCTTGCCCCAGATCCCGTCAGGCAGGCCCTTGCCGGTGAGCTGCTTCCAGGTGGTCCCGCCGTCCCGGGAGACGTAGAGCCCGCTGCCCGGTCCGCCGCTGGTGAGATCCCACGGCCGCCGGCGCGCCTGCCAGAGCCCCGCGAACACGATGCTCGGGTTCGACGGGTCGAGCGCCACGTCCGAGGCGCCGGTGTCCGGGTCCTTCCTGAGCACGAATTGCCAGGTCTTCCCGCCGTCCTGCGTGCGCAGCACCCCGCGCTCGGGATTGGGACCGAATGCGTGGCCCAGCACGGCGGCGAACGCGATGTCGGGGTTGGTGGGATCCACCACCATCGTGCCGATCTGCCCCTCCTGCTTCCAGACCTGCGTCCAGGTTCTGCCGGCGTCGACCGATTTGTAGATGCCGTTGCCGGCGCCGACGTTCCCGCGGATGTTGGCTTCACCCGTCCCGACGTACACCACGTTCGGGTCGGACGGCGCCACCGCGATCGAGCCGATGGACGAGACCGGCTGGGCGTCGAAGACCGGCTTCCAGGAGGCGCCCCCGTCCTCCGACTTCCAGACGCCGCTCGCCGCCGCGGCGGCGTAGTAGGTGAGCGGATCGCCGGGCACGCCGGTCACGCGGGCAATCCGGCCACCTGCGGCCGGGCCGATCGAACGGAACTGGAGGGCCTCGAAGGGGGCCGGGCCCTTCTGGGCATCCTGGGCCCGGGCGGGAGCCACGGCGGCAAGGACGGCGGCGAGCGCGACAAGCCCGGTGCGATGGCGGGAGCGCATCATGAACCGATCTCGGTTGTCGGGAGGGGGAAGGTAATCTAGCGCCGGGCGCTCTCAGACGAAGCCGGGGGGCCGGCGCGGGCCCGCGCGCGCTCACGCCGAGATGCCCCGCACCGCGTGCGGCAGGTACGGCGCCTCGAGCGCGGCCCCTTCCTCGGCGCTCAGCGCCAGGTTCACGGCCCGGAGCGCCGCCTCCAGGTGCTCGAGCTTCGTGGCGCCGACGATCGGCGCGCTGACGCCCGGCCGGCCGAGGAGCCACGCGAGCGCCACTTCGGCCATGGTCGCGCCGCGCAGCTTCGCTACCCGTTCCACAGCATCCACCACGTCCCAATCGCTCGGCGCGTCGTACAGATGGGGCGAGTACGTGTCGCTGGCCGCCCGCGCGGTGCCGCCGCTCCCCACCTTCGCGTCGGCCGGCCGGGGCCGGGCGAGGAGTCCGCGCGCGAGCGGGCTCCACGGGATCACACCCACGCCCTCGTGCAAGCAGAGCGGAATCATCTCCCGCTCCTCCTCACGGTACAACAGGTTGTAATGGTTCTGCATGGAAACGAAACGCGCCCAGCCGTGCCGCTCCGACGCGGAGAGCGCGAGCGCCATCGTCCACGCGTAGCCGGAGCTCGCGCCGATGTAGCGCACCTTGCCGGCTTGCACGAGGTGGTCCAGCGCGGCGAGCGTCTCCTCGATCGGCACCGCGGGGTCGAAGCGGTGGATCTGGTAGAGGTCGATCGCCTCGCGGCCGAGCCGGCCCAGGCTCGCCTCGCACGCCTGCACCACGTGCTTGCGGGAGAGGCCGCTCCGGTTCGGTCCGGGGGCGAGGGGGAAGTAGACCTTGGTGGCCACCACGATCTCGTGGCGGTTGCCCAGCTCGCGGAGCGCCCGGCCGGTCACCTCCTCGCTCACGCCGGCCGAGTACATGTCGGACGTGTCGAAGAAGTTGATGCCGGCCTCGATCGCGCGGCGGAAGAACGGCCGCGCCGCCGTCTCGTCGAGCACCCACGGGCGCCAGGATGGGCTTCCGTAGCTCATGCAGCCCAGGCAGATGCGGGACACCGTGAGCCCGGTGCGACCGAGCTGGACGTATTGCATTGTCGTTCGCCTAGTGCGCCGCGGCCAGGATGCCCACCGCTTCCTCCTGGGTCAGGTTGCGATTGTAGACCGGCGTGCCCGGCTGCTGGCTGCGGCCCCCCTCGCGGAGCGTGCCGGTATCCACCGGGGCGAAGCCGATCTCCTCGACCAGGCGGGAGACTACCCGCTTGGCCTCGACGTCGTCGCCGGCTAAAAAGATGGCGCGCCGCTGGGCCAGCGGCAGGTCCGGCCGCCCCTGCCCGGCGAGATGCTCCCAGTAGATCGTGTTGAATGCCTTCACCAGCCGGGCGCCGGGCAGCCGCTTCGCGACCGCTTCGCTCGACGTCGACGTGCCGAGCTCCACGATGCCGCCGGTGGCCGTGTAGGGGTTCATGGCGTCGATGACGATCTTTCCGCGTACGGCGCCGGGAGCCGGCCAGGCCTCCGGCGTGCGCCAGGGAACGGCGAGCAGGACGGCGTCGCCGAACGCGGCGGCCTCCTGCGCCGTGGTCGCATGCACCCGGGCCGCGCCCGCCTCCCGGTTGATCTCCTCCACCAGGCTCGCGAGCGACGCGGGGCCGCGCGAGTTGCTGAGGGCCACCTCGTGTCCCGCGCGGGCAAAGAGCCGTGCCGCGGTGGCGCCGATGTGCCCGGCGCCGAGGATACCGATTCGCATAGATGCTCCTGATGCCGCGTGCTAGACGTTGACTCGCGCCATGCCGGCGGCCGGATAGCGGGCCCCCGCGGCAACGTCCCTGGGGGACGCCGCGTCGATGGCCGCCAGCTCGGCGGGGCTCAGATGCACGGCCAGCGCGGCGGCGTTTTCCTCGAGGTAGGGCACCCGCTTGGTGCCGGGAATCGGCACGATGTCGTCGCCCTGGGCCAGGACCCAGGCAAGCGCGAGCTGCGACGGAGTGCAGCGCTTGGCCCGCGCCAGCTCCTCGATGCGCGCCACCAGCGCCACGTTCTTCGCGAAGTTCTCGCCCTGAAAGCGGGGGTTGTTCCGCCGCCAGTCGTCCGGCGCCAGGTCTTCCAGACGCCGGATCCGGCCGCCCAGGAACCCGCGTCCGAGCGGGCTGTAGGCCACGAACCCGATGCCAAGCCGGCGGCAGGCCGGAAGAATCTCGTCCTCGGGGTCGCGGCTCCAGAGCGAATACTCCGTCTGGAGCGCGGTGATCGGGTGGACGGCGTGGGCGCGGCGGATCGTCTCGGGGCCGGCCTCGGAGAGCCCGAGGAAGCGGACCTTGCCGGCCCGGACCAGGTCCGCCATGGCACCCACGGTTTCCTCGATCGGCACCTTGGGATCGACGCGGTGCTGGTAGTAGAGATCGATGTGGTCGACGCCCAGACGGGAAAGCGACCCGTCGCAGGCCTGCCGCACGTACTCGGGCCGCCCGTTCAACCCGGCCCAGCTCCCGTCGGGGCCGCGGACGTTGCCGAATTTGGTGGCGAGCACCACGCGCTCGCGCCGGTCGCGAATGGCCCGGCCGACCAGCTTCTCGTTGGTGTAGGGACCGTAGACGTCGGCGGTGTCGAGGAAGGTGACGCCCAGCTCGAGCGCCCGGTGGATCGTGGCGAGGGACTCGGCGTCGTCGCCCGGACCGTAGAACTCGGACATGCCCATGCAGCCGAGCCCCATGGCGGAAACGACGAGGTCCTGGGCGCCCAGACGGCGCTGCTCCATGACTGCCTCCGTGGGAAGAATTCGCCGATGCTCAGGAGGCAACCCCGCACGCGGCTTTGCGGTTCCCTCTCGCTGGCGCAGGAGCCCCTGCCCCGCGGTCGCGCCATTCAAGAAATGCCCCGGCAATGTGCCGTACAAAGATTGGAGGGGTGCGCGGCACCCGGCGACTCTTCCGGCTCGGCGCCATCTGGCCGACAACTTGCAAGCGATTGAAGAGAACAGCCCCGCAACCGCGACGAACCCAAGGACTTGTGAGCGCCAAGCCCCACGTCCTGCTCATCGACGATGACGCCAGCATCCTGAGTGCCGTCCGCCGGCTGCTGGTCCGGTCCGGGCACGAGGTGACCGAGGCCCCGAACGGTGCCGAAGGGCTCCGCCTCTGGCGGGAGCAGGGCGCCGGGCTGGTGCTGACGGACCTCCAGATGCCGGGCATGAACGGCCTGGAAGTCATCCTGCAGCTCCGCGCCTATGCGCCGAGCCTCCCCGTCATCGCGATGTCCGGCGGCGGGCGGTCCCGGGATCTGGACCTGTTGGGCAGCGCCGGGTTGCTGGGAGCGGTCGGCCTGCTTACGAAGCCCTTTACGGCCGACGAGCTGGCCGCGGCGATCGGGGCCGCGGCAGGCCAGGCCGGGCGGGAGCTGGCCTAGCCGGCTGCACAACACGAAGGCCAGCCCGAATGCGCTGGCCTAAGTCGTTGCGGGAGCAAGAGGCGCGGGACGGAATCGAACCGTCGAATGGAGGTTTTGCAGACCTCTGCCTTACCACTTGGCTACCGCGCCGGGGGACGTAAAGCTATTCCCGGGTCACGAGTTACGCAACGCAGGATTCGCGCCGCTACTCGATGATCCCGTAGGCCACGGCCTCCCGGTCGAGCGGGCCCGACACCCACACCCTGCCCCCCGCATGAGCCCACAGGTTGGGCGACGGCCGGACCAGGGGATGCCGCTCGCCGTCCGCCGTCACCAGGTACAGCACCGCCCCATCGGCCACGAGCCGGCCGTCGGTAGCGGGCACGCCGTTCGCCGCCACCACCGTGAACCGCTCCACACTGAGCTCGGTGCCCGCGAGCCGGCCTACCACCGCCAGCCTGAGCCCGTCCACCCGCTTGAGCGCCGCCGGCCCGACGAGCGTGAGCGCCTCCCCTCCCCCAACCGGGACCAGCGTGACCTTCGGCAGCGCCTCGACCCCGACTACATGCACCGTTCCGAGAATCGAATCGGCCGCTGCTGCGTCCGCCCCGCCGGGCGGCGCACCCCTGGTCTGGTGGCACGCCATGCCGGCGACGCCGAGCGCGGCGAGCAACGCGACGAGTCCGCGGCCGGGCATGCGCATCAGTGTACTCGGATGATCCCGAGGCGGAGCGCGCTCGATGGCGACAGCGTCCCGCCGCTCCCGCTCTCCAGCTGCAGCGCCTCGGTCCCCGCGTTCGACGCGGTGAGCAGGAAGTAGGCGGCCGCCGTCCCCGGCACGCCGGTGACGGTCTGGTTGATCGTGCCGGCCGTGAAGGCGCGCGGCTGGAGCGGATACACCGGCGTCCCCGAGTTGGTGAACAGGCCGCACGGCTGGCCGCTGCACGTGAGCTGAGTCTGGCCCACGTTGAAGATCTCGGCGAAGTTGAAGCTCGGGATAGTGATGCGTGGATCGGCGGCGGTGTACGTCGGCGTGGTATAGATGGCCGACGCGAGGTTCCAGTACATGAGCAGCTCGGGGATCGACTGCCCGGTGTGGCTGCTCAGGTTGGCCAGGCCGCTCAGGGCCGGCTCGTTCACCAGCGCCTTGATGAACGTGCCCTCGTCGGGCGACGCGTACTGGTCCGTGGCCCAGCGGGCGATGGCCCAGCCCGCGCCGTAGTTCGCGGGCGAGTCCTTGCCGAGCCCTTCGGCGTTCAGGCTCTCGTTCTGGAGATATTGGAAGAAGAACGGGAGATGGCTGATCACCAGCGCGTACGGCTTGTCGTTCGCCGCGTCGCACGGCGTGCCGAGACTGATCTCGCACGCCACCGTCTGGCCGAAGGTCGCGTTGCCCTTCCACGTCGCCTGGTTGAAGTTCCGCTCCCAGATCTCCGCCGATTCCTGCGCCAGCCCCTCCTCCAGCCAGACTTCCTCGAGCACCGGGCTGTTGTTGATGATCCGGTCGGCGTACGAGACGATGTGCTTGGTCTCGTGTGCCGCGGTTGCCCGCAGCTGCTTCTTCCAGGCCGATACCGAGTAGCCGTTCGCCGACGGCGTGAGCGAGTAGAACATCTCGGTCACGTTGCTGAAGTCGGCGTTGGGGCCGCTCGAGGCGAACGGGAAGAAATCGCAGCCGTTCACGAACGCGACGATCCCGCCGCCGACGCCGTTGAGGACCGGCGTGATCGTGAGGGTCACCTTGCCGAGACCGGACAAGCTGGCGTCGTACGCCAGCGGGTCGCCCACGTAGGTCTGGGTGTGCGGCCACGTGATCAGATCGTACTCGTCGGCGAACGTCTGATAGAAACCGGAGTCGGGACGTTGCGCCTGGGGCCAGGTGGTGAGATTCGTATCCGCCAGCACGATGATATGCTGCCCCACCGCCACCGTCCGGGCGCCGATCGAGTCCACATCGATGCAGCCGCCGCCCAGCCCCTTCGCGACGTACACTTTATTCACGTTGCCGATGGTCGTGGTGACCGCGGCGCTGATCCGGGCCGTGCGCGCGGTGACTCCGAGCCGTGCCCGGACCGCTTGCGGGTTGCCGAGCCGCGCGAACACCCGGCGATTCCGGTCGAGCATGGCGAGGTGGTTCTGCACCAGCCGTGACGCCGCCGCCAGGGCCGCCTGGTCCGCTCCGCTCACCGCGTACGCGGGGCCCTGCGCCGCGGCGAAGCCGGCGGGGGGAGCCGCGGCCTCCGGCAGCGGGACCGCGCGCGCGACGGGTGCGGAGAGGAACGCGCCGGCGAGCGTGAAGTCCTCGGTCGCGGTGTACGCCGCGCCCGTGTTCACGACCGCGATCAGGTACTGGGAGCCGGCCTGGAGCGTGAGCTGGGTGGCCGTGCCGGGCGCATTGAGGAACACCGCCGACTGGCCCGCCGTGGCGAGCGTCGTGCCGCCCGACCCGTTCAGCACCAGCAGGGTCACCCCGACTTGCTGCGGGCTGTTGCTCGCTCCCGTGGCCGTGATCGGCACGCCGGCCGTGTAGCTGCCGGCGGCGAGGCCGCCGGTCGCCGCGCTGATCGTCAGCGTGGCCGGTGACCTAGTCTGGTCGACGCTCGCGCTCAGCCACCCGGACGCGCCGGTGTACGTGATCGAGCCGACGGCAATGCCGGAGAGGGCGACGCCGTTCGTGCCCGCCTTGATGGCCACGGTCTGCGGCCCCGGACTCGCGCTGCCCTGCACTCCGGCAAAGGTTACCGAGCTGGCCGCCAGCACGATGCTCGGCGGGCCCGGCGGCGGGCCTGTCGGGCCGCCGCCGCAGCCGGCCAGGGCAAGTCCCAGCCCGCCGGCAATCGCGTACCAGCGCCGAGTTCGCGCCATTGCTGCCTCCAGGAGGTTACTTCAAGTAGCACTGGCGGTGCCGGTGCCAAAAGGCCCCGGATGCGACACGGCAGGGGCGCTTTTGCGACACCCTGCCGGCGGGCTACCGGGCTAGTGGCACCCCTCCTCCACTACGTCGCCGTCCATGACGACCGCGCAGACGTGGGTAACGTACTCGAACGGATCGCCGTCGAAGAGCGCGAGGTCCCCGTCCTTGCCGGTCTCCAGCGACCCCACCCGCTGGTCCACGCCGAGGATCCGGGCCGCGTCGATCGTGATGCTCGCGAGCGCCTGATCCGCAGGCAACCCCCAGGCCGCCGCCATCGCCGCCTCGAACAGGACCACGCGGGTCTTGGGCACGTAGCGCTCGTACCCGCTCTGGAGGGCCACCTGGAGCCCCGCGCCCCTGAGCTTGCCGATGGTCTCCACCGTGGCGTTCTGCA
>Ga0187823_10000321_pt1 | contig 11997 bp, 7 predicted proteins | sample NC_wetland_sal_i_12_FD_132968 | JGI IMG/M metagenome (GOLD analysis project Ga0187823, IMG submission 132968) | Wetland sediment microbial communities from Neuse River Estuary, North Carolina, USA - SourceSoil_3 | ecosystem: Environmental > Aquatic > Freshwater > Wetlands > Sediment | place...
CCGCCCGCCGGCGGCTTGCCGCCGGTGCGCTCGCGCTCGCGCTGGGGCTCGGCACGCTGGCGGCGGCGGGGCCGATCCGCGGAGCGGCGGCGGCGCTCTGGCACCCGGCACGGGCCTGGGCGGCGACCATCGCGCCGGTGCGGCTCCGGGCCGGGGCGGCCGAGGTCGACCGCGGCGCCACGGTGCCGCTCGACGTGTACGCGGCGGGGCGCCGGGCCGCGACGCTCTGGCTTCGGGCCCCGGGCGAGGCCTGGCAGCCGAGGCCGCTGCGGCTCGACTCGCTCGGGCACGCGCGGTTCCTGGCGGGGCCGCTCCGAAGCGACCTCTACGCTCGCGTCACCAGCGGGCGGCGCTCGTCCGACACGGTGGAGGTCCGGGTGCGGCTGCCGGTGTTCCTCGGCAGCGTCGCCGTGACCGCCCACTATCCGGCCTACCTCCGCCTGGACGACGAGCCGGTGCCGCTGGCCGGCGACACCGTCCTGCTCCCCGCCGGCACCCGGCTCGAGACCAGCGGCCAGGCGACCGCGGCGGTCGCCGCTGCCGGGTGGGCCATGGGCGACGAGGTCGAGCGCCTCACGGTGTCAGGCGCCCACTTCTCCGGCAGCTTCGTCCCCCGCCGCTCGGGCACGTACCGGCTCGCGCTCGCCTCCGCCGCCGGCGCCGCGCTCGCCGGCGACACGCTGCGACTCGCGTTGCGAGTCGTGCCGGACAGCGCGCCCCGCGTGGATGTGCCCGTCCCCGGCGGGGACACGCTCGCGCCGCTCGATCTGCGCGTGCCGCTGGTCATCGACGCGCGCGACGACCACGGCATCCGCGCGGTGGCGGTGGAGAGCCGGCGCATCAGCCAGCTGGGCATGGTGGATCCGATTCGGCGCGAGCCGGTGCCGGTGCCGGCCGCGGCGGACCGGACGATCCTGTCGTTCACCCTGGATCTCAACCGGCGCGGGCTGCTGCCCGGCGATACGGTCCGCTACGCCGCGATCGCGACCGACAACTCGCCCGCGGGGCAGACCGGCCGGTCGCGCGAGTTCGTGCTGCGGCTGCCGACGATGAGCGAGGTCCGCCAGGCGCAGCGGGAGGCGAGCCGCGCCGTGGCGGGACGGCTGGACAGCCTGGCCGCGCGGAGCCGCCGGCTCGAGCGCCAGACCGAGGATCTCGCCCGGGAGCAGCCCCGCACCGCGGGCTCCGAGAGCGGGAGCCGGTCCGAGCCGCTGCCCTACGAGGAAGCGCAGCGGGCAGAGGCGGTGGCCGCGCGGCAGCAGGACATGGTGGCCCAGGCGGAGGCGCTCAAGCAGTCACTCGAGACGCTCGAGAAGGCCGCCGAGGCGGCCGGCATGCGCGACTCCGCGTGGCAGCGCCAGCTGGCGGAGATCCGCAGCCAGCTCGAGCGCGCGCTCACGCCGGAGCTCAGAGCGCAGCTGGAGAAACTGCAGGAGGCGCTCAAGCACCTCGACGCCGAGGCGACCAAGGACGCGCTGGAGCAGCTGGCGGAGCGGCAGCGCCAGCTGCGCCAGGCCCTGGAGCAGGCCCGGGAGCTGTTCCGCCGTGCCGCCGTGGAAGGCGACCTGGCCAACCTCGCCCAGGAGTCGCGCGACCTGGCACGGCAGCAGCGTGAGTGGAGCGAGCAGGCCGGCGCTGCCGACAGCGCCCGGGCAGCCGGCGCGGAGCAGCATCTGGCCGGCCGGACCGACTCGCTCGCGTCCGCCCTCCGGCAGGTCGGGCCCGATCTTCCCTCCGAGCGCCAGGAGCGCGTGGGAAAGGCGGCGGAGCAGGCCGCCGAGGCGGCCCGGCAGATGCGACAGGCGGCAGGGGCGATGCAGCAGGGCCAGCGGTCCGAGGCGGGGCGGCGGGGGAAGCGCGCGGCGGACCAGCTCGAGCCGGTGGGCGAGAGCCTCGATCAGGAACGGAAGGGACTCCAGCAGGAGTGGCGCAACGAAGTGACGAGCGGGCTCGACCGCGCGCTGGCCGAGACGAGCCGTCTGGCGGAGCGCCAGCTGGGCATCGCGCGCGGGTTCGAGCGCGGCGCGCCCCCGGCGCTCTCCCGCGGCGAGCAGGCCGCGGTAGAGGAAGGGGTCACCCGGCTCCAGAGCCAGCTGCGCACGCTGGCCGGCAAGAACGCGCTGGTGCCCGCGCGGATCGCCGAGGCCTTCGCGGCGGCGCAGCTCCAGATGGACCGCTCCCGGGAGGCGGTGTCCTCGGCCAATCCGAATCCGCGCGAGGCGGCGGAGCGGGCCGGCGCCGCGGTGGACGCGCTCAACGCGGCGGCGTACCAGCTGCTGCGGGCGCGGTCCAGCGTCTCGGGGGCCGCATCCGGCTCCGGGCTCGCGGAGGCCATGGAGCGCATGGCGCGCCTCGCGCAGCAGCAGGGGCGGATCGGACAGCAGACCGAGGGCATGCTGCCGATGATGGGCGGCGGCGGGGCGCCGCAGCAGCTCCGCCAGCTCGGCGCGCAGCAGCGCGCGCTCGCCGAGCAGCTGGAGAAGCTCCGGGGCCAGGGCGACCTTCCGGGCGCCGGTGAAATGGCGGAGGAGGCCAAGGACCTCGCGCGCCGACTGGAGGCGCAGCAGCTCGACCGCGAAACCCTCCAGCGGCAGGAGCGGCTGTTCCGGCGCATGCTCGACGCGGGCCGCACGCTCCAGGGACAGCAGGAAGACGAGCGGAAGGAGCGGCAGAGCACGCCGGCCGGGGGCGACAGCGTACATCTGCCGCCGGCCCTGCGCCCGGGCATGCTGGGGAACGACGATCGGTTGCGGGTGCCGAGCTGGGAGGAGCTGCAGCGGCTCTCGCCCGAGGAGCGGCGGATGGTCGTCGACGATTTCCGGAGGTTGTCGGAAGTGAGAGGTGAGAAGTGAGAGGTGAGAGGTGAGAGGGGGAGGGCGGCCCCAGCTGTTCGGCGTGGGGCTCATGCTGCTCACGCTCGCGGCGGTGCCGGGGCTGCACGCGCAGGGCGGCGGCGCGCCGGCGCCCGACGCGGCCCGGCGCGCGTACGACCTGGAGCGCCGGGGGAGTTACGCCGATGCGGCCGCGGCTTACCGCGACCTCCTGGCGCAGAAGCCGGGCGACGCCTCGGCGCTCTTCGGACTCGAGCGCTCGCTCAGCGCGACCAACCGGACGGCCGAAATCATCCCGGCGGCGCGCGCGGCGATCGCGGCCAGTCCGGGGACGGGCGCGTTCTACGGCGTGGCGCTCAGGGCGTGGGCGGCGGCGAACCAGACGGACAGCGTGCGCGCGACGGCGGAGCAGTGGGCGGCGATCGCCCCGGGCGACGACGCGCCGTTTCGCGAGTGGGGCGCGGCCGCCCTGGGGCGTCACGACCAGGCCGAGGCGCGCCGCGCCTACCTCGCAGGGCGCCAGCGCGTCGGCCGTCCCGACGCGCTCGCGGCCGAGCTCGCGGCGCTCGACTCGCAGGACCAGGAGTGGACCGCCGCGCTGCACGAATGGGTCGCCGCCGTGGCGAAAACGCCGGGGTACCGGATGACCGCCGTGAGGATGCTGGCAGCGGCTCCCGACTCGTTGCGCCCGGGCCTGCTCGCGCTGCTGGCCAAGGAGCCGGCGCCCGCGGCCCGCGGGATCGAGTCGGACCTCCGGGCCCGCTGGGGCGATCCCGTCGGCGGGTACGAGACGTTGGCCGCAAGCCTGCCGGCCGACCGCGCGGAGGCCGTTCGGGCGCTCACGGGATTCCTCGAGCAGCTGCGAGGCCGGAAAGAGCCGGCGGCGCGGCGGGCGCAGGGGCTCGCCCTCTCCGCGCTCGCAGAGCGGACGCCGGGGCCGGCGGGCTCGCGCCTCCGGCTCGACGCCGCCCAGGCGTTCGCCGACGCCGGCGACGCGGAAGCGGCCCGGCGGATGCTGAGCGGCGTGACGGAGGATTCGACGGCGTCCAGCGCGGCCGCCTCCGACGCCGCGACGACCATGATCGGGGTGCTGGTAAACGAAGGCAAGGTGGACGAAGCGGCGCGGAAGCTGGCCGAGCTCAAGCCCACGCTTGCGAGCGAGGACTGGCTGGGCCTCCGGCGCCAGGTTGCCTGGGGCTGGGTCCGGGCGGGGAAGCTGAGCCGCGCGGACTCGGCGGTCGCGGGGGACTCGAGCGTGGACGGCCTCGCTCTCGCCGGGCGGCTCCGCCTCTTTCACGGGGACGTGGCGGGCGCGGTGTCGCTGCTCGAGCAGGCCGGGCCCTATGCCGGATCCAGAGAGGAAGCCACCACCCGTACCGCGATCCTCGCGCTGCTGCAGCCGATCGAGGCGGAGAGCCTCCCGGCCCTGGGCCAAGCCCTGCTCGCGGTGGAGCGGGGCGACACCGCGAGCGGCGTGAGCGCGCTGGAGCAGGTGGCGCAGGGCCTGCCGGCCGAGCAGGGCGGCGCGGATGTGCGGCTCTACGCCGGGCGGGTGGCCCGCGCCGCGGGCAGGACGGCCGACGCGGAGCGACTGTTCCGGGCCGCCGACGTTCCGGGGGCGAAGGCCACCGCGCCCGCGGCGGAGCTCGCGCTCGCCGGCCTGCTCGCCGATCTCGATCGCCCGAAGGAGGCCGCCGCCGTGCTCGAGCGGATGATCCTGGGCTTCCCCGACAGCGCGCTGATTCCCCAGGCGCGCCGCCTGCTCGACGAAGTCCGCGGGGCGGTGCCAAGGACATGAGGCGCCGCGACTTCCTCGCCGGCTCCGCCGCCGCGCTGGCGGCGCTCACACCCGCCGCGCGGCTCTGGGCCGCCGGGCGGGCGGGGTGGCTCCTGGTTCCCATGGACGACGCTCAAAGCGACCACCTCAAGGCGTACGGGCTCACCTACCGCGCTGTGCAGCGGGGCGTGCGCGCCGAATGGCTGCTCAACTACCGGAACGGCGCCTTCCTCATGCCGGCCGATGCGACGACGCCGCGCGACGCCGCGCTCGCCGGCATCACCGTCGAGCCGATGGACGACGGCCAGGTGCTCCAGGTCCGGGCGCAGATCCAGGACGGCAACATGGACGCCATCCCCCTGGAGAAGCCGCCCAAGGTCGCGGTCTACGTGCCGCCCAACGCCCCGCCCTGGGACGACGCGGTGACGATGGCGCTCAACTATGCCGGGATCGAGTTCGCCAAGATCTGGGACTGGGAGGTGCTGCACGACGGGCTCAAACAGTACGATTGGCTGCATCTTCACCACGAGGACTTCACCGGACAGTACTCGAAGTTCTATCTCAACTACGCCGGCGCGCCGTGGCTGCTGGACATGGTGAAGCAGAACACCGCGATGGCGCGCTCGCTGGGCTTCCCCAGCGTTCCCGAGGAGAAGAAGGCGGTGGCCCGGGCGATCGCGGCGTTCGTCGAGCGGGGCGGCTTCCTCTTCGCCATGTGCACGGCCACCGAGACGCTCGACCTGGCGCTCGCCGGGCAAGGCGTGGACATCGCGACCAACTACGCCGACGGGACGCCGATGGACCCGAAGGCGTCCGAGAAGATGCACTGGGAGCTGGCGCTGGCGTTCCAGAACGCGCACCTGGAGCTCGACCCCTCGGTGCCGGTGTTCTCGGACATCGACGGACACCAGGTCAACTCGCTCGACCGACGCCAGCAGTTGGGCTCGTTCACGCTGTTCAACTTCAGCGCGAAGATCGATCCGGTCGCGACGATGCTGGTGCAGAACCACCGGCAGGTGATCCCCGACTTCTACGGGCTCACCACCTCGTTCACCCGGCGGACGCTCAAGCCGAGCGTGACGGTGCTGGCCGACGAGCCGGGCGCGCCGTGGGTCAAGTACATCCACGGCGAGCGGGGGCAGGGCACCTGGACCTTCTTCGGGGGGCACGATCCGGAGGACCCGCAGCACCAGATCGGCGACGCGGCGACCGACCTGTCGCTCCACCCGCACTCGCCGGGCTACCGGCTGATCCTGAACAACGTGCTGTTCCCGGCGGCGAAGAAGAAAGAGCTGAAGACCTGACAACTGCAACTGCAAACCACAGAGGCACGGAGGCACAGAGACTGCATTTTCTTGGTACGCTGTTCGGGCATCTCGCGACTAGATTGATACGTTAGCTCTCTTACGGACAGCCCCCACAAGCTGTTCTCTGTGCTTCTGTGCCTCTGTGGTTCAAAAGCCATTGAAGAATTCCGCTGAGCGCATCCAAGCCGATGTCGGCGCCTACCTCGCCCGGGAGATCGCGGCCGCGGGCGGGCGCGAGGTGTCGTTCGTGGCGCAGGTGGGCCCCGATGGCGTCGTCGTCGGCGCGCGGGTCGTGGCGCGGGGCACGGTGGACATGGTGCTCGCGCTGCCGGGCGTCGCCCGGCGGGGCGAGATGCTGCTGCACAACCACCCGAGCGGCCTGCTCGAGCCCTCGGTCGCCGATCTCAACGTGGCGGCCCTGCTGCACGACGGCGGCGTGGGCTTCGGAATCGTGGACAACGCGGCCACCGAGCTGTACGTCGTGGTCGAAGTGCCGCGCGGCCACGAGATCCGCCGGATCGATCCCTTCGACATCATCGACGCGCTGGGCGAAGAGGGCCCCGTCGCCCGCGTGCTGGGCCGCTACGAGGACCGGCCCACCCAGCGGGACATGGCCGCGTACGTGGCCGACGCGTACAACGACGGCGGGGTGCTCCTGCTCGAGGCGGGCACCGGGGTCGGGAAATCGTTCGCCTATCTCGTCCCGGCGCTGGCCTGGGCCCGGGCCAACGGCGAGCGTACCGTGGTGAGCACGAACACGATCAATCTCCAGGAACAGCTCGTCGGCAAGGACCTGCCCCTCCTGCGCGAGGCGCTCGCCACCGACGGCTACACCCCGACGTTCGCCCTGCTCAAAGGCTGGCGGAACTATCTCTGTCTCGCGCGGCTCCACGGCGCGGTCGGCGGGCAGCGGACGCTGCTCGAGCCCGAGAAGCACGACGAGCTGCTCGGCCTGGCCGAGTGGGCCGGCCACACGGCCGACGGCACGCTGAGCGATCTGCCGGTGGCGCCGAGCGGCGAGGTGTGGGACGAGGTGAGCGCGGAGCCCGACCTCTGCACCCGGCTCAAGTGCCCCCACTTCGACCAGTGCTTTCTCTTCCGCGCGCGCCGGCGGGCGGCGGAGGCGGACGTCGTGGTGGTGAACCATCATTTGCTCGCAGCCGACCTCTCGGTCCGGCAGGCGTCCGACAACTGGGAGGAGGCGGCGGTGCTTCCGCCCTATCGCCGTCTGGTCCTCGACGAGGCGCACCACCTGGAGGACGTGGCCGCGCAGCATCTTGGCGTCCAGGTGACGAGCCGGGGCCTCCAGCGGCTGCTTGGCCGGTTCGAGCGGCGGGGCAAGGGCCTCGTGCCCACGCTCGCCTACGAGCTGATGGCCCAGGGCGGGGAGGGCGCGCGGGCCGGACTCGAGCTGCTCCAGCAGCGACTGCTGCCCGCTCTGGCGCACGCGCGGCTGGCGGGCGAGGCGCTGTTCCTCCGGCTGCACGGTCGCCTGGAGGCGCTGCCGGGCGCCCAGCTCCGGCTGGACGACGCCTTCGGCGCCGATCCGGTTTGGGGCGAGGGGCTCGCCGCGGAGCTGGAGGCGGCGCTGGGGGCGCTGCGCACGCTGGCCGAGATCCTGGACGCGGTGACCGACCGGCTGGAAGAGGGCGACGGGACCGACCGCTCGCGGCAGCTGCTCCAGGAGCTGCGCGCGGTGCTGCGCCGGCTCGCGACCGTGGGCGACGGGCTGAACCGTACTCTCCGGCCCGCGGCCGGCGGTCCGCCCACGGTGCGCTGGATGGAGCGGACCGGCCAGCGCGGCCAGGCGACCGGCCTGTTCGCGGTGCCGCTCGACCTCGCCCCGCTGCTCCGGGAGCTCCTGTGGGACCGGCTGGACACGGTCGTGCTCACCAGCGCCACGCTCGCGGCCGGCGGCGAGTTCGAGTTCCTCGAGTCCCGGCTCGGCCTCACCGGCGAGGACACGCCCGTCACCGTGCGGGAGACGTTCGCGTCGCCCTTCGACTATCCGTCCCAGTGCCTGTTCGGCATACCCACCGACCTGCCGGAGCCGCGGGACGACGAGGCGGGCCACGGGGCGGCGCTGGCGCAGATCGTGACCGATCTGGCGTACGCGTCGGACGGCGGGATGTTCGTGCTGTTCACCAGCCACGCCGCGCTGCGCCGCGCGGCGGCGGCCCTCCGGGACACGCTGGCCGCGCGGTGGCCGGTCCTGGTGCAGGGCGAGGCGTCGCGCGACCTGCTGCTCCGCCGGTTCCGCGACGCCGGCAACGCCATCCTGCTCGGCACCGATTCGTTCTGGGAGGGTGTGGACGTGCCGGGGCGCGCGCTCCGCGCTCTCGTGCTCAATAAGCTACCTTTCAAGGTTCCGTCGGAGCCGCTGACCGCGGCCCGGCTGGAGCGGCTGGCAGAGCAGGGAAGCGACGGCTTCATGGGATACCTGCTGCCGCATGCGGCGCTCAAGCTCAAGCAGGGCTTTGGCCGGCTCATCCGGAGCCGCCAGGACGTGGGGGTGGTCTTGCTGCTGGACAGCCGGGTGGTAACCAAGCGCTACGGGCCGTTGGTGCTGAGCGGACTCCCGCGTGCGGAGCGGGTCGTCGGGAGCTGGAGCCAGGTCCGGACCCGGTGCGAAGACTTTTTCGCCCGGTTCGGCATCGGGGCGAGCGTATGATCCCGGTCCACCCCGGCAAGATCGTCGGCGTCGGGCGGAACTACCTGGAGCACGCCCGGGAGCTGGGCAACGAGGTGCCGCCGGAGCCGCTCATCTTCCTCAAGCCGACGACGGCGCTGCTCGAGCCCGGTGGAACGATTCTCCTGCCGCGCGTCTCCAAGCAGGTGGAGTTCGAGGCGGAGATCGGTGTCGTGATCGGACGGCGGCTCCGGCACGCCGGGCCGGAGGAGGCGGAGGCGGGCATCGCCGGCTACACCTGCGTGAACGACGTCACCTGCCGCGACCTTCAGCGCGCGGACGGCCAGTGGACCCGGGCCAAGGGGTTCGACACCTTCTGCCCGGTCGGGCCGCGAGTGGCGGCGGGCCTGGACTGGCGCGGACTCGAGCTCCGGTGCCGGGTGAACGGCGTGGAGCGGCAGCGGGCCCGGGCCGCGGACATGCACTTCTCGATCCCCGTGCTGGTGTCCTACATCAGCGGGATCATGACGCTCGAGCCAGGCGACCTCATCGCCACCGGCACGCCGGCCGGCACCGCGCCGCTCAAGGACGGGGACGTGGTGGAAGTGGAGATTTCCGGCGTCGGCGTACTCTCGAACCCCGTGCGGAGCGAGAACGGCAGATGATCACCTTCAGCGACCGCCTGGGCGCCCTGCCCGGCTACCCGCTCGCCGAGATCCCGGCCATCAAGCGGCGGCTGCTCGAGCGGGGCGTGGACGTCATCGACCTGGGCGCGGGGGACAACGACGCTCCGCCGCCCGACGTGGCCATCGAGACGATGATCACGGCCGTGCGCACGACCGCGCTCAGCAAGTACGGCTTCCAGCAGGGCCTGCCCGAGTTCCGGCAGGCGGCCACCCGGTGGGTGGAGCGGCGGTTCGGCTTCCGGTTCGATCCGGCCACCGAGATGCTGCCGCTCATCGGCTCCAAAGAGGGGCTGGCGCATCTCGTGTTTGCCGTGGCGAACCCGGGCGACGTGGCCATCGTGCCGGAGCCGGGCTACCAGGCATACATCGGCGGCGCGATCCTCGCGGGCGCCGAGCCGCATATCGTCCCGCTCAAGCGGGAGCAGCGGTTCCTGCTCGAGCTGGACCGGGTGCCGGAGTCGGTCCTCCAGCGCGCGAAGATCGTATTCGTCAACTACCCCAACAATCCCACCGCGGCCGTGGCGACGCCCGAGTACCTCGAGCGCACGGTGGCGATCTGCCGGCGCCACGGGATCCTGCTCGCCTACGACAACGCGTACTGCGACCTCACGTTCGACGGCTACCGGGCGCCGAGCATCTTCGAGACGCCGGGCGCGCGGGAGGTGGCCGTCGAGTTCTTCTCCCTCTCGAAGAGCTTCTCGATGACCGGCTGGCGGATCGGCTTCGCGGTCGGGTCGAAGGAGCTCATCGGCGCGCTCACCCGGGTCAAGTCGTACATCGACACCGGCCCGTGGCTTGCGATCCAGAAGGCCGGGGCCGCGGCGCTCGACCAGCAGGAGGCGCTGGTGGTGCCCGTCCGGGCGGAGATCGAGCGCCGGCGCGACGCCGGGGTCGAGGCCCTCCGGAAGGCGGGCTTCGCGGTGGACTCGCCCAAGGCGGCCATGTACCTCTGGGTGGCGCTCCCGGAGGAGGTGCCCTCCGCGGTGTTCGCGCGGCGGTCCCTGGAAGAGGCCGGTGTGGTAGTCCTGCCGGGGAGCGGCTTCGGCCCGGCGGGCGAAGGCTACTTCCGGATCGCGCTCACGGTGGGCCCGGCCCGGCTCGCGGAGGCGGCCGGCCGCCTGGGCGAGATGCTGGAGCGGATGCGGCGTGGAGCGCTCGCGACCAGCGCTTGAGCTGACGCTCCCGCGCCCCCGGCGGGGCTGGCCGTGGATCGCGCTCGCGGCGAGCCTGCTCTTCCACGCCGTCGTCATCCTCGTGTCGCGGGTGGATGGCCGGCCCCCGGTCGTGCCGCATCGCCCGGACCAGCTCATCGTCCTGCCCCCGTTGGCCGACGGGCCGCGGGCCGTCGAGCTGCCGTACCGCGAGCCTCGCGCGGAGCCGGGCGCACCCGGGCGTCCAAAGGCACCGGTCCGGCGGCTGCCGGAACCGACGCCGCTGATCGTGGTCCCGGTTCCGGTGGCGCCTCCCCGGGACTCCGGGCTGGTCATGGCGCCGCCGCCGGCGCCGGTGACCCCCGGTCGCATCGGGCCCGACTTCGCCGACGGCCAGCTCTGGGTGCGTCCGCTCCCGCTCCCGCCCCGGGAGCTGGCCCAGCGGCTCCGGAAGACCGACGCGGAGCTCGCCGACAGCGTGGTGAAGGTCACGATCCAGAAGTTCCTCGACTCGATCGCCGCGGAGCCGGGCGCCGACCGCGCCGAGCTGCCCGAGTGGAGCACCAACATCGCGGGCAAGAAGTTCGGCATCGACCGGAAGTACGTGACGGTGGCGGGGCTCAAGATCCCGGCCGCGGTGCTCGCGCTCATCCCGCTGCACGGTGGGACCAACGAGTCGAAGGCGTTCGACCACACCGACGAGCTGCTGGCCGACCTGCGCTACGCCGCGAACCGGGCGCAGACGCTGGACGACTTCAAGAAGGCGATCAAGCAAATGCGCAAGCGCAAGCAGGAGGAGCACGACTTCCAGAAGAACCAGCAGAGCCTGCCGCCGCCGGACCTGCGCTCGCCGGCGCCGGCGGCCGCCGTCACCCGGGCCACTCCACCCGACACCGGAGGCTCGCGCGCCCAGTGAAGCTCATCGACACCGACGAGACCGTCGTCCTGGTCACGGGCACCTCGCTCACGGCGGAGGAGCGTGACCGGCCGATCGCCTACTCGCTCAAGGCCGAGATCGACCGCCGGGGCACGGGGCACGCGTACCGGCGGGCCGTGGTGGTGGGCGACCGGTGGTACCTCGAGAACCGGGTATTCCATCTCAATCCGACGATCGCGGTCGGTGGGCCGGGCGCGAACGCGGTGACGGCCGAGCTGGCGGACGCCATCCCGGCGGTGCTCTCGCTGGACGACCGGGTGTTCATCCAGGCCGATTTCGACGCCGACGTGAAGCGGGCGAGCCTCTGGGGCGCGGACGCCCGCGCCACCGCCGCGGCGGTCGAGGCGTTCGTGGGCCGGGGGCTGCTGGACGATCTGCTGGGCCGGATCTGGAAGTTTCGGGTAGGGACCCTGGTTTAGGTAAGAGGTGAGAGGTGAGAGGTGAGAAGTGAGAGGGGGGCTCCGCGCCGGTGCGGGGCCCCCCGTCCTCTCACCTCTCACCTCTTACCTCTCCCCTCTCACCTCTCACGCTTCCCCTCCCAGCAGATCCTCCAGCGCCCGGTCCACCACTTCCGCCGTCTTCCCCTCGACAATCTTCCGCAGGATGTCCGCCGCCTCGAGCGGCAGGCTGCCGGGATGCACCCGGTCCTGGGAAAACCGCACGATGTTGCCGAGCGGGA
>Ga0187823_10000322_pt1 | contig 11971 bp, 9 predicted proteins | sample NC_wetland_sal_i_12_FD_132968 | JGI IMG/M metagenome (GOLD analysis project Ga0187823, IMG submission 132968) | Wetland sediment microbial communities from Neuse River Estuary, North Carolina, USA - SourceSoil_3 | ecosystem: Environmental > Aquatic > Freshwater > Wetlands > Sediment | place...
CGGAACTCGAACGCCGCCTGCACCGCCTTCGGCAGTGCGGGCAAAAACTCCTCCAGCATTTTCACATCGGCTTTCAGATTCGGCGGCAACTGAAACAGCACCGGCCCCAGTTTTCCGGCCTGCGCCAGCGGTTCGATCGTGCTCAGAAAGCGGGGCACAAAATCGGCCGTCGCCTTGAGCCGCTTGATGTGGGTGATGACCTGGTGTGCCTTCACCCCGAAGCGAAAGCCCGACGGGGTTTCGGCAATCCATTTCTGGGCCGTGGTTTCTTTGATCAGTTGCCGGAAGGTGAAGTTGACTTCCACGGTATTCAACTGGGTGGAATAGTGTTTCAGAAAGTTCTTCTGGGGAAGCTTGGCGGGATAAAAATCAGGCTTCCAACTGGGATACGCCCATCCCGAAGTGCCCACGAAGAGTTGCGCCATGTGTGACCCTTAAGCTCGGAGGTGAACCCCTGAACGCGTTGCAGATTATATCTTGCGGGTCTTTTTGCCTGCCGCTGCTTTCTTGCTTCCACGCTTTGCAGGCTTCTTCTCGCTTGCGGATTGGGCCGCGATTTCCAATCCAGTCTCGGCGGCCGCGGGCTTATTTCCGCGAGCTGCGCTCGCCGCACGAGCCGAGCCTGCCCTGAGCGAAGTCGAATCGCTCGCTCCCACATCGGCGGTCAGCTTCGGCAGCTTCTGCTTCAGTTTGAGAGTGGGCTCGAACAGGTCGCCCATTTTTTCCACCCGCTTCAGCACCTGGCCGGCTTCGAATACCAGCAGGGACGGGTCTTTCTTTTTCAGCAGGTGGTCGACTTCCTCCCACTTCACCGGCGTCGAAACCGTGGGATGCTCCCGCGCCCGCAGGGAATAAACCGCGATCGTGGTTTTGTGCTGGTCGTTCTGGCTCCAGTCGACCAGCACTTTGCCCTTGCGCAATTCTTTCTTCATGTCCGAAACCACCAGCTCGCGATGCTGGTCTTCCAACAACCGGGCGAGAGCATGAGCAAAAGGTTTCGTGTCCTCGTAATTGGTGGCCGTGTTAAGCGGAACGTAAATCTGCAGTCCTTTAGAGCCTGAGGTCTTAGGAAAGCTCTGCAGGCCGAAGTGTTCAAAAATCTCTCGCAGCCATACGCCCACCTGCGCGCACTGCACAATGTTGGCGGGCGGCCCGGGATCAAGGTCGAAGACCATCATGGTCGGACAGTCGATTTCTTTTGCCAGGGAAAGCGAGGGATGCAGTTCGATGGCGGCCAGATTCGCCATCCAGACGACGGTGGGCAGCTCATCCGCCAGAATGTAATTGACGGTGCGCCGGTTGCCTTCGCTCCAGATGGGCGCGGTCTTGACCCAGTCGGGCCGGTGCGCGGTGGCGTTCTTCTCAAAGAAATATTCGCTATCCACCCCGTTGGGATAGCGCTTCAGGGTGAGAGGCCGTCCCGCCAGATGCGGAACCAGCACCGGCGCGATGTGGGCGTAGTAGTCAATGACCTGTCCCTTGGTGAAACCGGTCGCGGGATACAGAACTTTGTCCAGGTTCGACAACTTCAATTGCCGCCCCTGAATTTCAACCACCGGTGAAGTGCTCACGCTAGAAGTATAGTGGCGCGGGCGGCGACCGTGTGGTCGCGGGCGGCCCGCCCGCGGCTTTTGACCTTGATTCGGGTCGCTTCCATCCCCGCCGGAGAATAGCGCCACCGGAGCGTTCGTGGAGCTTATCTCGCGGGCGGCGCCGCCCGCGACCACACAATCAACAATTGTCCTCCGGTTTGACAACTTCCCTTCCTGCCACGTAACTTCAAGTTCTTCCCGTCATGTTCTGTCCAACCGCAGTGGAGGTCCGATGAAACACCGTGCACTCAAGCTTGTGGCGCTGCTGCTGGCGCTTTCCGCCGTGGCCGTGGCGCAGGATCTGGCCGCTTTCGAAAAGCGGATCACAGTTAAAAAACTGGACAACGGCCTGACTGTCGTCATCTGCGAACGCCCGGGCGCGCCGGTTTTCTCTTTCAGCACCCACGTCGACGCCGGCTCGGTGCAGGACCCCATGGGGCAGACCGGCCTGGCCCACATGTTCGAGCACATGGCGTTCAAAGGCACGGACAAGATCGGCACCACCGATTACGCGGCTGAAAAAGTTGCGCTGGCCAAGGTAGAGACTGCCTACGCCGCCTACATCGAGGAGCGCGACCAGCGAGTCGGCCGCGACGAGCAGAAGCTGAAAGACCTGCAAAAAGCCTGGCAGGACGATATCGCCGACGCGCAAAAGTACGTCAAGCCCAACGAGTTCCCGCAGATTCTCGAAAGCAACGGCGCCGAAGACATGAATGCTTCCACCAGCGAGGACCAGACCGAGTATCACTATTCCTTTACCGAAAACCGGCTGGAACTCTGGGCCTACCTCGAGTCCGAGCGTTTCATGCATCCCGTAATGCGCGAGTTTTACAAGGAACGCAATGTCGTGATTGAAGAACGCCGCATGCGCATCGACAGCAACCCGGTCGGGCGGCTGGTGGAACAGTTCACCGCCGCCGCATTCCAGGCCCATCCCTATCACCGGCCGGGCGTAGGTTGGATTTCCGACTTGAATACATTTTCCGCCACCGACGCGCAGAACTTTTTCGACAAGTACTACGTTCCCTCAAACATGGTCGTGGCCGTGGCCGGCGACGTCAAAGCAGCAGAGGCGTTGCCCATTATCGAAGAGTATTTCGGACGGATTCCCGCGCGTCCGCAGCCCGACGAGCGCACCACAAACGAACCGCCGCAGAACTCCGAGCGCCGGGTCATCCTCTATGACCGGGCGCAACCGCTGTACCTCGAGGGCTACCACCGGCCTGACTATCGCGACAAAGACGACAACGTTTACGATGCCATTGCCGACCTGATGTCCAACGGGCGCACTTCACGTCTCTACCGCGCCCTGGTGCGGGACAAAAAAATCGCCGCCTATTCCGCCGGCTTTACCGGCCTGCCCGGACACAAGTATCCCCACCTGTTCGCTTTTTACGCCGTGCCTCTGCCCGGCCACACTCCCCAGGAAATGGCGGATGCGATTCATGTCGAAATCGACCGGCTGAAGAAAGAGGACATCAGCGACGAGGAGCTGAAAATGATTCGTACCCGGGCGAAAGCCAACCTGCTGCGCGGGCTGGATGACAACGAGGGTCTGGCCTCCGACCTCGCCCTGTATCAGGCCCGCTACGACGATTGGCGCGAACTCTTCCACCAGGTCGAAAATCTCGACAAAGTAAGCAAGGCGGACATCAGGCGCGTCGCCAACCAGACGTTCGTTCCCACCAACCGCACCGTGGGGATTATCGAAACCGTGGCGCCGCCGCCCGCAGCCGCCGGTCAAAACGGGGGTGGGCAATGAGGCGGTTCGCGCTTCTCCTCAGTTTCGCGCTCCTGGCCGGGTTGCTGGTTCAGGCATCGCCTGCCGCCGCCCAGGCCACCGACTGGCAGCAGGTCAACATTCCTCCGCTTCCCGCTTTTCATCCTCAGGTGCCGAAACGTGTCGTGCTGCCCAACGGCATGGTCATCTTCCTGCAAGAAGACCACGAACTGCCTCTCATCGACGGCATCGCCCGGATTCGCGGCGGTTCGCGCTCCGAACCCGCCGATAAAACCGGCCTGATCGACATGTACAGCGACGTCTGGCGCACCGGTGGCACCAAAACGCAAACCGGCGACCAGCTGGACGACTATCTTGAAATCCGCGCCGCCAAAGTCGAGACCAGCGGGACTGCCGATTCCACCACCATCTCCTTCTCCTGCCTGAAGGCCGACTTCGACGACGTATTCAAAGTATTCGACGACGTGTTGCGCACCCCGGAATTCCGCAACGACAAGCTTGAACTGGTGCAGCGGCAATATTTCGACGCCATCTCCCGGCGCAACGATGACGTCGATGAAATCGTGGGCCGCGAGTCGGCGAAGCTGGCCTATGGCGCCCAGAACCCATACGCGCGCGTCGCCGAGTACAAGACCGTCGCCGCCGTCACCCGCCAGGACCTGGTCGACTGGCACCACTCTCACGTCAATCCCAATAACATTATTCTGGGCATCGTCGGTGACTTCGATTCCGCAGCGCTGGAAGCCAAACTCCGCCAGACCTACGGCGCCTGGCCCAAAGGACCAGCGTTAAAGCCGGAGACCATCGAGTTCACGCCCGCCAAGCCGGGTTTCTACCTGGTCGAGAAAGACGACGTCAACCAGAGCTCCATCAGCATGGTGGGAGTTGGAATCCGGCGCGATAATCCTGACTACTATGCTGTCCGTGTGTTCAATGAAGCCTTCGGCGGCGGTTTCTCCTCGCGCCTGTTCCGCACCATCCGGACCGAGAAGGGATTGGCTTATTCGGTGGGCGGCGGAATCGGGACCGCCTTCGACCATCCCGGCATGGTGCGCCTGGGCATGGGGACAAAGAGCGCGACCACGCTCGAATCCATCCAGGCGCTGGATGAGCAGATCGACGATGTCGCCACACATCCCATTACGGAGGCCGAAATCAAGCTGGCCAAGGATGCCATCCTCAACTCGTTCATTTTTAATCTCGATTCACCCGACAAGATTCTGCGCGAACGCATGGCCTACGAATTCTACGGCTATCCGCAGGACTACCTGGAAAAGTTCCGCATCGGCGTGGACAAAGTTACGCCCGCCGACGTGGCCCGGGCGGCTTCCAAGTATCTGCACAAGGACAAGCTGGCCGTGCTCGTAGTGGGCAATTCCGGCGAGTTCGACAAGCCGCTGTCGTCGCTGGGTCCGGTGACCAACATCGACATTACGATTCCGCCGCCGCCGGGTGAGCAACCGGAACCGCCAGCCAAGCCGGGACAGTAGCGGCCAAAGGCCCGCCGGACCAGATGGAAAGCATCGGCAGAATCGGCGTCCTCGCGATGGTTTCCGTCAGGTCCGGATCGTCGCCGGATCCTTTCTCCCTGCTCCGTTCCCCCGTGCTGTGGGGAATCCTGGCGATAGGAATCGGCGTGCGCCTTTTTTTTCGCGGGTTCCCTTTCTTGAAACGCAAACAGTTGATCGAGGACACGCCCACCTCAACCGTCCGCGCCGCGTCGCTGGGTGCGGTAGAAATAAGCGGGACCGTGGCCGGGCCCTACGCGCTGATCTCGCCTCTCTCCGAAACCGACTGCTTCTATTACCACGCCATCGCGCGCGGCAGCTCGAGAGAAGATAAGGAGGCGAAGGAAGAAATTCTGTACGCGCCCTTCTTCCTCGATGACGGCACCGGGCGCGTAATGGTCGACCCCCGCGGCGCCGAAACGGATCTGCAGCCGTCGGTGGATGACGATTATTCTCCGTCTTCAGGCGACGCCTTTACCCGGCACTTTCTTGTCCGTCACGGCATCCCGAGCCAATACCCCGCCCATCTTGAGGAGTACTGCATTCGCCCGGGCGATCATTTGTATGTCCTCGGCACGCTGCGGGAAAATCCTGGACTCGAAAGCGCCGCCGACTGTATTGCCCGCGGAGTTGGCCAGCCTCACCAGGGATTCCTGAGCGCGGACGCCGCCGATCTCCAGCGAAGGGCGGCGCTTGAATCCATGCTGCCTCCGGGCAGCGCTGCCCCGGCGCTTCCGCAAGCGCGGCGAACTGAAGCGGGGGAATTCGACCTCAATCCTCCCGTCGTGCTGATGAAAGGCACAGCGGGAGAGCCCTATTTCATCTCCTGGCGCAGCCAGAAAGACGTAGTCGAAGAATTAGCCTTGCGGTCGGCCTTCTACATCTGGGGCGGACCGATTCTAGCCGTGGCTGGTCTCTGGCTCCTGGTGGCACATCTGCTGGCGCATTAGGGGTTGATGTAGGCGCGAGCGCCCCGCTGGTGCGGCAGCGGCAAGCCCGTAGCCCTGTCCCCAAACCACGTGGGAACAGCCGCCCGCGGCTGTCCGGTCGAACGAGAGCTCGACGGTGGTTCTTCCGAAAGCGAAACGAATTGCGGAGCTGTGCTCCGCCGGACAGCCGAGGGCGGCTGTCCCCACGTATTTCTTGCCTGTCCCTGGGCTCAGTTCGCATCAAGGCGTCATCCTGAACGGCCTTCAGTCCGTGAAGGATCTAGCGCGTGTCTGCCTCCACCTGCCGCCTTGACATCAGGCTCGCCTCGAATTAATCTATAGGCGAACAAAAGGCGAACACGGCCATGGCGACTCTCCCCCTCCTACCGGCTCCCGAATCCAAGCTGATCGGCATCGCGCGCCTGGCGGCCGAAGCCGAGTCCCTCCGCCAGGGACACGAGGTCGAATACTTCACCCTGTCCGTGCGATCGCTGCTCAACCGCTGCACCGGCGTGCGCATGCCCTTCGAGTGGACCATCAATCCCTACCGCGGCTGCGAGTTTGCCTGCAAGTACTGCTACGCCCGCTACACCCACGAGTTCATGGAGATGCGCGACGGCCTGGATTTCGAGCAGAAGATCTACGTCAAGCAGCATGCCGCCAACCTGCTGCGGCAGGAACTGCGCCGGGTGAAGCCAGGGGAGCAGATTGCCATCGGAACCGCCACCGATCCCTATCAGCCGGCGGAGCGCCGCTTCGAAGTTACCCGCGCCATCCTGGAAGAACTGGCCCGGCATGAAGGACTGGACCTGGGCCTCATCACCAAGGGGAACCTGGTTCTTCGCGACCTCGATCTGCTGGCCCAGATCGGAAAAAAGAACCGGCTGATGGTGAACTTGACCATCACCACCCTGAACGTAGACCTGGCGCGCATTCTCGAGCCCCGGGCGCCGCGGCCCGACCTGCGCATGGAAACCGTCCGCAAGTTGAGTGAGGCAGGGATTCGCGCCGGCGTGAGTTGTGCCCCGGTGATCCCCGGCATTACCGACTCCTTGCGCAATCTGGAAGCGCTGGTGCGCGCCACCGCCGAAGCCGGCGGAAAGCATATCTTTGCCAATCCTCTGTTCTTGAAACCCTGCTCCGCGGCGGTATTCCTCCCCTTTCTGGAGAAAGAATTTCCCCAGCTTGCAGCCGATTACCAGAAGCGCTACAAAGACCGCGCCTTCCTGCCTCAGTCCTACGGCAAACGGATATCGCAACTGATGGCGCGTCTGCGGGAAAAGCACGGAATCCGCCACCGCGACCGGGAACGCCGCCCAGTATCCACCGCCGAAGGGACGCAATCGCAACTGGGACTCTTCTGAGCGCTTCACCGCAGAGGGATCACCGCCGAGACCGCTGAGAACGCCGAAAACACCACAAGCCTGTCATCCCGAGCGCAGCCGAACGATTCGCTTGCGAATCGCTCGGCGCAGTCGAGGGACCTTGTGTTGTCGGCAGCCCAACGAACGTCGCCGTCTTTTCGCACTCCGGCATGATGCCGCTCGCCCGCAGGCGGACAAGAGTGTCCGCCCCACGCATACCGTCCCCGGCCTCGACTATAATCCGTGCTCGACCATGGCCTCCTCCCCTTCAGCGCCTGCCGGCCAGCCGCCGGCACGTCCGGGCCTCTCCCAGCAACTCCAGCAGTTCTGGCAGCGTGTGACTGACGGGCTTGAACTCAACCAGCTCTGGACCCAGTTCCACACCGAGGCGCGGGCCAGCTATCGGCTCTACCAGCGCGACTATGGCGCGCTGGCGCGGCAGGAGACGCAGCCCCGCGGCTGGTTCCACACCGTGCTGGAATTTCTCTGGGCCATCCTGGAAAAACTGAGCCCGGCCAGGCGCGTCCTTTTATTGTTGGGGATCGTGTTCCTGATTCTGCCCGGCGCGGGCTTCAGCCACACCGGGAAATCGGGAGAGGTCGAGTTTGTTGAAGTCAGCTTTCATTTTTATGCCGGGGTTCTGCTGTTCATCGTGCTGATGCTCGAGATTTCGGACCGCGTCGTGATGAAACGCGACCTGGAGATTGCGCGCGATATCCAGAGCTGGCTGTTGCCCGCAACTCCGCCGCAGGTGCCGGGCCTGGCGATCGCGTTCGCCACCCGGCCGGCCAACACCGTAGCGGGAGACTATTACGATGTGTTTGCCCGCCCAGCGACCGCTCCCGGCGAAACCCGTTTCCTCCTGGCCGTGGCCGACGTGGCCGGCAAGAGCATTCCCGCGGCCCTGCTGATGGCGACCTTCCAGGCCAGTCTCAAAACTCTCTCCGCCGTTCCCTGCTCACTGGCCGAACTGGTCGCGGGAATGAACCAGTACGCCTGCAACAACAGCCAGGGCGGGCTGCGCTTTACCACCGCGTTCCTGGCCGAGTTCGATCCGGTCAGCCGGGCCCTCACCTACATCAACGCCGGCCACAACACACCCATCCTGCGGCGCAGCGCGGGCAACGTGGAACGACTGAGCATCGGAGGACTGCCGCTGGGAATCATGCCGGGCGCGAGCTATGAATCCGGCAGCCTGGTCCTCGAAGCGGGCGATTGGCTGGCGATCTACACCGACGGCGTGGTCGAGGCCATGAACCAGCGCGACGAGGAATACGGTGAACAGCGCCTGCTCAACGTATTGAACGCGGGCGCGGCCAGTGCTCCCGACGAAATGCTGCGCCGCATCATGAGTGACGTCGACGCCTTCGTCGGCCCCACGCCGCAACACGATGACATCACCTGCCTGCTGGTCAAGGTGGCCTAGGTAGAAAATTGTCATCCTGAACGGAGCGACTTCTTCGCGCAGCGAAGCGGTCGCGCAGTCGAAGGACCCCTGTAAGCTTCACCGCTCTCGCCGCTGTCCTCAGTAAACCAATCTGTTCGCTCAAAGCACCAAATTAAGATGCCATGGGGTCCTTCGACTCCGCGCTCAGGATGACATTGCTTTCCGCTACTTTCTTTTCCGCCGCGCGAACAGCAGGCCCAGGGCGGCGCCCAGCAGCAGCGTGCCGAGCAGCTTCTTCTTATCTCCGACCGCGATGAAGCGCGTCCCCTGGGGACCGACTTCGAAGACGCCCACGGGAAGAGCGCCGACTCCGCCGCCGCCCCCTCCGCCCTCGCCGCGGGCGGTCTTGATCTCCAGTCCGCCGCTGCCCGTACCGCCGCCAAAACCATAGCCGATCTTGGCCACGGGAATAATCGTTTTGTCGCCCGCCAGGATGGGTTCTCCGAATACGCTAGCGACCTGGGCGCGGGTGGAAAGGCTCTCGTGCAATGATTGCAGCAAAGTCAGACTGCTCATAATCGACTCCTCAGTTAAAGTGCCGGCGGTTATGAAGGATTGTATGGGACCGGGTCTCTGACCCGGTCAGGCGGCCCGGAGGGCCGCAGCATTGCTGGTGGCCTAATCTTGCGGTGCTTCGCACCGCCCGACCGGGTCGTAGACCCGGTCCCACAAAATCCTTCATAGCGACCGCCCTCTACGAATTCATTACTTCCGCATACATTCTATGGAATGCATGCACTCCCGTCTCCTGCTTGATGCTGTAACGCCCGCGCTGGTAGCTTCGCGAGTGCAGATTTCTCTGGACCGTCTCGCAGATGCCCACATCTTCAATCTGAATCTGATGGCTGAATTCGACCGAGGCCGTGGCCGCGGCGCTGCCCAGGTCCTTCTCCGGCAAGTACCATTCGAAGATTGCCAATGACCGGTCGGCTGAAACCGGCAGCACAATGTTCAGCGAAACGTTGTCGGGATAGCAGTTCAGCATCCAGTTGGGGAAAATCCAGAAATAGTCCGTGGTCAGATTTTCCGCCGCTTCCTGGTAGCGGCGCGGCGTGGCATCTCCCGGCTGCGCGCCGCGGATGGGACTGAACTGGCGCACGTGCCGCGCATAAGGCTCGACCGTGTAAGCGCCGTAATCCAGCTCGCGGTTCAGTCCGGGATGCACGCTGGGCAAATGGTAGCCTTCGAGGTAGTTGTCCACGTACGTCTTCCAGTTGCACTTCATGTCGTAGGTGCGCCGCTCAAACAGCTTCATGCCGTCAAAACCAAAACGTTCGGCCTGTTGGGAAAGCTGCCACAGACTTTTAGCCAGAGGTTCGGCCTTGGGATCAAGGTTGACAAAAATCAGGTTCGACCATTCTTCGGCCCGCACCGGCGCCAGGGTGAATTGTCCGGCATCGAAACCCGGCTGGCCTTCGAATTCGGGCGCGCTGATCAGCGATCCGTCCAGCCCGTAGGTCCACCCGTGATAGCCGCAGCGAAACAGCTTGCGCGATCCGCAGCCTTCCGCCGGAGGCCCGGCGCGGTGACGGCAAACGTTGTAGAAACCGCGCAGCTCGCCCTCGGCGCCGCGCACCAGCAACAGAGGCTCGCCCAGCAGTTCCGTGGTGAAAAAGTCGCCCGGCCGGGCCAGTTGCTCACGCCGTCCGGCCACCTGCCAGGTACGGCCAAAGATCCGCTCGTTTTCTTGGGCGCAAATCTCCGGGTCGGTATAGAACGGCGCCGGAATGGACCAGGCACGGACGATATTGGAATCGATCTCAAGTCGGGGCGGCGGGCTCATCGTAGATGCCAGAGCCAGCTATTCTACGTCAGGCCCGAACCTTGGACGCCGGACTTCAGGGTCGAGCGGTGGCATAATAGCGCTATGGGAGCGTGCGTCAGGTAGCTTTGCCATCGGACGGGAACGATCAATCGTCGGTCGAGCGACGAAGTTTCAATAAACCTCACTCGATCGGACAGGACTGGGTATTCTGGGTGACAGAATTTGTCAACCTCGAAGGTTTCGCCTGTCCCTGAGGACAGGGTGATCAAACCAGCGGACGGGTTTGGATTTGTCGATGGCGATGAATCCGCACGACTTAAGTCAGGAGGCATGAGAGAGGCGAGGTCCGGGTGACAACGGCCTCCAAACTGCCTCCTGAACGGCAACTGGGGCGCGAAAAGCCTACAATACTTTTAGAAGAGGAAACCAACCGATGCGGAAACAGAGGGGTTTTTCATTGATTGAGTTGTTAATCGTCGTCGCGATCATTCTGATCATCGCGGCCATCGCGATCCCGAACCTGTTGCGGGCTCGTATTGCGGCTAACGAATCGTCTTCGGTCAGCTCGATTCGTACCATCAACACCGCCGAAGTAACTTACTCGACCGCTTATCCGACCGTTGGCTACGCGGCCACGCTGGTTGCCTTAGGACCGGGCGCGGGCAATCAGGCCTGCGCGGCGGGTGGTCCGACCAGTCTGGCGGCTTGTCTGCTCGACTCCGCGCTGGCCAACAACATTGTCGCCGGCGGTAAGAGCGGCTACACCGTCGACGCGGTGGGCACCGTGGTTGGCGCAGCCACCACCAACGTGACCTACGGCATTGGCTCAGCTCCGCTGGTGTTCAACCAGACCGGGGTGCGGCGCTTCTGTTCATCCTCGGACGCGGTGATTCACTTCGATCCGAACACCGCCGGTTCGACTGCTCGCACCACCGCTGGCGTGGCCGCTTGCAGCGCCGCGCCGTACCTGGTCCTGCAATAAGCAAGCGTTTCAATAACAAAAGTCCAAACGGGAGCAACGGAAACCTTCGTTGCTCCCGTTTTCTCATTTTGAAACAGAATTGGCCGGATGACACGAAACGCGCGCGTTTTTGACGAATTCTGTCATTCTGACCCTCCCGGTCAGGCCCTCGACTATTTGGCGGCGGTTCCCGCCCAGAGTTAAAATTCTCAAAATAAAGCATGTATAGGCTTTGGGTTCAGACCCGGCAACTGCGGCCAGAGTTGGCGGCTGGATTGCACCACAACAGTCACAATTCAGGTCCGTAAAAAGACCTTATTTCAAACGGGGAGAGGGACAAATTAGATGCGGAAACAAAAGGGTTTTTCATTGATCGAGTTGCTGATCGTGGTGGCGATCATTCTGATCATCGCCGCGATCGCTATCCCGAACTTGCTTCGGGCGCGTATCGCCGCTAACGAGTCGTCTGCGGTGAGCGCGGTTCGCACCATCAACACAGCGGAAGTGACTTATCTGACAGCGTATCCGACGGTTGGTTATTCGGCGACGCTGGTGGCTCTGGGACCGGGCGCCGGCAATCAGGCTTGCGCAGCCGGTGGTCCGACCAGCCTGGCGGCCTGCTTGCTCGACTCTGCTCTGGCCAACAACATCGTGGCCGGCGGCA
>Ga0187823_10000323_pt1 | contig 11960 bp, 10 predicted proteins | sample NC_wetland_sal_i_12_FD_132968 | JGI IMG/M metagenome (GOLD analysis project Ga0187823, IMG submission 132968) | Wetland sediment microbial communities from Neuse River Estuary, North Carolina, USA - SourceSoil_3 | ecosystem: Environmental > Aquatic > Freshwater > Wetlands > Sediment | place...
CTCTTCCTGGACGAGCTGCCGGAATTCCATCGGAACGCGCTGGAGGCCCTGCGGCAGCCGCTCGAGGAGGGGTATGTCTCGATCGCCCGCGTGGGCGGCGCCACCGTGTTCCCGGCCGCGTTCTCCCTCGTGGCGGCGATGAACCCATGTCCTTGCGGCTACCGGGGGGACGCGCGGCGGGTCTGCCGGTGCGCGCCGGAGGCCGCGGGGCGCTACTGGGCGAGGGTGTCGGGCCCCATCCTGGACCGGATCGACCTGATCCTCGAGGTGCCGGCCGTTCCGACCGAGGACCTCTTTCCGGGGGAGCCGGGCGAGCCCTCGGCCGCCGTTCGCGCGCGCGTCGTCTCGGCCCGCGCGCTCGCGGCGGAGCGCATGCCCGCCGACGGGAGGAACGCCGCGCTGACCCCGAAAGAGCTGGAGCGGGTGGCGCCGCTGGATCCCGGTTCCCGCCAGCTCGTGCGGAGGGCCGCGGAGGTGTTCCGGATCACCGCGCGCGGTGTGGTCCGGATCCGGCGCGTCGCCCGGACGATCGCCGACCTGGCGGGATCCGAGGGGGTGCGCGCCGAGCACGTCGCCGAGGCGCTCCAGTACCGGATGCCGGCGGGGGCTCCGTGACGCGCCCTACGCCGGCCCGAATCTCTGCGCCGCGCGGGCCCGCGCCTTGGCGGCCTCGGTTTCACGGTCTTTCGGCGGAGCGTTGGTGATGAGGGCGTCGAGCAGCGTCCGCGCCGCCCGGGCGACCTCCGCGACGGCCCGGTCGAACGCGGCCTGGTTGGACTGGGAGGGCTTCGTGAACCCGCTGATCTTCCGCACGAATTGGAGGGAGGCGGCGCGCACCTCCTCATCCGTGGCGGACGGGTCGAAATTGAACAGCGTCCGGATATTCCTGCACATGGGTTCCGCTCCTGGTTGGCGCGTCGGGGGCTCGGGAGCCCCTATTGTAAGCGTTCTCCCGGCTGGCCCGATACGGCCAGGAGGGGGTCTCCGGGGAGAAGCCGGTTGACTTCGGGGTACAGACTCGATAGCGTTCCCGGCGTTGAATCCTCTACCGAAAAAGACACGAATGATCCCGCACCACCGCATGAACCGGAATCAAGCCGTCCTCTGCGGCGTCATTGCATTTTTCCTCGTGGCGGGCGTCGCCCGGGCGCAATCGGCGCCCCCCAAGCCCGCCAAGACCCCCGCGAAGGCTCATGCGAAAGCGGCCCCTACCAAGGCCCCGGTGCCGTCGGCGGCCGCTCCGGTCGTTTCCGTGGAAGAAGGCCTTCAGCTTGTGAAAAAGTCGCCGAAAGATTCTGGTGCCTATCTGGCCCTCGGCGGGGCGTACCGCCGGGCCGGCCGCTACCAGGACGCGGTGGACACGTACAAGAAGCTGGTAGCCCTCGATCCGACCAATTCGACGGGTCATGTGAGCCTGGGCGCCGCGTACATGGACCTCAAGCGTCCGGACGAGGCAGAGCCCGAGTTCCGGAAGGCGATCAAGCTGAACCCCGCCGATCCCGCGGCTCACTACAACATGGGCAATTTCTACCTCGGAAAGGGCCGCCGGGACGACGCGCTGAGCGAGTTCCGGAAGTCCACCGAGCTCACGCCGCCGCTCGCGGACGGATGGGTCAGCATGGCGCTGATCCAGGGGGAGCTGGGCAAGACGGACGAGGCGGTTCAGGGTTACAAGAAAGCCCTCGCCATCGATTCGACCAACGTGCGCGCGCTCACGAATCTCGGGAACGCGCTGTACCAGCAGAGCAAGATTCCGGAAGCGACCGACCTCTATCGCAAGGCGCTCCGGTTCGACCCGCAGAACCAGGAAGCGAACTACAACATGGGGGTTGCATTCGCGGATGCTCAGATCTTCAAGCAGGCGCTCAGCTACTGGAAACGCGTCGTGGCGATCGACTCCACGTCGGCCGTCTCGGAGAGCGCCAAGAGCAGCATCCAGATCCTCGAGGACTTTCTCAGCTCGCAGCAGGGAAAGGTGGTCCAGCAGGCTCCGACCGGAGTCACGCCCGAGAAGCATTAGCTTCCGCCGCTCCCAAGAACCAGGCCCCGGCCTGTTCCCGAGGAGGCACCGGCTCATGCTGAAAGATCCCTTCCGCAACGCCCACGCTCTCGCGATCCCGGCATTCCTCCTCTTCACCGGATGTGCTTCGCACGGACGCCCTCCCGAAGTGCCGGAGACCCGTGCGGAGGCCTCGCAGGCGACGCCCCAGAAGACCGTCTCGCGCCAGCAGGAGGCGCGGCGCGACATCGAGGCGGGGAACGATTTCATGAAGCGGGGCCAGTACGACGAGGCGGAGCATTCCTTCCGGCTCGCCCTCGAGGCCGAACCCGGGTCGCTCGAAGCGGTCGGAGGGCTCGGCCAGATCGCCGCAAAGCGCGGACAGTACTCGGAGGCGCTGCCGCTCCTGGAGCGGGCGACCCAGGTTTCGAGCCAGACGGTTTCCTCGTTCCAGGCGCTCGGCGACGCCTACGCCGCGACCGGGGACACGAAGCGCGCGGCCGTGGCCTACCGGCAGGCGGTCGCGCTCGCGCCGGAGGATCTGGATTCACACCTCTCGCTCGCGCGCTCGCTCACCGAGATCGGGGAATATTCGGAGGCGGAGGACATCTGCTCGCGCGCCATGCGGATCGCCCGCGATGATCCGTTTGCCCAGAGCCGCGTGCATCAGGCCCTGGGCGATCTCTACTCGCGCCAGGGGATGAGTCCGGCGGCCATGTCCGCCTACTACAAGGCTTCCGAGCTGAATCCCGGGGACGCCGAGGTGACCCGCGGGCTCGCCACCTGCGCCGTCCGGGCGGGGCTCTATGCCGAAGCGGCTTCGGCATATACGAAACTCCTGCAATTGAAGCCCCTGGACCTGTCGGCGAAGAAGCAGCTCGCCTGGGTGAACTTCAAGCTGGAACGCTATCCCCTCGCGATCAGCCATTACGAAGCCATTCGGGACTCCCTGGGGACCGTGGACCGGTATTATCTCGCGCAGGCGTACGCCAAGTCGAACAACGTGGACCGCGCGGTCGAGCAGTTCCGGGAGGTGGTTCGGCTGGACAAGGAGAACTACAAAGGGGTTTACTGCAACATGGCGTACGCCTATTACGAGGCGAACCGCTACGACAGCGCCATCAAGATGGCCCACGAAGGGCTCCAGGAGGACAGCACCAGCGCATGTCTCCACTTCTGCTGGGCCCAGGCGCTGGACAAGCTGGGCCGCCATGAGGACGCCATTCCGGTGTTCGAAGCGGCCCTCGATGACCCCGCGTACGCCGAGGCCGCGAAGCGGGAGTTGGAACGGCAGCGCCGCATCGTGCGACTGCTTCAATCGAAGTAGAGCGGGAACAACCCATCACCGAGGAGGACTCGATGTTTTCGAAGGGTATGCGATGTGCAGTGGTCGGAGCGGCCCTCAGCATGCTGGTGGCCGGCGCGGCGTTCGCGGACGACGCGATGTCCAAGTCGACGGCCGCGAAGCCGGCGAAGCCCGCGGCTAAGGCGATGAAGGCCACCCCCAAGGCCGCCTCGGACGAGGTGGCGGTCATGGAAACCTCGAAGGGGCGCATGGTCGCCGAGTTCTGGGACAAAGAGGCTCCGCAGACCGTCGCGAATTTCAAGAAGCTCGCGCGGCAGGGCTTCTACGACGGGACCGGCTTCCACCGGATCATCAAGGGATTCATGATCCAGGGCGGGGATCCCAAGTCGAAGAACCCCGCCGCCTCGGACCTGGGAACCGGCGGGCCGGGCTACACGATCAACGATGAGTTCAACGATCACGCGCACGTGAAGGGTGTCCTCTCGATGGCGAACGTGGGCCAGCCGAATTCGGCCGGTTCCCAGTTCTTCATCATGCACGGCACCGCGCCCAGCCTGGACCACCACTACACGGGCTTCGGCCACCTGATCGCAGGCATGGACGTGCTGGACAAGATCGCGAGCTCGCCGACGGGACCGAACCCGTCGATGCCCGGCGAGAACAGCAAGCCGATGGAGTGGACGACGCTCAAGAGCGTGAAGATCATGTCCAAGGCGGCCTACATGGCGAGCATGAACGGGCCGGCGAAGAAGGCCGAAGCCATGAAGCCGGCCTCCGGCAAGAGCTCCGAGATGAAGGCCGGCATGGGCGGCGGCGGGGGGATGGACATGAAGGCGGGCGATTCCAAGTCCGCCGCGAGCACCCCGGCGACCGAGTCCACGGGACACCCGGGCGCCGACACGGTCAACAAGGCCAAGGAGACTCAGAGCACGCCCTCGAACTCGGCGCCGAGCGGCGATCAGAGCCAGGGCGGGGACGAGAGCGGCAAGTAGAGCCGCGCACATTTCTTCTCGAGGGGCCGGGCGGCGGTTGCGCTCGGCCCCTCGGCTTTGCTAGCCTCAGCGGGTACGGAGGGCACCTCCTTTCCATGGCCCGCATCTACCTCGATCACAACGCCAGCACGCCCGTCCGCCCGGAAGTCCTCGAGGCGATGATCCCCTATTTCTCCGAGCATTTCGGCAACGCCTCGAGCGCCCATGCCTTCGGCCAGGAGGCGAAGGGCGGGATCGAGGACGCCCGGGCCCAGGTGGCGGCTCTCCTCAACGCCACGCCCGGCGAGATCGTGTTCACGAGCGGCGGAACCGAGGCCGACAATCTGGGCGTGATCGGCGGCGCCGAGGCGCTGCCCTTCAAGGGCCGTCACGTGATCGTGAGCGCCATCGAGCACGACGCGGTGCGCCATGCGGCCGATGCGCTCGAGCGCCAGGGATACACGGTGACCCGCGTGGCCCCCGATGCGACGGGGGTCGTTCACGCGGAGGCGGTGGCCGAGGCCATCCGCGCGGACACGGCGCTGGTCTCGGTCATGGCCGCGAACAACGAGACCGGGGTGGTGCAGCCGGTCGCAGCGATCGGCGCGGTCTGCGCGAAGCGCGGGGTGGCGTTCCACGTGGACGCGGTGCAGGCCGCGGGGAAGATCCCGATCGACGTGCAGGCCTGGCAGGCGACCATGGCCACGATCGCGGGGCACAAGTTCTACGGGCCGAAGGGCGTGGGCGCGCTCTACGTCAAGCGCGGCTTCAAGCCGGTTCCGCTGCAGCACGGCGGCGAGCACGAGAAGGGAAGGCGCCCCGGCACGGAGAACGTACCCGGGATCGTGGGCCTCGGGAAGGCGGCGGAGCTGGCGTTGCGGGAGATGGCCGAGAGCGCCCCCCGGATCGCCCGCCTGCGCGACCGGCTCGAGGCCGGCATTCTCGAGCTCGTGCCGAACGTCGTCCGGCACGGGGCCGGCGCCGCGCGCGTGCCCAACACCGCGCACCTGTCCTTCCTCGGCGCCGAGGGGGAGCACCTGATCCTCCCCCTCGACATGAAGGGGATCGCGGTCTCGAGCGGCGCGGCCTGCAAGGCGGGCTCGGCGCATCCCTCGCACGTGCTGCTGGCCATGGGCGTGCCGCGGGAGGTGGCCCAGGCGGCGGTGCGCTTCAGCCTCGGCCGATGTACCAGCGCGGAGGAGGTCGAGCGCGTGCTCGAGATCCTCCCCGCCGTCGTATCCAAGCTCCGCGCCGCTTCGCCCGCCGCCGCGTCCTGATTCCACCATGACCAACTTCATTCCCGAGAGACCCTCGACGATTCTGGTCGCCATGAGCGGCGGCGTCGATTCGTCGGTGGCGGCCGCCGTGCTCGCGGAGCGCGGCCACACCGTGATCGGCGTCACGATGAAGCTCTGGTGCTACGCCGAGGGGCCCAGTCCCAGCCGCGGCTGCTGCACCCTGGAGGCCATCGACGACGCGCGCGCGGTGGCGCGGCGCATGGGGTTTCCGCATTACGTCCTGAATCTGGAGGAGGGCTTCCGCGAGCATGTGATCGAGGATTTCGTGGGGGAATATCTCGCGGGGCGCACGCCGAACCCCTGTGTGCAGTGCAACAACTGGCTCAAGTTCGGGGAGCTCATGCGCCGCGCCGAGAGCTTCGGGTGCGAGTACGTGGCCACCGGGCACTACGCGCAGCGCGGCTTCGACGAGGCCGGGGGCGCGACGCTGGTGCGCGCCGTGGACCATGCCAAGGACCAGTCCTACGTGCTCTGGGGGCTGACCCAGAGCACGCTCCGCCGCGCCCTGTTCCCGCTGGGGCATCTCACCAAGGCCGAGGTGCGCGAGAGAGCCCGCGCGCTCTCGCTCGCGGTCGCGGACAAGCGGGAGAGCCAGGACATCTGCTTCGTCGAGGGAAAGACCTACCTCGAGTTCCTGAATCAGCGGTTCCCCGATCGCCTCCGGGACGCCAAGCGCGGCGACGTGCGGGACGGCTCGGGAAAGACCGTCGGAACGCACGAGGGCGTGCACTCGTTCACGATCGGGCAGCGCCGGGGTCTCCACGTCTCGGTGGGGTCGCGCGTCTACGTGAGCGCGATCGATGCGAAGAGCGGCACCGTGACGGTGGATCGCGAGGAGGCGCTCCTGAGGCGACGCGCCCGCATCACCCGCGTGAACTACACCTCGGGCTCGCCCCCGCAGGGCCCCGTCCCGGTGGCGGGAAAGATCCGCTATCTCCACGCGCCCGCGCCGGCGACCCTCACACCGGGGCCAGGCGGCTCCGCCGTCGTCGCGTTCGCGGAACCCCAGCGCGCCATGACCCCCGGACAGTCTCTCGTTCTCTACGACGGGGATCGGGTGGCCGCCGGCGGCGTCATCGAGGAAGTTGCCGCGGACTAGCCCCGCTACCGGCCCGAGCTGCTCATCATCTTTGTTGACTGGTTCAAGGACTACGCCGAGTATGACCCGAGTCACAACACGTTCCTTTTCTACGACCATCTCCGCCAAGGACCAGATGCTTCTCTTCAAGCGGTATCCTCGAGGCGAACCGCTTCCCGCGCACCAATTGCTGAGGCGATTCTGAAGCGCGCGCGGGGAAAGACCGCGGCCCGGCCCGCGACGCGCAAGGCCGCCATCGCGGGGTGCGTGAACGTCCTCGATTTCGAGGCGCTGGCGCGCGGGCGCATGAAGCGCGCGTTCTACGACTACTACGCGGGCGGCGCCGAGGACGAGGCGACCCTGACCGCCAACCGGGGCGCCTTCGCCGAGGTGTTCCTGCGTCCCCGCGTTCTGGTCGACGTGAGCCGCATCGATACCTCGACGTCGGTGCTGGGAAGCCCGGTCTCCATGCCGGTCCTCATCGCGCCCACCGCCTTCCATCGTCTGGCCCACCGGGATGGGGAGCTGGCCACCGCGCGGGCCGCGGGGCGGGCGCGCACGCTCATGGTCGCGAGCACGATCGCGACCTACTCGCTCGAGGAGATCGCGAGAGTCGCGACAGGGCCGCTCTGGTACCAGCTCTACATGTACAAGGATCGCTCGCTGGCCCGAAACCTCATCCAGAGGGCCGAGGCCGCGGGCTATCGCGCGATCTGCCTCACGGTCGACACGCCGCTCCTCGGAAGCCGCGAGCGCGACCACCGGAACAAGTTCACCCTGCCGGCCGGGATCCGGATGCGAAACTTCGAGGACGCGGGGCTCGGCGTCTCGACCCTGGGGGACAGCTTCCACACCTACGTCCACCGCCAGCTCGATGCCTCGCTCACGTGGGACATGGTGGCATGGCTCCGCGGCGAGACGCGGCTCCCCCTGATCCTGAAAGGGATCATCGCGCCCCAAGACGGCGCGCTCGCGGCGGAGCGGGGGGTCGACGGCATCGTGGTTTCGAACCACGGGGGCCGCCAGCTCGACGGGACCGAGGCCACGATTCGCGCGCTTCCACGCGTCGTGGACGCCGTCGCGGGGCGTGCGGAGGTGTTCGTGGACGGAGGCGTTCGGCGGGGGACCGATGTGGTGAAGGCGCTGGCGCTCGGGGCCCGCGCCGTGCTGATCGGCCGTCCGTGTCTCTGGGGTCTCGCGGCCGCCGGGGAGGAGGGCGTGGCGCGGGTGCTCGAGATGCTCCGTCAGGAGCTCGCCCTCGCGATGGCGCTCTGCGGCTGCCCCCGCGCGGCCGCGATCGACCGCTCGCTCATCGCGGGCGGCTGAGCTCTACGAAGTCTTCTTCCGCGCGAAGTGGAACACGATTCTCTGGTCCTTGCCTTTGTCCCTCCAGGTCCACTCCTGCGAGAAGTGATCGCCGTCCCCGAAGCTCATCATGAGGTGGTGCATGTGGCCCGCGTCGGCGGAAGCCAGGTTGGCGCAGTCGACGAACTTGAAGTCCATCATCTTGGAGTCGGCCTTGGTACCGGTCGCGCGCATACGCGGCTGGTTGCCGACGCCGCAGTAGTGGGTCATGAGAACGCTCGGACCGTCCGCGCTGTACATCGTGATCATGCCGGGCTCGCCGGAGGGGTCGAGCCTCTCCTGGAGCGCCGAGCCGCCTGCGGTCAGGTCGTAGGTCACGGTCGCGGGCTTCCCTTTTTCGTCGGTGGTTTCCCAGGTTCCGACGAGGGCCTTCAGCCGCTCGAAGCCCGGGTTCGTCATGGCGGCCCTATCGTGCTTCATCTCTTCGGCGTGAACCGCCGCGAACGAAAGGCCGAGGGCGGCGAGGAGCAACACGGGAATGCGCATCTTCATGGCGGCGTACCCTCCTCTGATTCGGGAAACGTACCGGGACTTGGTCGAGAGCAGGAAGTAAAATACAAGATGGTGCCCACCCATCCCATTCGTTTTTCCGTTCCCGGGCGGCTCATCCCGGCCTGGAGCCTCCTGCTGCTCGCCCTGGCCTCGCCGGCCCCGGGGGCGGAGACCTCCGTGGTCCCCGACATCGGCCGGTACTTCGATACGTGGCTCTGGGTGAAGAGCGAGGGCATGATGGCGACATCGACGCCCGAGACCCGGGGTGCTGCGAGGACGCTGATCCTGAACTCGGACCTATCCTACGAGTACCAGCAGCGCCGCGGGGCCGCCGACAGCCTCCTCTGCAGCGGCCGGTACTACTTCTCCGAGGAATCCGGCGAGGGGCGGCTCCCCACGGACTTCCTGGATTTCGAGGGATGGTTCGAGCCCTACGAGCACCGCATGACCACGGACTTCCTGGGTCGCGACACGCTGTTCCTGGTAGGCGACCGTTGCGACAACTGCCCCGAGCACATGTTCGTCCGCGGGCGGACCGCGGCGTTCGAGGGCTCGGTCACGCGCGGAACCCGCTTCCGGCACGACCTCTGGGACGGGCTCGCCCTCGAGCTGGATCCCACCGAGGGCGGCTGGGAGATCTGCGTCCGGGACTCCACGCATCCCCCGGGTGATCTGGCCCGTCTCGCGGCCCCGCTTCAGGGGTCGCGATCGTTCACCTTCTCGAGAGAGCCGGGGCGCCCCGGGTGGGGCGCCCTGGACATCGAGGACCTGGTCCTGACACCGCCCGAGCCGGGCGAGAAAGCGGCGATCCAGTCGATGCGGTTCCGCGTCGCCATCGAGGAGGTCCGGCGAAGCGGGGCCCGCGCCCGGTGAGCCCCTACCGTTCCTGCCGTTTTGCCTGGAGCGCCAGACCGAGCATCCGGCGCGCGTCCGCATGGCCCGGGTTCAAGGAGAGCGCGGTCGTGAGCGCCGCGATTCCCTCGTCGATCCGGTTCTGCGCGAGGTAAATCGTCCCCCGCTTGTAGGTCAGCTCCGCCCGTTCCGTCCGGTCCTCGGCTTTCAGGGCGTGCATCGCGAACGCCTTGTCGTTCGCCCGGAGCGCGTCCTCGTACCGCCCCGTCTTGTAATAGACCGCCGTGAGGCCGTCCCAGGACGTGACGTTGGGCTGCCGCGAGCCCAGAGCGAAGAGGCGCTCGGCGTCGTCCCAGCGATTCTGCTCCATGCGCACGAGCGCGAGATTGTTGTAGGCGCGGAAATCGTTGCTGGCCTGGATCGTGTAGGACCACAGGCTCTCGGAGTCCGCCCAGACTCTGTCGTAGCGCGCCGTGCCGACCGCGAAGAAGGCGGCCACGGCGGCCGTGGCGAGAACGGAGACCGCGACGCCCAGCGCCCGGGGCTTCGCTCGGGCGCCCAGCCCGATCCATGCGGCCGCGAGGAGCCAGCAGAAGCCCAGGCTCGCGAGATAGAGGTAGCGGTCGGCGAGGTAGGTCGGAACCGGGAAGAAGATCGCGGGAAGGAGCATGACGAAAATCCACCCCGCTCCGAACGAGAGGACACGGTCCCGGCGGCGAAGTCCCAGCCAGACCAGCGCGGGCAGGAGCAGGAGCCCGGCCGCGCTCGCGGCGATCGCGAGCGGATCGAGCGGGATCGGGGGCGTGTCGTAGATGGGATTCAAGCGTGGAACCCCCGTGAGGTGCGCCATGTAATCCCACGCGGTGTGGCCTTTCAGGATCAGATACCGGACGGGATCGCGCGCGTAGGCCGCCCTTGTCTTCACCTCCACGATCCAGTTCACCACCGAGACCCCCAGGCCGATCACGCCGTAGGGAATCTTGCTCCATGCGACCTGGGTCCACCACCGGCCGTCGCCGCGGGGGACCTTGAGGACCGCGAGGTCCACGAGGACGAGAAAGAGCGGCGCCACGACGACGTTCACCTTGGACAGAACCGCCAGCGTGAAGAGCAGGATCGAGGCGATGTAGGGCTTCACGCGAAGCGAGCGCTCCCCGCGGGCGCTCATGTAGCAGAGGACCGCGGGGATCAGGAAGGCCGCCGAGAGGACGTCCTTTCGCGCCGACACCCAGGCCACGGATTCCACATGCGAGGGGTGGAGCGCGAAGAGGAGCCCGGCGGCCGCCGCGAGCCAGAATCGCCCGAAGAGCCGCCGCACCAGCTCGAAGGCGAGCACCGAGTCGAGCGCATGGAGGAGGATTTGCTGGAGGTGGTAGCCGGAGGGCTTGAGGCCCCAGAGGCTGAAATCCAGCACGTAGGAGACGAGCTGGAGCGGCATGTAGCTCACGAAGTAGGGCTTGGTGAAGATGTGGATCAGGTTCCCGGCGGACCAGCCCCGGATCCAGGGATTCTGGGTGACGTAGGAGGAGTCGTCCCAGCTCACGAAGGCGAAGCGGAGCGTCGGGAGATGGATGAGGAGGCCGGCCGCCCCGATGGCGGCCGCCGCCGCGATCCAGAGCGCGGGGGCCACGGGATCTTCCTTCGGGCGCCGCGGCCGCGCTACGGCCGGCGCCCGTCCCCGGTCACGCGCCACCCGGGCCCTTCCGGAGCTTGCCCCGGTCCACCTTGCCGAGATGCGTGCGCGGCAGCGCGTCCATGAAGACCACCTCGCGCGGATGCTTGTAGGGATCGAGCCGCTCGCGGACGAACGCCTTCAGCTCCTCGTCGAGGCCCTCCCGCCTGGAGCGCGGCACCACGTAGGCGCGGGGCTTCACGAGCCCGCTCGTGTCCTCGATGCCCACGACGCAGGCCTCGGCCACGGCGGGGTGCTGGAGGAGGCACCCCTCCACCTCCTGCGGCGCGAGCCATTTCCCCGAGACCTTGAGCAGCTCGTCCCCGCGGCCGCAGTAGGTCACGGTTCCATCCGCGTCCCTGGTGATGAGGTCCCCCGAGACGTACCACTCCCCGCGAAAGCTATGCTTGGTCTTGTCCATGTCCTGCCAGTAGCCGATCGCGCGCGAGTCCCCGCGCACCCAGAGCCAGCCCGTCTCGCCGTCGGGGAGCTCGCGGCCCTCGTCGTCGCAGACCTTGATCTCGAAGCCGGGCACCACCGTGCCCAGCGTCCCCGGCTTCACGCGGCCGATCCGGTTGGACAGGAAGATGTGCCACATCTCGGCGGTGCCGAGGCCGTCCAGGAGCTCGACCCCGAATGTCTCCTTCCACTTTGCCTGGAGCTCCGCGGGAAGCGCTTCCCCCGCCGAGGTGCAGACGCGGATCGAGGAGAGGTCCTGTCTCGAGGCTTCCGGATGCGACACCATCTTGTGGATCATCGTGGGCACGTTGACGAGAACGGTGGGTCGGAAACGCCGGATCTTCTCGAACAGGAGGTCGGCGGTCACGGGTTCCGGGAAGAGGGCGGCCGATCCGCCGGCCGCGAAGGGGAAGAAGAGATTGGATCCGGTCGCATAGCCGAAGTAGAGCTTGGGAACGGAGAGCGTGA
>Ga0187823_10000324_pt1 | contig 11958 bp, 8 predicted proteins | sample NC_wetland_sal_i_12_FD_132968 | JGI IMG/M metagenome (GOLD analysis project Ga0187823, IMG submission 132968) | Wetland sediment microbial communities from Neuse River Estuary, North Carolina, USA - SourceSoil_3 | ecosystem: Environmental > Aquatic > Freshwater > Wetlands > Sediment | place...
CAAGAAGGTAGTCCACACGAAAGCCTTTCGCATTATCGAAACTCCTTGAATCGCTGGTGCACACTAATGCACGCGCGAGCGCCTAATTATCGCCGCCGCCACCAAGCGATACTTCCTCACCATCTTTCACAATCTTGCGAATCCACATGGTTGGTGAGCCGCTCTTCGCCGGCCCGCCGATCAAGGTGACTTGATCACCGGGTTTAAGAGTGCTCTTGGTCCAACCGGCTCGCGAGAGGTGGTTCGGGCTGGTGAGCTCGCCTTGCCATTTCTCCACCTTACCGGAGGCATCTTTTACATCCATGGCTATGAGTACGTGCGGATTAACAAACTGAAAGTCGGTCACGGTACCAGTGACCGTGATGGTCTTTGACATATCGTAAGCGGCCGCGCCGTGATGTGCGAAGGCGGAGCCTGAAAGAACCAAACAAATGCCGAGCGAGATAAGGGACAAAATAATTTTCTTGTGCATGTGAAGTGCACCTCCAGCTAGCGTGAGAAGTCTCGCATTTGTCACTAAGTCTGTCAATCATTGCGGCCTCTAACATCGTGTTAAATGGATGTTAAGAAAGCTGTTATGGCTTCGGTGTCGATTTGGTGCCTGCCAAAAGAAAGTCCATCATGTTCCTTGAAAGAAATCTTTTAGCCGCCGTGCGCCTTCCTGGAACTCAGCCTCGCCTGCAATCAGGCTGACCACCAGAAAGCCATCGCGCGGAAAATCGAAGAAGTGCCCTGGATGTACAAGGACACCGCAATCTTCTAAGAGCCTGATGACGAGATCTTCGTCTGAACCCGTAGCAGGCACACGCAGCACCGCGTACCACCCTCCCTCGCGTTTCAGTCGATCAACCGAACTTTGCTGCAGCAGGGAATCGAGAAATTTCAAATTCGAGCACAGCCGCTTCCGCATTTGCATCTGCAGATCGCCGCGGATGGCTAACATTTCAGTCAGTGCCTGCTGCGCCGGCGTGCTTGGCGAAAGATACGTGTCTCCAATTACGTCCAGGCGCTGCATTGCTGTTTCAACCAGTGCGTCCGGCCCGCCCACGACCATCCAACCGAGCTTCATCTGTGGCAGTAGAGAAATTTTGGAAAGCCCGCTGAGCGTAAAAGTTAGCGCTGGGGAATCAAATACGAAACTGCAGGGCTCCTCTGGGACGTCGCCGTAGTCCAGGAAAACCTCATCCGCGATGATGGCGAGATTGCCGCGCGCACAGATCTCGGCAAGCCTTTGTGCTTCTTCTTTCTTGATGAAAGAGCCTGTCGGATTGTTGGGATGCACGACCATAACAGCTTTGGAGCGCGCCGTCACGACGCCAGAAAGCGCCGGAAAATCGATTTGCCAGCCTTGGTCGTAAAATAGGGGGTAAGGCACAGGGCGAATGTCTGCGAGGTCTGCCAGAAATTCAAAGAGCGGATAACTTGGCGCCGGAACGAGCACCTCGTCTCCCACTTCGCAAAGAAGGCGGAAGATGTAGTTATAGGCTTCGCTGGTGCTGGAGGTAATGACAATGCGGCCGGCATCAACAGACTTCCTGGGGCCGAAAAAGCCGGGGCGGTCACGATAATAGTCCGCAATTGCCTCGCGTGCCGGGCGCAAGCCCAGACTTTCGGGTTCGTACCGGAGCACACGCCGATCGCGCAGCGCGGCAAAAAGCCGCTCTTCTGGATAGTCAAAGCCGCAGGTTGTAGGGTTGGAGTTCGTCAGGTCAAAAACCGGGTTCCCACGCCGCCGGTGCTCATCGAGAGCTAGTGCGAAACGGTTCGGTTCGAGGCGCCAACTTGTGCGCGACGCAAACATGCATGGGTAAATGGCGAGCGGACGACTTATATCATGGCATCAACGCCATCCGACTAATCCGGCTTCTGGTGTGTCACCATTTCGTCGCACTCAATCTTGCCGTCCCGCAGGCGGATGATCCTATCGGCATGCTCCGCAATCTCGCGCTCGTGCGTAACCAAGATAATGGTATTTCTCTGCTCATGCAGGCGCGCGAATAAGGCCATGATCTCTTTGCCCGTTCTCGAATCGAGGTTCCCCGTGGGCTCGTCTGCGAGCAGAATCGAAGGCGAATTGACCAAAGCCCGCGCAATTGCCACCCGTTGGCGCTGTCCGCCTGAAAGCTCGCTCGGCCTGTGCATCATGCGATTACCCAACTCCACCGCTTCCAGTGCGCGTTTGGCCCTTTCCATTCGCTCCTCCGCCCGCATGCCGTTATAGATCATCGGCAATTCCACATTTTGCAGAGCCGTAGCCCGCGGCAAAAGATTGAACGTCTGGAAAATAAAGCCGATCTCTTGGTTGCGAATTCGAGCCAATTGGTCGTCGTCGAGATCGCTTACTAGTCTGCCCGCCAACCAATATCTGCCGCTAGTCGGCGTGTCCAGGCAGCCGATGAGGTTCATTAGCGTTGATTTGCCGGAACCCGACGGTCCCATAATAGCTAGGTATTCGCCACTATGGATGGATAGGTTCACCCCTCGCAATGCATAGACCGTCTCCGCCCCCATTTCGTAGCTTTTTGTGAGGTTCTCCGTCCTAATCGCCAGGGTTTGATCTGGGAAATCTGCGCGGAACGAAGTCGAAATCGCTGAGCTGACAGCCATCAACAGGTCCTCACAGCATCAGTTGCTTCGAACACTCCTGGCATAACCTCGGGAATTCCGGCGCGGAGAGCACTTCGACCGCCTCGGTAGCAGCGAACCATTCTACCAGCATTGAGTCAATGAATCGCTGCCGCCGAATCTTTGCTCGTAAGAAGCAACCCCGGCAGTAGTCTTACGGTTCTGAACACCAAGCATGACGTCTAGAGTAGGGATTCTCCCGTTGACGCATGCTCCATACTGGGACTAAAATCACCTCTAAATCGGAAGAGGATACTCAATGAAGAAGTCGCAGCACCTTCGTCTTTCCATTTTGGGAACCATTCTGTTTCTCGTGGGAGGCTTGCCGGTTTCTGCCTTGGCGCAGCAATCAGACCAGAAGCAAGATACCACCAAGCGAAAGACGAATGAGAAGCAAGTCCTGAAGGAATTAGCCACCCCTTACAAGAAATGGCTGAGCGAAGATGTGGTCTACATCATTACAGACTCGGAACGCAAAGCCTTCCTCGCATTGCAAACCAACGAAGAGCGAGAGCAGTTCATCGAGGAGTTCTGGCAGAGGCGTAATCCCGATCCGGATTCGGTCGATAACCCCGTTAAGGAAGAACACTATCGCCGCATTGCTTATGCGAACGAGCATTTTGCCTCGGGTATCGCCGGCTGGAGAACCGATCGCGGTCGTATCTACATCATGTATGGCAAGCCCGACTCACTGGAAAGCCACACGCAGGGTGAGAACTACGAGCGCCCGCTTGATCAAGGTGGCGGCGAAACAAAGACCTACGCCTTCGAGGATTGGACCTACCATTATATTGAGGGCATCGGCGAAAACGTGGAATTGGAATTCGTAGATCCTAGCGGCACGGGCGAATTTCGCCTGACTACGGACCCATCAGAAAAAGACGCTCTGCTTTACGTGCCAGGTGCTGGCTTGACTCTAGCCGAACAGGAAGGAATGTCTTCCAAAGCGGCCCGGTTCACGAATACGGATGGAACTCATATGGCGCCTTCGCCCTACGGCGCACGTAGCGCGAATTTGGATGAGTTTAGTCGGCTCGAACTGGAAGCTAAAATTTGGACGCCACCAGCGGTTAAATTCAAAGATCTGGAGGAGGTCGTCTCCTCGCGTATTGTTCGTGACCAGATCAAGTTCGACTATCGCTTTGATTTCTTGCGGGTGACAGGCGACACGGTACTGGTCCCCATAACGGTACAGATTCCGAATAACCAGTTGAGTTTTCAGAGCAAAGACGGTGTACACACAGCCACGCTGAACCTCTTCGCTCGCGTGAGTTCCCTCAGCGGGCGCACCGTGCAAACGTTTGAAGACACGATCCGCCGGGACTTCCCCGACTCGCTCTTACAAGCTTCACTGCGCTCCGCCTCGATTTATCAGAAGGCCGTTCCATTGCGGCCGGGCCTATATCGCCTGGACGTGGTGCTCAAGGATACGACCAGCAACAACGTTGGCGTGGTAAACACGCGCCTTGCCGTTCCGCCCTTCGATGAGGATAAGCTGCAAGCCAGCACATTAATTCTGGCGGACGAGATTTCTCCTGTGGCAGCCAAGGATATCGGTCTAGGTATGTTTGTGATCGGCTCGATGAAAGTGAGGCCAAAGCTTGATCAGAGTTTCACTGCCAATCAGCCGATCGGCCTTTATTTCCAGGTTTACAATCTCAAAATCGACGATTCAACGCACAAGAACAATGCCTCCGTCGAAATCCAGATCCTTCAAGGCGATCAGGCGATCAAGCATGTGGTGCAAAGCTCTGAACAATTACACCAATCCGGCGAACAGATGACGGTTCAGGAATCGCTGCCGGCGCAAACCTTGGCGCCCGGCAAATACAAGATAGAAATCAAGACTACGGATGCGGTGGCCAATCAAAGCATTACACGGACTGCGGAATTCACAGTTACGCCGCCATCCAACGAGAAGATTGCGGCGCAAACCTCCTCCGCGAGGTGATCGGTGAAGTCGCTGCAAACTGCGGCCTTCGTTTTTTTCGGGATCTTGCTCACTGCGGGTTCCTCCCTCGGGGCGCATAATTTCGGCAAGTTGACGGGTTTCGTCGCTGACCCCACCGGCAGCCCGCAAATGGGCGCAACGGTCTGGCTGACGCCGGAATTCGCTGGCGGCCGTGCGATAGAGCTGCTCACCGACGAAAACGGAATCTTCGTCAGTCAAAGGCTTCGCCCCGGCCTTTATTCGGTCCGGGTCACTCTCGCTGGTTTCATGCCCTCCTTTCAAGATCACATCAACGTCGGCGCGAATGTAGATACATCTGTCCACCTTGAGCTCGCTTCCATTTTTGCCTCCCTTGACCAGCTCCGGAAGAAGTCAAGCAAGCCTGCTGACCCCGATGACTGGAAGTGGGTTCTGCGCACTGCGAGTTCTTCGCGTCCCGTACTGCAACTGCGGGACGGCACGGTCGTCATCGCGAATAGGACAGCCGCGGATAACGACGATGAGCCTCGCGTCAGCGTGGAGCTGAACAACGGTTCGGTCCGGCCCGGTTCCTCGTCCGCCTTGCCTGGCTACCTGGGCACTGCCGTCTCTTATGATCAGAGCTTAGGGGCTGCCGGCAAACTGCTGATGGCGGGCGAGGTCAACTACGATGATGCGATTCCCGGAGTATTCGGCGGCTCGGCGGCAGGCATCTGGCTACCCAGTGGCAAATTCGGCGAAGGACCGGAAACGACGTTCACCGTTCGCCAGATTCGTCTGGGAGAATCCGGCAGATCCATCCGAGCAATGCGTTTTGAACACTCCGAACAGATGGTTCTGACGGATCATGTTGTCCTGGAATATGGCGGGGAATATCTCTCTGGTGGATATATTGGCTCGGTGAGTTCTTCATTGCGACCGCACGCTCGCCTGGGCATACGATTGTCTTCTCATTGGGATACTGCCTTTTTGCTTGAAACCGATCCCGATGCTTATGGCCTTCGAACCGATATGTCTGGAGAAAATCCGGCCATTGACGCCATGCAGACGGGACCGAGAATCATCTGGGGCAACGGCAATCCTATTTTGAACGGTGGATGGCACGAGGAGTTCGCGGTCCGGCATGATGTGGGAACGCGTGGCCAGATCGAGAGCGCCGTGTTTCGCGATGACTCCAGGCACCAGGCCGTGTATGGGACCGTAGTGGACTCGTCCAATTTTTCTCCCGCTGGCGTGTTCCCGGGTGCGCTCGCTCACGATGGCGGCGCAGCGGGCTTCTGGGGCACCAGGTTCGTATACCGCGAGAAACTCGCCGATAATCTTGAAGTGGCGGGCGTCTATGCTTGGGCCGGAGCCTTAGCCCCAGGCGACCAAGTTGCCTCCATCGCGGACCTTCGAGCAGCCCTGCAAGCTCGCTATCGCAATAGTATCGCCGCGCGCCTTGCCGGCAAATTACCTAAATCGAAGACTCAATTTGCCGCCAGTTATAAGTGGATAGACGGCACGGTAGTTACCCGCCAGGACATTTACAGCGAAGTGGCCATGGCGATTGATCCAAACCTTAGCCTTTCGATCAGGCAGCCGCTGCCTTCATTCCGAAGGGCTGGACACTGGGAAGCTTTGGCCGACTTCCGCAACATGCTGTCGCAGGGTTATGTCTCGTTGGAAGGCGCCGACGGACGCATATTGATAATGCCGGTCGAACGCTCATTCCGGGGTGGCGTGAGTTTCCAGTTCTAGGCCAGCCTACAAAATAAGGTAAGTTCCTACCAGAAACTGTAAGGTTTCGACGGGGAGTACGCAGTTCCCAGGCATACCGCTGTCTCTAAAGGAGTTGTTTGTCGCTAAAATCCATATGCCACGGTATGGAACGTGCTACCCTTTTCAGCGAGTATCGCTGAACTCCAAATATGGACATTATGACTCACGAAGGCCCGAGCATTGGTTCCCGGCTCGGCACGGTTCTTCTGGTGCTGCTCACCACAGCGGCAATTATTTTCGGAATTATTAATTTCCACCAGCGCCTTTCGTTCGATGTGCCGGATGACGGAGTTTCCTGGGCAGATAGCCCTCATGGCGTCCACGCTGTCTTCGTGGTGTCTAATTCTCCGGCCGAGCGGGCGGGGATAAGGTCCGGCGATGTATTGGTCTCCATCGACGGCCAGCCGGTAAGCCGCGCTGTCGATGTCACCAAGGAGCTTTGGGGTTTGGGAATATGGTCGCAGGCTCGCTATCGAATTCAGCATGAGAATAGCACCTTCGACACCAGCCTGATCACCGCGCCCGCGCCTAAGCCTCTTTCAATCGAAAACTACCTTCGGGTTGTGGGGTGGCTCTATCTGCTGATCGGCGTGTTTGTTTTCGTACGCCGCTGGAACGCCACGCGTGCAGCACACTTTTATACGTTTTGTCTGGCATCATTTGTCCTATTCTCGTTTCATTACACAGGCAAACTGAATTCGTTCGACTGGGAAGTATACTGGGCAAAAATCGCCGCGCTCCTGCTTGCGCCTGCACTCTTGGTGCATTTCGCCTTGGTTTTCCCGGAAAGAGTTTTCCCGGAAAGAAATCTAGCGCGCCGTGCCGGGCAGCGTCTCCTGGCTTTGACATGTTACTTGCCGCCAATTGCTCTGTTTGCCGTTCAAATCTATGTGGCGCTGGGTGCCGCTGGATTCGTGGCCTCATTTCCCGCACGTGTCGCGCTCGATCAACTGGAATTGGCCTATCTGGGAGTTTACTTCCTGCTTGCGGCGGCGATTTTTCTCCGTAGTTACTGGCGGGCGCCGAATGGAGTGCTGCGACAGCAGTTGAAGTGGCTCACCGGCGGCACCCTGGCCGGCATTTTGCCTTTCGCTGCGCTCTATATCCTGCCCTTCTCATTGGGTGCTATTCCGCGCCAATGGATGAATTTATCCGCCCTTTTTCTCGCGTTGATTCCGCTCTGTTTCGCCTACGCCATCGCGCGTTATCGCCTGATGGACGTGGATATCATCTTCAAGCGCGGGCTGACCTATACAGCGGCGACTAGCGCTGTGATCGCTGTCTATGTTGCACTCGTGGCGATTATCGGCGGGTTATTTCACACTGCCTGGCCAACGGGCCTTTTCGGCGAAATCGTTGCCATTGTGATCGCCGCGTTCCTCTTCCAGCCTTTCCGCGACTGGACCCAAGCCCGCCTCGATCGTTACTTTTATCGTGACCGCTTGAACTACCGCCGTACCTTGATCGAATTCGGGCGCACCCTCACCAACGAAGTTCGCTTGGAACCGATGGTCGCCTCGGTCATGGATCGTATCTCCCAAACTCTGCTCGTCGACCGTATGGCTGTGTTCCTCGATCATTCTTGCCAGCCCGGCCACTATCGCCTGGCCGGCTCGCGTGGTTTGCGCGTCTCCAACTCAGCGGCTGAGACATTGGACCTAAGTTTCCTCTCGGCCGAGAGGCCTGAATTCGCCCGTGGTTATTTCTTCTACGATTCCTCTCGCCCCATACGCCAGGAAAGCGAGTCCGTACGGCAAGCTATCGAACAGCTGGATCTAACGTACTTTATCCCTTGCCGCATCCATCAGCGCGTCGTTGCCATTCTCGGTTTGGGCAAGACTATCGACGGTGATTTCCTCACCAGTGAGGACGTTGAGCTGCTCTTCACGATTGCCGGCTATCTCGCCGTGGCGTTAGATAATGCCCAGCTCTATTCTTCGCTCGAGCAAAAGGCACATCAGATCGAGCGTTTGAAAGACTTTTCCGAGAATATCGTCGAGTCCATGAATGTCGGCGTGCTGGCAGTGGATTTCGAGGGCCGCATCGAGTTCTGGAATACACAACTGGAGCAGTCCATCGGCGTGGTGCGCGCCGATGCGGTCGGCCGCACCATAGACGAGATTCTTCCTCCCGATCTAGCCGTGGAAATAGCGGCGCGTTCTCAAGAAGAGCGTGTCACGAATTTGTATAAATTCCCGCTGCGAAATCGCGATGGCCGCACTCTGATCGTGAACGTCTCCATTGCTCCGCTCGCGGGCAAATCGGCGGAGCGTCTCGGCCGGCTCATCCTGGTCGACGACATTACCCAGCGCATGCAGCTCGAAGAACAGCTGGTGCAAACGGAAAAACTCACTTCATTGGGCTTGCTCGCTGCGGGCGTGGCCCACGAAGTGAATACGCCACTGGCAGTGATTTCGAATTACATTCAGATGCTGGCAAAGCAGCTGCCTGAGAACGATCCCCGGCATAAATTGACGGATAAAATCGTCAACCAGACCTTCCGAGCCAGCGAAATCGTCAATAATCTGCTCAGTTTTTCACGGACAGGCGGCGCGGGATTCAAGGAAGTGAATCTCAATCAGGTGATTGAAGAGACGCTTACTTTGGTCGCACATCCCTTTCGCGCCGCGAACGTACAGGTGGTCAAGAATCTTGAAGGCGATCTGCCCGCTGTGCTCGGATCGACCAATCGCTTGCAGCAGGTTTTCCTGAATCTTTTCCTTAATGCCAAAGACGCCATGCCCTCAGGCGGAATGCTCGAGGTCCGCAGCGCCGCAAATAACGGCTCTGTGGAAATTGAGGTAGCGGACACGGGCATGGGTATCCAGCGCGAGAATCTCGCGCGCGTGTTTGATCCCTTCTTCACGACGAAAGCCACGGGCCGCGGCACCGGCTTGGGCCTCTCGGTCAGCTATGGCATCATTAAAGAGCATGCTGGCAAGATCGAGGTGCGCTCAACCCTTGGTAAAGGCACCTCTTTCCGCTTGGAATTCCCGGCGGTAAGGAAAGCGGTTCATGCCTAATGGCTCGATCCTGGTCATAGACGACGAAGCGGAAATTCGCGAAGGTCTCGAGCTCCTACTTTCCTCCGAGGGCTATGCCGTAAGTTCCGCCGACACCGGCGAATCCGGTCTCGCGCGCCTCGAGCAAGAACCCTACGACCTGCTGCTTCTGGACGTGAGCCTTCCCGGCCGCAGTGGCCTCGATCTGCTTCGCGATATCCGGCAGCGCGATCCCCATCTCCCCATCGTTCTCATCACCGCATATGGCTCTATTGACATGGCGCGCCAGGCGTTCAAAAGCGGTGCCCAGGACTACATCACCAAGCCCTGGTCGAATGACGAGCTGCTCGCGCAAGTCGCCTCGGCCGTCGAAGGGCGCCGTTTGCGTGAAGAAAATGTTCAGCTCAAGCGGGCGCTCAAGCAGCGCTACAATTTCCCCAACATCATCGGCAAAAGTGAGCGCATCATTTCCCTTCTCGATCTGGTGGCCCAGGTGGCCCCTTCACGATCGACCGTGCTCATTACTGGCGAGAGTGGCACAGGGAAAGAACTCATCGCCAAGGCCATCCATTCCGCATCGCCTCGCGCAGACAAGCCCTTCGTAGCTGTCAATAGCGGGTCAATTCCCGTTGATCTTCTCGAATCGCAGCTCTTCGGCCATGTAAAGGGAGCGTTCACGAGCGCCATCGCCTCCAAAAAGGGGCTTTTCGAAGTCGCCGATCAAGGCACCATTTTCTTCGATGAGATTTCCACCATTGGCTTGGAAACACAGGCCAAGCTGCTGCGCGTCATTCAGGAACGCGAATTCATGCGGCTCGGCGGCACGGACAATATCAAAGTGGACGTGCGCATCGTCGCCGCGTCGAATATCGATCTGCTCGGCCTGGTGCGTGAATCTCGCTTCCGCGAAGATCTCTATCACCGCCTCAACGTGATCGCTCTCAAACTCCCACCCCTTCGGGAGCGCCGCGAGGATATTCCCTTGCTCCTCAACCATTTTTTGCGTCAGTTTTCAAAAGAGAATAATCGGCCATTGGGGAGATTCACTCGCGAGGCCATGAAGCTGCTGATGGACTATCACTGGCCGGGGAACGTGCGCGAACTTGAAAACGTGGTCGAGCGTGCTGTAGTTCTCTCCGCGCGGGAGGAGATCGACGTCGATCTGCTGCCCGAGCCAATCCTCACGCGAGGAATGCTCGGCAATGCGCGGCTGCAACTCTCGGAACTTCTGAACTCTCTCACCAAAGAAGGTAATCAGCATGCGGCTGCGGGGCATTCCGTTCCCTCATTATTTGAGATCATGGAGCAGATTGAACGCCGCGTGATCGTAGATATGTTGGAGCAGACGGGCTGGAACCAGACCGAAGCGGCCGAGCGCTTTCAGGTTCCTCTTTCAACCCTGAATCAAAAGATCAAGCGATTGGGAATTGAGATTCGCCGCCGCGGCACGGGCCGCGATCCGGGGGATGCTCTGGCTCAAACTGCAGAAACCAGAGGGTAGACCCGAGCTGTAGCTTTGCGATGGTCAGGACTTGTGCATGGTGACGGCTCCAACAGGCGGCGTGTAGCCCTTTGGTAGCAGCGTCGTCGTAAGATCGACTGCGGATAGATCAACCCCTTCGAGATTCGTTTCGCGCAGAATCGTCACCCCCATGTCCGCGCCTGCAAATAGCGCTCCTTTGATGTTCGCAGAGCGAAAATTAGCATTGCGCAGATTCGCGCGCCGGAAATCCGCGTTGCTCAGATCGCATCGGAAAAACTCTACGCCGCTGGCCTGCGCTTCGCTTAGATCGGCGCCTGGCAGATCTGCCTCGGTCAAATCCGTATTGCGCAAATCGGCGCCGCGCAATCGCGCTCCTGCCAAACTGGCATGTGTGAGCTTCGCTTGCTGCAAATTCGCGCCCTCCAGGTTTGCCCTCTCCAGAATCGCGCCCGTCAGATTTGCATGGCGCAAATCCGCGAGCCTCAGATCCGCCCCTGTCAAGTCGGCGCGCTTGCCACCCGGTTTGCCGAGAAAATGATTCTTATGCGCCTCCAGGATTTCCGAAAGCCTCTTGCCCTCATGGCGAATTCGGTTCGTGTTGCGCAGGTCCTTGCCTCCAGTGATCAGATCCCAAAGTCCCATCGCTCGCCCTCTGGACGAAAAAGTTGTTTCTCTGCGCTTATTCTACTGGATCATTCCTCAAGATCAGCTCACAAATGATCAGTTGTCGATTCTATGAAGCGGCGGCCAGCTTCCCCGGCCGCTCAGCCCTTGAATTTGAATTATGATACCGTAGAGGTGGCCTGTTTTCGGGCAGCGTTAGTCGTGAAGGATATCCCAACCTGCGAGAGCCATGCGAGTCACTCCTCTGCCAAAGATTAGCCGTCGGCATTTGACTATGCTGGCACTTACGCTTCTTCAATTGTTTGCTCTCGCGGTAATACTGCCCGCGCAAGAAAATCGAAGCGGAGAAATCGTAGCGAACCTAGCCACAGGCCGCGTCGTTTTTTGCGTCACGCACGATGCGATCATCGTGGCGGCCACCGGCGGAGGTGGCGAAGTCGGCTCGCGTCCTCCGGCCGTCCTCCCCGTCAGTCCCGGGCGGATCGGTGTTCTCTTGGGCGCTATCGACTGGACCACGCCTGAAACTGGAAAGG
>Ga0187823_10000328_pt1 | contig 11910 bp, 13 predicted proteins | sample NC_wetland_sal_i_12_FD_132968 | JGI IMG/M metagenome (GOLD analysis project Ga0187823, IMG submission 132968) | Wetland sediment microbial communities from Neuse River Estuary, North Carolina, USA - SourceSoil_3 | ecosystem: Environmental > Aquatic > Freshwater > Wetlands > Sediment | place...
GAGGGCGGGTTCGGGATGGGCGGGATGCGCGAGCGCGCAGAGCTCGTGGGCGGCGAGCTCGAATGGCTGCCGGCACCCGGGAAGGGCACCACGGTGCGGCTCACGGTGCCGCTCGCCGGGCGCCCCACCGCGGTGAGCCCACAGCTGCTTTAGAGCGCCGACACACCCGGCTGCGAGCGCGGGCGCGCGCGGAGGGCGTCGCACGCCTCGGGGTCGCGACGCCGGGCCCCTAGCGGGTGAGGACGCGGCGAGGCGCCGGGCGTCTACCCTCTAGTCGGCGAGACCGATGCGGCGTACGTAGGCCGTGATCTCCGCCCGCGAGGAGAAGCCGAGCTTCTCGATCGCCCGCGCGCGGTAGGTCTTCACGGTGCGCTCGGCCACGTCGAGCCGCTCGGCGATCTCGGGGTTCGTGTAGCCGTTGGCGATCAGCCGGACCACTTCGCGCTCGCGCTCGCTGAGCACCACGGTGTCGGCGTTGGACTGCTCGCCGGTGGCCATCAGCGCGCCGAGGCGGGGGTGCAGGTAGTTGCCTCCCGACACCGCCAGGCGGAACGCCTGCAGGAGCTCCGCCGGCTCTGCCTCCTTCAGTACGTAGCTGCGAGCGCCCGCGCGCAGTGCCTGGCGCGCGTACTCGGGGTCCTCGCGCATCGTCAGGATCGCCACAGCGAGCGTGGGATGGGCGATGAAGCACGAGGGCAGCGCGCCGAGACTCGACCCGCCGGGCATTGTCAGGTCGAGGGTGAGGAGGTCCGGCTTGCGCTCACGGACCTCGCGCACCATCGAAGGGATGTCGGCAGCTTCGGCGACGACACGGAACTCGCCTTCCTCCCGCTCGAGGACGGCCCTGATGCCGTCGCGGACGACCGTGTGGTCGTCGGCGATGATCACATCGATCGGACGGGTGACCCCGGGCGTGCCGTCGCCATCCATGCCGCATACGGTAGCCCGTCGTGTGGACCGAACCGATCGCCGCGGACGCACGGCCGAGGCGCTGCAGCGCTTTTGCAAACGGCCGGCGACCGTTAGCTTGCGATCGTGGGCTCTGTGCTCCAGTCGCCGCGCGTGCGAGGGATCGTCGTCGCGTATACGGTCAACCGCCTCGGCACGTGGATCGGGTACGTGGCGCTGTCCGTGGCGATCTACGACCACACGCACAGCGCGCTGGCGGTGGCCGCGCTGCTGGTCGCCGCCCAGGTGCTGCCCGCGCTCCTGGTGCCCGCGGTTGTAGCGCGGGTGGAGAGCTCGCCGGGGCAGTTCGAGCTGAGCGCGCTGTACTTCTTCGAGGGCGCGATCACGGTGCTGCTGGCGGTCCTCCTGCGCGATCCGTGGCTCCCCGCGGTGATGCTGCTGGCGGCGCTCGACGGCACTGCGGCGCTCGCGGCGAACTCGCTGCTGCGTGCCGCTCTCGCTCACGCGGCGCGCGAGTGGGCCGCGGAGGAGGAACCCGGCGAGGGGCAACTCGTGCCGCCCGGTGTGGCAGCGTCGCAGGAAGCCGATGAGCGCGCCCACGAGGCTGAACACAAAGCGAACGCCTGCCTCAACGTGGGCTTCTCGTTCACGTTCATGCTCGGTCCGGCGATCGGCGGCGTGATCACCGCGGTGTCGGGCGCCTCGCTGGCGCTGTACCTCGACGCCGTATCGTTCTTCCTGTGCGGGGCGCTGCTCGTACGGCTGCATCCCCACATCCAGGAGGCGGGAGGCGCTTCCGTCCGTTCTCGCCTGCGCGCGGCGATCGAGCACATCAACGAGGTCCCGGGACTCAAGAGCCTGCTCCTGATCGAGGCGGTGGCGGTGGTGTTCTTCGCGTCGGGCGCGCCGATCGAGGTGGCCTACGCGCGAACGACCCTGGACACGGGGGACTGGGGTTATGGCGTGCTGCTGGGCGTGTGGGGCCTCGGCACCGTGGCGGGCAGCTTCGCGTTCGTGCGGGTGCCGAGCGACCGCGTGGGAGTGACGCTCACCGCGGGCGCGTTCGCGGTGGGCCTCGCCTACGTGGGCTTCGCCGCAGCGCCCACCCTCGCGCTCGCGTTCCCCGCGGCGCTCGTGGGCGGATGCGGCAACGGCGTGCAGTGGGCGTCGCTGATCAGCGCGGTACAGCGTCTGACCCCGGAGGCGCTGCAGGGGAGGTTGATGGGCGCGGTGGAATCGCTGGGTGCTCTGTGCCCGGCGATCGGCCTCGCCCTCGGCGGCGCGCTCGTGGCGCTCACCTCCGAGCGCGGCGCGTTCCTGATCGTGGGACTCGGCGCGATCGCTGTCACGTTCGCATTCCTGACGCTGCAGCGGACGCTCGATCTGCACAGCCCGGGGCGGGCTTCCGAGGCTGCGACCGCGCACTGACGCGCACTTCCAGGCGGCGCATCGACATAGCAGAGCACGGAGGGCGGCGCGGGCGGCCGGTTCGCGGCACGCCCGACACGCCGCGGCACCTTTAGAACGACGCGTGCCAGGCCGATAGTTACGACAGCGGGGTGTTTCTCTCTCCCACCTCCACCAGCATCACGTGATGAAGCAAAAGCTCTGGGTCACCGTCGAGATCATCCTGCTTGCGGCGAGTCTCGCCACGATGGTGATCACGTGGCGGATAGAGGACTTCGAACCGTTCGAGCTGTCGGCCCTGCTGCTGGTGCTGGCGGCGATCGGCCACCGGATGAACCTCACGGTGCGCCATCAGAAGCTCTCGGCCGCGTTCATCACCGAGGTGCTCACGATGACGCTGCTGGGCCCGGCCCCGGCGATCCTGATGGGCGTGGTGCTCGTGGGCGCCGACGCCTGGCGACGGCGTCTGGATCCGCTGCTGGCGCTCAACAACCTGTGCAGCACCGCGACCTTCCTCGCGGTCGGCGGCCTCATCTTCCGCGCCGCGATGGCCGATCCGCATTCGGCCGCGAGCGCCGCGGACACGCAGACCGTCAGCTTCGCCCTGGCGATCTTCGGGCTCTTCATCTTCACGAACGCACTCAACTTCGCGCTGGTGGCGATGCAGTACGCGGTGTTCGACGGACGCCCGTTCCTGCGCCAGACGACCGAACTGTTCATCCCTCTGCTCCCCGGCCAGGTCGCGGCGGCGGCGCTGTAGGCGATCCTCGCGGTGGCCTACACGAACCTGGGGTTCCCGGTGCTGCTCGGGCTGGTGGTGGTGCTCATCATCTTCCAGTCGCTCGCGGTCGCGCTGATCCGTTCGGAGGACCGCGCGGACCAGCTCGAAGCGCGCTCGATCCACCTGGCCTCACTCCAGCTCGGCGTGCTCACCACGCTCGTCGAGACGCTCGCGCTGCGCGACCGCACGACCGCACGCCATGCCGCCGCGGTGGCGCGCTACGGCCGTGAACTCGCCAAGGAGATCGGCTGCGACGAGGGCGAACAGGACCTCGTGCACACAGCCGGGCTGCTGCACGACATCGGCAAGTTCGCGCTCCCCGACCGGATCCTGGGCGCGGAGGTGCTCTCGGACGACGACTGGGCGCAGATCAGACGCCATCCGCAGGATGGCGCCACGCTCGTGGGGCGCCTGGACGGATACGGGCCCGTGGCCGATGCGATCCTCTACCACCACGAGCGCGTCGACGGAAGCGGATATCCGGCGGGGCTCATCGGCACCGAGATCCCGCTCGCCTCGCGGATCATCGCGATCTGCTCCACCTTCGACACGCTGACTGCGCGCGACAACTACCGCGCCCCGATGACCGACCAGGACGCGATCGCGGAGCTGCGCAGGGTCTCGGGCCGGCAGTTCGACTCCGAGCTCGTGGAGGCGTTCGTCGGGATGGTCAAGAACCACGACGCGCTGAAACGTGAGGACGCGGACTTCGTCCAGGAGCTCGCGTTCGAGCGGCGGGCGCGCAAGATCGCGTCGCCTGCCGGCGCCGAACGCTGACGGGTTACGCCCCCGTCAGGCGGGCATCCCCAACCGCCGGGCCACGCCACCATGGGCATGGGGCGCGCCCGGGCGATCAAGGACTACCTAAAACCGTCGTGACTAGCTGCCCCAATGCATCGATGTCTCCTTCTCCTGGGACTGGACGGCCCGCCCAGGGCTCCTTCCGCGGACGAGAGGCCACTCATCGGTAGACCTTTGAGTAGCTTCGCGGAGGATAGTACTGGTATGGACGGAAATGTCCAGTTTGCGCACCTATGTGCAGCAAATGGTGCAGTTAGGCGGTTTTGAGCGGGTCGTTGCAGGGAAGGAATATTGGCTTTGCGATGCGGCAAACCGGCATCGCACGGACCCGTCGGCGCCCCTGGACGGCACGCGTCCAAGTCGGAGACACGAACCGCTCGAATCGCACGGCGCGGACTCGATTGGCTTGCCGGGCGAACCTTTCAGCGGACGCGCCGCCGACCGCCGAAAAACCCGCATCGAGCGATCGCCACAACCGATCAAACGTCCACAAAGCTCATCGCGGCTCAAGTTCCGGCGCGCTCCTGACGAGAAAACCGCATGACCGTCACCACGTCAACGCTCCCGCGCAGCGGCCGGCAGCTCGTCTTCACGAGCTCGCAGGCGGCCGTGTACCTCGGCGTGTCGCTCGCGACCATCCGCCGCTGGACAGATGCGGGGCACATCAGCTGCTACCGGACGCCCGGCGGTCAGCGCCGTTTCTCGCGCGAACAGCTCGACGGCTTCATCTCGTCGATGCAGCAGGGCGGCGCCGAGGACCAGGCGAGCCCCAACGGCGAAGCCGAACGCAGCGCCGCGCGCAAGCGCTAGGCGCAGCCCCGGCTGCCCACCGCGCCGGCCGCCCGACGGCCGCACGGCCCCGTGCCGCGTCCACGGCCCCTAGGACGCGAGGCGTCCGAACTTGTCGCGCAGTCGCCGGTAGAACGACGTCCCGGGCAGCTGGGCGAGCGTGCCCACGTCGCTGCGGAAACGCGCGTTGATGGAGCCCTCGGCGGGGATCTCGCCGGCGGGCCGGCCGTCGACGGCTACGTCGAGCGGCTCGTGGGAGAGGTTGAAGATGGTGAGCGAGTCCGACGGCGCCACCACGAGCGCCCGCGCGGCGATCGAGTGGGGCGCGATGAACGACACGACGAAGCCCTCCACCCCCCACGCCATCACGGGGCCGCCGTTGGCGAGGTTGTAGCCGGTGGAGCCCGCGGGCGTCGACACGACGAGGCCGTCGCAGCGCACGGAGCCCGCCACCTCGCCGTCGAGCGCGTAGGCGAGCTCGGCGACGCGCTCGCCCACCTTGCGGTGGATGGCGACGTCGTTGATGGCGAGCGGCGGGTTGTCCCCCAGGCCGAGCTCGATCCCGGGCAGGCGCAGAAGCTCGAACTCACCGGCGAACGCGCGGCGGATGCCCTCCTCGATCTGGTCGGGCTCGACGGTGGCCAGGAACCCGATCTGGCCGAAGTTGATCGCGAACACGGGCACGTCGGTGCCCGCGTAGCACTGGAGAGCGCGCAGGATCGTGCCGTCTCCGCCGAGCACGATGCACAGATCCACGTCGCGGCTGGGCTCCGAGCCGCACGCTAGCCCGGGCGCGCTCTGCAGGCCGTGCTTGCCGGTCTCCTCCGGATCCAGGCGCAGCGTGATCCCCTGTTCGGCGGCGCGCGCGACGAGCAGGTCGAGCGCCGCGCGCGTGTCGTCGGGCCGGCGGTGGGTGAAGACGGTGACCTCTCTCACGGCTCAACCTGCCGAGCGAGCGGCTCGAGCGCCTCGGGCGCGTGCGCACCGTCGGCGTCGGCGCCGCTCAGCCACACGAACGTCTCGCGATTGCCCTTCGGCCCGGGGAGGCCCGAGCTGTGGTAGCCGCGCACGGTGCAGCCGATGGCGAGCGCCGCCGCTCCGACCTCCACAAGCGCGCTGCGGCGGTCGTCGCTGCTGCGCACCACACCGCCCTTTCCCACCCGGCCGCGGCCCACCTCGAACTGCGGCTTGACGAGGGCGAGCACGTCGAACGGCGCGTGCAGGCAGCCGACGACCGCGCCGAGCACCTTCGCGAGCGAGATGAACGACACGTCGATCGTCGCGAGGTCCAGGGGGGGATCACCGTCGACCCCAGCGGCAGCGAGCAGGGCGGGGCTCAGCTCACGCGCGTTGGTGCGCTCCAGCACGTGGACGCGCGGGTCGCTGCGCAGGCGGTAGTCGAGTGTCCCGTAGCCCACGTCCACGGCGACGACCTCCGCAGCGCCGCCCTGCAGCAGGCAGTCCGTGAACCCACCCGTGGAGGCTCCCACGTCGATCGCGCGCCGGCCCGCCACCGGCAGGCCGCTCTCGGCGAGCGCGTTGGCGAGCTTCACGCCCCCGCGGGAGACGAAGCGCGGCCGCTCCGCCACCGACAGCTCTACAGCCTCGTCGAGCAGCTCGCCCGGCTTGCTCGCGCGGCGCCCGTGCCCGCCCACGGTCACCTCGCCCGCCATCACCGCCGCCGCCGCGCTCGAGCGCGAGGGGAACAGCCCGCGCTGCGCGAGCAGGGTGTCCAGGCGCTGCTTGGGCATCGGGCGCGAACCCTTGCACACCGCTGCCCCGCACGCACGTCCTGCAAGCGTCGACCTGCTCATCTCGAACATATGTGCGGGTCGGCACGATCGAACATGTGTGCGCTAGATCACACAGCCGAGGCAAACCGGAACGCATCATTGTTCTTGATTCAAGAGCTGCAGCACTTACCTCTCCTGAATCCCTCCTCCCCGAAACGGCCCGCTCTCCCCGGCGGGCCGTTTCTTTTAATCAGGCCGTCGCCCGGAGCGTCGACTGGGCCGGCTGCGCTTCGGGGCCTTAGGCGTCGACCGCGGCGGACGCGCGGTCGAGGATCGCCGCGGCGACGCGCTCGGCGATGCGCTCGCCGGTGTAGCCGACCTCCTCGTGCAGGAGCGCGGGCTTGCCGTGGGTGACATAGCGGTCCGGCAGACCCACGCGCAGGATGCGCGGCGTGGTGCCGGTCTCGTTGAGCGTCTCCCACACGGCGGTGCCGAAGCCGCCCGCCAGCACGCCCTCCTCGACGGTCACCAGAAGGTCGTGCTCGGCGGCGAGCTGCGCCATCAGGCCCGCATCGATCGGCTTGGCGAAGCGCGCGTCGGCGACCGTCACGGCGATGTCGTGCTCGGCGAGCAGGTCCGCGGCCTCGAGCGACTTGGTCACGCCGGTGCCGTAGCCGATCAGCGCCACGCGGCGGCCGGCACCAGCGGGCTGTGCCTCGCGCAGGATCTCGCCGGTCCCGAGCTGGATCGCGCGACCCGTGAGCGGGAGCTTCACGCCGGTCCCCTCGCCGCGCGGGTAGCGGAGCGCGATCGGGCCGTCGTCGTACTCGATCGCGGTGCGCAGCATGTGCACGAGCATTGCCTCGTCGCGGGGCGCCATCAGCACGATGTTGGGCAGGCAGCGCAGGTAGGAGATGTCGAAGGCACCGTGATGGGTGGGCCCGTCGTCGCCGACCAGCCCCGCGCGATCCATCGCGAACACCACGTTCAGGCGCTGCAGGCACACGTCGTGGACGATCTGGTCGTACGCGCGCTGCAGGAACGTGGAGTAGATCGCGGCCACCGGCTTGGCGCCCTCCAGCGCGAGCCCCGCCGCGAACAGGATCGCCTGCTGCTCGGCGATGCCGACGTCGAAGTAGCGCTCGGGCATCGCCTTCTGCAGGATCGACAGGCCCGTGCCCGAGTTCATCGCGGCGGTGATGCCCACGACCCGCGGATCGCGCTCGCATTCGCGCACGAGCGCGTCGCCGAAGACCTTGGTGTACTGCGGCGGCGGTTTGGACGCCGGCTTGGAGGAGGGCTTCTTGCTCGCAGGCGAGCCGTTGACGATCGACTTGGGCTTGGCGGCGTGCCACTCCTCCATGCCCTCCAGCCCGCCCTCTTCCGCGGGCGCGAAGCCCTTGCCCTTGACCGTCGCGATGTGGACCACCACGGGTCGTTCCGCATCGAGCGCCTCGCGCAGCGCGCTGCGCAGCGCGCGCACATCGTGGCCGTCGATCACGCCGGTGTATGCCCAGTCGAGCTCCTCCCACCACAGACCCGGTGCCCAGAACGCCTTGATCGACTCCTTCAGGTGCGGGCCCAGCCGCTCGAACGCAGCGCCGATGCCCGCGGGCAGTCGCGTGAGTCCGTCCTCCACGCCCGAGCGCGTGTGCCACAGCTTGGGGTTCAGGCGGACACGGTTGAAGTAGCGCGAGAGGGCACCCACGTTCGGCGCGATCGACATGCCGTTGTCGTTCAGCACCACCACGATCGGGGTCCCCAGCCCGCCCGCCTGGCTGATCGCCTCGAACGCCACGCCGCCCGTCATCGCCCCGTCGCCGATCACCGCCACGACCTTGCCGGCATGTCCCGCCTGGGCGTCGGGGTCGGTACGGGCGATATGGCGCATGCCCTCCTTGATCCCCACCGCATAGCCGATCGACGTGGACGCGTGGCCCGCGCCCATGATGTCGTGCTCGGACTCGGGGATCGAGCAGAACGGCGCGAGGCCGCCGTACTGGCGGATCGTGGAGAGCTCCTCGCGCCTGCCCGTGAGCACCTTGTGCGGATAGGCCTGGTGGCCCACGTCCCACAGGATCTTGTCGCGCGGCGAGTCCAGCACCGAGTGGAGCGCCACCGCCAACTCGCACGTGCCGAGGTTCGCGCCGAAGTGGCCGCCGATCTCCCCCACCGTGTCGATGATGTGCTCGCGCACCTCCTGCGCCAGCTGGGTCAGCTCCTGCTCGCTGAGCTCGCGCAGGTCCTCGGGGCCGTCGATGTTCTCCAGCAGGCTCATGAGGTGCGTGTGTAGATGAAGTCGGCTATACCCGCCAGCTCGGCGGTCGGATCCTCGGTGCCGCGCCCGCCGCCGGCCGGAACGCGTGTGGCCGCCTGCGCGAGCGCCGCCTTGGCGGCCGCGTGCGACTCCGCCGCCAGCTCGCGCGCGCGGTCGATCCCGTACTCGCTCACGTACGTGCGCTTGCCGTGACGCTCATCGCTACCGCGCGGCTTCCCGAGCTCGGCGTCGGTGCCCGTAACGTCGAGTATGTCGTCGATTATCTGGAACAGCACACCGAGCTCCGCGGCGAAGCTGCGGAACGGTTCCATGCCAGATCCGTCCGGCGACTCGTCCGCACCCGACAACAGTAGTACGCAGAGCACCGAGGCCCCAATGAGACGTCCGGTCTTGAGCTCGTGCAGCCTGCGCAGCTGCGCCCCGCGCAGGCCGTCCTCGGCGCTCACGTCCGCGTACTGACCCCCCACCATCCCCGCCACGCCCGTCGCCGCCGCGAGCTCCGCCGCGGCTGCGAGCAGCCGGTCCGCGGGCGCATGCTGCTGCGAGAGCAGGTGGTTGAACGCCTCCGCGTAGAGCCCGTCGCCGGCGAGGATCGCCACGTCCTCGCCGTAGCGCACATGACACGTGGGCTGGCCGCGGCGCAGGTCGTCGTCGTCCATCGCCGGCAGGTCGTCGTGGATCAGCGAGTAGGTGTGGATCAGCTCCAGCGCCGCCGCGAGCGGCAGCACGTGCGCGGGCTCCGTGCCCACCGCGCGCGCTGTCGCCAGCGCCAGCACCGGCCGGATGCGCTTGCCGCCCGCCAACAGCGAGTAGCGCATCGCCTGCACGAGCCCGTCGGTGATCTCCTCGCCCGGGAAGCTCAGCGAGTGCAGATAGCGCTCAACCTCCTCGCGCAGGTGTTCGGGGTAGCTGCTGCTCACGGCGTGCCCGCTAGAGCAGCGAGTCCTGGCCGGGCGGCGGCGCGGCGATCTCCGCGCGCGTGAGCTGCTCCAGCTCGGCCGCGGCCTGCGTGGCCAGCGCCGCGCAGTCCTCCACCAGCGTGGCCGCCGCGTCCGCTGACAGCTCGCCCGAGCGCAGCTGCTCTGCGGCGCGCTCCAGCTGCCCGATCAGATCCTCGAGATGGTCAACGCTGCTCATGAGGTGTGCGCATTCTCGCGCACCTCGCGGAGCGCTGCAGCGAGCACGCCGTTGACGAAGCCCGGCGCGTCAGGCCCGCAGAACGTCTTCGCGCTCTCCACGGCCTCCTCGATCGCGCCCTCCGGCGGGATCGGCTCGTCCGCCGGCACCGCATCCGGGTGCAGCATCTCGATCAGCGCCACGCGCATGATGCTGCGCTCGAGCGGCGCGATGCGCTCGACCGACCAGCCGTGCGCGTGGCGGTCGATCACCGCGTCGAGCTCCTCCGCGCGGTCGACCGCCGCATGTGCGAGCGCGCGCACGAACGTGCCGTCACGCGGCTCGAACGCGTCGATGAGGGGCTTGCCCGTGAGGTCGTGCTGGTAGACCGCGATCACCGCCCTGCGCCGCTGCTCGGAGCGGCGCATCTCAGGCCCGCGCCATGTACTCGCCGGTGCGCGTGTCCACGCGCACGCGCTCGCCCTGTTCGACGAACAGCGGCACCTGCAGAACCGCGCCCGTCTCCAGGGTCGCCGGCTTGGTCTTGCCGCCGGAGGCCGAGTCGCCGCGCACCCCCGGCTCCGTCGCCGCGATCTCCAGGTCCACCGCGCTCGGGAGCTGGAGGTCGGAGGGCTCGCCGTCGATGAACAGCACGTCGACCTCGCTGCTCGGGGTGATCCAGCGCAGCGCCTCCGCCACCGCGGTTTCCGGCACCGCGATCTGCTCGAAGGACTCCGTGTCCATCAGGTGCGCATCGGTGCCGTCCGCGTAGAGGAACTGCATCTTGCGCGCCTCCGTGCGCACGTCGCGGAACTTCTCGCCCGCGCGGAAGGTGCGGTCGATCACGTTGCCGTCGGACGCGCGGCGCAGCTTCGTGCGCACGAACGCGCCGCCCTTGCCGGGCTTGACGTGCTGGAACTCGAGGATCTTGAAGACCGTGCCCTCGACCTCGATGTGGTTGCCGTTTTTGAACTGGTTGGTGCTGATCACGGCTGAGCATCATAGGAGGATCGTGGCGCGGTGCCGGCGCGAGTGGGGACGCGGAAGGAGGCCGAGTGCTCGCCCGTGTACGGTGCCACGACAGCGTCTTGCATCAGGCGAAAGCCTCTCGAGATGTGCCGAGGTGAACCCTCGCACTGTCGACCACGGCCCGTAAGTGCGGCATCGTAGGAGCATCACGAGGCACAGGGGCATCATGAGGCGAGCCCATATCGCACTGCTCGCCGCGGGCGTGGCACTCGCCGGCTGCGGAGCGAACGCCCAACGCCCGGACGCGACCGGGTCCAGCTCGCACCGGGGGCGCGATGTAGGCGCCCGCTCGATCAGGTGTGCCGACGCGTTTGCCTGGGAGTTGTCCCTCACGGCTCCGATCTCACCGCAGACAGGCGAGCACGGACGAGTGTTTGCCTTGATCAATCGCGCCGCCACAGCCTGTGCGCTCGATGGCACGCCGACGATCGCGCTGTACGCCGGGCGGCGTCGCCTCCCGTTCCGGTACCGATTCTCGGCGGGCCATCGCAAGCGGCGATACAGCTCGAGCGCTGCGCCGCACAGGGTCATCGTGCAGCCGGGGCGGGCAGCCTTCTTCCTAGCGGCGAAATATCGCTGCGACTTGGGAGTCGCCGCTGCGGCCTCCTTTGTCGTAGCGCAAATGCCGGGCAGGCGACAGGCACTTCGGCTGGCGCTCCCGCCACGCGGCGCGGGTTACGGCGTCGGCGACTTCGACTACTGCCGGGATTCCCGCGGCAGGGGCGCGGGGGCGCCCGGCAGCTACATCGATCTGTCAGCGATCGCCGCGACCGAAGCCGCAACGTTCGGCGTGCCTTATTAGACAGCGGCGGTACCGCGAGCGCCCTCTCGCCCCGTCCGTCGCACGGGACCAGCGCGCGGGTCCATGGCCCCGCCGCGGGCACCACGATGGAGCGGGCGTGAAAGCAGAGCCCGCGCCGATCCCCGCGTTGGGCCTGTGCAGCGCAGCCGAGATCGCCGCAGACTCTCGGGTGGGGCCACGGTGGGCACTCGCGTCGGTGATCGGAGTCGCCATCACGAGCGCAACGCAGGGTTCGGCGTCCGCGCGATCGCGTCGATCACATTGC
>Ga0187823_10000329_pt1 | contig 11898 bp, 10 predicted proteins | sample NC_wetland_sal_i_12_FD_132968 | JGI IMG/M metagenome (GOLD analysis project Ga0187823, IMG submission 132968) | Wetland sediment microbial communities from Neuse River Estuary, North Carolina, USA - SourceSoil_3 | ecosystem: Environmental > Aquatic > Freshwater > Wetlands > Sediment | place...
CGTAGGTGTCGAGATCGAAGTGCCCGTGCTCGGGGCCGGGGTTGCACCAGGAGACCATGAACACCTGCTGGCCTGCTTCCACCAGGTACTCGACGACGCTGCGGCCGGGCGCGATGTCGAGGATGTAGAAGCGGTTGATCGTGGGAGGCACGAACAGCAGCGGCACCTCGTGCACCTGCTCGGTGCTCGGCCGGTAGTGGATCAGCTCGAAGACCTCCGTCCGGAGCACGACCGCGCCGGGCGACAGGGCGAGGTTGCGCCCGAGCTCGAACTTGCTGGTGTCGACGCTCGCGGGCAGCCGGGGCGCCTTCGACATGTCGTGCGCGAAGCGACGGCCGCCTCTGACGAGGTTCGCGCCCCCTGTCTGGACGATCTCACGGAGCACTGCCGGGTTCGACCAGGGAAAGTTCGTCGGGGCGAGTGCGTCGAGAACGTTGCCGGCCGCGAAACTGGCCTGGCGCTCCGTTCGCCAGTCCAACTCGGCGTCGTCGATCAGTCCGTGGACGGCCTCGCCGGTGGCGAGGTAGGCCTGCAGCAGCCTGTGCAAGAGCCAGTTCTCACCCCAGGCCGAGTCGGCGAACCGGCGATCTCCTTTGGCCGGAGACCGCTCAGAGTTTCCCGCCAGCGTGCGTGCGAGCTCTGCGCCCAGGCCGGCGGCGCGGCCGGCTACACGGCCGGGGCGGCGCGCCAGGCCTGTGGCCAGGCGGACGCCCGCCAGCGGCTTGACGAAGCGCCGCACGCCGCCGTCCTCGAGCGCTGCGTCGCTCAGCATCACCTCGAGCGCCGAGCGCGCAGCGGCACGGGGCCCCACGCTCTCCCGGGCCCCTTTACCGCCAGCCTCGCCGGGAGAGGCCGTCGTAGGCGTCGAGCCCGCACCCGCGCTCGGCGACGTGGCGTACCTGCGGATCGGTGTCACGGCCATGCAACGAAGCTACGGCGCTCCCGAACCACAGGCAACGTGGCCAGCGCCAAACTTCGCCCTCGCCTTTGTGGCCTGGGCACAACCGGCGGAGTACGATCGGTCACGGCATGGCCGCGGTCGTCCAGCAGTCCCCGGTCGCATCAGCGGTGCAGGAGCTCGCCGGCGAACTGCTGGCCGGTGTGCCCGAGCTCGCGAGGGCGATGGCCGAGCATCTATACGCCGCGATCCCCGAGCTTGCCGCGACCGAAGAGGAGGATCTCAGGGCCGAGCTGCTCGCCAGCACCGAGTCGAACATCGGCCAGGTGCTCCGGCTGCTCGCAGACGGAGCGAGCACGGGGGACGTTGTCGTTCCCCACGAGGCGCTGGCGTTCCTCCGCGGCAACGTCCGCCGCGGCATTCCGCTTGCCGCGCTGCTGCGGTCTTACAGGCTCGGCCACGCGTGGCTGTGGGAGCGCTGGTCGCAAGCGCTGCAGCAGCGGCTCGCGGATTCCGGCGAGCTCGCTGCCGGCCAGGATCAGAGCTCGGCGTTCATGTTCGCTTACGTGGACAAGGTCTCTGACGTCTTGGTGGAGGAGTTCGGCACAGAGCGCGAGCGGATGATGCGCAGCGCAAGCCAGCTGCGCGCCGAGACCGTGCGAGCGATCCTCAGCCACGAGCCGATCGACGAGGAGGCAGCGTCCAGGCGCCTCGGCTACGAGCTCCAGCGCCACCACATCGCGTTGCGGATCGTGGCGTCAGGGAGCGAGGTCGCGGGCCTGGAGCGAGCCGTCGAGGAGGCCGCGGCCGCGCTGGGCGGCGGCGATCCGCTCGTGGTCGCTTCTGGCGCCGCCCGTTTCGACGTTTGGCGCGGTTTCTTCGATGTGCCGGACACCGGTCAGCTCGAGTGCTACGAGCCCCCGCGTGGAGTGCTCGTCGCGTTCGGCAGATCGGGGGAGGGAACCGCCGGGTTCCGCCGCTCGCATGTCGAGGCGCTCCAGGCAGCCCGTATCGCAACGCTCGCGTCAGCGGGTGCCGTGACAAGCTACGCGAAGGTCGAGCTCGTCTCGCTGCTCGCGGGCGACCTGCCGCGGGCGCGGGCGTTCGTCGTCCGCCAGCTCGGACCGCTCGCCTCGAGCGCCGAGCCGGCGGAGCGCCTGCGCGAAACCGTTCTTGCCTACCTGTCTGCCAACGGCAGCGTCACCAGGGCCGCCAAGGAGCTCTATGTGCATCAGAACACGGTTGCCTACCGGGTCAAGCGGGCTGAGGAGATGCTCTCGCACAAGGTCGGCGAGAGCCCGGTCGAGCTGATGTGCGCGCTGACCCTCGCAGCGGTGCTCGGCTCGGCAGTGCTGTCAGAGGAGGACGCGCGCCGCGGTACCGAGTAGGGACGGCCCCGCACGTTCCTGAGCTGCGGGTGGATGGGCGCAGCCGACCGCCGCCTCCCGCGGCAATAGCCCGGGCAGCCAAATCGCGGTCCGATTTTCGTGGCCGCGCCCCAAACCTCCAGGCCGGGCGCGGCCCTACCGTGCGGTTTGATCGCGGGCGAGTAGGCCCGCTCGGACTGACACAGGGAGGCCACGGTGGGGCTGATGACAGGGGATTTCCCGCCGGTCGAGCCAGCCGAGTTCATGCGCGCACCGTACCGCGAGCGCACGAAGACGCTGACGCGTCACTGGGTCGACTACGGCTTCGGTGCGCCCAAGATCACCGGCCTGATCTACATCGTCAAGCTATTGTTCTTCTACGCCCTCGGGGGCGTGCTCGTCGCCACGCTCACGTCGGGGTTGGACACGCTCGATCCCGCGAGCTGGTGGAAGACCCCGATCGTCTACCAGAAGCTCGTGCTGTGGACGCTGCTGCTGGAGTGCATCGGCATCGCGGGATCATGGGGTCCACTGGCCGGGCACTTCAAGCCCTTCACGGCGGGCTGGCGCCACTACTCTCGGCGGGGCACGATCCGTCTGCCTCCATGGCCGGGCAAGGTGCCCTTCACCGATGGCGACGAGCGCACGGCCGGGGACGTGGCGCTCTACCTGGCGGTGCTCGCGAGCCTGCTGGCTGCCCTGCTCGCCCCGTCTGCGCACAACGGTCGCATCGCCACGGCCGCGATCGTCCCGATCATGATCGGTCTCGTCGCTCTGGGGCTGCGCGACAAGGTGTTCTTTCTGGCCGCACGCGGCGAGCAGTACCTGCCGACCCTGATCTTCTTCGCTTTCTATCCGTTCGTCGACATGATCGTCGCGGCGAAGCTGCTGATCGTGTCCGTCTGGTGCGGCGCGGCGTTCTCCAAGTTCGGCCGTCATTTCGCCAACGTGATCCCGCCGATGGTGAGCAACACGCCGTGGCTGCCCGTCAGGCGCATCAAGCGGCTGCACTACCGCAACTTCCCCGAGGACCTGCGCCCGTCCGAGCGCGCGATCGGGCTGGCCCACGTCGGCGGCACCTTCGTCGAGTTCGTGACGCCGCTGATTCTGCTGTTCTCACACAATCACGCGGTGACCGTGGCGGCGGTCGTGCTGATGCTGGGATTCCATACCTTCATCATCTCGACGTTCCCGCTGGCCGTTCCGCTCGAGTGGAACGCGCTCTTCATCTACATCGCGGCGTTCCTGTTCCTCGGTTACCCGAACAACGCGGGTTACGGCCTGGGCGACATGGATCCGGCGCTGCTCGCGGTCACCGTCGTAGGGCTGCTGTTCCTGCCGGTGCTCGGCAATCTGCGCCCCGACCTCGTCTCCTTCCTTCCCGCGATGCGGCAGTACGCGGGAAACTGGGCCGCGGGCATGTGGGCGCTGGCGCCCGGCGCCGAGCAGAAGCTGAACGAGCGCATCGTGAAGGCGGCGAAGATGCAGAAGGACCAGCTGGCTGCGGTCTACGGTGAGCGCGAGGCGGAGGTCGTGATGCAGCAGATCCTGGGCTGGCGCGCTATGCACAGCCAGGGCCGCGGCTTGAACTCGGTCATGATCGAGCAACTCGGAGACGACATCGATACCTACACGCTGCGGGAGGCCGAGTTCTGCTGCAACGCGATCGTCGGCTTCAACTTCGGCGACGGTCACCTCCACGACCGACGGATGATCGCGGCCGTCCAGAAGCGCTGCCGGTTCCAGCCGGGTGAGCTGGTGGTCGTGTGGGCCGAGTCCGAGGCGTTCGGCTCGGGACGTCAGGACTACCTCGTCATCGACGCCGCCGTCGGAGTCGTCGAGCGCGGCAGCTGGGCGGTCAGGGACGCTGTGGAGGAGCAGCCGTGGCTCCCGAAAGGCCCGATCCCCCTCACGGTCACCTACCGAATGCCCGGCTACGAGCGGATCAGCCACTCCCCTGATCGCGCGCAGCCGGCCGCGGTGACGGCATGAGCACCGCGATCGTGGTCGGCAGCGGCCCGAACGGGCTCGCTGCCGGCCTCACGCTCGCCGCCGAAGGCGTCGACGTGACCGTGCTGGAGGCCGCCGATCGGCTCGGCGGGGGTACGCGCAGCGGCGAGCTCACACTGCCGGGGCTGATCCACGACGAATGCTCGGCGGCGCACCCGCTTGCGCTCGAGACGCCGTTCTCGCGCCGTTTCGACCTGGCGGCGCACGGGCTGAGGTGGCGCTGGGCGGAGGTCGAGTACGCGCACCCGCTCGAGGACGGCGACGGGGCCGCGGCTCACCGGGCGATCGAGCAGACCGCTGGCTCGCTCGGCAGGGACGAGCGGGCGTGGCGGAGACTGTTCGGACCCCTGACCGAGGGCTTTGGCGAGCTGAGCGATGAGATCGTGCGCCCGGCTCTGCATGTGCCGCGCCACCCCCTGCTGATGACCAGGTTCGGACTGCACTCGGCGGCGCCGGCAGCGGTCCTGAAGACACGCTTCAGGACCGCACGTGCGCGAGCCCTGTGGGCCGGAATCGCGGCGCACGCCTTCCGCCCGTTCTCGGCCCCGATGTCCTCGGCGATCGGCGTGACGCTCGGCGCGGCCGCGCACGCGAATGGCTGGCCGGTGGCCGAAGGCGGCTCCTCTGCGATCAGCGGCGCGATGGTCTCGCTGCTGCGGGAGCGCGGCGCCAAGCTCGAGACCGGCGTTCGTGTCGAGTCGCTTGCCGAGCTGGAGTCGGCGGACATCGTCATGTTGGATCTGGCGCCGGCCGCCGCTGTGCGACTCGCGGGCGAGCAGATGCCGAGGCGGATAGCACGTGCGCTCACCAGATACCGTCACGGGCCCGGGGTGTTCAAGGTCGATTTCGCGATCCAGGACGGGGTGCCGTGGACGCACGAGGCGTCGCGCTTGGCCGGCACCGTCCACCTCGGAGGAGAGTACGGTGAGATCGCCGGCGCGGAGGCGGCGGTGACCCGCGGCAGGATGCCCGACAAGCCGTTCGTGCTGGTTGGCCAGCAGTACCTCGCGGATCCCACTCGCTCGGACGGCGACGTTCATCCCGTCTACGCGTACGCGCATGTCCCGGCCGGCTACGGCGACGACGCCAGCGAGCAGGTCGAAGCTCAGATCGAGCGCTTCGCGCCGGGGTTTCGCGAGCGTATCCTCGCCAGGCACGTGCGCGGCACGGCGCAGATGGAGGCGCACAACCCCAATTACGTGGGCGGGGACGTCGTCACGGGCGCGAACGATGCGCGCCAGCTTCTGTTCCGCCCCCGCGCCTCGCTCGATCCGTACGCGACCGGGATCGCCGGCGTCTACATCTGTTCGGCGGCCACACCGCCCGGTGCCGGAGCACATGGAATGTGCGGATACAACGCGGCGCGCTCGGCCCTGAAGAGGCTCGGGCGAGACGGCTACGTCTCACCGTGGGAGCTCGCTCCGACCCCGGAGTAGGCCAGGCTGCCCGTCGATTCGCCCGCAGCCATCACTCGCGCCGCTAGCCTCGGCGGCGCTTACGAATAGGAGGCGGACAGGGCTCGGGCATCGTCTGCGCAGAGGCCCATGGACAACTTGGTCGCCATTTCCTTTGAAGACCGACGAGCTCCGTACGACGCGCTGACGCGTCTCGAGGAGTTGGATGACCAGGGACAGATCAGCGTCATCGAGGGCTGCGTCATGGAACGCAACGACCAGGGGCAGTTGCTGATCACCGACGAACTAGCCGAACACGACAGGCCCGGCGGCAAGACCCTGAAGGGGACCGGGATCGGCCTGCTGGCCGGGATCATCGGCGGCCCCATCGGCGTACTGATCGGCGGCACCGTTGGAAGTCTCGTCGGCGCGGCCTTCGACCTGTCTCCCCGCGACGAAGACGACGGTCTGCTCGCCCGCTATTCCCAGCACATCGGCGGCGGCCAGGTCGCGGTGCTCGCGCACCTGCAGGAGCCCGCCGACGAGATCGTAGATGCGGCGATGTCATCGCTGCGAGGAACCGTTCTTCGTGAGCCTGTCGCCGATGTGAAGCGGGCGATGTCCGCCGACGCGATCCGATGAGCGCGAATCGAGAACTGGCAGCGAGCTCGTCTAGGTTTGAGTCGGGGAGGACCGTCGATGGTCACCGTGGCCCTGACGTTCACAGCCAGGCGTTCCTGCTGCAGGTGGTCCAACCAGGCCTGAGCGGGCTGATGGATGGATCGTTGTCGACGCTGGCGCCGATCTTTGCGGTCGCGCTTGCTACTCACCGGCCGCTGACGGCTTTCTATACGGGGCTCGCGACGGCGCTGGGTGCCGGCGTGAGCATGGCGTTCTCGGAGGGGCTGTCGGACACCGGTGAGGTGACCGGGCGCGGGAACCCGTACGTGCGTGGGGCGATCACGGGGGGCGGAACGTTCACCGGAGGGGTCTTTCACACCCTTCCGTTCCTGATCAGCGACTTCCGTGCAGCGATCATCGCGGCGATCGTGGTCGTGGCCATCGAGCTGCTCGTGCTCGCATACCTGCGCTACAAGTTCTTCCAGACGAGCTTCGCTCGGTCGTTCTTCTCCGTTGCGGTGGGCGGTGCCATCATCGCTGCGCTCAGCGCCGCGCTCGGCACCGCTGCCAGCTGAGTGCTCGGCCACGGATTCACGTGCTGCCGACCCGATTGGCGACCCCGACCCCTCGGCACCACGGCGGGTGGCCGTGTCGGGCCAGATCCCCCAAACGGCCAATTGCTCCGCTGTCGAGTCCCTCGTAACGTCCTTCGCGGAGCGGACGAGGCCCCCTTTCGTCCGCTCATTCCGCGGTAGCGGTCCGGGATGCGGGCCGGTCTCATGCCTGTGGTCCCGGGCCGTCTGCTGCGGGACCGCTGCGGCCGCGGCGTTGGATTCTTCCGCCCGTATGCGCCGGCACGGGTGCGGCACTCGGCGGGGCCGGCTGGCCATGGAGCGTTAACCGACGTAGCCGAACAGTGCGATCGCCACCAGTTGGGCACGGGTGCGCGCCCCCACCTTTCTCATCGCGTTGCGGACGTGAGCGCGCACCGTGGCGGGTGACACGATCAGGAGCTTTGCGATTTCGCTCGTGGCGTGGCCGCGTGCGACAAGCTCCACCACCTCGAACTCCCTTGCGGTCAGCCGACGGTCAGGCGACTCGGGGATCGCCAGATACATAGCCAGCTGCTGCTCGTCCAGCGTCATCAGGCATCCCACGAAGCGCACGGCGATCTCGCGGCCGTCGTGGTGGATCAGCGCTCCCGTTCCCTCGTGGCGTCCACCCTTCAGGAGGGACTGCCAGCCTGACGCCGTCCGCTGGCGGTCGGCGGCGACGACGGACTCTGTGATCGATCGCCCACGCACGCTCTCATTGCTGCACCCGAGAAGACGCTGCGCTTGGCGGTTGATCGCGACGAAACGTCGTTTGTCGTCCAGCACCGCGGCCGCGTTATACGCATGCTCGAACAGCAGCCAGAACGCCCTGGTCCATCCGTGAGCGTCTCCCGCGCGGCCACCGTTTGTCACGACGAGCCGTCCCCGCCGGGCCTGCGCTTTGCGGTGGGGGACCAGAACAGGGCCCCGCGCGGGCGTCCACGCTGGTCGAGGATGGGCTTGGCGCTCGTCTGGAGCTGGAGCGACTCCTCGCCGGCTCGGACACACAGGTCGACGAGTGAGGGTGATTCGCCCTGGAGGGCACGCATCACCGGCAGGTCTTCGAGTGGCAGGCGGAGACCCGAGAGTGTTCTCGGCTCGAGCGTCCGCATCCAGTGATCCGCGGTCGCACACGGCGTCGCGACGGGGCCCAGGAGCTCACGCGCTGCCTCGTTGGCATGGCTCACGACCGCCTTCTCGTTCCAGACGGTCAGTGGGATCGGCACGCTGCTGAGCAGTGCCTCGAGAACGAGGCGCGCGTCGGGAGGCCGGCCCTCGCGGCGGACGCCTGGGCGCGGGAGGAGCTTGCGGATCGAACGGTCGGCGGATGGCACACGGCGGAATCCTTCGTGCTGAATCGCCGCCCGTCAATGGTGCATTTGGACTAACGGCGCGTTGCGACCCCCGAGGATTCAGGGATCTCTTGAGGGGGCCCTGTGGTTATCGGCTCGACGACATCCGCGGGCTGCAGAAGGTGTTGGCAGAGCGCGATCGCCACCAGGTGCGCGCGGGTGCGGGCCCCGAGCCGCCCCATCGCGTTGCGCACATGAGCACGAACCGTGCTTTCCGCGATGTGGAGCTCCTTTGCGATCGCGGGCGTCTCGAGACCCATTGCGATCAGCGCGACCACTTCCTGCTCGCGTTTGCTCAGCTTCGCGTCGCCCTGTGGCACAGCGGTGCGCACGAAGCTCGGTGCCCGCACCGGTAGGACGACGGCGACCACCAGCGACCGGCCCTGCACGTCGATCGAGCGCGCCGCGTAGTCAACTTCCACCTCGGAACCGTCAACCCCCACCACCCGCTGGGCGCCGACGAACTCGCCGACGCGCAGAAGCTCCTGCCAATTCGCCGCGGACGCGGCTCTCGTTTCTGGACTGAAGCGAGGCCGAAGGGGGCTCCCGATCGCCTCAAGCCGCGAGCCCCCGAACAGCTCGAGCGCCGGGTCGTTGATCTCGACGATCCGCTCCTGTCCGTCGAGGACCACGACGGGGTTGGCAGTCGTCTGGAACACGGTCCAGAACATGCTCTCCCAGGCGCCGTCGAGGTTCACGAGATCCGACCGATCATACCCTCGTGATCGAGCACCTCGAGGGGTCCCGATCCGCGTCACTGACGCGGCCGAGTCATGGTGCGTCGCAAAGCGTCCAGGAGCGGCGCCTGCCCTCTGACCAGCTTGCTTTCGGCGGTGACGAGATCGAACCACGCCGCCCGGTCGATCTCGGGGAACTGTTGGAGTTGTCCTGATCCGGGAGGCCATTCGAGTGTGAACTCGTTGCTGCGCACCGACGCCGCGTCGAGATCGCTCTCGATCGCCCAGGCACACACGCGCTTGCCGCTCGCCTGAACCACCTCACCGAGGGGAACCGCTTCCCCGTCCGGAGCCGGCATGCCGGTCTCCTCTTCGAACTCGCGACGAGCCGCCGCGAACGGAGACTCCCGCTCGTCGTATTCCCCCTTGATGATCGACCAGGCTCCCTCGTCCTTGCGGCGCCAGAACGGGCCGCCCATGTGCGCGATCAACACCTCCGGGTGCCCCGCCCGGAAGCGGAACGGAACCAGGCCCGCGCTGGTACGCCCCCAATCAAGTGTCCGCGTCCTGTGCGCCGCCCTGCGCCCGTATGGAAAGCTCGTTCCAGCGCTCCCAGGTCTCCAAACGGCCGGCGTACTCCTGCTTGGTCATCTCCAGGCAGCTGCTGCCGAAGAACACTCGTAGCGGCGGCTCGTCGGCGTCGACGAGCTCGAGTATCGCCGGGCCTGTCGCCTCGGGATCGCCGGGCCTGGAGCGCACGGGTCCCAGCCGCTGGAAGCGTCGCTCGCGCACGCCGTCGTACGCCGGAATCTCGCTGCTGCGGCCTGCCGAGGAACCCGACCAGTCGGTCGTGTATCCGCCGGGCTCGATGATCGTGACCTTGATACCGAACTCCTCGAGCTCTTCCGAGAGGGACTGGCTGAACGCCTCAAGTGCCCACTTCGACGCGTGGTAGAGGCCGAGGATCGGAAATGCCAGGACGCCTCCGATCGAGGACACCTGCAGGATGTGGCCCGAGCGCTGCTCGCGCAGGATCGGGATGGCAGCTTTACTCACCCACAGCGGCCCGAACAGGTTGGTCTCGACCTGGCGCCGAGCCTCCTCCTCGCTCACCTCCTCGATCGCGCCGAACTGACCGTAGCCGGCGTTGTTGACGACCACATCCAGGCGCCCGAAGCGCCTGTGCGCGGCAGCGACCGAGCGGTCGATCTCCGGCTTGTCGGTGACATCCAGCTCGAGCGGCAGCACACGCTCGCCGTGAGCGGCGACCAGGTCCTCGAGCGAGCTCGGGTCACGGGCCGTTGCCGCCACGCTGTCGCCCCGGCTCAGCGCAGCCTGCGCCCATATACGGCCGAAGCCTCTTGAGGCACCGGTGATCAACCAGACCTTCGCCATCGTCCCTCCTTCTCCGCGGTGTACTCGCTGAAGATCATGCCCTGCCGCACGCGGGCACCGAGCGGCGAGGACGATGCCCCCCGCCCGAGCCGCCATCGAGTGCGCTTCTTGTCGCCGCGAGGGCGCGCCCGCGGCACGGGGTTAGCGTGGACCGAGCGGCCGGAGCCGCCCGGTCAGACTTCTCGTTCGCTGGTTAGGGAGCGTCGGCGGGCTGTGGCGCCGGCTCGTAGATCGACTGCAGCTGCAGGTATGCCTGCATGCCCTCGGGCCCCAACTCGCGCCCGATGCCGCTTGCCTTGACTCCCCCGAACGGGGCGGCTGGATCGAGCATGTAGTGGTTGATGCCGATGCTGCCGGTCTGTACGCGCCGGGCGACATCCTGCGCGCGCTCGGGGTCGCGGCTCCAAACGCTGCCGCCGAGCCCGAACTCCGAGTCGTTCGCGATCGCCACCGCCTGATCGACGCCGTCGTAGGGGATCACGGCGAGCACAGGTCCGAAGATCTCCTCTCTGGCGATGGTGTCACTGTTGTCCACGTCGGCGAAGATCGTGGGCTGCACGAACCAGCCGCGGTCCTGCTCGGGTGGCCGGCCACCCCCGGCGACGATCCGTCCGCCCTCCGCCCGGCCCTTCTCGATGTAGCCCTCTACGCGCTCGCGCTGACGGGCGCTCGCCACCGGACCGAGCTGGGTGGCCGGGTCGAGCGAGTCTCCGACCACGAGCGCGTTCGCGAGGCCGCTGAAGACTTCCAGCACCTCGTCGTAGCGCGCGCGTGGCGCGAGCACCCTCGTTCCGATGTTGCACGTCTGGCCGTTGTTGGCCATCGTGGCACCGAACAATGCTTCGGTGGCACCCGCGAGGTCGGCGTCGTCGAGCACGATCGCGGCCGACTTGCCGCCCAGCTCCAACGTCACCGGCCGGAGCAGCTCGCCACAGCGCCGGGCGATCGTGCGGCCCGACGCACTGGATCCCGTGAATGTGACCTTGTCGATGCCCGGATGTTCGACCAGGTACGCGCCCACCTCGCGGCCGGCGGGCACAAGGTTCACCACGCCCGGCGGCAGGCCGGCCTCGATGACCGCCTCAGCGAGCAACAGGCTGTCGAGTACGGTCTCAGGGCTCGGCTTCATGACGACGGTGCAGCCCGCGGCGAGCAGCGGCGCGAGCTTGAACATGGCGAGCGTCTGCGGGTAGTTCCACGGCACGATCGCCCCAACCACACCGACGGGCTTGCGCAGCACGTGAATCGTGCCGCCGAGCAATCCCTGGCGATCCTCCTCCAGTGCGGTCTGACGGATCAGCCCGGCGTAGTACTGCGCCAGCACTGGCGGAAAGACGGCCTCGACCTGCAGCGCGAATGAGATCGGCATCCCGTTCTGCAGCGAGACGCGGTGTGCGATCTCCTCGCCGCGCTGTGCGAGCGCCGCGGCGAGCCGCTCGAGCGCCTGCGCACGGTCCTCGCTCGACCACGACGACCAACCACTCGGATCATCAAAGGCCTGGCGCGCGGCCCGTACCGCGGCGTCGATGTCCGCATTCGTCCCATCCGGCACCGACCCGACCGGCTCCTCCGTGCTGGCCGCGAGTACCGA
>Ga0187823_10000330_pt1 | contig 11895 bp, 9 predicted proteins | sample NC_wetland_sal_i_12_FD_132968 | JGI IMG/M metagenome (GOLD analysis project Ga0187823, IMG submission 132968) | Wetland sediment microbial communities from Neuse River Estuary, North Carolina, USA - SourceSoil_3 | ecosystem: Environmental > Aquatic > Freshwater > Wetlands > Sediment | place...
AATACTGTATTTTATCCAGCTATCGCTCATACTGCGCGGAGCATTTTCCAATGTATGACCGATTTCGGAAGGGTTCTTGCTTTTTAGCACTTGCGAGAGACAATAAGCATATGATATCGCTACACTCAAATTTGGTAACACATTTCCGTAAGCTTCAGCTTCAAAACCTCTGGACTGGTCCTCGCCCTGTTGCACAAATAAATTCGGATTGGATATTATGTTGGCATTCACTGCCACATTTCGTACGCGTAATTGGTAAAGGGCAATTGATGTCGATAATTTATTGCTGAATAAATTTTGCTTAGCGCCGATCTCCCAAAGCTGGCTGATGAGTGGTTTAAAAGGGGCATTAAATACCTGTGTCGCTATAGACACTTCAAATGGGTCAAACCCCCTGTTGATCGTGGCATAAAAGGAAAGATTTGGCTTAAGTGCATAGACCATTCCTATCCTGTACAGAAAAACATTTTCACCTGGCGATGCCGCGCTATCATCTTCATCACCCTTATAAAATTCCTCGCGCAGATTGAATAAAAATTTCCATTTCCTGAGGCTTACCTGGTCCTGCAGATAAAATCCGGCGGTTCGATATTCTTCACCCTCTACGTTTGTGGGATCACTATTAAAATCCGAAACCTTGTATTCAGAAACCGGCCCGGTGGTGTTTACCGGATTTCTCAGACTAAACGTACCCACAATTCCGCTATGCGCACCAAAGGCACCCGGCACTTCATAATATTGTTGTTGCAGATCGACGGTGCTACTTACATAGTCATATCCCAACAATAATTTTTGTTCCGCTTTTCCAACGGGGAGTTGGTATGCCAGGTAGGTCGTCAGGGTGTTGGTAATAGTTTGGTATTTCCATTGTGTATAACCTAAGTTTACTGAGTCGTCAGTGATGAAACTATTTAACAGATGGTTCGCCACTTTCTGATCTGTGATGTAATCCAGGAGCCCTGCATTGAAGCTCAACCGTTTTTTGATCTGGTAGGAAACTGTTGCAATGGAAGCGAGATCGGTTTCATGCAGGTAGTCTCCGGGTTGTATCAACGACAGGTTGATCGGGGTCGACCTTAACGAGGTATCATTCAAAAAACCCGGTTGCCCCCTGTCTAAGACTGATTGTATATGTGACAGCGAAAAATCCAAATTAACTTGAATTTTGCCATTAGGAATGAAAGTAAAGGATGGCGCGAGTTGCCAGGAATTTGAAAACAACCCATTTCTGAAACTATTGCTTTTATCATAACCAGCATTCATCCGGTAGAGAAGGGATTTGGTTTTATTGATCGGACCTGTGAGATCGCCTTCGGCACGGAAATGATCCCAGGAACCACCATAGAGGCTAAGTTCTCCCTGCGTTTTTTGCAATGGCTTTTTTGTTACCAGGTTTATAGTGCCACCCGGATCACAATTTCCATATAGAGTGGCGGTGGGACCTTTGACAACTTCTATTCTTTCGATGTTAACCAAGAAACTGCTTGTGTAGGACGTGTTGTATCCCCGCAATCCGTTAATATCATGGGCATTTTCGGCACGGAAACCGCGTATCGTGTATTCATCATAGCCCGAATATTGATTCACGCCCGCAACGATATCCACCGCTTCCTTAACAGTGTATTCCATTTTATCCTGCAACAGTTCTTTGGTAATGGTGGATATGGATTGAGGAACGTCATGTACCGGCGTTTCTGTTTTGTTGCCAAAAAAAGAATAGCCGCTCTTGTAAGATCGGCGCGGCTGTCCTGTGATTTCTACATTTTGCAACCCTGCAATATTGTATTGCAGAGAAATTGTTCCGATATCTACGGTTCTTCCGGCGTCTACAACTACGTCCCTCACATATGTTTTAGAATCGACTGAAGTTATCACCAGCGTATCATGGAATGCGGGCAGGTGTTTCAGGATAAAAAAACCACTTTCATCCGATACGGTGGCGCGTCGTAAGTGCTTTAGTTGAATAGTGACGTCGGGCGCCGGCGTTCCCCCGGCGCTGATAATAATGCCACGCAAAACCCCACCCGGCCGTTGTGCTGATACGGGACGATTCACCGCTAATGCAAAAACCAGTAAGAGGCACGAATTCAGGATAAAGTTTCTCACATGGTTGCAGTTTGAGAGAATCAAAAAAACAATTAGCGTTTCAAATTAGAAAATAATTTTTGCAGGGATTGAGAAAAAAGGCAAACGATTCAGACTGGCGATCATAACAAAGTGCGGCATATTAATTAAATGTAAAATATTATTCGGGTCTTCGGCGGAATTTCTTTTCGTCGGGACATATTTGAGACACAGATGTTCACAATAGATCTTTTGTGGCAAAGCACTTTTGAAAGCTCGAGTGTTCATATGTTCGTTTTCAATTGAGGGAATGCAATCAGCCTTGTAAAAATGAGCCACAGATGACACAAATGTTCACAGATGAATTTTTCTTTGCCACCGGGATCTGTGATCATCTGAATAACCTGAGTGTCGGCGGCTGTGTGCCAAAGCATTCGTGCATTCCAGGATCCAGAACATAAAATGTGATGGCAGTGCATTCATGAAAAGTTCGAAATTTGTTCTCTAAGCACTCTTTAACCATGGCAGCGACTCTGAAATATATTATCGTCGATGATGAAGAACTTGACCGGCTTGCTATTGAAACTTTTGCATCCGGTTTTGATTCGCTGCATAAAACAGGTTCCTGCACCAATGCCCTTGAAGCGCTTGAACTGATCCATCGTTTTCAACCTGACATAGTTTTTGCGGATATTGAGATGCCCGGAATGAACGGTCTTGAATTGATTCACAGCCTGGCAGGCCAGGTGGCCGCGCCGGTCTTCATTACTTCTCATCCCGAGTTCGCCCTGGACGGATACGACCTGGAAGCCTTTGATTATTTGGTAAAACCCGTGTCGGCTGATCGATTTAAAAAGTGTGTTCACCGGTTGCTGGATTTCTTTCATCTGCGCGAAAAAGCAGCTGCCTTCGAAAAGGACAGTGAATCCAATTTTATTGTAATCAGGCAGGGATACGATAAGTATAAAATTCCTGTAAACGATATTCTATATCTTGAAGCAATGAAAGATTACACCAAACTGATTACGGCATCCGGCCAATACCTGGTGCTGGGCACTTTAACCAGCATGCACACTAGAGTTCCGTCATCCGATTTTATCCAGATACATCGCAGCTATATCGTAAATTGGAATAAGATCGATGCGGTAAAAGGAAATAAAATATACATCGGCAACCAGGAATTACCTATAGGAAAGCTTTATAAAAAAGCGCTCGACGAATTGTTTTGACTAAATTCTGAGAAATGAAAACAAGCTGGTTATTCCGATCCATTTTTCTTTACATTATTATTTTACTCATACCGGTATTCCTGGTAGCCCAGCGACCTGATTTATCCAAACTGCATAGTGCCGCAGAAAAAATAGGAAGCTGGCTGGCCTATTGTGAAATGCTCAAGACAAACGGAGCCTGGAACGGCACCGGCACTACCAATAGCACCGACCAGTTGCAGCGAGTAGCTTTGGAAGGTCTGAAACTGGTTCCAGAAACCGATGCAGAAAACCGCTCCCGTTTTTTCGCTTATGCTGCGCAGGGTTACTATCACCAGGCTCATATAAATTCCGACAGTGTAGCATATTATTTTGATCAGAGTTTGGCAGAAGCAACAAAGGCGAAGTCAGCGCCTTTGATGATGATCGCTGCAACAGCCCTGATGCATGTGGGTTTTGAAATGGAAGAGCCGCAAAAAGTAGATAGTTTTAAAAACATCATACAATCGATTATCGATACTGCAACCGATAAAACAATTCTTAAAGATGGTTACTCCGCTTTGGGCAGTTACTACCAGCAAAAATCTTATTATAGTACTGCCCAGGCTTACTTTATTAAGAGCATTGAACTTGAAAAAACGCAGGTTGATACCACTCACGATAATGCCGTAAAAAAAGATTACGTAAATAAGTGCTACACATTGGCGCGGTTATACCTCAACACCGATAACCCCGATAAATCAATACACATGCTCAATGAAGGCAACCGTTTTAAAGGGGCCTCTTCTCTTTTGGATATGCGCTACTCCGGACTCTTTGTCGAGGCATACAGCAAGATGGGCATTATCGATTCGGCGTTGGCTTACCTGCAACGTGATATTAACCCTCTTCAAGAACGTTTCAAAAACAATCCCATCGTCCCTGCTGAAGTTGTCTTTTCAAATCTTGCGATTGGTGAATACTACCTCGATCATAAACTGTACGAAAAAGCATTCCCTTTCCTGGAAAAAGGAAATACACTTGGCAATAAAAGCAATGAGCCTTTGTTCGCATACAAAGGACAGGAATTGATGGGAAGATATCTTTTTGAAACGGGAAAATTTTCAAGCGCGAATTCGCTGTTATCCTCAGCGCTGCCAGTGGCGCAACAATTTAGCCGGGAAGATTATACCAACGGGTTGAAATACCTGGCGCTGTCTCAAAAAGCATCAGGCAATACTGCTGCGGCTTTTACTGACTATATTCAATACACAAATGAGTTAGATACACTAACAAAGGAAAAAATATCGCGGAATTTTGCAGACCAGGAAACGAGGTATGAAACCAATCAGAAGGAACAACAAATTATTTCCCTTAATAAGGAAAACCAGGTGCGTTCATTAGAGCTGCGGAACGCATCGCGGACAAGATTGTTTTTGATCCTGGGGCTTGCCGGGTTTGGTGTTATTGCATTGCTCCTGTATTTTATTTACCGGGACAAAGAAAGGGTCAATAAATTGCTCAACGAACGGAACCACCAGCTCGATGCATTGAACAGTGAACTAACCCGGGCAAACGATACAAAGGCAAAACTATTTGGCATTATCGGCCATGATCTTCGCTCACCCATCAGTCAAATCGTTCAGCTGCTGCACTTGCAAAAAGAAAAACCAAACCTGCTAAACGAGGAAGCAAGATCAAAGCATGAAGAAAAATTAAAAGCGGCTTCGGAAAATGTTCTCGAAACCATGGAAGATCTTTTGCTGTGGAGCAAGAGCCAGATGAAAAATTTTTCTCCGCAATACAAGCATGTTCGGGTGGCTGATGTAGTAAAAAGAGAAATAAATTTTATTCAACAGCAGGCAGAAGAGAAGGATATTGCGATCCATCCACAGCTTGCTGATGATACCGTTGAGCATACGGATGAAAATTTTCTTTCAGTAGTGATCAGGAATCTTTTGCAAAATGCCGTCAAACATTCCGAAGCGGGAAGCACGATTACTGTAACGGCCGGTCAAAAAACTTTGTCGATCACCAATCAATGCGAAGGAACAGATGCCAGAGAATTAAATGACTTGTTACAGGCTAGAAGGATCGACAGCAGAACTACTGGCCTGGGCTTACAGATCGCCAATGATCTTGCCCGTGCGGTTGATGCTAAAATATTTTTTGATCAGCAGGACAGCAATCACCTGAGCGCGATATTGAACTGGGAGAAATGAGCTGTATGTTCAATATCTAACTACAAATTAGTAAGCACATCGAAGCTATATTCTAAATTGCAATAAGATCAGTACCGGAGAAATGAGATTCACATTCCAAATCATGAGTTGCCGGGGAAGATTGTAAGAAACTTTTGATTAACTGTTTTGACTAAACAAGCAATACATGGTATCCAAACTGCTGACATTATTTAGTCTTGTATTTATTTCTTTGGCCTTACTATCGCAACAACCGGATATATCCAGGTTTACCGATACCAAGCAAAAGATCAGTGCGTGGATCAGCTATTGCGAATCATTGCGGCTGAGCAGCAGTGGAAAAAATAATTTTCCCGCTTTGGAGCAGGCTGCCATGAAAGGAATAAGCATGACTCCTGCGGATGATGATGCAGATAAAGCAAGGTTCTACTTCTACATAGCATTTGGCTGTTATTACCAGGTAAAATTTGACAGCGCTCAATACTATTATTATCAAAGTCTGCAGGAAGCACAAAAGGCAAAATCAGCGGAGTCAATAGCGGCTGCCTGCGTGGCATTGATATCAGTTAATTTCCAGTTGCGCCAGCAGGATAAGGTGGATAGCTGTAAAAACATCTTACAATCAGTCATGGATACCACACACAATAAAAAAATATTGCAGGATGGGTATTCGGGAATGGCGAGTTATTATCAACAAAAATCTTACTACAGCACTTCCCAGGATTTTTTAATTAAAAGCATTGAACTGCGCAAAAAGGAGATGGACACAACTTCCAACATGAAGCTAAGGGCCGATTATGCTATCCAGTGCTACATGTTATATAAAGTGTATTCCAATACAGATGTGCCGGAAAAAAGCCTTGAAATATTAAAGGAAGGATGGCCTTATGCCAAGGCTTCGCCGCCTGTGTACATACGGTATTTCAGCTCGTTCACGGAAGCCTACATATTGCTTGGAAATATTGATTCAGCCCTCCATTATGAAAAACAACTCGAAGAACTTACAAAGAACAGCCCCATTGTATCCTCCGAAATGGTATCAGCCAATTTGAACATTGCGAAATATTATATCGAACATAAACAAGTTGATAAAGCACTTCCCTATATAACCATGGCCGATACACTGGCCGCTAAAAGTAAATCGCCTATTCTGATTTACCAGGCCCAACTCTGGAACGGAAGATATCTCGAAGAAAGTGGGAAGTATGACCAGGCTATTTCGCTTTTGCTGCAATCACTTCCTGTAGCGAAACAGATCAGCAGGGAACAATATGTGGAAGGTTTGAAATATATGGCCCAGGCTCAGAAAGACGCAGGTAATCTGAATGAAGCAATACAATATTATGAGGAATACCAGCAACAATCCGATTCCCTGACCAAGGAAATGATATCCCGCAATTTTGCTGACCAGGAAACGCGGTACCAAACCAGTCAAAAAGAACAGCGAATTGTTTCCCTGAGCAAAGAAAACGAGGTCAGATCACTGGAGCTTCGCAACGCGTCGAGAACAAGATTGTTTTTGATCCTGGGGCTGGTGGCCTCCGGCGTCATTGCGTTGCTACTCTATTTTATTTACCGTAACAAAGAGAAGCTTAACAAAATACTCAATGAGCGGAACAACCAACTTGACACACTGAATCGCGAATTAGCTCTGGCGAACGATACAAAAGCAAAACTATTCGGCATTATCGGTCATGATCTTCGTTCGCCTATCAGTCAAATCGTCCAATTGTTGCATTTGCAAAAAGAAAAACCCGGCGTGTTAAGTGAAGAGGACCGTGCAAGACATGAGCGTCAGCTAAAGGCTGCTTCTGAAAATGTACTGGAAACGATGGAAGATCTTTTGCTATGGAGCAAGAGCCAGATGAAACAATTTAGTCCGCAATACAGGCTCGTGAATATTGCAGCCATCGTGGAAAGGGAAATAAATGCTGTTCATCAGCGCGCCGAGGAAAAGAACATCACGATTACCTCCGTGGTACCGGATGATTTCATACTGAAGACCGACGAAAATTTTACTTCGGTGATCATCAGGAACCTGTTGCAAAATGCCGTCCGGTATTCCGATAATTCCACTACCATTAACATATCAGCGGCGGACCAGGGCATTGTCATTTCCAATCAATCCGCCCAAACAAATGTCGAAGAACTAAATGCGTTGCTGCAAAGCAAACGCATAGATTCGAAAAAAGCAGGATTGGGGTTGCAGATCAGCAACGACCTGGCTTCTTCACTCAAAGCCAAAATATTTTTCCGAAAGGATCACGATTATCTTTCGGCCGTTGTTCAATGGAGCGACAATACATCCTCCGTTTGACGATTTGAAACCTAATTTTTTAACATTTGATACGACAGCAACGAGGGTGATTTTAATACCCTGCAATTACAATCATGGGGACTTCTGACAGTCATCATCCCTATTCGGAGCACCAGATCTTATTTTTGGATAAAGAATAATTCATGATCGGCACGTTATCACCCCAGGAAATAGAGAACCTGCTTCTAAAGCAGTCCACCGGACGTCTCGGGTGCCACAATACAGAAGAAGTATACGTGGTTCCGATCAGTTATGCTTATGATGGAGAAAATATTTATTGCCACACGTATGAAGGAAAGAAACTAAAAATGATGCGTGCCTACCCGGACGTTTGCTTCGAAGTGGATGAGATGGAGGACATGGCGAATTGGAAAAGCGTCATCATACGGGGAAGGTTTGAAGAACTGCACAACAAGGAACAAAGAAATAATGCCCTAAAGATCCTGTTGAGCAGGCGTCTCCCAATATTGTCCAGTACCACCACCCATTTAGGAAAAACCTGGCCGTTTACCGGTGACGAACACAATGGGATCAATGATATTCCCGGAATTGTTTTTAAGATCTCTATCAAAGAAAAGACAGGGAAGTTTGAGAAGGTCTCACTGCCCTATCATGTATGAAGAGATTCTTTGATGCCCACGAGGCGCTCATTAGTGTAACAGAAGCGCCATTCTTTTGTAGTCCTTCAACATATCATTTTCTACCACCACAACTTTTCCATTCTTTTGGAGGATCCTGGTCATGATCTCGTTCACGACGTCAGGACGATTGGGGTCTGGCTCTTCATGTCGGAGCACCAGCCGGTCACCAGCCGATATAAAACCCTGTTCCGTGTAGTTTTTTTCAACCAGCAATGTCATATGCTGTTTTCCGCGCAGCAACTCCTTCCAGGTTTGCTGGATGCCAAAGACTGCTCTTCCGTCGCCGATCTTATCCTGGATTCCATGGATCAATAGCGATTTCTTTTCGTTAATGTGTGCACACATCTTAAGCCAGGCGACTGCCATATCATGAGTATGTGGGCCTCCATGGTTCTCACTTATCGAACCAACTATCTGTTTATTGTGCGTGGTTATTGAATTGAAAAGTGATACGTTTTTGTCAGAACCAGACAGCAGCAAGGGAGTCGCTTCTGACTGCAGGTATTTGGAAAGCGATTTGTCGACCTGTTGGAAAACTTTCTTCAATCTTAATTGGTGAAGAATCGATTTGTCTTTCTCAAAACTCTTTTCGTGAGCGTAACCAGCATCGGTCCGGCTATGAGTAGGTTTACTGTACTCGTAGTCCTCAGTTATTTGCCTGGGAAGATCGGCAGCGGTTATTTCTTCCATATGATCCATCACACCGCGGAACAACTGAACTTCCTTTCCTGATAAATCCAGAACATGATAGCTCTGACAATAGTTCTCCGTATAGAGCAGGTCATGCAGGTCAAAGAACTTATCGATGACGATTTTCTTTGTGACGGGAAAAGGAAACCTGATGAATTTGCTGATTGCTGACGACACAAATAAACCAATCCCTTCTCTATTGTGGTCATAATTCATTTCCCCCAGCAAACTGAGCAATTTATCGGCAAGTGAAGGCGATTGCGCACTGATTTTGTTTTTTGCGAGAAGAACAGCCTTTTCTACTTCAATGTGGTCACCCTGGCGATCGCTTCCAATACGATGAGTTGGAACAATTATGGAAATACAGGTCCCATCTTCCTTATCGACCATTTCCCTGATATCGGTCATTAAATGATCGTCCATCTCTGCGTATTCATGAGAAAAACTTGTAATTGGCATTGTTATTTTTTTCTAAAGGAACAAGGATCATTAATCGTATACAATGACAGGTGTCAAAGATTGCGCTAACCGTTATCAATTTCCGGCTGCAGAGGACCGGGCTCCCCTGGTGACCCCGTCCGCCCGCGTGCCCGGCCCTGGTAGTGCGCCAATCCTTTCACCTTTGACCGCTATCATTGGTCATCTTAATTGAAATCATCTTTTCCCTGTGCAAGCAGGACTACTTTTACCACAAAATGAAGTTTATGAAAACAATCATTTCGGGAGTGGATTTTTCTCCCGCATCGCTGAACGGTGCACATTATGCCGCGGATCTCGCTGTGACACTGAACGCAGAATTGTTGCTGACCCATGTTGTGGAAGTACCAGTTACGGTGAGTGAAGTGCCCGTTTCGGGTTATGCATTCGACGAAATGGTGAATGATGCCGAAGCAGAACTCCTCCAATTGAAAACCAAACTGCTGCAGTATACACACAATAAGATTACGATCGACATCAAAGTGCCGGTGGGATCGGTGACACACATGTTGATGGAGGAAACCAGGGACAGCAACGCTTTTGTGCTCGTCATGGGTACAGATAGTACCAAAGGGATTGAATACCTTTTTAAGGAAAATTATACATTGGCAGCGATCCACGGAATTTCCATTCCTGTGTTAGTCGTGCCCGGTGATGTTCGTTTCGCTCGAATAAACAGGATGGTCCTCGCAACCGATTTGCGGGAACCCGAAGAAATTACTCCTCTTCAATTCATTAAGGAGTGGCTGAATTTATTCAACCCGCAACTTGATATTGTCTGTGTGATAAAGAAAAGCCAGCCCAGACCAGCAGCGGTCGCCGGTTCAATAACGTTAGAAAATGAATTCGAAAAGTTTAAACCCGTGCTTCATTTCATTCATGAAGATAAAGTGAAGCAGGGCGTGCAGGAATATATTGACCAGAACCATCCGGACCTGCTGGTAATAATGCCTGGTCACTATGGCTTTTTTTCGAGGCTCTTTCACAAAAGCCAGTCAAAACAATTAATTCAACATCCCCCGGTACCTGTTCTTTCTATTCTTGATTGATAAAGAGCCCGGGCGAATGAAAGCCTGATATCAATCATCATAAAAATTGACACCGGGCATTGATCAATTCTTCAAGAGAAAATAGTTTCGTTTGAGAATTTATTGATGAGCCCAAGATAAAGGCGAAGGATATGGAACAAAAGATCAGCGCCGCATTTCACAGGCTTGCAACGATTGATGCAGAGAAGATTACCGTTGATGTACTTGGTTCGAAAGTGATCTTGAAAGGCACAGCCAGATTATTGGCTGAAAGAAAAGATGCAGGCGATGATGTGCGGACGGCACCTGGTGTAGCCGCTGTTGCTAACAGGCTGAGTGGTGAACAAGTACCCATTTTGTAATTCTTCGCAAATAAAATACCCCTCATTGGAGGGGTATTTTGTTACGCGAACTGATGTAATGAAACCATGAAAAAATATGAAACCAGGATCCATGGCGACGCGCCTGTGCTGACGCATTTTTACGCCAGTTGGTCCCCATCGGGGCATCTCCTGATGCCCGTTGTCGCTGAACTGAAAAAAATGTTAGGCCAACGGATAATCATCCAAAATGCGGATATAGAAAAAGAAAAAGACCTGGCTGCTCTTCACCATATACAAACTGTGCCCACGGTCATAATTTTCGATAACGGATGTGAAGTCTGGCGGAAGACAGGGATCGTATCTGCACACGAGATACTGGAGCATCTGCAGATGATGATCGATTAAAGAAAATGTCGTCCCTCTCTTTTTTTATCAAACCAAGAAGATAACGCTGACCACAATCCTTATTATTTCTGACGAGTGTCACAAATGGGGATGCGGCGATGCGATACTTTCGAAGAGACGTAGTGATTCCTAACTTAAAATCAAAATAGCATATGAAACAACAATTTATTTCGAGGCTGCTGATGGGAGCAGTTCTTTTAAGTGCAGGGAATAGCATATGGGCGCAGGATACCATCCCGATCAAAGAGCTACCACCGGTAACCGTCACGAGCACGGAAAAATTCGTTCCTGAAAAGGTATGGACCAACTTTATTCAGTATTTCTCGAATGCAGAGAATCCGACCTGGTTTACGGTAAACAAGGACTTTTTAATCAAGTTTATGACAGATGATAATTTGAATCACGCTCTGTTTACGAAGCGTGGCAAACTTGTTTATCATATCAGTTATGGATATGAAAAAAATCTTCCCGATGATATCAGAAGCCAGGTTAAGAGTGCATACTACGATTACAATATTATAAGAGCCATCAAAGTCACCGAAGCAGACAGGGTGATTTGGGT
>Ga0187823_10000331_pt1 | contig 11842 bp, 9 predicted proteins | sample NC_wetland_sal_i_12_FD_132968 | JGI IMG/M metagenome (GOLD analysis project Ga0187823, IMG submission 132968) | Wetland sediment microbial communities from Neuse River Estuary, North Carolina, USA - SourceSoil_3 | ecosystem: Environmental > Aquatic > Freshwater > Wetlands > Sediment | place...
CCCGGAGCTCGTAGGTGAACACCATCATCAGCATCAGCCCGAGCCAGTAGCCCGGCAGGGCGAAGAGCGTGACACTGGCGGCCGAAAGGGCGGTGTCCAGCCCCGTGCCGCCGAATCTCGCCTGGACGACGCCGAGCGTGATGCCCAGGGCGTAGCTGAGCAGGAGGGAGAGCAGGACCAGCCGCGCCGTCGCCGGCCACGCGCCGGCCAGCATGGCGCGCACCGGGCGTCCGGTGGCGATGCTCGTGCCCCAGTCGCCCCGGGCGAAACGGGCCAGCCAAACGGCGTACTGCACGGGGAGGGGACGGTCGAGCCCGAGCGCGTGGCGCTGCTCGGCGATCTGCGCCGGCGTGGCGGCGCTGCCGACCAGCAGAGCGGCCGGGTCTCCGGGCGCGGCGTGCAGCAGCAGGAACACCAGGGTCACGACCCCCCAGACGACGGCGACCCCGGCGGCCGCGCGGAACAGGAGGGGGCGGAGCATGGGCGGAATGTCGTGCGGTTCACACTTCCGGGCAATTCGGGGTAGAATGCGCGGGTGACCCGGCCACTCGCGTGGAGCCTGGGGGTTCTCGCCGCGCTCGGCGCCTGCGCGCCGGCGCCGGACCGCGGGGCGACCGTGCTCTACGCCTCCGGCGCCGACCTCCAGAGCATCAACCCGCTGCTCACTGTGCACCCGCTCGCGCGACAAGTGCAGCGCTACGTGCTGCTCACCACGCTGGCGCGCTACGACAGCGCGCTCGTGCCGCGGCCCTATCTCGCCCGGGAATGGACCTGGTCGCCCGACCGGAGGACGCTCACCTTCCGACTGGCGTCCGGCGTCCGCTGGAGCGACGGCGTCCCCACCACCGCGCGGGACGTGCGCTGGACCCTCAACGCCGCCCGCGATCCCGCGGTAGGCTACCCGCGCCTCGACGACCTCGCGGATCTCGCGTCCGTCGCCGCGCCGGACGACTCCACCGTGGTGCTGGGCTTCTCCGCTCCGCAGGCCGCGTTTCCCGACGTCCTCACCGACCTGGCGATTCTCCCCGCACACCTGCTCGATTCGGTGCCGCGCGCGGCGCTCCGCCGGGCCGCGTGGAACGAGCATCCCGTCGGCAACGGGCCGTTCCGCTTCGTGCGGCACGAGTCCAACCGCCGCTGGGTGTTCGCGGCGAATCCGGACTTCCCCCCGGCCCTCGGCGGGCCGCCGAAGATCGCCCGCCTGGTGTTCGCGGTGGTGGATGAGCCGGTGACCAAGCTCGCCGCGCTGGTCGACGGTGAGCTCGACTTCGCCGGCATCCAGCCGGCCTACGCGGGGTACGTGCGGAGGGACCCCCGGCTTCGCGTGCTCGACTATCCACTGCTCTTTACCTACGGCCTCGTCTTCAACACGCGGCGCGCGCCATTCGATCGGATCGAGGTGCGGAAGGCGATCTCGGCGGCCCTCGACCGGCGGGAGCTGGTCGAGGGGTACGTCTACGGGTTCGGCACGCCGGCGATCGGGCCGGTGCCGCCCGGCGTGAGGGCGCGGCCTGCGGCGTTCCGGCCCGACGCGCCCGCCTTCGAGCTGCTTACCGTCGGGAGCGGCGAGGGTCTCCTCGAGCAGATGATCCAGGCCCAGCTTGCCCGCGCCGGCTTCCGGGTGACGATCCGCCAGCTGGAGCTGTCGGCGTTCCTCGACCGGCTCTACGGCCCGGCCCACGACTTCGACGCGGCCATCCTCGGGATTCCGGGCGATCTCGGCCTCGGATATCTTGGCCCACTCGCGACGCTGGCCGGCATGACGGCGCCCCGCGACCCCATGGCGGCGGAGCGGATGTTCGCGGACTCCATGCCGGTCGCTTTCCTCTATCATGCCCGTGGGATCCAGGGTATGAATCGCCGGGTGCGCGGGGTGCGCATGGACCTGAGGGGGGAACTCGTGACCGTTCACGACTGGCGGGTGAGTCCCTGATGCGGCACGCCCGCGCGACCGCGCCGGTGCGCCTCGATCTTGCCGGCGGCTGGACCGACGTGCCGCCCTTCTCCGCCAAGGAGGGCGGCGCGGTCGTGAGCGCGGCGATCGCCCTGACGGCGGAAGCGGAGGTGCTGCCGGGCGGGACGGGCCTCACGCTGGTGGCGGAGGACCTGGACGAAAGGCTCCAGCTCTCCGGGCCCGACGCGCTCCACGGGGGCCACGGCCTGGCGCTCCACCGGGCGGCGCTCCGTCTCGCGCCGCCCGACGGACCGCTCGTCCTCCGCACCCACTGCCATGCGCCGGCGGGCTCGGGGCTCGGCAGCTCCGGCGCGCTCGATGTGGTGCTCGTCGCGGCGCTCGCCGCCGCGCGCGGAGACCGGCCGGACCCGCGCGTCGTCGCGGACTCGGCCTGCCGCCTCGAGGCGGTGGAAGCCGGCATCCCCGGCGGGCGGCAGGACCAGTTCACCGCGGCGTACGGTGGCTTCCTGCTCCTCCGCTTCTGTGATCCCGACGCCGAGGTGACGCCGCTCCACCTCTCGCTCGGGTTCGCGGCGGAGCTGGAGCGGCGGATCGTGCTCTGCTACACCGGTGCCTCGCGGTTCTCCGGGGCAACCATCGCCCGCGTCATGCAGGCCTACGAGGCGCGCGATCCGGTCGTGGTCGGGGCGCTCAGACGGCTGAGGGATCTGGCGGCGGAGATGGCCGAGGCGCTCGCGGCCGAAGACCTGGGGCTCGTGGGCGCGCTGCTCGACGAGAACTGGCGCCGGCAGCAGGCGCTCGATCCGGGCATGCGCACGCCGGAGATGGCCCGGCTCGAGGCGGCGCTCCGCGATGCCGGGGCCCTCGGCGGAAAGGCGGCCGGCTCCGGAGCGGGCGGCTGCATGTTCTTCGTGGCCGGCGACGACGTCACGGCGGCGCGCCGCGCGGCGGTCGTCGCGGGTGCGAGTCTGCTGCCGGTCGTCTGGGCGGCTGATGGAGTCCGTACGTGGTGACCGCGGAGAGTCTCGCCGCGCGGCGGGAGATGATCGCGGCGTCGCCCGATCTGTCCCGCCTGCTGGCGCGTCTGGTGGAGCGCGCGAAGCCGGTGTTGGAGCGGCGGCCCGTGATTCCGGAGGCGAAGGCGCTGCTCTCGGTGGACGGCGGGGTCTGCCCGGCCGATCACACCGGTCTCCGCTACGACCCGTGGAGCCCGTCGGCCCACGTCTGCCCCCGGTGCGGGGCGTCGTACGCCGGCGAGCGCCACGACCGCTGGTGGGCGCGATTCCAGCACCTCTGGCTCGGCGAGCGCGCCGCGCATCTCGCGGCGATCGCCGCTCTCGCCGGGCATGCCGCGGCGGCCGCGCGCGCCCGCGAGCTGCTCGCCCACTACGCCGATCACTACGTCGAGTACCCGAACCGGGACAACGTGCTCGGCCCGAGCCGGCTCTTCTTCTCCACGTACCTCGAGTCCATCTGGCTCACCGACTACCTCGCCGCCGCGATGCTGCTCCGCGAGAGCGGGCAGCTCGACCACGCCGGCGCGGACGGCGTCTCGCGGGTCGCCGATGAGGCGGCGAATCTGATCGGCGAGTTCGACGAGGGCTTCTCCAACCGCCAGACCTGGAACACCGCGGCGCTGGCCGCCATCGCGGTCTGGTTCGAGGACGAGGAGTTGCTCGGGCGGGCGGTGGAGGGCCCGACCGGGCTCATCTCGCACCTGCTCCAGGGCTTCGGACGGGATGGGATGTGGTTCGAGGGCGAGAACTACCACCTGTTCGCGCTCCGCGGCCTGCTGGTCGGCCTGGACTGGGTTCGCTCGGCCGGCGTGGATCCGCTGGAGGAGCCGGAGCTCCGCGCCCGGGTGCGGGCCGCGCTAGCGGCCCCCGCGCTCACCGCGCTCCCGGACCTGACCTTTCCTGCCCGGAAGGACTCGCGGTTTGGGACCTCGCTGGCCCAGCCCATGTACCTGGAGCTCTGGGAGGCGGGACGCCGCGCCGGGGAGCCGCGCGACGGGCTGGACGACTGGCTCGCGGCGCTCTACGCCGCGGCCGCGCCGGCCGCGGAGCCGTTCGATTCCTACCTGCACGAGGCCGGCGAAGCGCCGCCCGGGGCACGGGGACGCCAGGACCTGTCATGGTGGATGCTGCTGGCCATGGCGCCCACGCTCGAGGGTGATCCCGCAGGCTGGCGGCCGGCGAGCAGGCTCATGGAGTCGCAGGGGCTCGCGATCCTGCGGACCGGCAACCGCTACGCGAGCCTGGAGACGGGCGCGTACGGCGGCGGCCACGGCCATCCCGACCGGCTCCATCTGACGCTGTACGAGCGTGGGGTCCACTGGCTGCCGGATTTCGGCGCGGGCAGCTACGTCTCGCGCGATCTTTTCTGGTACCGCTCCACCCTGGCTCACAACGCCCCCCTGCTGGACGGCGCCTCCCAGCAGCCGGGCGACGCGGTCCCCGAGTACTTCGACGTGAAGGGCGCCTGGAGCTGGGTGCGCGGCCGGTTCGGTCCGGTAACCCGGACGCTGGTGTCGGGGCCGGACTATCTGCTCGACGTCGTGGAGCTCGCGAGCGACGAGGACCGCCGGCTCGAGGTCCCCTGGCACCTTGCCGGGCGGCTCGAGGTCCAGGGAGCCGCGCGGTGGGAGCCGGCGCCGCTCGCCGGCGAGCTGGTGACGGGCGCGGAGCGGCACGTCCTGGCGCCGGCAGACCGGGCGGTCGTCGTGGCGGCCCGGGATCAAGTCGGCCGCGCCCTCGCGCTCACGGCTCGCGGCGCCGCCGAGATCCTTCGCGCCACCGCGCCGGGCGCCCCGGGCACCGGTCCTTCGCAGTTCGTCGTGCTCGCGGGGCGGGGCCGGGTCGTTCGCTTCGTCTCGGTGCTCGCGCCCGCGCCGGTGGAGCTCACCGTGGACGGGGAGGTGATCGGCGTGACCACGCCGGGCGGGACGGACCGGCACCACACGATAGTCGAGGGCTGGGAGGTGTGGCCGGCGTCGGGCGAGCCGGTGCGGCTCGCCGGCCCGCACCCGGAGCCGCGGGTTTTCGAGCCGCTCGTGACCCGCCAGGTGCCCTTGCGGCAGACCGGCGTCGCCGTGCGCGTCGGCGGACGGCCCGCGCTCGACGGAACGCTGGACGGCTTCGACGAGTCCCAGCCGCTGGCGCTGGATCACGAGGACCAGTACCGCCGGAGCGAAGAGCCGTATTCCGGCCCCGACGATTTCGCCGCCGTGGCGTGCGCCAACTGGGACGACGACGCGCTCTACCTAGCGGTCGAAGTGGCCAAGCCGGAGGTCGTCCTGCGGGCCGCCGACGCGGAGCCGCTGCTGCTCGACAACGAGCCGGACGACATCCACTCCGACGGCCTGCAGGTGTACGTCCGGCTGGCCCCGGACGAAGACCCGTACGGATTCCTGATCGTGCCCGACCCCGAGGACGGGACGATCCGGGTTCGGACGGCATCGGGATGTGTCGGCGACCCGGCCACCGTGAGCGGCTCCTGGGCGGCCACCGACAGCGGCTACGTCGTGACGCTCGCGCTCGAGCCGCCCGGATGGGACACCCTAACCTTCGGCGATCGCATCGGCTTCGACCTGCTGGTGAACGAGATGCTGCCCGACCGCGAGCGGCGGGCGGGACAGCTGGTCTGGAGCGGCGGCGGCGGCTGGGTGTGGCTGCGCGGCGACCGCCAGGACCCGGGCCGCTTTGGCGAGCTGGAGCTGGCGTGAGCGACGATCCGGTCGCCGGCTTCACCTCCACCGGGAGCAAGCGGCCCGAGGCGCTCTTCGGCGCCCTCGACCACCGCTGGACCCCGCCGGCGCGCATGGTCCGCTCACAGGGGTGCCGCGTCTGGGACGCCCGGGGCCGGGAGTACGTGGACTTCGTCATGGCGCTCGGTGCGGTCGCGCTGGGGTACGGGCATCCGGAGGTGGCGCGGGCGGCCATCCAAGCGGTGCACGACGGGGTCGTGGGGCCGCTCGCGCCGGTGCTCGAGGAAGAGCTGGCCGCCGACCTTCATCGGCTGATGCCGTGGGTGGAGCAGGTGCGGTTCCTCAAGAGCGGCGCGGAGGCGTGCGCCGCCGCCGTGCGGCTCGCCCGCGTGGCGACCGGGCGCGACCTCGTGCTCGGCTGCGGTTATCACGGCTGGTTCGACTGGTGCGAGGGAGGCGCGGGGGTGCCCGCCGCGACGCGGGCGCTCTTCGCCGAGCTCCCGTTCAACGATGTCGAGGGCAGCCGCCGCCTGCTCGCGGCCGCCGGCGACCGGCTTGCGTGTGTCATTTTCGAGCCGCTCGTCGTGCAGGAGCCGGGGGCCGAGTGGCTGGCCCTCCTGCGCACGGAGACCGAGCGCCATGGGGCGCTGCTGGTGGTCGACGAGATCAAGACCGCGTGCCGGCTCGCCGTGGGCGGAGGCACCGAGCGCTACGGCCTCCGGCCCGACCTCGTGGTGCTCGGGAAGGCCATCGCGAACGGATTCCCGCTCGCCGCGGTGGGCGGCCGCCGGGAAGTCATGGCCGGCGTCGCCCGCACCTGGATCTCGTCCACGCTGGCCACCGAGCTCGTGTCGCTCGCGGCCTCGCGAGCCACGCTCGCCGTGGTCGAGCGGGAGGGCGTGCCCGTCCGGCTGCGGGTGCTGGGCGCCCGCCTGCTCGAGGGGCTCCACGGGCTCGCGCGGCGTCATCCCGAGCGGATCACCGGCGTGGGCGGCGTGGCTGAAATGTGCTTTCTCCGGTTCGCCGACGAAGCCGCGTCCCGCGCGCTGGCGCGGGGAGCCGCCGACCGGGGAATCCTGTTCAAGCGCTCCGCTTACAACTTCGTCTCGCTCGCGCACGACGCCGCGGTGATCGACCGCGCCATCGACGCCCTGGACGAGGTGCTCGCCGGCCCCGTCCCCTGACGTATCTTCCGCCGATGCTTATCGACGTCCATGCGCATTTCTATACCGGTCGGTCGAGCCGGGCCGACTGGCGGGAGCGGAACGCGAGCCGGCTCTCGGCGGGAGAGCGCGTGGGCATCACCTGGCACGTCGCCTCCATCCTGGGCACCTGGGGCCGGACGTCGCCCACGTACTTTCCGTCCCCGGCCGATCTGACCGACGCGAATGACGCGCTGGCGGCGCTCGCCCGGGAGCATCCCGGACGCATTCGCGGCTACGTCGCCGTCAACCCGAACTTCACGGCCCACGCGGAGGCGGAGGTCCGCCGCGGATTGGCCGCGGGGCTCGTGGGCATCAAGCTCGCCGCCAGCCGCCGCGCCGACGATCCGCTGCTCGATCCGATCGCCGCGCTTGCGCGGGAGCACGAGGTCCCGATCCTGCACCATATCTGGCAGCGCCGCCGCGGCGATGTGCTGGGCCAGGAGGCGTCCGACGCCGTGGAGCTGGGACGCCTCGCCGCGCGGCATCCGGAGGTGAGCTTCATCCTCGCGCACATCGGCGGCGGTGGAGACTGGATTCACTCGCTGCACGCGGTGCACGGCCTCGCGAACGTATTCGTGGATCTTTCGGGCAGCGGGGTGGACGGAGGCATGCTGGAGGCGTGCCTTGCGGCCGTCGGCGCGGGTCGCCTCTTGTGGGGCTGCGATCTCACGATCGACACCGGTTGGGCCAAGCTTCGCTACCTCGCGCACATTCTCGGGCCCGCGGAGCTCGAGCGGGTCCAGTGGCGGAACGCGGCCGCCATCTTTCCGGCCCGCGCCTTTCCCGCGGACTGATGCGCATCGACGTCAACGTCCTGCTCGGGGCGTACCCGTTTCGCCGGGTGCCGGGGACCTCCCCGGACGCCGTGCTCCGCGCCATGGACCGCGTCGGCGTGGATCTGGGCTGGGCCACGCACCTTCCGGGACTGTTCTGGCGCGACCCCGGCGAAGGCAACGCGTGGCTCTACGAAACGGCCAGGCGCGAGCCGAGGCTGCGGCCGGTCCCGGCCGTACATCCCGGTCTCCCCGGCTGGGAACGGATGCTGGCGGAGGCGGTGGCGGCGGGGACGCCCGCGGTCCGCTGCGACCCGACCTTCTACGGCCTGGACCCGGCGGGGCCGGAGTTGCGCCGGCTCGCCGGCGCCTGCGGCGAGGCGGGGAAGCTCCTCATGCTCGCGGTCCGGCTCGAGGACGGGCGCCAGCGCCACCCGAACGACCGGGCGCCCGAGCTGCCTGCGGCGGCCCTGCGCGCGCTGCTCCGGTCCCACCCGGGCGTCCGGCTCCTCGTCACGCACGCGGACCGGAGCATCGTGGAAGAGGTGCACTTCGGCTCGACCCCGGCGGAGGCCGCCCGGATCTGGTGGGACATCTGCTGGATTTGGGGCCCGCCGGAGGACCACCTCGCGATGCTGCTCGGCACCGTGGGCATCGAGCGATTCGTACTCGGGACCGGGCAGCCGCTCCGCCTTCCGGAGGCGAGCCTGGCCAAGCTGGATCTGCTGGACCTTGACGCGGACCAGCGCGCGCTCATCGAGCGGCACAACGCGGGGCGTGCGGAAGGCCGATGAGCCAGCCGTCCGAGCGGCAGCACTTCCGGATCCAGTATCCCGCGGCGGCCCGGCCCGAGATCGTGATCGACGGCCGGTCCTACGACGTGCTCGACATCTCGGAACACGGTGTGCGGTTCCGGGGCGACGACGAAATCGCCGTCGCCGTCGGAGACCCGCTCTCGGGAAGGGTCCGCTTCCGCCGGACCGAGGCCGTCGACGTGAGGGGGACGGTGCTGCGGATCGCCGGCCGGGAGATCGCGGCGAAGCTCGACGCCGGTGTGCCGCTCAAGGTGATGATCGAGGAGCAGCGGTATCTCCGCGAACAGCACGGCGGGACCGCCCGATGAGGCCGGCGTGAGCGGCGCGCCCGCGGACCTCGCGGCCCGATTGCGCCACGGGCTCGTTCCGGCGGTGCCCGTGCCTTGGCGCGACGGCAACCTGGACGGCGCCGCGCTCGACGAGTACGTCCGCTGGATGGGGCAATGGCCGGTTGCGGGCGTAGCCGTTGGCGTCCATACCGGGCGCGGGCCGCACCTGGCGCCGGATGATCGCCGACGGATCCTCTCGGCGTGGCGGCGCGGGCTGCCCGACCGGGTGCTCGTGGCCGGCGCGTGGGACGAGGCCAGCGCGAGCGAGGCCCGCGCCGGCGGGGCCGATGCGATACTCGTCTTTCCCCGGCGGGAGGATCCGGTTGCGTGGCACGAGCGGCTCGCCCGCGAGCTTCCCGTGATGCTCTTCTACCTGTACGAGGCGGCCGGCGGGGTCGCCTGGCCCATGAGCACGCTCCGCGAGCTGCTGGCGCTGCCGGGCGTGCTGGGCATCAAGGTCGCCACGCTCGACTCGGTCGTGACCTTCCAGGAGATCGCGGCCGTAGTGAAGGAGACGCCCGGCAGGCTGCTGGTCACGGGCGAGGACCGCTTTCTCGGCTACTCCCTCCTGCTCGGCGCAGAGGCGGCCCTCGTGGGGATGGGCGCGGCGCTCACCGACATCCAGGCCGCGCTGCTCCGCTCCCGGCGGGACGGCGACTGGCCGCGCTTCGTGCGCCTCTCGGCGCTGTGCGACGACTTCGCGCGCGCGACCTTCCGCCCTCCGATGGAAGGTTACGTGCGGCGGATGCTCTGGGCCGCCGCGGCCGACGGGGCGTTCGCGGGTGAGGCGTGCGACGACCCCTGGGGCCCCGCGCTGCCCGATTCGGAGCGCCGAGCAGTGGAGCAGGCGGTGCGGCATGCGCGCGCGGCTCGCGGCTGACTTCGAGCGCTTCCGCGCCGGCCTCCCCCGCGACTTCGCGGCGCATGTTCGCGAGGCGTACGGCATCGACCTCACAGCGCGCTACCTCGGATATCCGCTGCCGCACCCGATCGGGAAGGGCTCGGGTCAGCTCTCCCTCAACCCGGAGCAGCTGGAGACCGACCGCGCCGCGGGCCTCGCCTTCGTGGTGCTCAAGACGCTCATCGCCGAGACCGGCGCCGGCGAGCGCTCGATGGGCGCCTGGGCCCTGCACGAGACCAGGATGACCGTGGAGCGCCGCCGCGCGGGCGCGCGTGACGGCTGGACGGTCACCTGGAAGGGGAGGGGCTGGGACCGGAGTCTAGAGGAGTACCTGGCGCTCGTCCGTTGCGCCCGCGATCTCACTCGGGCCGGCGCGCCGGGGATGCTGGCCGTGCCCTCGGTCAAGTATCACCTGCCGCGTCTGGGCGAGCCGTTCTCGGAGGAGGAGTACGGTCATACCACGGCTGCGCTCGCGCAGGCGTGGGCGCCCGGCGCGCTTCCGGTGGAAAAGGACTTCTCACCCACGCTGGCCGGGGACCCGCTAGCGGACGAGCGGGCCCAGGTCCTGCGCTGGGTCAGGGAGGTGCCCGGCCGTATCCGCGGTGCCGCACCCTCGGGCGCGCGGGTCCAGCTCAAGCTCATGAACGCCCGCTTCGGCGACGAATTCCAAGTTGAGATGCTGGCCGCTGCCCGCGACGCGGACGGCGTGACCGCCTTCAACCGGCTGTTCGATCCGGAGAGGCGCGTCGCGTACGGCGGCTGGGAGCTGAGCGATCGGAATCTCCGCGTGCTGGACCTGGCGCGCGCGGGGGGAACGCTGCCGGGCGGCCTGTCGGGCACGGGGAACATCTGCTCGGGACGGGTGCTGCTCGAGTACGCGCGGCGGGGATGCGAGAGCGTCCAGCTGCACACTTTCTTCCAGCTTCCTCTGGGCGAGTATCCGGCGACCGCCGGCTCGCGGACCCAGCGCGCGCTCCATGCCCTGGTGTTCCATCCGGCGGACGGGCTCGTCGCGGCGATGCTCGAGCTGGAAGAGCGGGGCCTGCTCCACCGGCGGGGCGGGGCGCTCCATTTCCTGGATCTCTCATGCGCATCGATCGAGCCGAGCTCCACGAGCTGACGCTGCCCCTGCGCGAGCCGTTCGGCATCTCTGGCGGCGTCATGCGGGAGCGGCGCTCGCTGGTGGTGGTGCTGCACGACGCCGACGGACACGCGGGCTACGGCGAGTCGCCGCCGTTCGAGCTGCCCTTCTACTCCGAGGAGACGCTCGCAAGCGCGCGAGACATGCTCGCGCGGGTGCTGCTCGCGCGGGTCGTCGGCCGTGAGTTCGAACGACCCGAGGACGTCGACGCCGCGCTCCGGCCCGGCGTGCGGGGCAATCGGTTCGCCCGGGCCGGCCTGGAGACGGCGGCGTGGGACCTCGAGGCGAGCCGCCGGGGGACCGGGCTCGCGGCGCTCGTGGCGGAGCGAGTAGCAGCCGCGCCGGCGGCGACGATCCCGTGCGGCGTGGCGCTCGGCATCCCCGAGGACCGGAGCCCGAAGACGCTGGCGCGGTGGATCGGCGAGGCGCTCGGAGAAGGCTACCGGCGGGTCAAGATCAAGGTGGCCCCGGGCTGGGACGACGCGCCGGTTCGCGCGGCGCGCGAGGTGCTCGCGGGTACCGGCATCCCGCTCACGGTGGACGCGAACGGCGCCTATGCCTGGCCCGCGGACGAGGCCGCGCTCCGCGCGCTGGATGAGGCCGGCCTGCTCTACATCGAGCAGCCCCTCGGCCCGGACGAGCTGGTGGGACACGCCCGGCTCGGCCGCGAGCTCCGCACGCCCATCTGCCTCGACGAGACGCTCCACGACGCGGGCTGGGCGCGGCAGGTGGCCGAGATCCGGGGCCCGAAGGTATGGAACCTCAAGGTCCATCGGGTGGGCGGGCTCACCGAGGCGATCGCGGTCTATCGGGAGGCGATCCGCTACGGCGCGGCGCTCTGGGCCGGCACCGTGCCGGAGTCGGGTATCGGGAGCCAGGCCGATCTGGCCGTCGCGGCGCTGCCCGGGTTCGTGTACCCGTCGGATCTCGAGCCGAGCACCCGCTGGTATGGGCGCAACGTGGACGTGATCAAGCTGGTGATGGGGCGCGACGGGACGATGCAGGTGCCCGGCCTTTCCGTCGCGAGGATGCTGGATGCCGGGCGCTTCCGCGCGGC
>Ga0187823_10000333_pt1 | contig 11774 bp, 7 predicted proteins | sample NC_wetland_sal_i_12_FD_132968 | JGI IMG/M metagenome (GOLD analysis project Ga0187823, IMG submission 132968) | Wetland sediment microbial communities from Neuse River Estuary, North Carolina, USA - SourceSoil_3 | ecosystem: Environmental > Aquatic > Freshwater > Wetlands > Sediment | place...
AGCTCCTCGCCGAGGGTCGCGAGGAGCAGCTGCGGGTTGACGTTGCCGGCCGCCGCTTCCCGGGCATCGGCCACCCGGTCGATCGCCCGGATCAGTGCCGCCGGGTCGCGGCGGCTCCGGAGGCTGTCGGGCAGCGTGCGGCGGGGCTGCTCGCCCAGGGCGGCGCGTGCGGCGTCTCCCAGAGTGTCCGCCAACGCGTCCAGCATGGCGGTGAACTCTCCCCGGGCGGCCCATGGGGTCTGCCGCAGCGCCCGCTCCATCCGGGCGGGCACGCCCGCCCGGCCCTCCAGAATCGCCTCGAGCATCTCCCGCGCGGCGTCGTAGGCCGCGCCGCCCACCTCGCCAGTTGCGAGGGCCGCCCCCACCGAACCACCGGCCGCCGCCGCGGGAACTTGCAGCGCCTCCGCGGCGGCTCCGGCGCTCCGCAGCACCTCGGCGATCTCCTCGTCGCTCAGCCGGCCGAGGCGGAGCACCACCGCCCGCGACCGGATGGTCGGCAGGAGGCGCCGCGCATCGACCGTCGTGAGCACGAACACGCTATCCGCGGGCGGCTCCTCCAGCAGCTTGAGCAGCGCGTTCGCCGCGTCCGGGCTCGACTCCTGGGGCACGAGGCGGTCCGCCTCGGCGAGGATGAAGACCTTCCGCTTTCCCGAGACCGGTGTGAGCGCGGCCCGCCGCCGGAGCAGTCTGACGCTCGCCATTCCGTGGCTCGCCATCCCGTCCGGGGCCACATACAGGCTCCGCGCCCGCCGGTCTTCCATGGCCTGGGCCAGAGCCTCCGCTGCTTCCTCGACCTGCTTGTCCGCATCGGTCGCCTTCGGCCGGGCGATCGGCACGAACCAATGCACGTCCGGATGTACCAGACCCTCCACCTGCCGGCAGGACTGGCAGCGGCCGCAGGGCTCCGCGTCGGGCTGCTCGCAGAGGAGCTGCTGAGCCAACCAGAGGGCCAATCGCTGCTTGCCCACCCCTGCCGGTCCGACCACCACGAGGACCTGGGGCAATCGGTCGGACCGCACCGAGCGCGCGAGCCGCTGCCGGGCTTCGTGATGGCCGACGAGTCGATGCATCGGCATAGGCTCAAGGTAGGGAGGGTGACCTGGAAGCGGTAGCCCACAATAGTGTAAAATCTTTTTCAACAACAACTTAACGCACAACTTTGCGCCGCTTTGTAGTGAAAAGTACACTTGCCGGGCCAGCCAAATAATAGTGAGCGCTCGCATTCTAATCTCTGCATGTGAGCATATGCTCACTGCCAAAAGCAGTACCTTGAACCAAACCACGGAGCCGGAGTGCCTTACGGCGGGCACCTCTCCTGGTACGTCACCCGGCCGTCCGTCAGCTCCCTGCGGGGCCCGTGAGGGCTCACGGGTTCACGAACGACGTAGCACGCTGCATCCCGATGTAACGGCCGGGCTCTTGTGCCCGGCGCCCGCGTTCACAACCCTTATCCAGCTTTTCTTCCTGCCGATGAGGCGCATTCACTCTCTCCTCAGTGGCCGGCCCATTCCGTCCATCTCGAAGGCTCGACCTCGTGAATCGGAGACCATGGTGACAACCCTGAGGCGGGTCGCGTGGCTGTTCGTGCTGGCTGCGTGCCAGAAGGCCTCTCCCGCCGCGCCCCCGCCCCCGCAGGTCACGGTGGTGACGGTCGAGCCGCAGGAGGTGCCCGCCAAGTTCGAGTGGGTCGCCCAGGCCGAGGCGTCGAAGCGGGTCGAGGTGCGGGCGCAGGTGTCGGGGGTGATCGTGGCGCGACCCTACGTCGAGGGCACCGACGTGAAGAAGGGCACGGTGCTCTTCCGGATCGACCCGCGCACCTACGAAGCCAACTACCAGAGCGCGCGGGCCCGCCTGGCGCAGAGCCGGGCAACGCTGACGAATGCCGAGCGCAACCTCTCGCGGCTCGAGCCGCTCCTGGTCGAGCGGGCCGTGGCGCAAAAGGACGTGGACGATGCGCGCACGGCCGTCGAGCAGGCCCACGCCGAGGTTCAGGACGCGCAGGCCGCGGTCGACGCCGCCAAGAAGAGCTACGAGGATACTTTCGTGCGAGCCGAGATCAGCGGCCGGGCCGGGCGGGCGCTCATGGTGCTCGGTGCTCTCGCCTCCGGCCCCACCGACCTGCTCACCACCGTGGAGCAGGTCGACCCGATCTACGTGTTCTTCAGCCCGTCCGACCAGGAGGTGCTCCGCTGGCGGCGGGACATCGCGGCCAAGCGACTGATCGTGCCGCCCGGGGTGCTGGACGTGCAGGCCACGCTGGCCGACGGGAGCGTGTTCGCCTACACCGGCAAGCTCAACTTCGTCGACCTGGCACTCCAGCCCTCGACCGGGGCTCTCCAGCTCCGCGCCGAGTTTCCCAATCCCCAGCACACGCTCCTGCCCGGCCAGTTCATGCGGGTGCATCTGCTCGGGCTCAGACGCAGCGAGGCGATCCTGGTGCCGCAACGCGCGGTGCAGCAGGGGCTCAACGGAGCGTTCGTCTACCTCCTGGGAGCGGGGGACACGGTTTCGGCCCGGGACGTCGTCGCGAGCGACTGGGCCGGGTCGCAGTGGCTGATCGAAAGCGGCCTGAAGGCGGGGGATCGGGTGGTCGTGGACGGGACGCAGCGAGTCGCGGCCGGCCGGCCGGTCCGCGCGACGGCGTACGACCCCGGAACCGACACCACCCTCCGGGCCCGAACGGACAGCGCCCCCGTGGCGCCGCCCTCGGCCCCGCCGCCGGTCCGGGACAAGCGATGAGCGACGCCCCGGCGATCCGGTACTTCTTCATCCGCCGGCCGATCTTCTCGGCGGTCGTGGCGATCGTGATCGTCCTGCTCGGCCTGTTCGCGCTGGTAACGCTGCCGCTCAACCGCTATCCCCAGATCACGCCGCCCGTGGTGCAGGTGACCGCGACCTATCCGGGGGCGACGGCGGAAGACGTGGCCCAGGCGGTCGCGGCGCCGATCGAGCAGCAGCTGTCGGGCCTCGCCGGCCTGCTCTACTTCAAGTCGTCGAACTCGAGCGACGGGACGATGAACCTGTCGGTCTACTTCGACATCTCGCGGAACGTGGACCTGGCGGCGGTGGACGTGCAGAACCAGGTGGCGCTGGCGCAGCCGCAGCTTCCGCAGGAGGTCGTCCGGCAAGGGATCACGGTCAAGAAGGCGCAGACGGACATCCTGCTGGTGGCGGCGCTCCAGTCGGACGATCCGCGCTACACGGCGGAGTATCTCAGCAACTACTCGAAGATTTACGTCGAGGACGAGCTCAAGCGGGTCCCGGGCGTGGGCGACGCGCTGACCTTCGGCCAGCTCGAGTTCTCGATGCTGCTGAGCCTGGACCCCGACCGGATGGCGCAGCTCGGGCTCACGGTCGGAGACGTCGCGGCGGCGGTGCAGGAGCAGAACACGACCAATCCCGCGGGGCGGATCGGGCGGGAGCCTGCGCCGCCGGGCACCCAGCTCACGATTCCGGTGACGACCGTCGGCCGGCTCAAGACCCCGGCCGAGTTCGAGAACATCATCGTGCGGGCGCGCCCGGACGGGTCGCTGGTGCGGGTGAGCGACATCGGGCGGGTGACGCTGGGCGCCCGGAACTACGATCTGCTCGGACGGGTCAACGGCACGCCGACTGCGAACATCCTGGTCTACCTGCGGCCGGGCGCCAACGCGCTGGAGGTGAGGAAGGCTCTGGTGGCACGGCTCGACCAGCTGTCGCAGACGTTCCCGCAGGGCGTGTACTGGCGCGTCGTGTTCGACACCACCCCGTTCATCACCGCCTCGATCGGCGAGGTGATCACCACGCTGTTCGAGGCGATGGCGCTGGTCACCCTGGTGGTGTTCGTGTTCCTGCAGAGCTGGCGCGCGACGCTCATTCCCGTGCTCGCAGTGCCGGTCTCGATCATCGGCACGTTTTTCGGGCTCCAGCTGCTCGGCTTCTCGATCAACCTGCTCACGCTGTTCGGGCTGGTGCTCGCGATCGGCATCGTGGTGGACGACGCCATCGTCGTGATCGAGAACGTGGACCGGATCATGGCGTCGGAGGGTGTCCCGCCGGCGGTCGCGGCGGACCGCGCCATCCGCCAGGTGGCGGGGGCGCTGATCGCGATCGTACTGGTGCTCTGCTCGGTGTTCATCCCGGTCGCGTTCCTGGGCGGGATCACCGGGCTCATGTACAAGCAATTCGCCATTACCATCGTCGTCTCGGTCGTCATTTCGGGGATCACGGCGTTGACGCTCACGCCGGCCCTTTGCGCGCTGCTCCTCCAGCCGGAGCACACCGCCCACAAGCCGCGCCTTTTCGACTGGTTCAACCGGGGCTTCGACCGGCTGCGGGAGGGCTATCTGAGCGCGGTGGGGCGGGTGCTGCTCCGCCCGGCCACGTTCCTGGCCTGCTTCGCCGTGATGGTGGCGCTGATCGTGGTGCTGCTCCGGCGGGTGCCCACCGGCTTCATCCCGACGGAGGACAAGGGATACTTCGCGATGATCGTGCAGCTGCCGGACGGGGCCTCGCGGCAGCGGACCGATCAGGTCGTCAGCCGCATCGAGAAGTTCCTGACGCAGCAGCCCGCCATCAAGAACGTCGTCTCGCTCGTGGGGCTCAACTTCCTGCTCGGAGCCAATCAGACCAATTCGGCGACCGTGTTCGTGCTGCTCAAGCCGTGGGACGAGCGGACGGGGGCCGCGAATCAGCTCGACGCGGTGCTGCAGAAGACCAACGGCTTTCTCTTCTCGCTGGCGGACGCGCAGGCGTTCGCATTCAATCTGCCCGAGATCCCCGGCCTTGGCTCGACCGCGGGCCTGGAGATGAACCTCCAGGACCGGGGGGTGAACGACATCCGGCGGTTCGCCCGCCTGGCCGGGGACTTCGCCACCCAGGCCAACGCGATGCCGGAAGTGGGCGGCGTGCTGCCCCAGATCCGGGTCAACGTGCCGCAGATCTTCGTGGACGTGGACCGCGCCAAGACCAAGGCGCTGGGCGTCTCGCTCACGGGCCTGTTCCAGACCCTGCAGGCGTTCCTTTCCACGCTCTACATCAACGACTTCAACCTCTACGGCAAGACCTACCGGGTGCAGGCCCAGGCGCAGGCCCGGTTCCGGGAGAAGCCGGAGGACATCGGCCGCTTCTACGTGCGCGGCAACCAGGGCGTGATGATCCCGCTCTCCACGCTCGTCCGCACGCGGCTGCAGGGCGGACCGAGCCTGGTGACGCGGTTCAACGGCTTCACCTCCGCGCTGGTGACGGGGGCGCCGAAGCCCGGCTACAGCTCCGGGCAGATGCTGGACGCGGTCGACCGGCTGATGCGCTCGCAGTTCGTCCCCCAGGGCGTCGGTTACGCGCTCAGCGGCCAGTCGTTCCAGGAGCGGGCGTCGACCGGGCAGGGGACGCTGGTCTTCGTGCTCGGCATCGTGATGGTGTTCCTGGTGCTGGCGGCGCAATACGAGAGCTGGTCGATCCCGTTCGCCGTGATGCTGGGCGTACCCTTCGGGATCTTCGGCGCGCTCCTGGGCGTGTGGCTCCGCGGCATGCCGAACGACGTCTACTTCCAGATCGGGATGGTCGTGGTGGTCGGCCTGGCGGCCAAGAACGCCATCCTGATCGTGGAGTTCGGCAACGAGTTGCGGGCCAAGGGCCTCTCGATACGCGATGCGGCGATGGAGGCCGGGCGGGAGCGGCTGCGCCCGATCCTGATGACCTCGTTCGCGTTCATCCTGGGCGTGCTGCCGCTGGTCCTTGCGTCGGGCGCGGGGGCCGCGAGCCGGCACTCGATCGGCACCGGCGTGTTCTTCGGGATGCTCTTCGCGACCACGATCGGCGTGTTCTTCATTCCGCTCTTCTTCGAGGTCATCCGGGCGCTGAGCGAGCGGGGACTCGGCCGGGCGGCGGCGCCCGCGCCGGAGCCCGCCGGCGCCGGCTCGACGCCGGCGGCGGACGGGGAGCGGTAGCGTGCGTCGGCTTCCGGCGGTCGTCTCCGCGGGGCTCGCGGCCGCATGCGCGATCGGCCCCTCGTACCACCGGCCCGATGCCGGCGTGCCGGACGCGTGGCGTCCGCCGTCGGCCACGGCCGACTCGCTCAGGCCCTTCTACGATTCGCTCCGCGCGAGCGCGGACTCGGCCGCGGCCCGGCCGACCGTGTCGCCCGACTCCGTGGCGAACCTCGACTGGTTCGATCTGTTCCAGGACCCCGAGCTGAGGCGCCTGGTGGAAACGGCGCTCCAGCAGAACCGCGACATCCGGGTGGCGCTCGCGTCGATCGACGAGTTCCGGGCGCAGTACGGGGCGACCCGCGGCGCGCTCCTGCCGCGGCTCGACCTGAACGGCCAGGGCGGCACGCAGAAGATCGTGATCGGGTCCCTGGGCACGTCCCGGTTCGACGTGCTCCGGGCGACGGCGGACCTGCAGTGGGAGATTGATTTCTGGGGCCGGCTCCGTCGCGCCACGGAAGCGGCGCGGGCGGACCTGCTGGCCCGGGAGGAGAGCGAGCGGGCCGTGGTGCTGTCGCTGGTGAGCGACGTGGCGACCGCGTATCTCGAGCTGCGCGAGCTCGACCTCGATCTCGAGATCTCGAAGCGCACCCTCGCCTCGAACGAAGAAACGCTCCGGCTCGCCCGCCGCCGGTTCGACCAGGGGCTCATTTCGGAGCTCGACGTACGCCAGTTCGAATCCGAAGTCGCGAGTCCGGCGGCACGGGTGGCAGATTTCGAGCGGCAGATCGCCCAGAAGGAAAACCAGCTCAGCGTGCTGGTGGGGCGGAACCCGGGAGCGATCCCGCGCGGCCGCCCGCTCGCCGAAACGCTGGCGCCGCTCGCCATTCCCGCCGGGTTGCCGGCGTCGCTCATTGAGCGGCGGCCCGACGTGCGCCAGGCGGAGCAGGAGCTGCACGCCGCGATGGCGCGGATCGGCGTGGCCGAGGGCGCGCTCATGCCGACGATCACGCTGACCGGGCAGTATGGAACACAGAGCCAGGACGTCTCCAACCTGTTCAAGAGCTCGACCGAGATCTACCAGTTCTTCGGGGGGATCTCGGTCCCGATCTTCACCGGGGGGCAGGTGGGCAAGCAGGTGGACGTCGCGCGGGCGCGGGCGGAGCAGGCGCGCTACGGCTACGAGCAGACGGTGCTGCAGGCGCTGGCGGAAGTGAACGACGCGCTGGTCGGCGTGCGGGCCAGCCGGGACGTGACGGCGGCGCAAGAGCGGCAGGCGGCGGCGCTGCGGAGCGCGTACCACCTCGCGGACCGGCGCTACGAGAACGGGATCTCGAGCTACCTCGAGGTGCTGGACGCGCAGCGGAACCTGTTCGCCGCGGAGCTGGCGCTGGCACAGGCGGAACGGCAGCAGCTTGCGGCGGCCGTCCAGCTCTACAAGGCTCTGGGAGGCGGGTGGCCGGTGGCTCGCGACAGTCTTGAGCGGGAGGGGAGGGGACGCTAGCTTCCCAGCGGATTTTGCGGCGCCATTCCCGAGTAGCTCAGTTGGTAGAGCAGCTGACTGTTAATCAGCGGGTCGCAGGTTCGAGTCCTGCCTCGGGAGCTTCGAGCACAACGACTTAGGTAGCCTGCCGCCGGTTCCACTAAATCGCACCGACGGTCCGCCGCGCCGGCTCTGGTGCGGCGCCACTCGGCCGACCGGGCTCGGCGCCCGCCGGCGTCGTCCATCCGCGCCGTGCAAGCCGAGGACTCCATGCAATACCTGCCAGTTGCCGGCGCTTGTCTCGGGGCGCTCCTGGTCCTCTCTTGCGGGCGGGGAGAGCCGGCTAAGGGTGGACAGGCGCCCGGAACCACAACGCCCCCTACTGCCGCCCCGGCCGCACCGCAGCCGGCCGCCCCCGTCGCGGCGGCGCCCACCCCGGCAGCGGCTCCGGCGCCCGGGGGCCAAGACACCACGCCCGCTCCGCCGCCGCTCCATGATGCCTATCACACCGCGCCGCTCGACACCGTCGACGCGATGACCTATCAGGGCTGGAAGTACTACAACCTAAACTGCGCGCGCTGCCACGGAGAGGACGTGATGGGGACGACCATCGCCCCGCACCTGATTCTCTCCCTCAAGCCCGACGGGCCCATCCCCAACAAGACCATCTTCGGCGCTACGGTGTGCGGGGGACGCCCGGAGAAGGGGATGCCGGCCTGGTGTACGATCGGACTCACACCGGGGCAGATCGATACGATCTACGCCTACGTCAAGGGGCGGAGCGATGCCAAGCTCCACCCCGGCAGGCCGGCGCTGCGCAGATAACGGGGCTCAGCGCCCGCGACGCCCCTTGAAGACGGGCCGGCGCGGCTCGGCGGGGGAGGGGCCGGGCGCAGGGGCGCGGTTCTGCGGGGCCGGGGACGGCTGCGGGCGCGGCGGCGCCGGCGCCAAGGGCTCGTGGGGCCGGGACGCGGGATCGTCGCGGGGGGCATCGTCGCCGAGCCGCTGCCGGACAATCTCGGCCAGGTTGACCGGCTGATCGCGTTTGGGCGCGGGGGCCGGTTTCGGCACCGGGGCCGCCACCGCCGCCATCGGTGCGGTGACGGCGGCCGGACCCTGCGTGAGGATCGCGAGCGCCTCGCGGGCCGCGTCCTGGATGCTCCGAAGACAGGCGGCGGCCGCCTCGCGGGCGCGGCGGTCGAGCCGGGCCGACTCGATGCCGAGGATGCCGCGGAGCAGATCGCGGGCGGCGTCCTCGGTGAGCAGGAATCCGAGCCCGCGGAGCCGCTCCCGCATCGCCACGACGGCCTCGGGGCTCGGCTCCATGGCCGGCACATTCGCACGTATCGTCATGCCGTATCCTCCTTTCCTGCCGTAAACTACTAGGACGGTTCGGCCGCAGGTACCGGCCGCTGCTCCCTTCCCAGCCACCCGCCGAGGCGTGATGGAGCCAGAGGCCTTCCTCCGAGATCTCGCCCTCGTGCTCTGTGTGGCCGCGGTCACATCGGTGCTGTTCCAGCGGCTCCGCTTGCCGGCGGTCCCCGGCTATATCGTCGCCGGATTGGTGGTCGGGCCGCACGTGCCGGTGCCGCTCGTGGCCGACGTGGACACGGTCCACACGCTCGCTCAGCTCGGCGTTGTGCTGCTCATGTTCTCGATCGGTCTCGAGTTCAGCCTGCGGCGCCTGCTGCGGATCGGTCCGCGGGTCGGCCTGGTGGTGCTGCTCGAGGTGGGCCTGGTGCTCACGGCCGGCTCGCTCGTGGGCCAGCTGTTCGGCTGGAGCCCGGCCGTGAGTCTGGTCGCGGGCTCCATCGTGGCCATCTCCAGCACGATGATCGTGGCGAGCGTCTTCGCCGATCTCAAGATCCAGGGCCCGCTCCGCGAGCTCGTGCTGTCCATCATGGTGGTCGAGGACCTGGCCGCCATCCTGCTCATCGCGCTGGTGACCGCGCTGGCCGCAGGGAACGCGCTCAGCGGAGCGGAGCTCGTTCGGACCGCCGGCCGGCTGTTCGCGTTCCTGGCCGGCGCCCTCGCGCTGGGCCTGCTCGTGGTTCCGCCGTCGATGCGCGCGGTCGCGCGGCTCCGGCGACCCGAGACGACCCTGGTCGCGAGCGTGGGGCTCTGCTTCGCCGCCGCGCTCCTGGCGCTCTCGGCCGGCTATTCGGTGGCCCTCGGGGCCTTTCTCGCCGGCTCGCTGGTGTACGAATCGGGCGCGGGACGTGTGGTGGAGCAGCTGGTGCGACCGCTCCGCGACATGTTCGGCGCCATCTTCTTCGTCGCGGTGGGCATGCTGCTCGATCCGGCCGTCGCGCTGGCGAGCTGGCCTGTCGTGCTGGCATTGGTGGCGGTGCTCCTGATCGGGAAGACGCTGGGCGTCGGCGTGGGGGCGTTCCTCACGGGGCACGGCACGCGGGTCAGCCTGCGCGCCGGCGTGAGCGTCGCGCAGACCGGGGAGTTCGCATTCATCATCGCGGGGATCGGAGCGGGGCTGGGCGGGCCGGCGGCGACGCTGCCGCACGTGGCCGCGGCGGTGTCGGTCATCAGCGCGCTCGCCTCGCCCTGGCTGGTGCGGGCGTCGGAGCCGCTGGCGCTCTACGTGGATCGCCGGCTGCCCCGGTCGCTGCAGACGTTCGTCACCCTCTACGGGTCGTGGGTGGAGCTGGTGCGGGAGGCGCCGGGGCGGGGCCGGAGCACGCGGTGGACGCCGGTGCGCCGGGCGGCGCGGCTGGTCCTGGTGGACGCGGTGCTGGTGGGGGGCGTGATCATCGGGGCGTCGATCAACCTCCCGGCGATGCTCGCCGTGCTCGAGGCGCGGGCCGGCCTCTCCGAGGGCCCCGGGCGCTGGGTGGTGGTCGCCGCGGCGGCGCTCATCACCGCGCCGTTCGTGGTCGGGATGGTCCGCTCCTCCCGCCGGCTGGGCAACGCGCTGGCGGACATCGCGCTGCCGAGCCGGGGAGCGGGCGCCATGGACCCGGCGGACGCGCCCCGGCGGGCCTTCGTGGTGACGCTGCAGATCGCGATCGTGATGATGGTCGGCGTGCCGCTGCTCGCGGTGACGCAGCCGTTCCTGCCGCGCTACCAGGGTCTCGTGATCGTTCTGGTGGCGCTGGCCGTCCTGGGCGTGGTGTTCTGGCGCACGGCGACCAATCTTCAGGGGCACATGCGGGCCGGCGCCGAGATGATGGCGGAGGCGCTGGGCCCGCGCCACCGGGGCGCGGAGGCGGAGACGCTGGAGCAGGTGCAGCACCTGCTGCCGGGGCTGGGGACGCTCGTCCCGGTGCGCGTGGTGGGCAGCAGCCCGGCGGCGGGGCTCACGCTGGCCGAGCTCAACCTGCGGGGCCGGACCGGGGCCACGGCCGTGGCGCTGGCGCGCGACGGGGATGACACGATGGTCTTTCCGACCGCAAAGACGCTGCTGCGCGAAGGCGACATGCTCGCCCTCTCCGGGAGCCACGACGCAATCGAGGAAGCGACCCGGTTGCTCACCCGCGGGGCCTGATCAGTCCAGCTCCGCCGCCCGCCAGAGATACCAGCTCGCCACGCTGCGGTACGGCCGCCAGCGCTCGCCCCGCCGCGTCATGGTGACGGGCGCGGGCAGCCGCCGCATGCCGAACGCGCGGCGGAACCCCTTGCGCACGCCGAGGTCGTTCACCGGAAGGACGTCGGGCCGTCCCAGGCGGAAGATGAGGATCATCTCCACGGTCCAGCGGCCCACGCCGTGGACGGCCGTGAGCCGCTCGATCAGCTCGTCGTCGCTCATCGCATGGGCCCGGGCGAGGGGTGGTACGGTGCCCTCGAGAGCGTGCCGCGCCAGGTCCTTGAGCGCCGCCGTCTTGTTGCGGGAGAGCCCGGCGGCGCGGAGCCGGGCCTCGGGGACGGCCACGAGATCCTCGGGGCGGGGGAACCGGCGGGGCCGGAACAGCGCGACCACACGGCCCAGGATGGTCTCCGCGGCCTTGCCGCTCAGCTGCTGGTAGACGATCGACTCGACCAGCGCGGCGAACAGGCTCTGCGTGCGTGCCGGGCGGACGGAGAACGGGAGGCTCCGGCCGATGATGACCCCGAGCTCGGGATCGGCGGCGGCCAGGTGACGGATCGCCGCGTCCGGGTCGAAGCAGAGGCCGTCCGGTCGCGGCGCGCGCTCGAGGCTGGGAATGGGCTCGGCCAAGGTGGTCCTCGTTTCCGGGAGCGGAGAAAATCGCCTCGCTGGCGGGCGGGGGGTAGGGGCTGCGGGACGGGCGGAGTCGGCCCGCTCGCCGCCCCGTTTCCTGTATCTTCTCCGCATGACTCCCGACGAATTCCGCGCGCACGGGCACGAGCTGGTGGACTGGATGGCGGACTATCTCCGCGACGTCGGCACCCGGCGGATCGTGCCCCGGGTGCGG
>Ga0187823_10000335_pt1 | contig 11736 bp, 9 predicted proteins | sample NC_wetland_sal_i_12_FD_132968 | JGI IMG/M metagenome (GOLD analysis project Ga0187823, IMG submission 132968) | Wetland sediment microbial communities from Neuse River Estuary, North Carolina, USA - SourceSoil_3 | ecosystem: Environmental > Aquatic > Freshwater > Wetlands > Sediment | place...
CCGCCGGGCCGGCACCGAGTTCCAGCCGGTGCAGACCGGCCCGGTGGATCGCAACTACCGGCTCGGCCCCGGCGACGTGCTCGTGCTCATCATGACCGGCGACGTGGAGATGACACGGACGCTGGAGGTGAACCGGGAAGGGTTCGTCTTTCTCCCGCAGGTCGGACAGATCTACGTCGCCAACTTGACGCTGGCCCAGTTGGAGGACCAGCTCTACACCCGGCTCGGCCGGGTCTACTCCGGCGTGCGCCGGGGCGCCGGGGCGCGGACGCAGTTCTCGGTCACGGTGGCCCGGCTCCGCAACATCCAGGTCTACGTCGTGGGCGACGTCGTGCGGCCCGGCGCCTACCAGATCTCGGCGATCGGTACGGTGCTGTCGGGCCTCTACGCGGCAGGCGGTCCGTCCGACAACGGCAGCTTCCGCCGGATCGAGGTCCGGCGCAACGGCGCCCTGATCGACTCGGTGGACGTCTACGACTACCTCCTCAAGGGGGTAACCGGGGCCAACGTCGCCCTCCAGCCGGGAGACGTGATCTTCGTGCCGGCGCGCGGCCCGCTGGTCGCGGTGACAGGCCGGGTCATCCGCCCGGCGATCTACGAGATCAAGCCCACGGAGACGCTGCGCGACGTGATCGCGGCAGCGGGCGGGCTCGACGCGACCGCCGTCGAGGGCCGGATCCAGATCCACCGGATCCTCCACCGCGCGGCCGAGCAGGGAGGCGGCCCGCAGCGGGTGGTGATCGACGTCGCCGCCGCCGGACTCGCGCCGGGCGAGATCCCGGCCTTCCCCCTGGCGCCCGGCGATTCGGTCCGGGTGTTCGAGGTGCCCGCGCACGTGCGCGGGTTCGTGAGCGTCCGCGGCAACGTCCTTCTGCCCGGCCGGGTCGGGTTCACCGACGGGATGAAGTTGAGCGACGCGGTCCGCCTGGCCGGCGGCCCCAAGCCGGACGTGTACCTGGAGCGGATCCTGGTGTCCCGCCTGCAGGCGGACTCGAGCCGGATCCAGCTGCACGCGGCGTTCGCCGACAGCACCGGGCGGGTGGTGGACGATCTCACCCTCCAGGACGGGGACGACATCCACATCTTCTCCCGCTCGACCTTCCGCACCCAGCCCTGGATCACGATCGTCGGAGCGGTGCGCCGCTCCGGCCGGGTCCTGTACCGCGACGGCATCACGCTGCGCGACGCCATCCTGCTGGCGGACGGGCTGGCCGAGGATGCGGTGCTCGACTCGGTGGAGATCGCGCGCCTGCCGGAGCCCCGCCCCACCGGCGCGTTGGCCCGGACCATCCACGTGTCGCTCGACTCGAGTTATCTCCCCGCGCACGCGGCGGCGGTCTCGGCGACGGCCGCGGGCGAGATCGTGCTGGAGCCGTACGACAACGTGCTCATCCAGCGGCGTCCGGGCTGGGACCTCCAGCGCCTCGTGGCGATCACCGGCCAGGTCGAGCACCCGGGCCGCTACTCCCTCACGAGCAAGACCGAGCGGCTCTCGGAGCTGATCGCCCGGGCCGGGGGTCTCACCAGCGAGGCGTATCCCGGCGGGATCGAGTTCTACCGGCGGGCCGCGACGGCCCGGGTGAGCCCCGCGCCCATCGACCCGAAGACCCCGATCCAGCCGCTGCCGCCGGGCTTTGCCGCGCGCGTGGGCATCGACCTGCCGCGGGTGCTCAAGGAGCCGGACTTCCGCGACAACATCATCCTCGCGACCGGCGATTCCATCTTCCTGCCCGAGTTCAACCCGCTGGTGCAGGTGCAGGGGGGCGTGAACGCCGTGGGTCCGGTGGCGTACACGCCGGGCGAGAACCTGGACTGGTACGTACAGGCCGCCGGCGGCTACGCCGCGACCGGCGATCGGGACCGGGCGTTCGTGACCCAGCCGGACGGGAAGCGGGAGGCCGTCCATCGCCGCTTCTTCTTCAAGGACGACGTGCCGACCCCCGGACCGGGGTCGGTCATCACCGTCCCCGAGCGCAGGGGCGGCCAGGCGCCGAGCAACACGACGGCGGTGCTGGGCGTGCTGGCGTCGGTGCTCGCGAGCCTGACGACGGTGATCGTCGTCCTCAAGCCGTGACCGGCTGATGACCGGGCGGAAGGGCATCCTCCTCGCCGGCGGGTCCGGCACGCGGCTGCACCCGGCCACGCAGGCGATGAGCAAGCAGCTCCTGCCGATCTACGACAAGCCGATGGTCTACTATCCCCTGTCCACGCTCATGCTGGCGGGGATCCGGGACATCCTGCTCATCTCGACGCCGCAGGACCTGCCCCGCTTCGAGGCGCTGTTCGGTGACGGCTCCCACCTCGGCCTGAGCCTGAGCTACGCTCTGCAGCCGAAGCCGGAGGGGCTGGCGCAGGCGTTCCTCATCGGGGCCGACTTCCTGGGGGGCGCGCCGGTCGCGCTTATCCTGGGCGACAACCTGTTCTACGGAGCGGGGCTGGTGGACACGCTTCGTGCCGCCGACGCCGTCCGCGCGGGCGCGTCGATCTTCGCGTACGCGGTGCGGGATCCGTCTCCCTACGGTGTGGTGGAGCTGGACGCGGCGGGGAACGTGCTCAGCCTCGAGGAGAAGCCCGCCCGGCCCAAGTCGCACTACGCGGTGCCCGGGCTCTACTTCTACGACGCGGACGTCGTCTCGATCGCCCGCGGCCTCAAGCCCTCGTCCCGCGGCGAGCTGGAGATCACGGACGTCAACCTGACCTATCTCAAGGCCGGGCGGCTCCGGGTCGAAGTGTTCGGCCGCGGCACGGCCTGGCTCGACACCGGCACCCCCGACGCCCTGCTCCAGGCGTCGAGCTTCATCGGCGCGGTGGAGCAGCGCCAGGGGCTCAAGATCGGCTGCATCGAGGAGATCGCCTACCGCATGGGGTTCGTGGACCGGGCCCGGCTGGCCGACTTGGCGGACCGGATCGGGCGCGGCCCCTACGGCGACTACCTCCGCGACCTGGCGGCAGCCGGATGACGGGGCGCTCCGACGGCTTCTTCCATCCCCACACCGTGCTGGTGACCGGCGGCGCCGGCTTCATCGGCTCGAACCTCGTGCGCTGGCTCCTGGCCCGCGACCCCGCCGTCCGGGTGGTGAACTACGACCTCCTCACCTACGCCGGGAACCTCGAGAGCCTCGACGACGTCCAGCGGCGCCACGGCGCGCCGGGCGACGGGCGGTATGCCTTCGTGCACGGCGACATCCGCGACTTCGACCGGGTCGCCGCCGCGCTGCGCACCGACGACGGGGTGGACGCCGTGCTCCATCTGGCGGCGGAATCGCACGTGGACCGCTCGATCATGGGGCCGGAGATCTTCGTGGACACCAACGTGCGCGGCACGCTGGTGCTGCTCGAGGCGTGCCGGGCCGAGCTCGAGCGGCGGCCGCGCCCCTTCCGGTTCGTGCACGTGAGCACCGACGAGGTGTACGGCTCGCTCGGCCCGGCGGACCCGGCGTTCACCGAGGCCACGCCGCTCGCGCCCAACAGCCCCTATTCGGCGAGCAAGGCGGCATCGGACCTGCTGGTCCGGTCGTACATCGAGACCTTCGGGCTGCCGGCCGTGGTGACCCGCTGCTCGAACAACTACGGTCCGTTCCAGTTTCCAGAGAAGCTGATCCCCCTCATGATTACCCGGGCGCGGCAGGACCAGCCGCTGCCGGTGTACGGCGACGGGCTCAACGTGCGCGACTGGCTGTACGTGGAGGACCACGCCGAGGCTCTCTGGACGGTGCTCCAGCGGGGGCGCGTCGGGCGGATTTACAACATCGGGGGCGAGAGCGAGCTGCCCAACCTCGAGCTCGTGCGCCGCCTGCTCGCCGCGCTGGGGAAGCCTGAGTCCCTGATCACCTTCGTGCGCGACCGTCCCGGCCACGACCGCCGCTACGCTATGGATATCACCCGCATCCGCACCGAGCTGGGCTGGCGGCCGCGGCACGATTTCGCCGCGGGGCTCGCGGCCACGGTCGCGTGGTATCTCTCGCACGAGACCTGGTGGCGGCGGGTCATGAGCGAGGCCTACCGCGCCGCCGGAGCGTATCTCCCGTGACCGGGCCGTCGAGCGACCGGCCGCTGGGCATGGAGCTCCGCCCGCTCGCGCTGGGGGCGGTGTTCCTCCGCCGCTGGCGCTGGACCGTCCTGTTCCCCGCGATCGTCGTGGCGCTCACGGTGGTGCTCGTCTTCGTGGTGCAGTCGCGGTACACCTCGGAAGCCATCGTCCTGCCCGAGAGCCGAACCGCCACGCCGCAGCTCACCGGCGGCCTGGCCGGGCTCGCCGGGCTCGCCGGGCTCGCCGGCGGCGCGGCGCAATCGCCCAAGCTCTACGCCGACCTGATCGAGACCGAGGGGACGCTCGACGACCTGCTGAGCCGCCGGCTCACGTCGGCGCCGGCGCCACGCGCTGGGGGACCGGGCCCGACGCTGCTCCAGTGGCTCGACGCGGGCGGCGAGACCCACGGCGACAGCCTCTACTACGCCCGCCGCCTTCTCCTCAAGCGGATAACAACGGACGTGAACCGGGAGACCGGAACCGTGACGCTTCGGGTTGCACTCAACGCGCCCGCCGTGTCCCGGGAGGTCGCCGGCTGGCTGGTCCAGGAACTGGACCAGTTCAACAGCGTGCGCCGCCAGACGGGCGCCCGCAATCGGCGCGTCTTCCTCGAAGGCCGGCTGGGCGAGCTCGACAAGGAGCAGCGGGGCGTGGCGGACAGCCTGCGCGCCTTCCTGGAGGCCAACCGGCAGTACCAGGACGCGCCGGCGCTCCTGTTCGAGGCCCGCCGACGGCAGGCGCGGCTCGATCAGATCAACGAGGTGATCGGCAACGTCCGGCGCGAGTACGAGAACGCGCGCACCGACGAGGTGAACGACACGCCGGTGCTGACCGTCGTCCAGGCCCCGACGCTGCCTGTGCGCCGGTCGTTCCCGGAGCGGAAGCTGCTGGTGATACTGGCGGCCGTCGCCAGCCTGATGATCGGGATGGCGATCGCCTATCTCGGCGAGGCCGTGCACCAGTGGAACCGGACCGACGCCGAGGGTCGGGCGGACATGGAGGCCGCCTGGGCCGAAGCGCGGCGCGGGTTGGGGCGGGTTCTGCCGCTCCGCTCGCGGCGCGATGGGTCGGAGGGCAGGTAGTGGCGGGACCGGTTCTCGCCCGGCTCAAGCGCACCTGGCTCGATCCCTTTCACATCGTCCATTCCACCCTCGAGCGCGGCCTCGCCCGGCACCGGAGCGCGGTGCGCGGCCGGGTCCTCGACATCGGCTGCGGCACGAAGCCCTACCAGCGCCTCTTTCCCGCCGCGGCGCCCTACTTCGGCACCGAGACCAACCGCACCTTCACCCCCGGCAGCAAGGCCGACGTGACCGCTTTCGGCGAGGCCCTGCCCTTCCGGACCGGCGTGTTCGATGCCGTGCTGTGCACCGAGGTGCTCGAGCACGTGCCGGAGCCGGCCGCGTTTCTGGCGGAGGTGTACCGGGTGATCGCCCCGGGCGGCGCGCTGCTCCTCACCACCCCGCAGACCTGGGGGCTGCACGAGGAGCCGTACGACTTCTACCGCTACACCAAGTACGGACTGCACTACCTCTTCGGGAAGACCGGGTTCGAGGTAGTGGACGTGGCGCCGACCACCGGTACGCTCGGCACCGTGGGCCAGCGCCTCAGCTCTTTCTTCTACTATCGGCTGGGCGGGCGGATCCGGTGGCTCAAGCCGTTCGCCGTCGTCGTCTGCGCCGGCATCCAGCTCGTCTTTGCCGCCGCCGACCGCCTGGCCGGCCGCCAGGGCGACACGATCAACTGGATCGTCCTGGGCCGGAAGCCGGTCTAGCGCTTCACGCCGATCCGCGCGCTGTAGTCCACCCGCGCGAGCAGGATGTCCACGCCGTGCCCGCCGAAGTACTCGTCCACCGCCTTCCTCGCGCCGAGCCAGTGCCCGTAGTCGTCGATGATCAGCACCCCGCCTGATACCAGCCTCGGCAGCAGATGCACCAGCTCGTGCCGGGTAGACTCGTACCAGTCCGTGTCCAGCCGCAGCAGCGCAATCCGCTCCGGGGCCTGTCCGGGGATGGTGTCCTCCACCTTGCCCGGCACGAAGTGGATCTTGCCGACATCATACCCGACGCCCGACACCGCCGCCCGCACCGCCTCGAGCGGCGCGTAGGCCCAGGTCCCGTCCTCCGTCGTGCGCGGCCGGCCGGCGAGCATCCCGGCGGCGGTCTGCCCCGCGAAGTGCACGTCCGCGTCCGAGGGTGGCGGCATGCCCTCGAACGTGTCGAAGAGGTGCAGGTGGCGCGACTGATCGCCGAGCCGAAGCAGCGTCCGTGCAACAGCCATCACGCTGCCGCCCCGCCATACGCCGCACTCGACTACGTCCCCCGCCACCGCATGGCGAACGACATGTTCAGTGGCCCGGATCAGCGCGAACAGCCGTTCGGGCGTGGTGAGCGTGTAGGGTCCGACCTCCCGGATCAGGGCGAGGTCCTCGGCCGAGAAGTCGGGCGGCGGGTAGCGGACCAGGTCGTAGCCCGCCCGGCGCAGCAGCCGGCGCACCAGGCCGCGAATCACGAGCCGGGCACCGCTCGGCGCGCGTCGAACACGAGATCGCGGCTCAGGAGCGCCGGCCACAGGCGCCGGAGCGCCGGCCAGCGGCCGGTGGGGTGGACGGCGCGGACCCGGAGCCCGTGGCGCTCGAGCAGGTCGCGCGTGGCCCGCAGCGTGAAGTAGTGCAACTGTCCTCCATCCCACCCGGGGTCGGGAGAGGTGCGCGGCAGGCGGCCGCGAAGCAGCGCCAGCCGGTTGGGGATCACGGCGACGTTGGGCACGCTGAGCACGAGTTGGCCGCCGGGCCGGAGCACGCGGCTCAGTTCGGCCACGGCGCGCTCGGGGTCGAACACCTGGGCGATCACGGCGAGGCAGGTAACCGCGTCGAAGAACCCGCCGGCGTACGGGAGCGGCTGGTGGTTGAGGTCCACCACCTCGGCCTTGATGCCCCGGGCCCGGGCCGCCTCGACCGATGCCGGGATCAGGTCGACGCCGTGCAGCTCGCCGAACGAGCCGGCCGCCCGCATGCGAGCGAGCCCTTCCCCGCCCCAGCAGCCGACGTCGAGCAACCGGGCGCCGGGCACGAGCAGAGTCCGCGCGACATCGGTGCGGGTCGCTCCCCGCCCTTCGTGCCGGGGCGGAGCGACGCCGGCCTTGCGGGCCCACAGCTCGTCGTAGTAATGCCCGATCGCATCCCGCCGGTTGCTCACCGGGTCGCCTGCGCCGCCCGGAGCCGCAGGCGTCCCGCAGCCTGGATCATCCGGTCCTTGAGGGTCACGAGGTCTCCGCGCGTGGCGGCGAGTCCCAGATTGCCCGCCACCCACGCAGCGACGACGGCGCCCCCGATCACGCCCAGCCGCACCAGAGCGGGTGCGTTCACCCGCATGGTGAGGGCGGCGGCACCCGCCGCGAGCAGCAGGCCCGCCGCCCACCCCGGCACCCGCCGCACCAGCTGCCCCAGGAGTCCCAGCCGGGCCGCCAGCGCCGCGCAGAGCACGATCTGCATGACGCTCAGCCCCAGCCCCGCGCCGAGCAGCCCGAGCCGCGGGACCAGCAGGATCAGCGCGAGCACCTCCACGACCACTGCGCCGACCATCGGCAGGATGTTCTCGCGGTTCCGCATCTGCGCGCTGATGATCCGCATCATGATGTAGACCGCCATCATGAATGCCGCGCCGACGGCGAGACCCCGGAGCGCCTGCGAGACGAGCGCCACCGCGGCCGCGTCGAAGCGCCCGCGCCGGTACAGCACGGTCACCAGCTCCGGGGCCGCCGCGATCAGTGCCAGCATCAGCCCCAGCACGCCCGTGAGCAGAGGGAAGATGATGGCCGCGGCCTGGGCCGGGACCTCGCGCCGGTCGAGCGACGTGAATCGCGACAGCGCCACCGTGCCGACCGAATAGCCCACCAGCACCTGCGGCGTCTCCACGAAGGCACGCGCGTACTCCAGCGACGCCACCGCCCCGACGCCGACGAAGGAGGCGGCCGCGCGGTCGATCACCGCGAGCACCTGCCCGAGCACCAGCGTCACCACCAGCGGGGTGGCCGTATGGAAGAGGGTCCGGAGCTCGCCGCCGTCGGGCGGCCGTTGCAGGGCGGCCGCCGCGTCGGCCCGCCGCACGTCGCGCAGCGCGGTCCAGGTGTAGGCCAGGTAGACGACGAAGGCGAGCGAGAAGCCGAGCCCCAGCCACTGCGGGTCGTGCAGCCACGCGGCGATGGGGATCGTGAGCACCAGCGCGGCGTTCTGGAAGGTCGTGCGCAGGGCGAGCGGCCGGAAGCGGTCGTGACAGATGCCGTACAGCGAGTACAGCGCCGCGAAGCAATAGAACGGAATGCCGAGGCCCATCCAGCGGAGCATCCGCGCCGACATCGCCACGGTGTCGGCCGCCAGCCCCGGCGCGAAGATCCGCACCACCTGCGGTCCGACAAGCCACGCGACGGCGGCGAGCCCCAGCGACACCACCAGGAGGTACGCGCTCGTGAGCCGCAGGAGGCGGCGCCCGCTGGCCGGGTTCGTCCGCAGGTACCGGGAATACAGCGGGACGAAGGCGCCGTCCAGCACGTCACCCATGAAGAAATGGGTGGGGAAGAGCGCCGCCGCGAGACCGGCCCGGAACGCGTCGGCCGTGCTCGTGGCACCGAAGAAGAACGCCAGGGTGATTTCACGGCCGAACCCGAGGATCTTGCCGAGCGCGGCCCCCAACAGGATGGCGAGGACCTTCATTCGCCGCCCACGCGCCGGGCCGCCAGGGACGCCAGGACGTCGGCATAGTGGGCGACCGTTGCCTCCATGGTGAAGCGGCGGCGCACCGCCGCCACCCCCGCCGCGCCGACGGCGCGCGCCCGCTCGCGATCGGTAAGGCAGGTCACGATGGCCCGGGCCAGCGCATGCTCGTCGCCGGCCGGCACGAACAGCGCCTCCCGCCCCGGCTCGGCGACGAACGCGGTGTCGCCCAGGTCGGTGGTGATCACCGGCACGCCGGTCGCCATACCCACGATCATCGCGTGATCGTACGCCGTGGGCCGAAGCCGGGGATTTAGCACGACGGCCACGCCGGCGAAGGCCTCCGGGATCCGGTCGAACGGCACCGTCCCCGTGAACTCCACGGCGCCGGCCAGCCCGTCCGCCTGCGCCAGCGCCTCCAGCGCCCGCCGGTAGCTGCCGTCGCCCACGATCCGGAGCCGGGCATCGGGGACCGTCCGGCGCACCTCTCGCAGGGCATTGAGCGCGATCTGGATGCCCTTGTCCCGCTCGAGCCGCGCCACCACGGCGATGAGATGGCTGCCGGGATCCACCACGGCGGTGAGCCGCTCGATCAGCTCGGCGCGGACGCCGTACGGAATCACGACGATGCGCTCCGCCGGGACCCTGAACATCCGGACGATCTTGGTCCGGTCGCCCGGGCAGGGCACGATGAACGCGTCCGGCGAGCGCATGAAGGGCGTGTCCCGGACCGCCCGGTACACGGTGTGCCCCGCCCGCGCGAGTCCCTCGGCCACGCCGGCCGCCGAGACGTGGCCCCGGATCGAGTGCAGGCTGGCGCGCAGCTCGTCGAGATGGGTCCCGAAGGTGAGCACCGCGGAAGGCGCCGTGATGCCGCGGCGCCGCCAGCGCGCGAGGAGGCCGCGGGCAGCCGCGCTCACCGACACGAGGACGTCGAATGGCGCTCCGGCATTGGCCGTCACGAGCGCCTTATCGAGCATTCGGAACCAGGTCCGGCTGTATCGGCCCGGAGCGCCGGTGCGCAGGTAGTGGACCCGGACTCCGTTGACGACGACCGTCTCCTCCGGCGCCGTCTGGCCGGCCCGATCGGTCGTGAACAGCTCGACGTCGTGCCCCTGCTCGGCGAGCCCCCGGAAGAGCCGCTCGGTCACGATCTGCATCCCACCGGTCGAGTGCTCCGGCATGACCCGGGCAAAGGCGGCAATCCGCAGCCGATGGGGCATCATGCGAGCAGCTGCCTCACCGCCGTGATCACCTGGGTCACTTCGTCCTCCGTAAGCTCGGGATAGCAGGGAAGCGAGAGCACCCGGCGGCAGAGCCACTCGGCTTCGGGAAACGCCCCGAGTCCCGCGCCGGTGTAGACCGGATGTTCGTGGATGGCGTAAGGGTAGTGCACTCCGGTCTCCACGCCCAGCGCGAGCAGCCGTTCGCGCACCGCATCCCGGTCCTCGACCGTGACGACGAAGAGGTGATAGGCCCCTTCCGCGCCGGGCCGCTCGACCGGCAGGCCGAGCCCCGGCAGGCCGGCCAGCTCCGCGATGTACCGCGCCGCGATCGCGCGGCGCCGGGCGACCCAGGCCTCGAGCCGCGGGAGCTGCACATCGAGAATCGCGGCCTGGATCTCGTCGAGCCGGGAGTTCCGCCCCTCGAGCACGCTCCAGTCGCGCCGCTCGTAGCCGTAGAGCCGGAGCAAGCGCAGGCGTGCCGCGTAGCGGTCGTGCCGGGTGTACACGAGGCCCCCGTCACCGTAGGCGCCGAGATTCTTCGTGGGATAGAAGCTGAACGCCGCCAGGTCGCCCCAGGAGCCCGCTTCCCGCTCATCGAAACGCGCACCGTGCGCCTGGGCACAGTCCTCGATCAGGGCCAGACCCAGCTCTCCGCACGCCGCGGCCAGCGCGGGCGCATCGAGCAGGTGGCCGTACAGGTGCGGCGCGATCACGGCCCGCGTGCGTGGGCCCGCCCGGCGGCGGACCTCGTCCGGCTCGAGCAGACGGGTCCTGCGGTCGCAGTCGGCCAACGCCAGCTTCGCGCCGACCGCGCGGATCGCGCTCGCCACCGGCATGCACACGTTGGCTACGGTGAGGACTTCGTCGCCCGGGCCGATCCCGAGCGCTAGCAGGGCGAGCGAGAGCGCATCGGTCCCCGATGCCACGCCGACCGCGTGGCCGCCGCCGAGCCGTGCGGAATACGCCGCCTCGAACGCGGCCACGGCGGGCCCGAGTACGTAGTGCCCGCCGCGGGCCACGCCAAGCAGCGCCTGTTCCACCGGCGCGGCCAGCGCCGCGTGGCGGCGCTTCAGGTCGAGGAAGGGGACGGTGGGGGCCATCTGGTTCCGTCAGGAGTCCGGGTGTAGAAGTCGAGCGTCCTAGCTAGGCCGTCGCGCAGTGACGTCTCGGCACGCCAGCCGAGCAGCCGCTCGCCCGTCCGCGGGTCGGTCCAGTAGTCGCCCACGTCGATCGCCCGCTGGTCCGGCGGCAGCGGCGCGTCCCGCAGCTCGCCGCGCCCGAGCAGGTCGCGCGCCGTGGTCATGAACTCCTGGAGCGATGCGGGATGGTCGTGACCGATGTTGATCACCTGTCCGGCGGCCTCCGCCGCGCTCCCGGCCGCGAGGAGGGCGTCCACCGCGTCGTCCACCATGAGCCAGTCCCGCCGGAAGGCGCCGCCGCCGAAGAGCAGCACTGGCTCGTCCCGGAGCAGCCGGCCGAGCAGGAACCCGGTGACGCCGTGGGCGGCGTCCCGGTTACCCTGGCGGGGGCCGTAGACGTTGGTGAGCCGGAGCCGCACGATCGGGAGGTCGTACAGCCGGCCATACAGCACGGCGTACTGCTCGGCGGCGAACTTGTGGATGCCGTTGGGGTCCGGCGGGGCGATGGGGTGGGTCTCGTCCACCGGCAAACGCTCTGGACGCCCGTAGACGGAGCGGGTGCTCGCCAGCACGATCAGCGGGCGGGCGCCGGCGCGGCGGAGCGCCACGAGCAGCGCGACCTGGGACACCAGG
>Ga0187823_10000336_pt1 | contig 11708 bp, 6 predicted proteins | sample NC_wetland_sal_i_12_FD_132968 | JGI IMG/M metagenome (GOLD analysis project Ga0187823, IMG submission 132968) | Wetland sediment microbial communities from Neuse River Estuary, North Carolina, USA - SourceSoil_3 | ecosystem: Environmental > Aquatic > Freshwater > Wetlands > Sediment | place...
CTGGATGAAGTAGTTGAGCATCTTCTCGGTGACTTTGAAGTCGGCGATGACGCCGTCTTTCATGGGCTTGATGGCCACGATGTTGCCGGGGGTGCGGCCCAGCATCTCTTTGGCCTCTTTGCCCACGGCCTCGACTTCACCGGTGTTTTTGTTGATGGCCACGATGGAGGGCTCGTTGACTACGATGCCCTTGCCCCGCGCGTACACCAGCGTGTTGGCCGTCCCCAGGTCGATGGCAAGGTCGCTGGAGAAAATACTGAACAGCGATCTCAGGTTGTGCAGGCGCGTCGAAGAATGGAATCCGTTAGATGACATACGCGATTTAGCTCTCTCGAACCGCTGTCATTGCCGGGCGTACCCGGTTGCTTCTGCGCGGATGGGGGGCCGTGTCCATAATTCTATGGGAAGAACCCCGTTTTGCCGTCAAACCAAAGTCCCAGTACCTCGGGAATTCGCCCCGAGGAGGCGCTGGCCCTACTGGATCACAATCTTCTTCTGGACTGTATTGACCCCGCCCTTGGCATTCTGCGCCGTAATAGTGATCACGCTCTCGCCCGGCGGCAGGGGCGGCATAAAATAGTGGAAGCTGCCATCGACGCCAATCACCGGCACCTCCCGCCCATTGACCATCACCCGAGCCCCGGTTTCGGTCTTTCCGGTCAACTCGATCACGTTACCGTGCTGCATAAAGGGATCGAGCTCCAGGTTGATGGCGGTGGTGTTCTGGCCCTTGGGAATGATGGTGAACCGGTTCTTCTGGCTTTCCACCGACTCCTTGTCCTCGACATCATAGGACTGGACCAGCCAGTAATACGCCCCTTCCTCCAAACCGGAGACGATCACGTCGGCCGTGTTCACCCGGCGATCTACCACGGTCGAAGAAAAATACGGGTTATGCGAAATCCGCAACCGGTATCCCACCGCGTTGGTCATCGGGGTCCAGGAAAACTCCACCGGCTTGGACACGCCGGAGGTAAAAATCGGCATCATGTTGGCGGGTGAAATCGGCGTGGGAGGCCCGATTTCCTTCACCTTGGCCATGCGCGGCGACTGCGCCTGGAAACCGACTTTCTCCCATTCCGCCAGGTGCACGACCTCGCCGTTACGGCTGATTTCTCCCGAACCTTTCTTCAGCAGAATCTCGTGCTGGTCAGCCTTGGGGTCATTGTGCACCATGGCCGCGCTGTCCGGCGCCAGGGATGCAGTAGCCCCGGCCACGATGACCTGGGACTTCGATCCCTGGACGTAGGTGGCCGTGGTCAGGTCCACCGTGCCGGTGCTGACCGCGACCGACACGTTGGTCTGCTGCTGGTCATTGGCTGAATTCTCTTCAATCACGATCAGCGAATCCTGTTTCACGGTGTAATTGGTGCCGTCGCTGAAAACGATTTTGGCCATGCCTTCCGAGCCGGTCTGCACCACGTCACCCTTTTCCAGGGGGACGTTGTAGTCAGCCGTGACCCAGCTGTTGCTGCTGGCTTTCTTCACCCGAACCGTTCCATCGAGGGCCGTAATATGGGCTTGCTGCGAACTTACGTTGCCGGATTTGACCTTGCCCCCGGCTCCCGCGATGGCTTCCAGCAGGCTGCCGCCCAGGTTGCTGACCGACTTCATCTCCTTTTGCGTGAACTGGGGGAAGGCGAAATTCATGCCCACCGCCAGCACAATCACCGCGAAAAGCACCGCCAAAGCCACGCTGCGGTAGGTGACAGTCTTCCACGCTACATGGATTCCAGGTTTGTTACTCGAAGACACAAAGGCCACCGGACGCCAGTCAAACCCTAAGAATATGGGGTATTTGCGAGAGTATCACAAGCATAACTGGCAGGGCACGGTTGATTACCTTGGGTCGCACCCCCAGCGGTCATGTCCTGCGGTGCAAAGGAGGGAGGCCGGATTGTAATTTGGACCGGTCGAGCCCGCGGGCGCCCCACTTCTCGCAAAGAACGCGAGAAATGGGGCACCCAAGCTTCGTTGGAGTGGTTAATCTCCAATGGAGAGATTCAGTACTGCATGCAAATCCGCAACTGACGATCGGCTTCGTCGATGGCCCTGATGGCATCAACCCGATGTCCCTGGAAATCATGATTCGCGCGTTGCAAGTGAAGTTTGGCCTTCTGCAGGGCGTGCAGCGCGTCCTCGATCTCGGGATGCCGTCCGAACGCTGGGGAAGGTTAAGAAATCGCAACCAGCATGGCCACTACAGCAAACGAGCTCAGCAATCTTCGTTTCATTGTCTTTCTCCTTGATTCGTTCAACTTGAGGCGCCTACCGGAGCCCAAGTCTCAGGAAGCCTAAACAATGAAAATCCCATCGACAAGTCGCACGAGGGATGCGTTAACCTCGCGCGGGCGGCTCCTCGATCGCCGAAATGGACTAAATCAACAGGGTGACGACGCCCGTGACCACGAGCGCTCCTGCCCATACCTGGTTAAGGTTGAGCCATGCGGTGCGGAGAATCGCGAGTCCGAACTTGGCGTAGACCAGCCACGCGACCAGTCCTGTGACCGCTAGATAGGCGGCGGTATGAACTCCCGCGGCCAGCAGCGCCGCGAGTGGGCTGGCCGCCGCGGATACATGCTGATGGCTTGCCATGGAATCAGCCGCCTGGACCGCGCTCGAGCCGAGCAGCACCGGCAGCACCATCAAACCCGCGCCGTGCGCGGAGGCCATCAGGAACGACCACAGCGTCAAGTCTTTGAAGCCGACCTGCATACGAACCCAACGCGGATGATGATGTCCCACGAGCAAGTAGATTCCAAGACCGAACAGAATTGCCGCGACGGAGTAGCGGATGGCGTTCTGGGGCAGCGCCCTGCCCAGAAAAACTGCCGCCATCACCACGCCTGCGACAGCCAATGCGTGCCCAAGAGCGATGGGAACGAGGGCTTTCGCGACGGCACTTCCCTTCTGCTCCTGCATCCCCAGCGCCACCGCGAAAAGCCACCCCATCCCGGGGTTAATTCCGTGGAAGGCGCCGAGGAGCAGCATCAGCCACAAGGCGGTTGAGCCCATCTCATGGGACATCATGTCCTGGGTCATCATCCCCAGGACGATCGCGCAGTGAATCATGGGGCCTCTGAATAGCAGTAAGAATCAGACGACGCGTCGCCACCTTCCAGCCGCACCTGGTGTGCGCGCAACCCGTCGAACTCGACGAAGAATTTCTTGTCCAGCGTCATTCCGCCCTTCGGGTTGGCGTCGAGCTTGACCATCCAACTCTTAATTCCATCGGGATAGAACTGCTCGTCCCATGGGGAGTAGAGGGAGTTGGTGAAATACACGCGCTTGCCGTCACGGCTGACCTCGACCATCTGCGGGCCGCCATTGAGGGGCTGATCGGGCTTGCTCGGGTGTGCCGCGCGGCGCACGATGCCGCCGATATGTACCGATCCGGTCTTCTTCGGGTTCGCCGGGTCGGAGACGTCGTACTGGATGAACTCGCCCGTCCCCCAGCAGGAAACGTAGAGGAAGCGGTCGTCGAGCGACAGGTTGATGTCCGATACCAGCGGGGGCACGGCCTTGAAGCCCTTCAGCAAGGGCGGGAGCTTCTCCGGGTCAGCCGGCTCGGCCGGGATTTCGATGACCTTGCGAACCGCCCACTTCCCGTTCTTGCCGCCCTCTTCACGATGCCACATCCAGATCGAGGATGAAAGGTCTTTGAGCGAAACCACCACGCCGACGAACCCGTAAGTCTTGTTGGGATCGTGAGTCGGGCGCAGCTCGAGAACCATCTGCTGCTCGGCGCCTAAATCCAGTTCCTGCTGGTGGCGGCGCTTGTCGAGGTCCCAGATGTGGATCTTGTGCCCGTACTTGCCGGCCAGAAGCAGCTCCGGGTTGAGGCCATCCTTCACCATGTTCGGCGTGCCCCATTCGGAAGTGATCATGGCATCTTTTCCCAGGTGCCACCAGAAGTCGTAGGCCAGTTGCTGCGGCCCGCGATCCTTTTCCCACTGGCCCTTGAGCTCGAAAGTGTTGGCATCCATCAGGAAAATGCCGCCGGGTCCATCGCCACCGGCCGCTCCGAGTGCGCTTCCATAGACACCGTCCGGTCCGCAATGAATGGTGTGAGGCGAAGTGTAGCCGGTCTTCTTGATGAACTCTTCAGGCTCGATGACCTTCACGATCTTGGGCTGCCTGGGATTTTCCTTGGTGTCGAGGATGTAGATGCGGGAAGACCCGATGCCGGGCACGATCAGGTAGCGGCGTTCCATGTGCGGATGCGGGGCCTGGGGGCAGAGGCAGGCGCTGCACGCGTTCCAGCCGAAGTGGTGCAGTTCATTGTCGCCGCGCGGAAAATCTGTTTGCCCGACCAGCCGGCCATAGGTGGATGAACTCGGATCGAGATCAATGACGCCCATGGCGTCGCGCTTTCCGTTCTTGCCGACATTGAGCAGCGCGACATAAGCGAGGCGCTCCGGCGGGGCCTGCATCGCCATGCCGGGTGAAGGATAGAAGGTTGGGTCCGGACGCATTGGTGCCATAGAGATTGCTCCTTATCAAAGAAGATGATCTTGCTCTGGCAGGACTGCGACTTCTGCCCTATTGTCGCTCCGAAGGAGGTCGAACTACAACAGCGGGCGCGGTCTGGCGTTGGGGTGCCGCGTCCAAAGAACAACCTGTCATTCCGACCGGAGCAAGACGATTCGCCGGCCGGTGAAGAAGGTGGAGCTGGCCTTCAGGCCAGCAGAGAGCTGACCGTCATGCCCCGGGACTTGAGCCCCGGAGGTACGTCAGGGGCTGGCCGTACCTGGGGCAGCCTCCCATGCAGCGCTGAAGGGCTGCTCCACCCTGTCTGTTGCCAGAGTCTCTAGGGCTGGACCGTGACCTCGACCATATTGTCGTCGGGCACGCGATCGATCAGCAGCAGCAGCGGATCGATCCCGGCTTTGTCCGGTTTTTCGTCGGTCGTAAAACTGTAAGTCGCCTTGCCGCTGCTCATGTGGACCCGTTCGCGGTGCAGCACCTTGCCAAAGCGCTTTCCCTTCTCCGGGGCGGCCAGCGCTCCAACCTCGATCCAGTCGTCCACCGGAACTTCGGTCTCGTTGCCCTTTTCGTCAGCTTTGAACTTGTGCGCCTCGGTTTCGACCGTGACCTGGTACTTGCCGTCCGGTCCCTTGTGCGCGGTCGCGGACACCGCTCGATTGGAAAACAACGTGATGTCATAGAACAGGTCCCGGATGAGATATTGCAGTTGCGGCGGCGTTTCTTCCCGCAGCGCATCGACCAGGGCATACGACGTGGGATAGGGCGGCGGCGCGTAGCCATACTGGTTCAGCACCTTGCGCACTGCACGGTTGACCGCGTCCTCGCCGATCATTTCACGCAAGTAGTACATGACCACGCTGCCCTTGCGATAGTGGATGTATCCCTGGGATGCCTCCACCCGCAACAGTGGGCGCTCCTTCAACAATTCGGCGCCGCGTGAACGCAGGTAGTTGTCCATCTCGTATTGCATGAACTTGCGCATGGTGTCGCGGCCGTATTCCTTTTCCATGGTCATCAGGGCCGAATACTGCGCCAGCGTTTCCACCAGCAGCGTGGCCCCTTGCATGTTCGCGCCCACCTCCTGGTGTCCCCACCATTGATGCGCCATCTCGTGAGCGACCACGTAGAAGACCATGTCGATGTCATCGGGCTTCTGGATGCTGGCGATAAAGCCGATGGACTCAGAATATGGCATGGTTCCGGGGAAAGCCTCGGCGAAGGCGGCCAGGCGGGGAAACTCGATGATGCGGGCCTCCTTCTGCGGATAGGGCCCGAAGTTTTTGGTGTAGTACTCGAAAGACTTTTTCACCGAATTGAGCATCTTGGGAACGTTCCAGGGCTGCTCCTTCAGGTAATAGACCTCGATCTTGATGCCGTTCCAATCGGTGCGCGCGACCTCGTAGCGGGCCGACAAAAACGAATAATAGTTAAGCCCCACATGGTCGAGCTTGTACTGGAAGTAGCGACGCCCATTTTCGCTCCACTCCCGCTGCAGCGAGCCGGGAGCGATCGCGATCTGGTCCGGCGATGTGCTGATGACGGTCTCTACATTCACCCAGTCAGAATTATTGCTGATGTAGCTGTCACGGCAGTCGGCGACGCAGTTTTGCTCGAGCGCCGGCATCAGGTCCTTTTCCTTGAGTCCGAAGCGCTTGCGTTTGTTCTTGTCGGTCAATTCGTTGCCGGGCTGATACCCGATCTGGGGAACGATCTGGCTGTGGATGAAAGTACCGTTCGGCAGCACGGCGCGGTTGGTCAACGTGTTCTCGAAGCCCCGCACCCGGGTCTTCATGGTGAATTGCAGCAGGCGCGACTCGCCGGGCTGCATCGGGGTGGTCAAAGTGTAAATCTGGTAGTGCAGCCCCTGGTCATCCTGGGACAACTTCGCTCCCGGTATGTCGATGGTGGTTTCGTAATCCTTGTCCAGTGTGAAATGGATCTCGGTCAGGGGGCGGGAAGTCTGGTTGACGATGGTCTGCTGGCCGCGCATGGTCATGTTGCGCGATTCCGGATACAGGTCGATCGCATACTTCACGTCGGTGACCCGCGGCTCGGGCTGCTTCTCGAATTTCTTGTAGGTCTTCTCGTAATCCGCCAGCACGCGGTCGCCGTCGTTTTCACTGCGCACCGTATTCAGGATTTTTGTGTTGTAGAAAATCCAGGCGCCGCTGGCCACGAAACAAAGTGCGGCCGCGACGGCGATGAACCGCACCGCCCCGTGGTAGCGCAGGCGCGCGTTCCTGATCCGGCTGCGCCAACTGGTTTCGCGTCCCCGCTGCCAAAGCAGGATAGTGGCTGCCGCCAGGAAAACGCAAAACGCCGACCAATAAAACATGAACCATGCCCAGCTCTCGAGGAACGGAGCGTAGCCGTAGAAATCCGAGTAGGTCATGGTCTGGGCTTGCCCGAACTGGACCAGGTAGGTGGCGATGTGCAACGGCCGCCAGATAAATGCGGTCAGAAGCAGAAACGTGATGTATCCAAAATAGCCCACGTATTTGTTGGGCGAGATCACATGAATGAAAAACGCGAGAATGGCCAGGAAGAGGAACCCGAGGAGATCGATGCCAAACAGGTTCGCAACGAAAAGGCCGATCTGGTAGCGGTGATAGCCGTGGAAGAACTGCACCAGCAGGGCCGCGCACATGACCACGGCCAGAATGATCACAATGCTGCTCATCAGTGCCGTGAGCTTGGCCAGATAGGTGGGCCACTCCGGATTAGGCAGCGCGTCATGCACTTCGTCAGTGCCGCTGTCCCGCTCCTCCCAGGCAAGGACGCCGGCGAAGTAGGTGATCATCGCGATCAGGAACAGGTAGAGCGTTCCGGCAATGACTTCGAGCAAGCGGTAGGTTACCGGCAGGAAGGTGTTGCCGAAGCCTTCGGTGTTGCTGAAAATCAACGCCGGCACACAGTTCAGCAAAGAGAAAGCGGTGATGACGATGAACGACGTCGTCTTGACCAGGCGCTTGAACTCGATCTTTACGGTCCCCCAGAATTGCAGCCACTCGGCGCCAGCGCCGTAACTTACGGCCGCCGCGGGTATCGCCGTCGAGGTCATCGAAACGCTTTCCTGAGCTTTGACTTTCTTCTTCCGCGGACTTCTCTCGGCAAAACTGAATCGCCAGTAGGCGAAGGCAAAGATCAGCGCGCCGACCCCAAGCCAGATCAGCCGGTTCCACAACATGTAACCCGAATAGCCGATGGAGAGGGTGTTCTTCTCGGCCACGGTCCAGTACTTGGTCGCGTACAGAAAGGGATCGATGCCGAAGGGATCGATCAGCGCCGCCAGTTTCTGGTTCTTCAGGTCGCTGGTGAGCACCCGGGAAACTCCGTAGCCCGCCAGCAAGGCCAGGCTGCCGAGAAACGAAACCACGGTGCTCCGGGTCAGGACCGCGATGGCGAAAATAACCGCCGCGATGAACAGCGTGTTGGGAACGGCAAAAACCAGAATCGCCTTCCAGTGCGCCGCCCACACCACCGGCCCCCAGCGTTCCGCGTCTACCCAGGGCATGTACTTTGCGGCCAGAACTCCCGCGGACACACCCAGCAAAGGAATCACCGCCACCAGCGCCGAGCCCAGAAACCTTCCCGCCAGATAGTCGACCTTGCGAATCGGCGTGGTGAAGATGATCTGGTGGGTGTTGTGGGCAAAATCGCGCGAGGCGGCCGAGTTCACGAACGCCGTGGTCATCAGCAGGGTCAGCAGACTGCAAACCGCGTAGAAGTTCTGCACCACCCAGGGAGCATTGCGGTAAGTGTTGTTCAGCGAGTTGCCGACGATGATCTGATCACTGCTAGCCGCCCCGAAAAACATCAGGGCCACAATCAGGAAAAATACCCAGAGCATCCATGAACGCAGCCAGAACCGGAGCTCGAAGGTGAAGAACTGTTTGAACATTCCCGGCCTCACGCGATCCCGGAAATGCGGCTGAAGAATACGTCTTCGAGATCGGCGCTCACCGGGGTAAAGCCATCGCCCGGATTCTCGGCGGAGTAGATGTGGATGAGCGGCTTGCCCGCAATCAGCTTGCTGGAGATGACGCGGTAGCGTTGTTCGTAATCTTTCATGTCGGCCTTGGCCACCGATTTCTGCCAGATGCGGCCCTCGAGCGATTTCACGGCCTCATTGGGGGCGCCGGAAAACAGCACTTTCCCCTGATGGATGATGGCCATGTTGGTGCACAACTCCATCACGTCCTCCACGATATGCGTTGACAGGATCACGATGACGTCTTCGCCGATCTCCGAGAGCAGGCTATAAAAACGATTGCGTTCGCCGGGATCGAGGCCAGCCGTCGGCTCGTCCACGATCAAGAGGCGGGGGTTGCCGAGAAGCGCCTGCGCAATCCCAAAGCGCTGCCGCATGCCGCCCGAAAATCCGGACAGAGCCTTCTTGCGATGTTCGTAGAGATTGGTGCGGTGCAGCAGCGCCTCCACCGTGTCCTTCCGCTGCCTGGAGTCGGTAATGCCCTTCAGCAGGGCCAGATGACTAAGCATTTCCTGCGCTGAAGTCCGCGGGTACACGCCGAACTCCTGGGGAAGGTAACCCAGCGTCTTGCGCAGTTCCTGCTTCTGCCGCAACACGTCCAGCGTTCCCAGATGGATCTGGCCGCTGTCCGGCTCCTGCAGCGTGGCAATCGTCCGCATCAGGGTGGACTTGCCCGCCCCGTTGGGACCGAGCAATCCGTACATGCCCACGGGAATGGTCAGAGAGACGTCATCCAGCGCGCGCACGCCGTTTCCGTAGACTTTGGATAGATTCTGGATCTGTAATTCCACGAAGATTCGCTCCTAGGCGACGCCTGTAGAGACGCCCTCGAACTCAATACGTTACCGCCGTCGCAATGGTTCCCCTGGCCGCGGGAAGTTCGCGATTCTGTACTCTCGCCGGGGCCTTGTCAAGCTGGCGCGGCCACAACGGCACGAACCACGGAGGACACGGAGGACACAGAGCTTTGCTCGGAGGGTTCCCCTCTGTGTGCTTTGTGGTTGGCCTGCTTGCCCGACCCTCAACCCCGCCTGTAGCATAGAGCTTCACGCTTTCTTCCCTGCAGCTCAGGAGACTTATGGCAACCGACACTCTGACCCCTCCCGCCACGCTCGGCAGCAATACCACCAAGGTCTACAAGAACTTCATCGACGGCGAGTGGGTGGAATCCTCGACCGGAGAGACTTTTGAAAACCGCAATCCCGCCGACACGCGCGACGTAGTCGGTATCTTTCAGAAGTCCGCAAAAGCGGACGTGGACGCGGCGGTTGAAGCCGCCCGCAGCGCCTTCGCCAAGTGGCGCCTGGTGCCCGCCCCGCGCCGCGCTGAAATCGTCTTTCGCGCCGCCGAGATGCTGCTCGAGCGCAAAGAAGAGTACTCCCGCGACATGACCCGCGAGATGGGCAAGATCCTTAAAGAGACTCGCGGCGACACTCAGGAAGCCATCGACACGGCTTACTACTTTGCCGGCGAAGGCCGCCGCATGTTCGGGCCTACTACGCCGTCGGAACTGCCCAACAAGTTCGCCATGGCGGTGCGGACCCCGATCGGAGTGTGCGGCATGATTACGCCGTGGAATTTCCCCATGGCGATTCCGTCGTGGAAGTTGCTGCCCGCCATCGTCTGCGGCAACACCTGCGTGATCAAGCCGGCGCAGGACACGCCGCTTTCCACTTACAACCTGGTGCGCACGCTGTCCGATGCGGGCGTGCCCAAGGGCGTGATCAATATTGTCAGCGGATTCGGTCCGCAAGTAGGTGGACCGCTGATGGAGCATCCTGAAGTCCGCGCCATCTCGCTGACCGGCTCGACCGCGGTGGGCCGCATCGTCGGCACCACCGCCGCCAAAAGCTTCAAGCATTGCTCGCTGGAGTTGGGCGGCAAGAATCCCATGATCGTGCTGGACGACGCCAACCTCGACCTGGCCATCGAAGGCGGACTCTGGGGCGGCTTCGGCACCACCGGCCAGCGCTGCACTGCGACCAGCCGCATCATCGTGCAGAAAGGCGTCTACGCCGAGTTCGTGGAGCGTTACGTCGATCGCGCCAAGCGGCTGAGGGTGGGCAACGGCATTGACGAGAACACCGAGATGGGTCCGGCCATTAACGAGGCCCAGCTCAAGACCGATCTGAGCTACGTGGAAATCGGCAAATCCGAAGGCGCGAAGTTAAAGTGTGGCGGGAACCGTCTCGACCAGGGCGAATACCAGCACGGCTATTTCATGGAGCCAACGGTCTTCATCGATGTCGATCCTAAGATGCGCATCGCGCAGGAAGAAATTTTCGGGCCGGTGGTGTCCATTATTCCCTGCGAAGACCTGGAAGATGCGATTGCGATCGCCAACGGCATTGAGTACGGCCTGTCGTCCGCGCTCTATACCAAGGACGTGAACAAGGCGTTCGTCGCCATGCGCGATCTCCACGCCGGGATCACATACATCAATGCACCGACGATTGGCGCGGAAGTCCACCTGCCCTTCGGCGGAGTGAAGGCCACGGGCAACGGCCATCGCGAGGGCGGCATGGGAGCGATCGATTTCTACACCGAGTGGAAGGCGGTGTACGTGGATTACTCCGACCGCCTGCAGAAGGCGCAGATCGATAGAGTGGATTAGAGCCGTCGTCGGTCGTTGGCCTTTGGTCGTTGGCCTTTGGTCGTTGGCTAAAGCGTTTTTTGCGGCGGTCTTTGCGACGTTTGCGGTTAAGAGCGTTGCTTTAAAGCTCGACGGAACCTCATGCCCAGCACTCAAATCCGCGAAGTCGCCGCCGCCCGGCGCCTCGATAATGTCCGCTACGCCATTCGCGACCTGGCGTGCGTTGCCGACGAGGTCACCCGCCAGGGTCACAAGGTACTGTGCCTCAACGTCGGCGATCCCAACATTTTCGATTTCAAAACTCCGCCGCATCTGATCGAGGCTGTCCACAAGGCGATGCGAGAGGGCAAGAACGGCTACGCTCCCTCGCCCGGCATCCCGGAAGCGCTCGAAGCCATTCGCGGCGAAGCCGCGCGCAAGGGCATTTCCACCATCCAGGATGTATTTGTGACCTCGGGCGCGAGCGAAGCGGTGGATGTCTCGCTTACTGCCCTGGTCAATCCCGGCGAACACATTCTGACGCCCAGTCCGGATTACCCGCTCTATTCCGCCGTGCTGTGCAAGCTGGGCATTGCGGTCACACCGTATGACTTGAATGAAGACGATGGCTGGCAGCCCGACTTGATCGACATCCAG
>Ga0187823_10000337_pt1 | contig 11691 bp, 5 predicted proteins | sample NC_wetland_sal_i_12_FD_132968 | JGI IMG/M metagenome (GOLD analysis project Ga0187823, IMG submission 132968) | Wetland sediment microbial communities from Neuse River Estuary, North Carolina, USA - SourceSoil_3 | ecosystem: Environmental > Aquatic > Freshwater > Wetlands > Sediment | place...
ACCTCGGGGGAAGCGCCGGCACATGTGATATCTGCCTCGCGGGCCCGGGCGTCTACCACGTCACCGCCAATCGTCTCCTGGCCGGTGGCATTCCGGGCATCCTCACCGTTCCCGTGGTGAGTCTCCCGGTCCCGAGCGCCGTGGAGCCGTTCGACCTCCCCGCCGCATCGGAGGTCTCGGCCGAGGTCGAGAACAACGAAGTACGTGACCACCTGCGCGTACCGGTCGGCGTTGGCGTTCGCGTCGGGGCGGTCGGCCTCGGCGCGCCGAACGTCCACGGGTCGGCCCACGTCACGATTCGCGATAATCTGCTCGTGAACAACAACTTCGCGTTGATCATCGAGGCCGCGTTTCCGGTGCTGGGGACGGACCGCAAGGGCGACATCGACGTGACGCTCGGCGACAACGTCATGCAGCAAAGCTGCCAGACAAATCTTCTGGTGTCGCTCAGCCGGCACACGACGGGGCTGGGGTTGACGGCCTTCCCGTATCTGCTGAATTCGACTTACACCTTGGCGCTTGGCGGGAACATTCGCTGGGAGGACGCGTGGTTCAGCCATCCGGGAGGATTTGGGAACACACTCGTGGTCGACGGGCAGCCGATCGCGAATGGAACGCGGGTGTTCTATGACCCGAGTACCTGCCCCGGCGCGGTGACTTCGTAGAGACGGCCAAACCGCGAACCGAGTGCCCCCTGTCGGCCTGGCTGCTTCGGGGTTACCCTCTCCCAGCCCGCGAAACCGGGCCTCCCGGGAGCGGATTCATGGGCCGCATGAGAAGAGCGCTCGTGCTGGTCCTCCCGCTGACGGCGGGCCTGGCCCACGGTCTCGGGGCCCAGGGAGTCACGACCGGGGCCATCCACGGCATTGTTACGGGAGCCGGCTCCGCCGCAATCGTCGACGCGGTCATCACGGTGACCAACAGCGCCAACGGTGAGCGATGGCGGACGGTCACCCGGACTGGCGGCCGCTATGTGGTCGAGTACCTCTCCCTTGGCGGGCCGTACGCGATCGAGGTGCAGGCGATCGGCTTCCAGCCGACCGAGCGGGTGGGGATCCTGCTCTCGCTCGGCGAGGGGCGCCAGGTCGACTTCACACTGGCGCCCGCGACGCTGGACCTCCCCGAGATCACCGTCGTAGCCCCGGGTGACTCCCGGCTCAACGCCGGCCGGACCGGCCCCGCCCAGACGATTACCGACGCGCTGATCTCGAATCTCCCGGTGCCCAACCGGGATTTCTCCCAGCTCATCCTGCTTTCTCCGCAGGCAGTCCTTTCCCGCGACGGCGGCATCTCGATCGCCGGGCAGTCCGACCGGCTGAACGGCTTCCAGATCGACGGCGCCACCAATTCCGACCTTGGGGGGGTCTCGGGCCTCTCCGGCTTCGGCACTCCAGGGTCCGCCAACGGGGTCCGGACCCTCTCGGTCGAAGCGGTTCGGGAACTCCAGATCGCCGTCGCTCCGTTCGATGTTCGCTACGGCGGCTTCGCCGGTGGGCTGGTGAACGCCGTCACCCGCTCCGGCTCGAACCGCTGGGAAGGGTCGCTCTCCAGCTATTACCAGTCGCAGGCCCTGACCGGCAAGGACTCGGCCGGCAACCGCGCGGACGACTTCTCGAGGAAGGAGCTGACCCTCACGATCGGCGGCCCGATCGTCAGGAACCGCGCGGCGTTCTTTCTCGACGCCGGCCTGGAGCGCTTCGTCAGCGCGCGCGGGCTCTCGATCGGCACCGACACCACAGGGGGTGCGGACTCGGTGGGGTTCGGCATCCGTCGCGCGACGGCCGTCCGCTTCCAGGACATTCTGCGAAACACCTACCACGTGGACCCCGGCTCGATCGAGCCTCCGGCGCCGGCAAATCCCGCGGGAAACGTCTTTGCCAAGATCACGCTCTGGCCTGCGCTGAATCAGCGGCTCGAGCTCTCCCACAACTTCGCGCGGGGAATCCTCCGCAGTCCCGGGAGCTCCGTCGACGACTCCTACGCGTTGTCTTCCCTGGCCCTCGAGAAGCCCTCGACCGTCAACGCGAGCCGCCTGACCTGGGTCGTGGCCGGCGAGGGCCGACTCTCCAACGAGCTCACCGCCGCCAGACTCGGCGAACGAGAACGCTGTGTCCCGGCCGTCGCGTACCCCGAGATAGACGTGGTCGTGAGTCCCGACCCCGATCGTCGGGAGCTCAGCGCCGGAACGGTCAACAGTTGCTCCGGGCGGTACGCCAACCAGACGATCTGGGAGCTGACGGACAACGCGTCGTGGTCCGCGGGAGCGCATCACCTCACCCTTGGCACGCACGACGAGCTGATCCACCTCGAGGGATCCCGCAGGGCGCGAGTGCCGGCGGGCCGCTGGGCATTCAGCAGCCTGGACTCGCTGGAGGCCGGGCGGGCCAACGATTACGTCCGCGACATCGCGCCGCCGGGGCGGCCCGAGGGGCCGGTGAGTGACTTCGGTGTGCGGCAGGCCGGCCTCTACATCCAGGACCAGTGGAACCCGGTGCCTCCGCTCACGCTCACCCTGGGCGTCCGGTTCGACGTGCCGTTCCTCCCCACCGCCCCCGCGCAGAATCCGGCACTTCTGGCGGCGCTGGGCGTGAACACCGCGGTCACGCCGAGCGGCAACCTGCTCTGGTCACCGCGGCTCGGTTTCAGCTATGACGTTGGCGGTCGAGGGAGGGCGCTTCTCAGAGGCGGGGTGGGGCTCTTTTCCGGGCGGCCGATCTATCTCTACTTCAGCAACATCTACGAAACCACCGGGCTCGACTGGCTCCGCGTACACTGCCGCGGGACCGAGGTTCCTGCCTTCACCGCCGATCCCGCGCTCCAACCCACCTCCTGCAACTCGACGCCGCCCACCGTATTCGAAGTGAACTACTTCAACCCGGCGTTTCGATTCCCGCGGAACCTGCGGGTGTCGCTGGGCGCCGACGTGCGCCTCCTCTGGAACATCGTGGGCACGGTGGACTTCCTCTATATCAGAGGGGTGGACCAGTTCGACATCACCGACGTCAACCTCGTACCGACGGGCGTCGCCGCCGGCGAAGGCGGCCGGGTACTGTACGGCTCGGTTGACCCGGCGACCGGCATCGCAACGCCCAACCGCCGCGACGCGGGGTTCGGGACCGTGGCCGAGATGCGGAACTCGAGCGGTGACCGGAGCATCAGCCTCACCGGCCAGCTGGTGAAGCGGTTCGGGGCGGGAGCGGAGGTGAGCGTGGCCTATACCTATACCGACGCGCGCGACCGGATGTCGGCCGATTGCTTCAACATCACCTGTAACCTCGACCTCACCCCACTCGATGGAACGTTGGACAGCCGGCGGCTGGCCACCTCCAGCTTCCAGATTGCGCACAAGATCACCCTCGGCGCCGCGATAAGTCTCCCGTTGGCTTTCGGGCTGGGCGTGTTCTACAACGGCTACTCGGGGCGGCCATACAGTTACGTCGTTGCCGGCGATCCGAATGCCGATGGGCTCGGCCAGTTCGACGGCAACGACATCATGTACGTCCCGAAGAACGCCGCGGACATCACCCTGGCCGACCCGAGCCAGTGGGCCGGTCTCGACAGCCTCATCCGCAGCCAGCCGTGCCTGAGCTCGCAACGGGGGCAGATCATGCGGCGCAACAGCTGCCGGGACCATTGGGCACACCTGTTCAACGCGCGGCTATCCCGGCCGATCTCGCTGGGGCGGGGGCAGTCGGTCGAGCTGATCGCCGACCTGTTCAACGTGCTGAACCTGTTCGACCGGAACTGGGGCGTGCAGCGGAGCGTCGGGACCTTCGACGGAAATGCCGAAGCGCTCCTATTGGTGGGTTATGACGAGGCAAACCAGCGGGGGATCTACGACGTGCTGCCGGTGGATACGAACGTCCGTGACGTCGAGGGAACCCGCTGGCGCCTGCAGCTCGGGGTGAGATACGGCTTCTGAGGTAGGGGGCTCGGTGGCCGGCGCCTAGGGGGCGGGGACAGGGGCCTTGACCGCGGGAGGCAGTTCGACCATCATTGAACTGTGAAGAGACGTTCATCGTCCCGGTCGCACCTGACCGCCCAGCAGTTCGCGCTGATCGGCAAGGCGCTGGCGGATCCGCGGCGGATGGCGCTGCTCGAAGCCATCGCCGCGGAGGGCGAGGGGTGTGCCTGTGCCCGGATCCGGGAGCAGTTCCCGGTGTCGAAGGCGACGATCTCGCACCACGTGAAGGAGCTGGTGCACGCGGGGCTGGTCGACGCGCAGCGGGACGGGCAGTTCCTGCATTGCGAGGTGCGGCGCGACGTGATGGCGGCCTACACCGCCGAGCTGCTGCGCCGCACCGGCGCCCGGCGGGGATCCGGCGTCGCGGCGGGATGAAACCGCCGGGCCCCGATTCGGGTTCAGGTGCAATCGGGTGAGTGATCCGAACGGCTGAAACGCGAGACCGAAGTCGGGCGTAGTGCCACCCTAATCGGGCGTAGTGCTGGGTGCTAGTCAGATAGTTATACAACCATCGTACCAATCCGGGCGGAGACTCCGCGTCCCGCCCGACGCCAGCGGAGGAGAGATTATGCGGACTCGGTGGCTGCTTCCTGCCGGCGCGCTGTTGCCGGTCCTCGTTCTCGCCGGCTGCGGCGCCAAGCCCGCGGACCCGCCGCCTCCGCCGGCCGTGACCGCGGCGGCCGTGCCCGAGCGCGAGGTGACCGACTGGGACGAGTTCACCGGCCGGCTCGAGGCGGTGGACCAGGTGGAGATCCGGCCCCGGGTCACCGGCTACATCGAGCGGGTCGCCTTCGCCGAGGGCAAGGAAGTCCGCAAGGGCGAGGTTCTGTTCGAGATCGACCCGCGGCCGTACCAAGCCGAGCTGGCCCGAGCGGAAGCCCAGCTGGCGGAGGCCCGCACCGGGGCCGAGCTGGCCGCGCGGGAGGTCGCGCGTGCCCGGCGGCTCGTGGCCGTGCAGGCCATCTCCCGCGAGGAGTACGACGCCCGGGTGAGCGCCCAGGCCCAGGGCGACGCCTCGGTCCAGGCCGCCCAGGCCGCGGTGCGGACCGCGCGGCTCAACCTGGACTGGACCCGGGTCCGCGCGCCCATCGCGGGGCGAGTGAGCCGGGCCGAGGTCACGGCCGGCAACCTCGTGCTGGCGGGGCCCCCGACGGCGACGCTGCTGACCACAGTGATGTCGCTCGATCCGGTGTACGTCTACTTCGACGCCGACGAGCGGACCTACCTCAAGTACGCCGGCCTGGCCCGGGACGGCACCCGGCCCAGCTCGCGCGACGCGCGCACGCCGATCTACCTGGGCCTGATCGACGAAGACGGGCAGTTCCCCCACAAGGGCTACGTGGACTTCGTGGACAACACGGTCAACCCGGAGACCGGCACCATCCGGGCCCGCGCGGTCTTCTCCAACAAGGACCACGCGTTCACCCCCGGCCTCTTCGCCCGGCTCAAGCTGGAGGGAAGCGGGCAGTACCGGGCCACGCTGGTGGTCGACCGGGCCGTCGGCACCGACCAGGACAAGAAGTTCGTGCTCGTGCTCAAGCCCGACAGCACGGTGGACTACCGGTCGGTGCAGCTCGGCCGCCTGGTGGACGGGCTCCGGGTGGTCACCTCGGGCCTCAAGCAGGGCGACGAAGTGGTCATCCCCGGTCGGACCCGCTGGAGCCTCCATGCGCTTCTCCCGCTTCTTCATCGACCGGCCGATCTTCGCGGCCGTGCTGTCGATCATGGTCTTCCTGGCCGGCGCGATCGCGATGTTCGCGCTGCCGGTGAGCGAATATCCCGAGGTCGTGCCCCCGTCGATCGTGGTCCGGGCGGTCTATCCCGGCGCCAACCCGCGGGTGCTCTCGGAGGCCGTGGCGACCCCGCTCGAGGAGCAGATCAACGGGGTCGAGAACATGCTGTACATGTCGTCGCAGGCAACCTCGGACGGCGTGCTGACCCTGACGGTCACCTTCCGGATCGGCACCGACGTGGACCTGGCGCAGGTGCAGGTACAGAACCGGGTGAGCCAGGCGCTGCCCCGGCTGCCGGACGAGGTCCGCCAGCTGGGCGTGACCACGGTCAAGAGCTCGCCCGACCTGACCATGGTGATCCACCTGGTCTCGCCCGACAACCGCTACAGCATGGTGTACCTGCGGAACTACGCGCTGCTCCAGGTGCAGGACGTGCTGGCCCGGATCCCGGGCGTGGGGCAGGTGCGGATCTTCGGGGCGGGCGACTACGCGATGCGGATCTGGCTCGACCCGCAGAAGGTCGCCGCCCGCGGCCTCTCGGCGGGCGACGTGGTGAGCGCCATCCGGGAGCAGAACGTCCAGGTGGCTGCGGGGGTGATCGGCGCGCCGCCGATGCCGACCCCGGTCGACTACCAGCTCAGCGTGAACGCTCACGGGCGCCTGCTCAACGAGCAGGAGTTCGGTGACATCATCATCAAGACCGGCGCGGACGGGGAGCTGACCCGGCTCCGGGACGTCGCCCGGATCGAGCTCGCCGCCGGCGACTACGCGCTCCGGTCCCAGCTCAACAACAAGGACGCCGTCGCCATCCCGATCTTCCAGGCGCCGGGCTCCAACGCGCTCCAACTCTCCGCCACGGTGCGGAAGACGATGGAGCAGCTGAAGCAGAACTTCCCCAAGGGCGTGGAGTACCGGATCGTCTACGATCCGACCATCAACGTGCGCGACTCGATCCGGGAGGTGGTGAAGACGCTCTTCATCGCGATCCTCCTGGTCGCGATCACCGTGGTCCTGTTCCTCCAGACCTGGCGGGCGTCGATCATTCCGCTGGTGGCGGTGCCGATCTCCATCGTGGGCACGTTCGCCGTGATGCTCGGCTTCGGGTTCTCGATCAACACCCTGTCCCTCTTCGGGCTGGTGCTCGCGATCGGCATCGTGGTGGACGACGCCATCGTGGTGGTGGAGAACGTCGAGCGGAACATCGAGGCCGGGCTCTCGCCCCGGGACGCGTCGTACAAGGCCATGGAGGAAGTGAGCGGGCCGATCATCGCGATCGCGCTGGTGCTGTGCGCGGTGTTCGTGCCGGTGGCCTTCCTGAGCGGCCTGACCGGCCAGTTCTACCGCCAGTTCGCCCTCACGATCGCCATCTCCACGGTGATCTCGGCGTTCAACTCGCTCACCCTCTCGCCGGCGCTGAGCGCCATCCTGCTGCGCCCGCACGGCGCTCCGCCGGACCGGGTGACGCGGATCCTCGACCGCGGGCTGGGCTGGCTCTTCCGCCCCTTCAACCGGCTCTTCGTCCGGGGCTCCGCCAACTACGGGGCGGTGGTGGCGCGGGTGATCCGCACCGCCGGGCCGGCCCTCGCGGTGTACGCCGGGCTGGTCGTGCTCACGGCGGTCGGCTTCGTCAAGGTGCCCGCGGGCTTCGTCCCCACCCAGGACAAGCAGTACCTGGTGGCGTTCGCGCAGCTGCCCGACGGGGCCACGCTGGACCGCACCGACGCCGTGCTTCACCGCATGGCGGATATCGGCCTGAAGCAGCCGGGCGTGGCGAACGCGGTGCAGTTCCCGGGCCTCTCGATCAACGGCTTCGTCAACTCGCCCAACGCGGGGATCGTCTTCTTCCCGCTCAAGCCGTTCGACGAGCGCCGATCGAAGGCCGAGTACGGGCTCAACATCGCCGGCGCGCTCAACCAGAAGTTCGGCTCCATCCAGGACGCGTTCGTCGCCGTCTTCCCGCCGCCGCCGGTGCAGGGCCTGGGCACGGTGGGCGGGTTCAAGCTGGAGCTGGAGGACCGGGCCGGGCTGGGCGAAGCGGAGCTGGCGCGGACGACGGACGCGCTGCTGGCCAAGGCGTACCAGACCCCGCAGCTCGCGGGCCTGTTCTCCGGCTTCCGGATCAACGTGCCCCAGCTCTACGTGGACGTGGACCGGGACAAGGCCAAGGAGCAGGGCATCTCGCTCACCGACCTGTTCCAGACGCTCCAGGTCTATCTCGGGTCGGTGTACGTGAACGACTTCAACAAGTTCGGCCGGACCTACCAGGTGATCGTCCAGGCCGACGCGCCCTACCGCGCCACCGCCGACGCGATCGCGCAGCTCAAGGTGCGCAATGCCGGCGGCCAGATGGTGCCGCTCGGGTCGGTCATCCGGGTGAAGCAGTCGTACGGTCCGGACCGCGGCCTGCGCTACAACGCCTACCCGGCAGCCGACATCAACGGCGGGCCCGCGCCCGGGGTGAGCTCGGGGCAGGCCCAGGCCGCCATGGAGCGGCTGCTCAAGGAGACGCTGCCCAACGGGATCGGCTACGAGTGGACCGATCTCACCTACCAGCAGATCCTGGCCGGCAACACGGCGGCGTTCGTCTTCCCGCTCTGCGTGCTGCTCGCGTTCCTCGTGCTCGCGGCCCAGTACGAGAGCTGGACGCTGCCGCTGGCCGTCATCCTGATCGTCCCGATGTGCCTGCTGTTCGCCATAGCCGGCGTGTGGGTGACGCGGGGCGACAACAACATCTTCACCCAGATCGGATTCCTGGTGCTGGTGGGCCTGGCCTGCAAGAACGCCATTCTGATCGTCGAGTTCGCCCGCGAGCTGCAGCTGCGGGGCCGCTCGACGGTGGAGGCGGCGCTCGAGGCCTGCCGCATCCGGCTCCGGCCCATTCTCATGACTTCGTTCGCGTTCATCATGGGCGTCGTGCCCCTGGTGTTCTCCAGCGGCGCCGGCGCCGAGATGCGGCACGCCATGGGCGTCGCGGTGTTCTCGGGCATGCTCGGCGTCACCTTCTTCGGGCTGGTGCTGACGCCGCTCTTCTACGTGGTGGTGCACCGGCTGGTGGAGCGGCGGGCGCCGGCCGAGCCGCCGGCTGTCGAGCCGGCCGAGCTGCCGGAGCCGGCCGAGGAGGTGGTCCATGCGTAAGACCGCGATCGCGCTGTCGCTGGTTCTCGCGGGCTGCGCGCCGCCGGCCTGGCGCCGTCCCGCGGTGGAGGTGCCCCCCGCGTTTCGCGAGACGGGCCGCGACAGCTCCGCCCGTCGGTTGTTCGCGCCGGACACCGGCGGCCGCGTGGTCGGCCGGCGGGATTCAGCCGCGCCGGCCCGGGTGTCGGACGGGTTCTGGCGGGAGCTGGGCGATACCACGCTGAGCCGGCTGGTAGACCAGGCGCTCGGCGCCAATCTCGACATCCGCGCGGCCGAGGCGCGAGTGCGGGGCGCCCGCGCCGCGCGGGCCGGCGCCACGCTCGATCTTGCGCCGACGGTCACCTTCGGCGGCGGCTACACCCGCCAGCGGCTCTCGAGCGCGATTTTCCCGATCGGGGCCAGCTCGTTCCCCGACCAGGACATCTGGGACGCGGGGTTCGACGCGTCCTGGGAGCTGGATCTCTTCGGCCGGGTGCGGCGCAGCGTGCAAGCGCAGGGGGCGCTGGTGCAGTTCGCGCGCGAGGACCTCCGCGACGTCCAGGTGTCGCTCGTGGCGGAGGTGGCGCGGTCGTACTTCGATCTCCGGGGCGCGCAGGAGCAGCTGGGGGTCGCGCAGCGCAACGCGGACAACCAGCGCAATACGCTGGAGCTGACCCGGCAGCGGCTCGACGCGGGGCAGGGCACCGCGTTCGACACCGAGCGGGCGCAGGCGCAGCTCAGCCTGACGCTGGCGTCGATCCCGCCGCTCGAGGCGCGGGTGGCCGCGGCCGAATACCAGATCGGGGTGCTGCTGGGCCGCCCGCCGGCGTCGCTGGCTGCGGTGCTGGACGTGCCCGCCGCCCTGCCGGCATTTCCCGCGTCGCTGTCGGTGGCGAGCCCGGACTCGTTGGTGCGTCACCGGCCCGACGTGGCCGCCGCCGAGCGGCTGGTGGCGGCGCAGCACGCACTGGTGGGCTCGGCCAAGGCGGACTATCTGCCGCGGGTGACGGTGGGAGGGACTGCCGGCTTCACGGCGACCGCGCTCGATTCGGTGGGCCGCCACGGCACGTTCCGTTACGCCGTGGGGCCGGTGATCTCCTGGCCGTTGCTGAATCTCGGGCGGGTGAAGGCCCAGGTGAACGCCGCCCAGGCCCGGGAGGCGGAGGCCGAGGCGCAGTACGGCCAGGCCGTGCTCCTGGCGCTGCAGGACGTGGAGACGTCGCTGGCCCGCTACCGCGCCTCGCGCGCGCGGGTGGACCGGATCCAGGATGCGGCGTCCGCCAGCGAGCGGGCGGAGGGGCTGGCCCGAATCCGGTTCACCGAGGGGGTGGCCGACTTCCTCCAGGTGCTCGACGCCGAGCGCACGCTGCTCGACGCCCAGAGCCAGCTGTCGCAGGCGCGCACCGACGCGGCGACCGCCTACGCGTCGCTGTACAAGGCGCTGGGGGGAAGCTGGCCGGGCGGGGAGTGATGGCTCAGGGAGACGCCGGTATCGGGTCATAGCGCCGGCCGTCGCGGAACACGCAGACGATGTCCCTGGTGTGGCGGATGTCGGCGGTGGGGTCGGCCGAGAGCACCACGAGGTCGGCCGCCTTCCCCGGCGCGATCGTGCCGCGGGTCTGCTCGATCCCGAGCGCGCGGGCCCCGTTGAGCGTGGCGGCGCTGAGCGCGGCGATGGGCGTGAGGCCGGCCCGCTCCACCAGGAGCCGCAGCTCCTCGTGAATCTCGGGCAGCGCGCCGGGCTTGTCATCGCCCAGGCTGTCGGTGCCGGCGGTGATGGCCACCCCCTTGCGCCACGCCTCGTGGACCACGGCGGCGCTCCACGCCTCCTGCTCCTCGCGGTCCGCCACGACGAAGAGCGTGGCGTCCAGCATGGTCCGATGCCGGACCATGAGATCGAGCAGCGCCCCGATCCGGGGACTGTCCGGGGAGACGATCGGGTCGGGTTTCTTCCGCTCGTGGTAATCCGGCAGGACCGGGACCCCTTCCCACACCAGCAGGGACGCGTGTGACACGACGTCCACCCCTGCCGCGACCACCTCGCTGGGCCGGGCCGGGAACAGGGCGGCGTGCGCCCACACCCTGAGGCCCTGCCGGTGCGCCTCGGCGACGAGCGGGCGGAGCACCGCGGCGGAGACCACCGCGTAGACCTTGATGCCGGTAGCGCCGGTGCCCCGGGCCTCGGCGACCACCCGCGGCCAGTCGCTCCGGGCGGTGACGGCGCGGGCCCACGGCGCGGTGCCGGGCGGCACGCCGCGACTCGCGTCGAGCACGCGGGGGTCGTCGAAGAAGGCCGGGCCGGACATGACCGCCGCGTAGTGGATGGCCGGCGACTCGATGTCGCCGACCAGCGCCGAGCGCGCCAGGTCGGCGAGGCGGCGGGCGTCGCCCGCCATGTCCCGCACGGTGGTGACGCCGCCGTGCAGCGCGTTCCGGAGCACCCGCTCCTCGACGTCGCGGCGGTCCTGCCCGCTCGGGTCGGTGGCGAGGTGCACGTGGGTGTCGATCAGGCCCGGGATGAGGTAGCGGCCCGTGAGATCCACCACCGAGGCGCCGGGCGGGATCGGGTCGGCGCCGGATGGGAAGAGCGCGGCTATGCGGCCGTCCCGGACGACCAGGGTCATGTCGGGCCGCGGCGCGGCGCCGGTGCCCTCGATGACGGTGACGTGGGTGAGCGCCGTGACCGGCGGCGCCTGGGCCCGGGCCGGGGCCGCGGCCAGCAGGGCGAGGCCGATCACGCGCCGCGCAAGCATGCCCCGGCAGCGGGTCCCGGGGCCGCTGCGGCTCACCCGTCCGGGGCCCACAATCGCTTTCGGAAGTAATCGCGCCAGCCGGCCGGCAGCGCCGGATGGAGGCTGGCGCGCTCGAGGAGAAGCTGCT